>Ga0066256_1003990_pt2 | contig 13035 bp, 5 predicted proteins | sample ThiBio_1000_biof_FD_87107 | JGI IMG/M metagenome (GOLD analysis project Ga0066256, IMG submission 87107) | Wastewater bioreactor microbial communities from Cape Town, South Africa - Thiocy_expt_1000_biof (version 2) | ecosystem: Engineered > Bioreactor > Thiocyanate-remediating >...
GGGGCCGGCCGGATCGCCCCCATGCCCCGCTGCGCGCGCTTGCGCGCCACGAAAAGCTCCAGCGTCTTGGCGAGCCATACGGTCCAGGTGACCAGCGAGGCGAAGGCAAGGCCGATCATCACCGCCTTGACGACGATGTCGGCACTCATGAACATGCCCCACGGCGAAAGGTTGTGCGGCAGAAGCGACGCGGCGGGCGCGCCCGGCGTCGTCTCCTGCGCCATCGCGACTGCGGTGGTAAGGGCCAGCACGGCCCACGCCAGAACTGCGATCGATCTCATCGACTATCCGTCCAGAATGATTTCTGGACTGATACACTCAAGTAATGCGCCGTTTCAATGGCGATTTGCATTGCCGGCCGCAAACCGTCACGGCAAGCCGGGCGGCTCCGAATAGGCGCCCCGGCGCAGCCCGTCGATCCAGCTGCGGCAAAGCGCTATCCCGTCCTCCGGCCTGAAGGCGGCCGGGTTCAGGCACCAGGCGAGCCAAAGCCCGTCGAGCAGGGCCGTGAAGGCGACCGCCGCCAGCCGCACGTCGTGGATCTGGAAGCCTTCCGACGCCGCCAGGTCGGAAATCAGCCGCTCGACCGTGGAGACGTAGTCGGAATACTCGCTTTTCTGCGAGGCGCTCATGCGCGGCGAATGCAGGATCAGGCCCCAGAAGACGACCCAGACGCGCAACACGTCCTGGTCGAACAGCGCCTTCGAGAACGAAGCCTCGATATAGGCGTCAAGCCGCGCCTGCGGATTGGGTCGGGCGGCGTCGATCGCGGCGGTGAGCTGTTCGAGGATGCCGTCCGACATCAGGTCGAACGCATAGGCGACCAGTTCCTGCCCCTCGCCGAAGTGATGCGTGATCAGCCCCTGGGGGACGCCGGCCCCGGCCGCGATCGGGCGCGCCGAACCGCCGGGGACGCCCTGGGCGCGAATGCAGGGCGGCGCCGCCTCTCCAAGCTGGCGGCTGCGGTCCTGCGGGGTGGCGCGGCGGAAATGCGCGCGCGGTTTCTTCGCTGGCGTCGGCTTGGCCAAAATCTCGTTCTCGCCCGCCCGCCGGCCGTTTCCGGAAATCCGGTGGCCGCAAGCGTTGCTCGGTTGCACCCAAAAACGCAGTGCCCCAATAACCCGCCGCTCCGGATTGCGCAACGTGCCGGAAAGGGCGTCGCGCAAGAAATTATATGGTCGTATAATTTTTATTGCGCGTTTCCCGTTTTCGATTATCCTCCCTCGTCGGCAGCCTTGGGGAACGGGCGGCCGGCAGCGGCGAGGATCGGCAGATGGCACGGGATTCCCGGTACGACGTACTTTTCGAGCCGGTCGCGATCGGCCCGGTGACGGCGCCGAACCGCTTCTACCAGGTGCCGCACGCCAGCGGCATGACCCACGCCCTGCCGCGCGTACGCGCCGCGGTTCGCGAGACCAAGGCGGAAGGCGGCTGGGGCGTGATCTGCACCCGGGCCTGCGCGAGCGCCCCGGGCCCGGACGCCGCGCCGCTGCCCTCGGCGACGCTGGGGGACGAAAACGACCCCCGCGCCCATGCCTTGAGGACGCGGGCCGTCCACCGCCATGGCGCGCTCGCCGGGGGGGAGCTTTGGCCCGGCGGCGCCTCGGTGATGACCCGCCCCAGCCGCCTGCCGCCGCTTTCGCCGTCCGGCATCCCGTGGATGGCCACGCATATCGGTTTCATGGGCAATTTGCGCCCGAGGGTCATGGACAAGGCCGACATCCGCGCCGTTTTAAGGGCGCAGGCCGACGCGGCGCGCAGGGCGCGCACGGCAGGCTTCGACATCGTCTACGTCTATGCCGGCATGGGCTATCTCGGCACCCAGTTCCTGTTGCCCGAATACAACCACCGCAGCGACGAATACGGCGGCTCCATCGCCAACCGCGTGCGGTTCGTGCGCGAAATGATCGAGGTGACGAAGGAGGCGGGCGGCAAGGATTGCGGGGTGGCGCTACGCATCAGCCTCGAGGAACTGCACAACCGGCCGGGCGAAAACCAGCCGACGGAGGCGCACGAGGCGATCGAGCTTCTGGCGGATTTGCCGGACCTGTTCGACGTCAAGATGGATTCCAGTCCGACCGACTGCTCCGCTTCGCGCTTTACCGGCGAAGGCAGCCACGAGCCGATCGTCGGCTTCGTGCGCACGCTGACGGACAAGCCGGTCGTCGGCGTCGGCCGCTTCACCTCGCCGGACACGATGGTGTCGCAAATCCGCCGTGGCATCCTCGACCTCATCGGCGGGGCCCGGCCCCCCCCCCCCCCCCCCCCCACTCTGCCGGCGTGGTACCGGCTGGGCGGCGTGAACATGGAGATGGATCGGCATGCGGCGGCGCTCGCATGCTACACGGCGGCGGCGCGTGCAGCGACGGACGCTGCGGCGAAGGCGGAGGCGGAGGCGCGCGCGCGTGCCGCGGCGGCGGCGGTAAAAGCAGCCGCCATGAAGCCACCGCTGGAGGGCTTGGCCGGCATCACGCCACTGCCGGCAGGTGCCGACCCCGTGTTCCGTGTGGCAATCTACCCTACCCGCCAGCGCGGTACCGCCGAGTTTCCAGCGGCATTCCGGGCTGGCCCGGGCGGGCCGCGGCACCCTGACACGGTGCTGGCCGTCATGGGCGGCGCGCTGTCCACCGACGCGGTGCAGCTGGTGGCTATCCCGGGCAAGGGATTGGGCATCGTGGCGCGGCGTGCCCTGCCGGCACACACCGAGGTACACGTGGAGGTGCCCTTGCTCGCGATTGCTGCAGGGAGGCACAGAGAGCGGTGCCACCACTGCACGCGCCTCTTGCCGCGCGGCGGTGGCGTGCCGTGTACCTGCGACCGCGTGTTCTGCAGCGACGCGTGCAAGGACACGGCGACGACACTGTACCACGGCGCGCTGTGTGGCGCCGGCGGCGGCAAGGCGGTCGCGGTGCTGGAGGCGGCCGCGGCGGGTGACCCCAAGTATGCCTCACGCTGCATCCTGCTGCCGTGGAAGCTGCTGGGGTGGTCGCTGACGGTGGCGAAGGCGACGGGCACGCCGCCCGTCTCGCCGCTGGACCTCCCGCCGTTTTGCTACCTGCACCGCCCCACCGACTTGGCCGCTCCCGACACGCCGCTCAGGTCCAGCCTCCACACACACGTTGCCGCGGCGTCGTTTGCGTTGGTGTGGAGCCTGTTCTACGATGTGCTGGGTGCGGATGCGCCGATCCTGCTGCAGCTGCCGCCCACGTGGTTACTGGAGGTGTACAGCATGCTGGCGGCCAACGCGTTTTCACTGTCTGGTGGCAGTCCCGGCAACCCAGATGGCTTGGGAGTTGTGTGCGCGGGCAGCTACTTCAACCACAGCTGCGTACCCAACACGGCGATGCGCTCCAAGGTGGCGAGGGGCGCACGCAATGCCTTCACCACCACCCGCGCTGTGGCTGTCGGCGAGGAGCTCACCATCAGCTACACCGGCGACCGGCAGCGGCTGCGGCTGGCTACGCAATACGGCTTCCACTGCGTCTGCGCCGAGTGCCTTGAGCAGCGCCGGCTGGCTGCGGCGGGCGTGCCGGACGCACGGACGGCGCGGCAGCGCGTCGCAGCCGCGGAGCAGCGTGATGACCGTGCCGCGCTGCTTGCCGCGCTGACGGACGTCATCGCCGCCGACCCGGGCGACCCCGTCCCCTGGGCAAAACGTTCCATAGTGGGCAAGGTGGTGGGTGGTAGCCCATTGCGAGCCTACTGCGACGCGTACCACGTGGTGCACCACCTGGACCCGCGCAGCGGCATGGCGTGGCACTCGCTAGGCGCAACGCAGGCGATCATGGGGCAGGGTAACGCCTCCTTGGTCAGCATCCAGAAGGCTGTCGACGTGGAGACAGCCCCCGCCTTCAAGGCGCTGTACGAGGGGTCGCTAGCGGCGGGACATGGCCGCGGGGGCCCGCCTACGATGCTCATGGCCGGCTCCCCCGGCAAGTACGAACTGCGGTGCACGCGGACGGTCGGCGCCTTCCCTGGGTTGCTGCCCTTGCCGTCCGCCTTCCGTGCTGGCCCAGGCGGGCCCCGCCGGCTGGACGCCGTGCTAGCCGCGGTGGCGGACACGCGCAGCAGCGACTGGGTGCGGTTTGAAGCGGTTCCTGGCAAGGGTGTCGGCGTGGTGGCGGCGCGTGACATCCCCGCTGGCACCACCGTGCACGTGGAGAAGCCGGTGCTGGCCACCACCCTGCCGCCGGCCGGCGTGCTCATCTGCTACCACTGCCTGCTGCCGGTGACTGCCGCCACCGCCGTGCCGTGCGCTTGTGACCGCGTGTACTGCAGCGACGCGTGCAAGGCCACCGCGCTGCAGTACTACCACGCCGCCACGTGCGGCGCGGGTGGTGGACGCGCAGACGCGACGCTGGAGGAGGTGGCGCACACCGACCCTGACTTTGGAATGCGGGCGCTGTTGTTGCCGTGGAAGCTGCTGGGGTGGGCGCTGACAGCCGCCAAGGCGGCGCACGCGCCGGCGGCCTCGCCAGCAGACCTGCCGCCGTTCTGCTACATGGACCGCGCCACCGACCTGGCGGCACCGCCACCTCGCTCCCGCGCCGCCACCGCGTCGGGTGTGATGGTGAACCCAGGCGTCTTCACGTGCGCGTGGGGCCTGTTCCACGACCTACTGGGCGGCGACGCCGTCATGGCGCGCATGGCGCCCGAGTGGCTGTTGGACGCCATGACGGTGATGGACACCAACGCTGTGGTGCCGCCTGGCAAGCGGGTGGAGGTGATAGCGCGTGGCTGCGCCGTCTTCACCACAGCTGCGAGCCCAACGCCGCGTTCGTGATTGACGTGCCCACCACCGGGTCGCAGCTGACGGTGGTGACCAGCCGGCCGGTGGCGGCGGGCGAGGAGGTGACGGTGTCATACGCGCCCCCCGGTGCGCCATTCACAACGCGCCGCGCGTTCACCCAGTTGCGCGGCTTCATCTGCACCTGCCGCCGCTGCCTGGTCGAGGAGCGCGACGAGGCGACCCGCGGCGGCCCGCCTGAAGGCATGTACCTGCCGGGTGTGGACCGGCGCGCCCTGCCGCCGCTACCCGTTCCCACGCGCGCCCTCGCCGCCGCGTCCCACACCCACACGCGGGTGTAGCGCGTACCACCGAATGGCGGCAGGGGTTTGAGGTGTACCGTGCACGCTCCTGCACTTTGGGCACCTGCGTGCGCCCGGCCGCGCGCCCACCAGGCGGCGGGCGGCGGTGCGCCGGCCCCCGTGTTACTCACATCCGCGCGGCGTGCTGCAGAGTTGAAATACTGCTGTGACTGCTGTCACAGTCACACAAGCACACACAGTGACGCCGGTACCACCAGCTTGCAGCGGGTTGATAATTAAAGCAACTGCCACGTCGGAGTCAACCCGGTTGCTGGTTCCACAGCTGCTTGGCTGCCGAGTCGGCACGGTTTGCAAATTGCACGGTTGGCGGCCGCCGCGCGCCAGCCAGAACGTCAGCAGCCTGGAGGACCGCCATTCTGATGTTCTGATGATGGTGGGAGGGCAAAATTAGGAAAGGTCAAGTCAATAAATACGCGGGCGCCACGCAAAAATTCACCATAAAATCACTCCTTCACCTACGGTGCGTATGGTCTTTGCTTTGATTAGTGTGAGCGTGCTGGCACCCGCATTTTATTGCTCCATATCTCCGTCTGGGCCTCACTCCAGGCAGCCGTTTCTTTCTCCTTCGACTCGACCGTAACAGTACCATAACAGCGTATCTGTGGCACTGCAGCTGCTGCCACGGCTGCTGACACCATCCGCCCCTCCATCACGCCATCCGCCTTGCATGCACTCTCACGCGCGGGCGGAGATGCGTCTGTTCTGCGAGTGGTGTGACAATGTGGGCCAGGATCTGACCTGCAGCATCACCTGCCTGGTCCTGGGCCTCCTGGCAGGCAACTGGATGCTGCACCGCGCACCCCGCGCACTAACACGCACGCCTCCTCCCAGCCAGACGCGCGTGGGGTGTATGGATGATGGGGGTGGGGTCCGGCCTCGTGGCGCTCGTGCGGCGGCATGTCCGCTCTCGCCCCGCGCGCAAGCACGCACGTGCTCACGCACGCATCAGCCTGCGCGCCGCACCCAACAACAACACTCACTACCCACTCCCACCGCTACCGCTGCAGACAAACCACCATGACGCGGCTGCACGAGGCGGTGGCGGAGGATGACCTGGACGCGCTGCGGACGGCGCTGGGGAGCGGGCGCGCGGAGATCAACGAGCTGGATGTGGGCGGGTTCACGGCGCTGGCGCGCGCAGTGATGGCGGACAAGCTGCCATTCGTGCGCGCGCTGCTGCGCCACCGCGCCAACCCCAACCTTGGGTGCATGAATGGCACGGTGTACGGCGCGGCGGGGCGCACCTGTGCGCACCTGGCGGCGCAGGAGTGCGGGCCTGACATGCTGGCGGTGCTGTGGCGCTACCGCGCCGACTTCACCAAGCGTGACGCGTCGGGCGCCGCGCCGCTGCACTACGCCATCGCCGCTGACCAGCAGGAGGTCACGCGGTGGCTGCTCACGCACCTGGGCGCCAACGCGCTGCTGGTGCAGGACAATGACGGCGCCACGCCGCTGCACCGCGCGCTGGCCGACGCCGAGTCGTGTGAGAACGCGCTGCGCATCGTGCGCAACTGGCTGGAGGCTGCCATGTCCAACCCGGGCAAGGCGGCGGGCATCACCGCGCCGCCGCCGGCGCCCGTGTTTGCCAAGGAGCGGCGAGGCGGCGGTGGCGGCGGGCGGCGCGGGAAGCGCAGCGCGCCGCCCGGCTCCGGCGGTGGTGGAGGTGGCAAGGATGAGGACAGCGACAGTGGGGAGGAGGCGGACGGCCCCGATGACGTGCCTGCCGGCGACGGTGAGGAGGAAACGGGTGCAGGCAGCAGTGGGAGCGAGGGGGAGGAGGAGCACGACACCGTGGCGGCTGGACGCAGTGGCAAGAAGGGGTCGGGGCGGCGGGCAGGCGGCGGCAGCGGCAGTGACGCGTCTGGCGCCTTCTCGCCCGTCACTGCTGGGTGGGCCTCCATGCTGCTGTCGCTGCGCCCGTCTGGTGGTCGCAACCTGATTGCGGCGGCGGACGCCGCGGGGGGTGGCGCTGCCAAGGCGCTGTCCAAGACGCTGCATCGCATGCTGGCGCGCCTGCAGGCAACTGGCGGGGCTGGCGGCGGGGCTGGCGCCGGGGGTGGTGGCGGCACCGGCAGCGGCCGCGGTGGCGCCACCGGGGCCAGCGCCGCCCCCCTTGAGGCGCCGGGGGCGGCGCCGCTGGCGCCCGGCCGCAACAGGGGCCTGCCGCTGCTGACCGCGTACCCCCCCCGCACCCCCCACCCTCCTCCCGCGCGGCGCCCGCGCGGCAACGCCACCGCCACCATCGACGCCAACGCCTCCACCCTGCTGCACCGCGTGTGCAATGACCATGACACCCTAGTGGCGGCCCTCATTGTGCATGCCCTGCCCGCCCGCCCTGACGTTATCAACGCGCGTGACAGCCATGACGCCACGCCGCTCATCCTGGCGGTCATTGCCAGCGGCGTGGACGTCGTGCCCATCCTGCTCACCGATGGCCACGCCGCTCCCAACGCGGTGGACACGCGTGGGCAGTCGGCGCTGCACTACGCCGCGCAGTCTGGCAACGCCTCCATCGCCGCCACCCTGCTGGCACACGGCGCTGACCCCACCATCCGCGACCCCAGCGGGGAGACGCCACGCGACATTGCGGCGCGCTTTGGCTTCACCGCCGTGGTGGCCGCCATTGACGCCGCACTGGCTGACCCGGCGCGCCGGGCAACATACACCGGGGTAGGGGTGCGCGGGCCCATGGGGGACGCAGCTGCCGCCGCCGCTGCCGCCGCCGCTGGCGGCGCGTACGGGTACGGTGGCGGCGCTGCGTACCCGCCGGGTGGCGCGTACCCGCCGGGTGGCGCGTACCCGCCGGGTGGTGCTGGGTACCCGTCAGCCAATGCGCCGTACCCTGGGTCTTCCAATGCGCCGTACCCCACGCCTGGTGGCTACCCGCCGCCTGCGCCCGCGCCGGCGCCGGCCGTCGTACCGGTGGACCCAACACCCGCGCCGCCTGTGCCTGCGCCGCCTGCGCCTGCGCCTGCACCTGCACCTGCGCCCCCCGCACCCGCGCCGCCTGCACCTGCACCGGCCCCGACTCCGGCGCCTGCGCCCACCACCATTGTCATCCGCCCCGCCCCGGTGGCGGACAAGTCGTGCTGCTGCTAACGAGATTGTGATTGTGCTCGTCAAACAACACACTTGACAATTGAATATCGATCATTAATCATCTGTGACGCCGGTTAACAACAACATCATAGCGACGCGTCGGCCTCGGCATCCAGCGGCGGCGCACTGGGCACGGCCGCCACCGCTGCCGCGACTGCAGCGGCAGCGGCAGCCATCGCCGCCACGGCAGGCGCCGGCGGCAGGATGGGCGGCGCAGATGCCACCGGCGGCGGTGCGCCCCCGGTGCCCCACACTGGCGGCAGGCCCGCTGCGGCAAGTGCAGGCGGCAGCGGCGCGGGTGTGCGCGCCGGCACCGCACCACGCCCGCCAGCAGCAGTGGCGCCAAGGGCGCCGACACCGGCAGCAGGCTGCAGGCCAGGCACGGCGCCGCTGCCCCGGCTAGCGCCAACAACCGGAGAAACAATGCCGCCGCCACGGCCACCACCGGCAGCGCCGACAGCAGACCCCGGCACGCTGCCACGACCCCGCGCATTGCTGCTAACTGCCATGGCGACTGCCAAGGCGGCGGCCGCTGCTGCCGCGCTTGCGGCAGCCACATTGTTGCCCCGCCCGGCACCGCCGTTCCGTTGCGCTGCCAGCGACGCTGCCGCCAGCTCATCCAGCGACACGGAGGCAGGGTTCAGTGCCGTGCGGCCGCGCTTGGCGCCCACCGCCGACCCGCCGTCCCCCCCACTGCCGCCGCTGTCGCCATCCTCGCCGCCACTGTCGCCAGCCCCGCTGCCGCTGCCGGCAGCGGCGGCGGTGGGGGCCTGCTCCATGACCGCCCTAGTCACGCCCTCGTCCCGCGCCCGCTTTGCTGCCGGGCTGCCATCGCCGCCAGACGCCGCAGACGCCGCCGATACAGCAGCAGCAACAGCCGGTGCTGCTGGTGGCAGGCGTGGCACGCCGCCGCCGCCCACGTACCCTGGCACGCCACCCACGGCGCCGCCGCGGCCACGTCCGCGCCCAACGCCGCCAACTCCGACACCAGCCGCCGGCACGCCACCACCACCAACGGCGCCACCCCGACCGACACCCCGACCGCCGCCTGCTTGCATGCCCGCCTGCATGCCCGCCGCCGCTGCCGGTGGCGCACCGCCGCCACTGCCCGCCGCGCCTCCGCCCCCGCCGCCGCCGCTGCCGGGCACGCTGCTGTTGCGCGTCGCCGCGTATGCCTCCGCCGCAGCTGTGGCGGCGTCTGGGGCGGGACCCAGCACGCCGCCCGACAACGCCGTCACGCTGGCCTGCGCCGCCAGCACCGGCGCCGCAGTGGCGGCGTGCGACAGCACCACCGACACGCCCGCACCGGGGCCAAACCGGATGGAGGGTGGCGGCGGCAGGCTGCCGTCCGTCAGACCCGCCAGCGGTGCGGTGAGCGGCGTGGTGCCTGGGGGGACAAGGGAGCCAGGCGGCGCGGCAGCAGCGGCTGCCGCCTGCGACGCTGGCAGGTTCACGCCGTGCGCCGCCAGGATGCGCATCATCTGGCCGTACGCCGCCTGCTGCTCCCGCCGGATCGCCTCGCCCGCCGCCACCATGCGCGCCGCGTGCGGGTACGGCAGGCCAGCGGCGTGGCAGCAAGCGGGACAGCGGAAGGTTATGGTGGAAGAGGCGATGCGCTCCGCAGCGGCGGCAGCGGCAGCAGCTGCCGCAGCGGCCGCTGCCGCTGCAGCCGCCACCTCGTGCGAGATGGCAGCGTCGATGCTGCCTAACCCCGCGCCACCACGCCCGCGCCGGGAGTAGCGCGCCCGCGCGCTGCGCCGCGGGTACGTCAACCCGCCGCGCCGCCGCCGCCGCCCGCCCGCGTCGCCGCCGTCCTCGCCATCCAGCACCATGCCTTCATCATCCAGCGCCACCTCGTCGCCGCCGGCGTCGGGGCCGTCGGCAGCGGCAGCGGCAGCCGCTGCCGCCGCCGTGGCTGCCGCCTCCTCACGCTCCACCGCCGCCTTACTAGCGGCGGCGTCGGAGGCGGCGGACGCGGCGATGGCCTTCACCTCCGTCTCCGTCAGGCCCACGCACCGGCCGTGGTACCAGCCGTCGCAAAAGTCGCACCCGATCATGACGCCGTCCGTCACGCCGTGGCACACGCACCACGCGCGCCCGCCGTCCGCCACCACCGCCTCCAGCCGCACCTCGTCCTCCGCCAGGTCCACCGGGATGCGGCGGCTGCCGCGCAGCATCTCGTCGTAGCGCACGACGTCCACGGGGCCCACCGCGCCCAGCAGGCGGTGCACCTCCGCCTTCCACGCCGTCGCGCGCACCACCAGGCTGGACACAAACGACAGGACGCCGCAGTCAGGCGGCAGCGACACGGAGCGGCCAGCGGCGTGCAGACGCAGAAGCTCCGGCAGCGGTGCCACGCGAGACAGCGTGGCGGCGGCAGCGGACGCCCACAGCAGGCCACGCAGTGCACTCACCACCTTGCGCGTGTGCGGGTGCGGCGGCAGGGCGGCGTGCGCGGCAATGAGCGCACGCAGGTTGGAGGGCGAGCGCGAGGTGACGGCGGCCGCGCCCGCCGCCGGCTCCAGCGCACCTGCCGCTGCCTCCAGCCATGCCAGCATGTCGGCGCCCACGGGCGGCAGCACGCAGTACGTGGCGCCCAGCGTCTGCGTGGCAGCAGGCGCGGTGTCAGTGGGTGCCATGGACGCCGCTGCCAGCGCGGCGGCGGCGGTGGCGTGCACAAAGTTGGACATGTGGCGCGCGGAGGGCGGCGGCGAGAAAAAGTCAAGCACGGCGTATGACAGACCGCGCATGGCGCCGGCCACCTCCGTCGCCGGCGCGCCGGGCGTGCCTGGCGCGGGGCCCACAAAGGTGGCAGGCCCCGCGGGCGGCGCGCGCACCGGTGCATTGGGCCGCTCGCAGCCATACAGCGCGCGGCTGGCGGAGGCGATGAGGCGGTCCAGCGCTGGGACGGGCGGCATCGGCACACCGGGCGCGGGCCACGCGGGCGGCGTGCCGGCAGCGGCGGCAGCGGCGGAGGCGGCGGCAGCCGCTGCGGTCAGTGCCGGCCACCGCGCCGGCGTCAGCACCTGCTCGTGCAGCTGCGCGCGCAGGAAGAGGGCAGACTGCGCGGCGTTGCTGCGCAGCCACGCCAGCGCCGCCTGCGTGTGGCAGGCGCCACACCGGAACGCGCGCAGGTCGCCCTTGCTGGCACGCTTGCCGCCCGTCGTGCGGAAGCCCACGCAGTCGTAGTGGAACACCTCGCCGCAGCCGGGGCACTCAACCATGGGCGCTGCGTACGGCGCGGCGCACACGCAGTACAGCGCGCACGACTGCGCCATGCGCTGCACCGCGTCGTGCACGTCCAGCCACACCGCCGCGGAGGCGCGGATGAGCGCCTTGAGCGTGGGGATGGGCGCGGCGCCCGTCGCAAACCCGCTGCGCTTCAGCTCATCCACCCACTTCTTGCCAATGCGCAGCTCGCTGCGCAGCCGGCGCGCCAGCGGCGCTGCCAGCAGCAAGCCCTCCGCTTCCCCTGCCAGCCGCTCCACCGCCTCCAGCGTCGGCCGCGCCGCCAGCACCGCTTCCGCCTCCCCGCCCTCCCCCGCCTCCTCCGCCTCGCGCGCCGCCGCCGCCAGCGCCGCGCGCTCCGCCTCACTCACGCCCACCTCCTCGCCGTCATCCTCGTCGTCGTCGCCAGGCGCGCCCAGCCCCAGCGTGGCAGCGCCGCCCCCGCTGCTGCCGCTGCCACCACCGCCGCCGCCCATGCCGCTGCTACCCATGCCACCCGCGGCGCCCCCGCCGCCGCCGGCGCCACCCAGCAGCGCGCGCATGGCCTTCGGTGCGCCCTTCTTGGTTGCCGCCGTGGCGTTGGGGTCCACCACCTGCACGCGCCCGGTGGCGGTGTTGATGATGAGGCGTGTGGCGTCCACGCGGTGGCGCGCCACCGCCACCGCCATGCGCCGCTCTGACACCTGCGGCCCGTACGTCAGCAGGAAGCGCTGCACGGCACGGGTGGCAATCAGCGGCGGCGCCGACGCCGGCACCGGTGCCACCCCGCCAGCGGCGGCAGCAGCAGCGGCGTCTGACACGCCGGCGTCCTCCACGCCGGATGACACCCACGTGGTCAGCAACGGGTGGCCCCACGAGTCAATTTCCACCGCTGCAATGGGTGTGCGGCCCGCTGCCCCGCCCGCGTTGCCGCTGCCCACCGCCACGCCGTCCTCCAGCACCGGCGGCAGCGCGTGGTGGAACGGCGGCAGCACGGTGAGGGCGCGGAGGTACCAGGCGCGCGCGGCATTGATGGCGCGGCGCAGCGCCACAGCCGCCGGCTGGCGCACCGCGGAGCGCACGGAGGACGACAGCAGCACGAGGGCGTTGGCCAGCTGCAGCGGCGCAGCCAGGCCAGGCACGCCACCACCGCCACCGCCGCCGCCGCCACCCCCGCCGCCGCCACCACCACCACCGCCACCGCCACCACCGCTGGCGCCCGCGCTCACAATGGCAGCTGCCGCGGCGGCTGTAGCACCGTCCAGCAGCGTGGTGGGCAGCGCGCCCACAAAGGCGCCACGCGACACAATGCCGGCGCTCACCAGCACGGATGCCGCCAGCGCCGTCCACTTGTCGGCGCGCGCCAGCTCGCGGTGCATGACGGTGTACAGGCGCGACCGCAGCTCATTGGCGTCTGACAGCACGGAGTGGCGCGCCATGTAGAAGCGGCCGGCGCGCGTCATGCGGGACGCGCGGTATGCAATGGCAGCTGCCCGCCGCCGCCGCGTCGGCTTGTAGTGCGCCCTGCCGTCGGGGCCCCTCACAAAGCTGCCCTCGCCGTCAAACAGCACATCAAACCCCGCGCCCTCGTCAAGGCCCGCCATCAGGCCGCCAAAGCTC
>Ga0066256_1004192_pt1 | contig 13035 bp, 6 predicted proteins | sample ThiBio_1000_biof_FD_87107 | JGI IMG/M metagenome (GOLD analysis project Ga0066256, IMG submission 87107) | Wastewater bioreactor microbial communities from Cape Town, South Africa - Thiocy_expt_1000_biof (version 2) | ecosystem: Engineered > Bioreactor > Thiocyanate-remediating >...
GCGGGCCGGGTGCCCGCGCGGCCCCCCGGCGGGCGGGCGCCGCCGCGGCGGGGGGCGGGCGCGCGGGTGGGGGGCCGGGGCCGCCCGGGGGCGGGGCCGCGGGGCGCCGGCCCGTGGGCCCCGTGGGGGGGGCCGTGGGCCGGGGGGGGGGGAACCGGGCCCCCGCCAGGAGGGGGGGGGGGGGGGGGGGGGGGGGGGGGGGGGGGCAACGTGGTGGTGTGGAGGCATGACGGTGTGTGTGTGCAGCTAGCCGTTAGTGCATGATGGTGACGCACCTCAATGTACTCGGGCCGTTCAGCGCAGTCGGCGATGGCGCGCACAAAAGCGAGGCGCGCCTGCGCAAACTTGTCAAAGTGGCCGTGCACCAGGCGTGCCGCCATCTTGGCTGGCGGGCGGTTGGGCGTTAGGTGTTGGTTGGGGAGGTGCTGTCACACTGCCGTTACTTCGCGTCGAGTCCGTGGAGGGAGGAGGGAGTGTGTATTATTGAAAAATAAAAAATTGGCAGCGGGAATTGGAAAGAACTATGGATCACATTCAGAAATATGGGGCCACAGTGGCGTATTCCATGCACTAATGCGATGTGCACCCGTGCCGGTGTGATTTTGGAATGATGGGAGTCCATGCCACTACTGTCATGGCCATCTACGATGGCATGGCACATCATGGCAGGCATCATGGCAGCGCGCTGTCGCGGCGCCATCAGCTGGCGCCGATGCAGGACCCTGGCCCTGGTTTGGAGTGGTTCCTACGGGGACTGTGGACACACTTGGCGCGGCGTGGAGGCGGGCAATTTGAAGAGGTGACGCCGCCGCTGAGCCGCATTCACACTGTCACAGTCGTCACACGCCACACGCACGCAAAGCAACAACGATTGAACAATCACACACAAGCAACACAGCACAGAAAAAGAAACGACGCACGGCAGCGCTTGACACACCGCCGCGCATCACCGACGGCGGCTGCGGGCAGCTGGTGTGGCTGCAAAGGCCACGACGCGGGCATGGTTTGGGGCGGCAGCAACGTTGGCAGCGATGCTGGCAGCGCAGGCAGTGGCGCTGCTGGCTGCTGCTGAGCTCGCAGCCCCATCGGCGGCAATGACCACACCCTCGTCGCCGCCAGCAGCACTTGCAATCTCACTGTTCATCACGCACCGGCGGATGGAGGTGGTGCGTGGCATCGCTGCAACGTTGGCCGCTGCGGCTGGCGGTGCAGCCTCCGACACACTACTGGAACTACCACCGGGTGCAGCAGCCCGAGCACGCAGCGGGTTCACAGTGGAGGATGGCGCGGTGCCGTCACCGTCGGAGGCGCCAGGACTACAATTAGCAGCAGCACTACTGTTGCCCAGCGGCGCGACTGACGCAGCAATGACGCTGACCCCGGCACTGCTGCGACGCCGTGCCAGCGACGCGCGCACGCCCGCCACGTGCCCTGACAGTGCCGTCACTACGGACGCACGGCGCGCAATGCGATGCGCCCGTGCACACTGCAGGCGCAGCCATAGACCAGCAAACACGGCAAAGGTTCCCACGTTGATGACGCCCAGCAGCACGGTCACTGCCCACTCGATGCCTGTCATAGCTTCCGGCGGGTGCAGCTCGGCGGACGTCACGCCCACGTTGTACTGCAGCAGCGCGGTGGAGATGACGGCGGTGAGAAAGGTGGCAACCAGTGACGCCATCTCCAGTCCATTGAACAGGCGCTTGGTGTATGGACTGTACCGCGCCTGCAGCACCGCGGCGGCTGCAAACCACAGTGTCGCGCCGACGCACTGCAGGTAGGGGTTTGTAACTTTCACTGCCAGCAGCACTACGCCCGCTTTCCTGCACAATACAATGGCCTCCCACCACACGCGACTGTCGCCAGATACCACCCACGCGTGACTTGGTGCCTCGGCTGCTGCTGATCGTAACAGTGACGGCCGCCGCTCGCCACGTGCGCTGGTTGTACCGGTACCCGGCGGAGCCGAAGCAAGCTTGCCGACGCCCATCGCCGCCTTGCCCACAACCACGGGCGGTGGTGGCTGCGCGCCAAGCAGCTTGCGGAGGCTCCCCATCACGTCACGGCTTGAAAATCCGACGCTGCCAGTGGACGAGACGAGCGCGCGCGTCGGCGCGCGGTAGCCGTCAAAAAGGAAGCCCCAGGTGGCGTGGAGGGCGGGGTCCACCAGCTGCTCGCTGCGCGCCGTGCCCATCAGCCATGCCAGACCAGCTGGGAAGCCGGCGCCGAGCACAACCAACACTGTGTACGCCAGTGCGCGCGCGGCAGCGTGCTGCCCCACGCCGCACTCCACGCGCAGATCGGACCGCAGATCCTGGGTTCCAGCAACAGGGTCAATGCAATCCAACGCGCGCAGTGACGCCGACACAATGGGCATGTACGCCAGGAACAGCACAAACAGCAGTGTAGACAGGTGGCGTTTGGACGCCCACCATGACGCCACCGCGGATCTGAACGCCACCACGTCCATGCCGCAGCGCGGTTTGCAGTGCACCGACCGGCCGGTAGTAACGCCAAGAAATATAACCACAACCGCTGCCGACGCCAGCAGGGGAAGCAGTATTGTGGCGCTGTATTGGAACAGGTAGGGCAACCTTAAGATGCACTCCAGCGCACCCACGCTCAGCGGGCTGGCACTCACCACCTCCGTCCACCCCATCACGCTGTCATACGCCTTGGTGGACCCGGCACGGAATACACGCAGGCTGCCCACCGCCTGCAGGTACCCCAGCGTAATACGCAGCACAATTGATGCCTCAGAGTTACTGCTGTCTTTGCGCAGCGCCACGCGCGTCAGCACCGCCAGCACCAGTGTCACTACAACGAGAAGAAACAGCCACGATGCGCCCGCGTCCCAGCACACCGCGCACGCCTCTCCAAACCGTGCGTAGTTGACGGCCGCATCGCACACGCCACAGAGTGGTCCGGTGTAGCCATACGAGCAGCCGTAGGCCGCGCCGCCGCTGATGTTGCCACTGTACACCAGCGTGCATGCCTCGGCGTTGTAGCACGGATGCAGCTCGGTGGTTGGACCCAGCGGCTCGCCCGCCTGCCCCGCTGGTCGGAAGTAGTGCGGCAGCAGCGTCAGGATGCCTTCGTTGCAGGTGGCACCGGCAAGTGGGCAGGCGACGCAGCGCGCACCAATACCACCGAGGCTGAAACTGGTGCCACTGCACGTTACGCAAACTACGCCTTGCGATTCCTGCCCAACCGAGCAGCCCTCCAGCGTCACTGTGAACGCCAACGTCGGTGTTATGGCCAGTCCGCCCACCGCGCACGCAAGCGACAACCCGTACGTCTCGCCTTGCGGCGCCACCAGAGTGAAGGCGTCAAATGTTACGAGGTGCGACGCGACCGCCATGGTTGCAACCGTGTGCTTCAGGAAGATGTTGGACGTGTCGCTGATTGATGTATTTGTCGCCTCCAGTGTGATGGAACACACTATGGCAGGCAGCGCAAATGCCGGCGGTATGGTGTCGGTGCATGGCGTTGTTGATGGTCCGCCCGGATGCGTCGCCACAATGCCGACATCAAATGCTGGCAGAGCCGTGCCAACAAGCGAGTCGCGCGCTGGCTGCGTGCATAGCTGTGCTGTCAGGCGGAGCGCGGGGATGGTCAGATGCAACGACGGCGGTGCATCGCCCAATGTGCGGCGGCACTCAATCATCAGCTCCACCTCCGGCGTGGTGGTGGCGGTCTGCACGTAGAAACGCGGCACGACGACGGTACCATTGGTCGGGTGCGCTGGAATGGACAGCAGTGCGGATGACGCGCTGCTGCCAGCAACCTTCAGCTCCACGCCCGCGGTGGTGGTGGACAGCGAGCACGTCACATCGGTCGCGTTGGCGGCACTGGCGCCGCTGGCGTCGACAACCGCTACTGCCACCTCCAGCTGTGGCTCTACTGGCCACGGCGACGACGCGTCGGATGCAATGAAGTAGGTCGGCAGCGCTGACGTGCGGCGTAGATCCAGCGTTGCAACAGCGAGGCGCAGTGGTGGCGACGCCAGGCTCTGGCCCCACGCGCTGCAGGCCACACGTACAAATGCAACAGCTCCCTGCGCCGCTTGCAACGTAACATTTACGGCGGTGGTCACCACCGTGCCAGCAGGCGGTGTGCCGTTGATGCTTATTGCCCAGGTGTCAGCAACCACTTGCGTGCCGCGAACGGTGGCGTTCACCAGCACCACCTCGCACTCCGCCGTTGCTGCTGTCGCGGATGTGCCGCCTGCTACTGTGGCTGGCACGATCGTTGTGACCACCAGGTGGAGCGGCAGCGCCATGTACCCCAGCACCGTGGATGGCGGGTGCACCCAATCCAGCGCCAGTTGCGCGGTCGACAGCGACAACCGGGGCAGGCGCACCCGCTCGCCGGTGGGCGTCCAGGTGCACTCCGCGTACACCGACAGCGCTTGCCCTAGCGCCACCGCCGACGTCGACAGGCCGGCAAATGCAACGGCAGCTGCCGTGCTATTCAGTGCTGCTACCACCGCTGTGGACGACGACAGCAAGTCCCTCGGTGACACGAGGTCCAGCGACTTGTTCAGCGGCGGCGGGGTGGCAGACGCGGGCAGCAGCAGCGCCAGACAGGATACTTGTGTCGGTGCGACGTCGAGGCTGGCGTCACCGTTACCGCTCAATATGGTAAACGTAGCCGCAAGGGTCGGCAACTCGCCAGGCACTACAACAAACGGCTGGGGCACACTGGTCGCATTCCAGTCGGCGCGCCAGCCTGCCAGCACCACGTCCGGGTTGGGCAGCCCTGCCGTGGACGCTGCCAGGCCTACGGAGTCAATGCACGACGCTGTCAGCGAACCAGTACATCCCGAGCCGCCGGCCACCGTCAACGCGTCAAGCCGCAGGTCGGTGTACACGGCGTCCGAGCTGCCGCTGGTGCCCACCGATAGCGACGTGGCCGGTGACGATACAGTCATGCCAGACGGGCGCGAAGCCAGCGCCGGATTGGACGTGGCACACGAGGTTGTATTGATGGCGAGGGTGCAGGTCGCCGCCTCGCGCGACAGCACCCGCAATGTGGGCGCGGGTGACAGCAGCCCACCCGGCAACGCGGTCAGCGTCGTTGATGATGGTGCCCACGACACGGCAAACGTGGCGGGGTATGTAAGGGTGACAGGCTCGGTTGACGCGGCGCCGGCAGCATTTACCACAACGACTGACACCACCGGGTAGCCGGGTACGGACGGCTGCATGACGGGGGCAGTGCACTGGACAACGTCGGTTTTCAGCACAACCACGCCACTGCATACCTCGCCGCCAATGAACACGGTGGGCGGCTTGCGACTGGCGTCCGTGAAGCCGTTGCCAGTCACCACCACCGGCACCCCTGGCGTGGCGATGGAGGTGGGCGTGACGGACACCAGCTCGGGACGAGTCACCAGTGTGATGCATGCCTCGCATGCCACCAGCGGCGCAGCGCGATTGGCCCACACGGCGGTGGCATTCAGCAGCACGGTAGAAATGCTGTTCGACTGTAGCAGCCCCGCTGCTGTCGCTGCCGTCACGTTCCAGCCGACACAAAGTGCGTTGTTAGGGCGGCCAGCAATGCAGCCGACGGTGGCGCAGCGCAGGCTGCCAACGTACGCTGTTGAGAATCGCGCGCGCTGGTTGACACACAACGACGCGCCGGTCAGCGTGATGTTAACAATTGAGGAAACAGGCGGCAGAAGCGTAACATCTGTCGGCGATGCCATCAATGTCGGCGGCGTGAACACAGACGACAGCACGCCGCTGACGTTGAACAGGCCAGCCAACAGCACAACGACGGGAAGTTCAACACCGTCAGTAGCTGGGATTGCACACGACAGCGTAGTTGACGACTCCCAGGCCGTCTGCGTACACGGCAAGCCGGCCATCCACACCGCCGCCTTGTCAATGGTTGCTTGTGGTGGTGGCTGTAGCCCAGCAGCGCTCCAATCGGCAGCCGTCAGTCGCCGGGCTGAGAGCCGCAACACAATGCGGCCACCACCTGCCGTAAGTGGCGATAACCCAAGGCTGCCGCCAGGTGACAGTGCAAGTGGCGGCGGCGGTACCAATGTGACGGTTGTGTTAAGGCGCTGGGGAGCACCGCCCGTGCTGGTGTGCACCACCCACACGAATGCGGGCACGGGCGCGGTGGCCGCAACCTGCAGCAAGAAGGGCAGCGAACATGAAACGGTCGATGGCGACCCCGTTATCTGCACGGCGCATGACACGTTGGTGATGGCAGGGTGGAGGCCCGCAGGCACGAGATACATGCTAGTATTGACCCAGCTTCCTGCACCGTCAGCAACCACGGTAATAGTATCCCGCCATGTGGCACTGGCGTTGCAGCCAGGCGCCGCCATTGCAGGTGGGCATGAGCAACTTGCAGCAGCACCTGTGGCAAAAGTGCCAACAGGGCACGGCACACAGGAAGCGGTACCACCGGCTGCATACGTATTTGTGCCGCATGGGAGTGGCGCCCCAGCACCTCCAGCGCAATGGAAGCCCGCGCGGCATGGTGCACAGGCGTAGTATGGCTTTCCACTGGCAGCCAGGCTATATAGGGCGCAGATACATGGTGGCTGGACAGCCACCGCCAGTGGCAAGCGGGGTATTAGACTGATCAACCATCGCCAGTGCCGGCTGCTTGGCGGCGGAGAAGGCAGCGTCGCTAACAAATGTAAGGTTGTTGTCCGCTACCGACAGCCAGCGCAGCGCCGGCATACCGTCAAAGTCGTGCTCGTTCACCGCAGTGATGCCGGTGGCGCTGGCATCTAGTGACGTGATGAGCGGCAGAGCGGGTGGCTGCGTCAGCAGGTCACCAAAACCAAGGCCAGAGAGATTTGCTAACCCCGCAGCCCCTGCACAATTAACACACGTCAGCGTTAACAGGCCGTCAAAGCTGCCGGCGGTCAGTTGCAGCTGTTGTGTTGGCGATGATGCGGCCAGTGTCAGGTTTGTAAGCACAGGCAGCGCAAGGGCGGCTGTCGGCACGGCTGTAATTGCAACAGTGAGTGATCGCAGGCCACGCTGAGCCGACGTAGAGAAAGTGGTATTGATATTGCCGGCGGCAGCAGGTGTTGGATCCCGTGACACCAGCGTCGCGGCGCTCAGCAGCAGCGTGCGAGTAGTGGGGTTAAGGCCGGCGGTATTGGCAGCGGAGAGGGGTGACGTGAATGTGGCATTACGCGCGTCCAACCCCAGCCATGCGCCGCTGCTGCTGATGGCGGCACCCAGTGCGCGCCACGCCGTCAGCTGCTGAGTTGGCGCCAGGGGTGATGGCGGCAGTGGCGTGGCAGCAAGGGCGACTGGGGCGAGGGGAGTCACCGTGAGTTGAACCCGTCGAATAGCATGATTGTCAGCATCGCCAATGTACAGAGCGCTGTCGACGGCATCCAATGCAATTCCCCACGGGCCGTTGAATGCCGCAGCCGTTCCAACACCATTTGTCAATGCAGCGGTCCCCGAGCCTGCAAATGTTGTAACTACAGCACCCGTAATAGTAGCGCGTCGAAGGCGGTGGTTAAATTCGTCTGTGATATACAGCACACCCTCGCCGAGTGCCAACCCACGTATAACGTTAAACCGCGCTGCGCCACCGGTGCCATCTCCGTAACCTGTTGTGGGGGCGGAGCCTGCTAGCAGCGTGGACACTCCGGCGTATGTGACAGCGTACACCGCGCTGCCCACTGCCACGTATAATATGTGCTCCAAAGCATCGAGCGTTATATCAAACACCCATGAAGAGTAGGATTGCAGCGTCGCGACAGCGCGGGAACTACTTGCAGCGATGGTGCGAACCTGTTTGGTTTGATAGTTTGCCACATACAGCATTCCATCAGCAGCTTCCGCACAAACCGAAACAGGTGTATAGAACGTTGCACTGGTACCAGCGGCGTCGGTAGACCCTGCTGCGCCAGTTGTGCTGCCAGCTACCCACACACCTGACAGCATTCGTATGGCGTGGTTGTTTGTGTCTGCCACATACACATTGCCAGCAGCATCTACATCTACCCCTTCGGGGTTATTAAACTGGGACTGCAGCGGGTTGGCGCCCACTGTTCTACCGCTACTACCAGCCACACCAGCCACCGTTGTCACTGCTCTTGTTGCAATAACCACCCGCCGAATAACGTGGTTGCCGCTGTCAGCAACGTAAAGTCCCCCTGCACCATCAAGAGAAACCCCCTTTGGCATGCTAAACCGCGCCACTGTGCCCACACCATTTGTTGATCCACTTGAGACACTGCCTGCCAATGTAGCAACAGTACCAGCAACAACGGCGCTGCCCACAACATTCTGCGGAATCCCACCACCCCCTATTGCTGCTACTACAGTCACTTGCACACCGCTTTTCGACGCAGCACAGCCCCAGCCCGCGCATGCCACCTCGTAGCCGCCGCTCGTTATGGTTCCAGACACCGCACCCCAGCACATCACTGGTCCAGGCACGGTTGTCCCCGACATGGCGCACGTCATGCCGCCGCCCGCAGCCAGCCACCACACGTTGCCATTAGACGACAGAGCTGCAGGCGGTGTCGCTGCGCCACGGGTGTTGGAACCCCAGCAGCCCACACTGCCGTTCACCCGCACGTAGCACGCATGGTCGGCACCGCACGCCACGTGCTCCGCGTCGGTAATAGCCCACCACGTCGCCATTGCGGCCACCACCGGGTTGGTAGTATCGCCCCAGCACACGACGCTGTGATTGCGCACCACGCCGCAGGTGTAATTCGTGCCCGCCGTTACGCCTTGGAAAGCAATACCACGCGGCACGTTGATGGCACCACGTGACGACGCGTCACCGTAGCAAAGAACGGTGCCATTTGGCACCAGACCACACACATGGCGCGGCCCGGCATGCACGTCGACAAAGAAGGCAGATGCCGACGGCAGCTGTGCTGTGCCGCCTGGCAGGGCGCCCCAGCAGCGCAAGCTGCTACTTGCAGCTGTGAGGCCGCAGCTGAAATCGTCGCCGACCGCCACCGCATGAAATGTCACGCCCACCGGCGGGATCAGCCTGCCTGTGGTGGTGGCATTGCCGCGGCATGCCACCACGCCGCTCTCCTGCACCACGCAGACGTGCCCCGCCGCAGCCGCAATATGCCGCTCTCCAGCAACTTGGGGCGGGTGCAACAAGATGATGCTGGCTGCTGCTGCTGCAAATACAAGCGCAGCGCTGCCCCGAGCGCGCTTCATCGTGGCGTCGTGCTACCGCCACCGCGGCACCGCCCTTCGGCGCCACAAAGTGGGTCGCCAGTGTCGGTGCTGGTTGGTGCCCGCTCGTGTGCCCGCTCGTTGTGCACTTCGCCAGGCTGGAGTTGCGTCAACAAAAGGCTCAAACATCGTCGCCCGCCACAACGCCAGCGCAACGCTACTACACCAGTATTAAGACCGCGATGCAAAATGAGGCTGGCAATAATGCCGGCAGCAATTGGCGGTATTTTTGCGATGCCGGCGGCCCATTGGAAAACGGTAGATTTTACTTGTAACCTCACATGCCAGCCTAGGGCGTCGCCCTGCAGAATCTGCTGTGGCTGCCGGGTCCGAGTCCGATGGTGTCGGTGTCCAACGACTACAGGTACTCACCCCAAGCGGCAGAAAAACGAAGCAGGCGCATATTTGCACACGACCACTCCAACAGCACAAACCCACCGGTGCCATCTGTTTGATAACCGGAGGTATCTGTGATATTCTACCGCCATTTACAATTTACTGCCATTGTATCTTTCCATTTTGCTGCCAGCAAAGCATCCGTGTCGGTACCACCGCACACATCACGCTCACAAACGACAAGATCCCCGCCCAATTGCGTAACAAACACGCAATCTACAAATGGCGGACGACAAGTCAGTAAACTCAGTGAGGAGCGGGTGGGCCTCTCTGTGGCTGGACCTCCCGGGCCTGGCTCCAGCAGCTTCTCCCCCAACCGCCCTTGCGCTCGCCAGCCGTACCGGTACCCACGACTGGCTGCCAGATAGTTGGGACGTACCACCAGTACCAGTCCCACTATTGGGCAGGAACGCTGGTGCTGTTGTGCCTGTCGAGATGTCATCGCTGCTTCTGCCGTCTGCAACCGCCGCATCATCTCCAGAACCAGAACCAGAGCCACCCACTCCCCCATCCGCTACAACCCTCCTCTTCGACGCCGTGCGCACCCACGCGCCACTACACACGGTACTCGCCGCCCTGGATGCCGGCGCCGACGTGACGGCAGTTGATGGCGCTGGCTGCACCGCGCTCACGCATGCCGCCGCCTGCGCGCACCCTGCCATTGCCGTACCCGTCGTGACGGCGTTGCTAGCCGCCGGCGCCGCGCCGCGACACCGCTCCACCTCCCACCGCACGCCCCTCAGCATGGCCGCCACGCAAGGGTGCGCCGAGGTGATTGGACTGCTGGTGGCAGAATGCGGCGACGGTGGCGCAGTTGGCGAATGCACCGGCCTGCTGCGCAAGGTTGTAGGCCGGCAATCACACCTCCCGTGGGAACGCCAGCCGCCGGAGCCGTTCACCAGACACCGGTACCGGCCCTGGTCACCCCAGCCAGCCATTCGTGCCCTGGTTGCCGCCGGCGCCGACTTCCGGCCGTGTGCCACACTGCTTCCCACCGTACCTGGCGCCGCCGAGGCGGTGGAGCTTGGCTTGATGGACCGGCGGTGGGCGGTGCGGCGCGCTGCCGTCGCCCGCTGGCATGCGCGCCACTTCTTCTGAATTTGTTGAACAGGGTGAGACAGAACAGGCACACGGCACAACAAACATTCTCATACCGTCGTAGAAGCAACAGGCGTCAGCGGCCGGCCGCCGCCGCCGTTGCCACTGGTGCAGTAGGGTAGGGCGGCAGCCAGCTCCCGGAACCGGAGCTCGTTTTGTGCCCCTTGTCGGCGCACCTCCAGCATCAGGGAGCGCAGCGCGTCAGCAAGCTCAAACATGGACGGCGGCTCGTCCAGCTCGGCGGTCAGGGTTGGCGACTGCATGACCGCGTCACGGTCGGTGGTGGTGGGTGAGGGTGTGGGTGTGGCAACACCACCCTCCCCACGACCCAACAGGGCGTCGCGCGACGGCGATACCATCGGCGTCATTGATGGCAGCGGTGCGGGGGACGGCGACGAACACGAGTCGGCGGGACTACTCATATCACCGCCACCACCACCACGGCCACCACGGCTGCTACTGCTTTCTTTCACCGCATCCTTTGGCGCCGGCGAGGACGTGGGGTCTGCGGAGGCGCGCACAGATGCTGCCACGGTGGCGAGGCGGATGCTCTTGATCCCCTGGCGCAGGCGGGAGCGCTGCTGGCGGCGGTGCATGGCGCGGCGGCGCTCCAGCTTGGCGTACTCCAGCGGGAAGCGCGCCGTGATGACGGAGATGGGCAGCGTGAGGGTGAGGACGCCACACATCATGATGCCGGCCGCCAGTAGGCGGCCCAACGAGGTAGTGGGCACCATGTCACCGTAGCCGACCGTGGTCATGGTCACAATCACAAAGTAGGCGGCATGCAGCATGGACTGGAACGGCGTGGCCTCCATGCCGCGGCCGTCACTGGTGGGCCGCATGTACGCGCCCTCCGCCGCGTCCCAATCGCCGCCCTCGCAGTAAAACATGAGCGCGGCAAAGAAGATGGCGACAATCAGGACGTAGCCCAGCATGAGGCCCAGCGCCGTCATCGCGCCGCGCACAGTGCGCTGCAGCACGCGCAACGCATCTGAGCGGCGGCCCACCTTCAGCAGCAGTACGACGCGTGTGACACGCAGCACGCGCAGTCCGGAGGTGGGTAGCGACATACCGCCGCTGCCACCGTTGCCGTACGCCGCCTGGTCCACCACCATGGGCAGGAAGCTGGCAATGTCCACCAGCGTCATGGGCCGCAACACAAACGCCAACGTCTTTACCACTGCGCGTGGAAATGGGTGGCCGCCACACCACGCGGGCCCCGGCGGCTCTTCCGCGTTGTTGGGGCTGGGGCGGGACGGCGTGGTGTCGTCATCGTCGTCGTCGGGGACGGGCGGCGACACGTCGTGCTCGTGTGCCGCGCTCACCGTTGCTAGGCGGACGACAAACTCGAACAGGAACAGGGCGCTAACCACCAGGTCAATGGTTTGCAGCGCCACGACGGCGGGCGTGGGGTCGCTCAGATCTGCCTCGCGCCGGTACGCCGGCAGCGTGGCGGCGCACATGGACGCGATGGACACGGCAATGGCGACACTTATCACAATGGAGACAACGAGGCCGGCGGTGGAGGACGGCGCGCCACTGGCGGCAATGAAGACGCGCCGCCGGCACTGCCGCACCGCGCCGCGCTCCCTCTCGCGCGGGCACCAGGTGCGCGTCTGCTGGTGATGGGTGTTTTGTGGCGCTGCTGCCGCTGCCGCTGGCGGTGGTACTGGTGCCGCATTGCTGTCGTTCTCTTCGCCGCTCCCGCTGCTGCGCGGCGGCGCGGTGGTAGTAGCTGGCAGCCGCAGCGGCAGCAGCTCCACCAGCCGCACTGCTGCTGCTCCACCGCCGCTCCGCTTTGTACTTTGAGCGCTGCCGCCGCCCACACCGCCGCCGCTGTCGCTTGCATCACTGACGGCGCGAATGGCATGTTGGGTGGGCGACAGGCCGCCTACAGCAATGCTGGGCGGCCGCCGCGGCTCTGGCAGCACAATGCCCTCCATTATGGAGTGCTGCGCCGTTCAGGTATTGAGTGTCGCCCTGCCTGCCCTGCTGCAAACACACAAGTCGGCTTGAGGTGCACACACCACACCAACGCCGTATGCGCCCACGCGCAACCAAAAGCACTGACACCCCTGCTGCACTGCAGTTGTGTGCTAAAATGGCACAGCGGCGCGGTGCGTGTGTATTTATCGATAATAGCAAGCAGTTGCCCTGCTGCGATGAGGAACCTGCGGATACCGAAATCTGCTCCTCACAGCCGACCACAACAATAAGGTCACTCGCTTCAAGTATTATAATTAGTCACATGGCTATGTGCTTGGTGCCGCCGCAGCAGGCGCCGCTGCTGCTGCAGCTGCAGCCGCCCCACTGCCGCCGCTGCCGCCACCGCCGCCACCTCCTC
>Ga0066256_1004197_pt1 | contig 13027 bp, 13 predicted proteins | sample ThiBio_1000_biof_FD_87107 | JGI IMG/M metagenome (GOLD analysis project Ga0066256, IMG submission 87107) | Wastewater bioreactor microbial communities from Cape Town, South Africa - Thiocy_expt_1000_biof (version 2) | ecosystem: Engineered > Bioreactor > Thiocyanate-remediating >...
CACCCAGGTGCCGATGGCGAAATAGGCGCCCTGCAGGCGGAAGACGAAGAAGGCCGTGGGTATCGCCAGCGCCAGCGCTGCGAGCCCGCCGAGCACGATGGCCGCCATCGGATCCATGCCGAGCAGGCTGACGCCGGCGAACATCGCATAGGCGCCGAAGCCGACAAAGGCCTACTGCCCGACGGAGACGAGGCCCGCATAGCCGGCGAGCAGGTTCCAGCACTGCGCGAGCACCAGCATGGTCATGATGAAGAACAGGTCCTGCACCACCGAGCGCGACACGAAGAGCGGCGCGGCGACGGCGAGCACCACCAGCGCGAGGACCGCCAGCATGGAGGCCGCGGAGCCCCGCGTGCGCGTCGAGACGGTCCAGGAGGAGGAAACGTGGTCGCTCATGTCAGTCCACCGCCCGTGGGAAAAGGCCGCGCGGCCTGACGACCAGCACCAGCAGGAAGGCGACGTGGCCCGCCAGGATCTGCCATTCCGGATTGATCGCGGCGCCCACGGTCTGCGCCACGCCGATGATGATGCCCCCGGCGAGCGTGCCCCAGAAGGAGCCGAGCCCGCCGATGATCACCGCCTCGAAGGCGTAGATCAGGCGCGCGGGGCCCATGGTTGGGTCGAAATTGGCGCGCGTGCCGAGATAGAGCGCCGCGATCGTCACCACCATCATGGCAAGGCCGGTGGCGGTGGCGAAGATGCGCTCGGTGCGGATGCCCATCAGGCCCGCCGTTGCGCCGTCGTCCGAGGTGGCGCGGAAGGCGCGGCCGAGCGAGGTGCGGTAGAAGACGAGGTTGAGCGCGACGATGACGCCCACCGCCGACAGGAAGGTGAGCAGCGGCATGGTGCCGATGCTGACGGGACCGACCTTGATCGACGCCGTTCCCAGGGCGCCCGCCGAGATCCTGCGGCTGTCGGCCGAGAAGCCTTCGAGCAGGCCGTTCTGGATCACGACCGAAAGGCCGAAGGTCACGAGAAGGGGCGGGAGGATGTCGTTGCCGAGCGTCCGGTTGAGCACGAGGAACTGCAGCGCCCAGCCGAGCGCGAACATCACCGGCAGCGCCAGCGCGGCGGCGACGAACGGATCGAGGCCGAGGGCCGAGACCAGCAGCAGGATGAGGAAGGCGGCAAGCACGATCAGGTCGCCATGCGCGAGATTGACCAGCCGCATGATGCCGAAGACGAGGCTGAGGCCGGCCGCGAAGAGGGCGTAGAGGCCGCCGAGCAGGATGCCCTGAACGATCGTGTCGAGCCAGTTCATGGCGCATGCGCTCCGAAATAGGCGGCGTGGATGTCCTCGCGGCTCAGCGTTGCCGGCGTGCCCGTCAGCGTCACCCGGCCCTCCATCATGCTCGATGATGACGATCGAGGCGCCCGTCGCGCGGATCTTCGGGAAGGCCGCGTAGATGTCCCTGATAATGACGGGGGCGAGGCCGAGGCTCACCTCGTCGCACAGCAGCGCGCGCGGATTGGACATCAGCGCGCGGCCGATCGCCACCATCTGCTGCTGCCCGCCGGAGAGCGCCGTGGCCGGATGGCGGCGGCGCTCCTGCAAGACGGGAAAGAGATCGTAGACGGTATCGAGCGACCACGGACCGCCGCCGACCCGGCCATATCTGCCGATCAGCAGGTTCTCCTCGACGGAAAGCGAGGGAAAGAGCCGGCGGCCCTCCGGCACCATGGCGATGCCGAGCCTGAGGACATCGGGCGCGGCCAGCGCGCCGATCTCGCGGCCGTCGAAGCGGATATGCCCTGGCACGTTGCGCATCAGGCCGGAGATCGACCGCAGCAGGGTGGACTTGCCCGCGCCGTTGGCGCCGATCACGGCGACGGTCTCGCCTTCGTCGAGGGTGATGTCGACGCCGAACAACGCCTGGAAGTCGCCATAGAAGGCCGTCAGGCCACGGGTCTCGAGCAGGGCCATCAGACGTCGATCCCGAGATAGATTTCGCGCACGTCCTTGGAGGCCATGATCGCGCCGGGATCGCCATCGCCGATCACCCGGCCGAAATGCAGGACGACGAGCCGGCCGACGACCGAATTGAGCGCATGCAGCACATGCTCGACCCAGATGATCGAGACGCCGCGCGCATGGATCGCGCGGATCGTCTCCACCAGTTCCCGGCATTCTCCCTCGGTCAATCCGCCGGCGATTTCGTCGAGCAGCAGGATCTTCGGGTCGGTCGCGAGCGCGCGGGCGAGTTCCAGGCGCTTGCGCTGCAGGAGGCCCAGGCTGCCGGCAAGCTGGTTCGCCCTGGGATGGAGCCCCGTCTCGACCAGGATATCGGCGCAGCGGTCGGCGACCTCCCGCTCGGTCCTGCGCGATCCGAAGGCGCCGGCGACCAGCAGGTTCTCGAACACCGTCAGCTTTTCGAAGGGCTGCGGGATCTGGAACGTGCGGCCGATGCCGCCGAGGCAGCGGGCCATCGGCGGCTGTCGCGTCACGTCGTCGCCGGCAAACCGGATGGTGCCGGCATCGACGCGGATATTGCCGGTGATGAGGTTGAACAGCGTCGACTTGCCGGCGCCGTTCGGCCCGATCACGCCGAGCGCCTCGCCCTTTTCCAGCGCGAACGAAATGCCGTCGGCGACCTTGAGGGCGCCGAAGCTTTTCGAGACCTGGTCGAGGGCGAGTATGGGCATGGCTCAGCCGATCGCTTCCATCTTGCCGCCGGTCGGGATGTTCGGCGCGGTCTGGTTGTCGACGATGACGAGGTCGTAGCCGCCGCCGTCCTTGAGGCGCCACTGGCCGCCGACCAGCGGCGTCTTGGCGATGTTCCGGGCGGCGAAGGGCGGCACGTTCGAACCGTCCCAGGCCACCTTGCCGACGATCGTCTCGATGTTCGAGGCGGCGATGGCGGCGATCACCGCCTCGCTGTCGGTCGGGTCGGCGCGCTTCATCACGTCGGCTGCGACCTCGAAGAGGGCATGGACGAAGCCTATGGGCTGGGTCCAGGGCCGGCCGGTGGCCTTGCTGAAGCCTTCGGCCAGCTCGCCGGCCAGCGACGACCTGAACGGATGGCTCGCCGACCACCAGACCTCGCAGGAAAGGTTGTGGCCGTTGTTGCCAAGCGCCTCGACGGCCTGCGGGAACAGGATCGCCTTGCCGATGGAGGCGACCTTGGGCCTGAAGCCCTGCTGCTGCGCCTCGTTCCAGAAGGTGGTGAAGTCGGGCGGGATCATCACGCCGGTGATGACGTCGCTGCCGTCGGACTTGAAGGCGTTGATCTGGGCGGAAAAGTCGTCGGTCAGGTTCTGGTAGCGGCCCGGATCCCTCAGCGTATAGCCGAGCTTCTCCAGGACCGGCGGGAAGCCCACGGCCTTGTCGCCCCAGGCGTTGCCGTCGCCGTCGTTCGGGAACAGGCCGCCGACCTTCCTGTTGGTCTCGATCTGGCCCCACATGTTGGTGTAGACGGCGATGACGTCCTCCAGCCCCCAGAAGAAGTGGAAGGCGCTGTTGAACGGCTTCCAGGATTGCGGATCGCCGGGATTTGCCTGCTGGCCGATGAACCAGGGCTGCCAGGGGGCGGCCGTCGAGATGCACGGCACCTCCTCCGCCTCGCAGGTCGTCGCCACGGGGCTGGTCGTCTCCGGCGTCGAGGCGACGAGGACGAGATTGACCTCGTCGCTGACGATCAGCTCCTTGGCCACCTCGGCGGCGCGGTTCGGATTGGACTGGCTGTCCTTCACCACGACCTGGTAGTTCAGGCCGGCGGCCTCGGTGGCGGCCATGAAGCCGTCGATGATGAACTTGTCGGCCTCGGCGAACGCGGCGAGCGGGCCGGTCTGCGGGCTGACATAGCCGAGCTTGATCGGGGCGTTCTGGGCGATTGCCGGCATGGGCAGGCCCGATGTCGCCGCCAGCGCGCCCGTGGCGGCTGCGGACTTCAGCAATTCACGTCTCGTAAGCATATTCATTCCTCCTCCCAAAAGAATTCAATATGGCGGTCGTGTTCCGCTCCAGGCGTCCTGCAATAGTGCGCGGATCGCCGTCCGGTCGATCGGTCGCGGATTGGAATAGGGGTTTTTGGTCGCAATGTCGGCCGCCCGGTCGAGATCGGCTTCGCCGAGGCCGAAATCCCGCAGCGCCATCGGCGCGCCGATGGATTTGGCGAAGTCGTAGAGCGCCTGTCCCGGCGTCGCGCCGCCGAAAATGTCGGAGACCGGCGTCATCAGGCCCGGCACGGCCGATGCGTTGAAGCCGATCGTATGCGGCAGCATGACGGAATGGGTCTCGGCATGCGGCGTGTCGAAGCTGCCGCCCAGCGTGTGACAGATCTTGTGGTGCAGCGACATCGAGATCTGGCCGAGAACCGTGCCGCACAGCCATGCGCCGTAGAGCGCCTTTTCACGGGCGGCGCCGTCGCGCGGATTGTCGATGAGAACCGGCAGGGCTTCCTTCAGCGCGCGCATCCCGTCGATGCTCATCATGGTCGCGATGGGGTTGCGATCGGGCGCGTAGAGCCCTTCGGCCGCATGGGCGATCGCGTTGAGTCCGCTGGTGACGCTCATCGCGACGGGCAGGCCGAGCGTGAGCTCCGGATCGTAGATCACCACTTCGGGCGTGACCTTCGGGCTGCGCAGCGTGGTCTTGGCGCCGTTTTCGGTCTGCCCGAGGATCGGCGTCACTTCCGAGCCGGCATAGGTCGTGGGCACGACGATCTGCGGTATGTCGGTGCGATAGGCCATGGCCTTTCCAAGCCCGGTCGTCGAGCCGCCGCCGAGCGAGACGACGCAGTCCGCGCCAAGCTCAGCCGCGCGCGCCACGGCGCGCTCGGTGACGTCGACCGGCGTATGCATGGTCGCCTCGGAGAAGGTGCCGACCGAGAGCGCTCCGAGCCGCTTCGACATGGCGTGCGCATCGGAGGCCTGGTGCGGCGTCGACAGCACGAGCGCGCGGCGGCATTCCAGCGCTTCCACCCATTTGCCGATGTCCTCGCTCGCCCCGTTGCCGAAGACGATGCGCGCAGCGCTGCCCTGGTAGGTGAAGGACAGGGTCATGTCGTGGTCCTCGCTTTCTTCGCCCGGACCATGGTGAAGGTGAAGTCGAGCGTCCACGCGTCACCCTTTCCGGCCGGTCTGAATTCCCCGATGAGCTCGTCCTTCACGCCGAACAGCGCGTCCTGGCCGAGATGCGGATCGCTGCCGTCATAGACATGCGTGCTGATCGTCTCGAAGCCGTCGGCCTTGATCAGGAAATGCAGGTGCGCGGGACGACGCATGGGAAAGCCCAGCCCGCCCAGCATCTGTCCGACCGGGCCGTCGCCGGGCACGGCATAGCCGCCGGGACGAACCGTCCTGTAGCGGAAGCAACCCTCCGCGTCGGTGGTGAAGATGCCGCGAAGGTTGAATTCCGGCTGCTGGTCCGGCTGCTGATTCTCGTAGAAGCCCTTGCTGTTGGCCTGCCAGGTCTCGACCGTGGCGCCGGCGACCGGCTTGCCGTCGAGGTCGCGCACATGGCCGTTGACGGCGAGCGCCGGGCCGACGCCGTCGAGCGATATGTTGGCATCGAGCGCCAGCCGCGGCGCATCGGCGCGGTAGAAGGGGCCGCGCACCGTGTTGGGCGTGGCGCCCTTCGGCCGGTTCGTGTTGATTTCCTCGACGAGCGCGGTGACGCCGAGCAGGTCGGAGAGCAGCACCCATTCCTGCCGGCGGCCGTCGCTGGCATGGCCGACATCGGTGAGGAATTCCATCGCCCGGCGCCAGTCGGCCTGCGAGGGGCGAGTCTCCCGAATGAGCTTGTGCAGATGCTCTATGAACGGAACCATGAAGGCTTGCAGCGGTCCCGCGGCGTGCTTGTCGAGCCGCTCGGCGACACGCTGCGCAGAGGTGCGCTCACTGAACGATATGTCTGGCATGACTTCTCCCATGGCGAGAACCTAACAGGCCGGAATAGAGTGCTTGATAATTTTTTCGGCGATTTATATTCGTTATTGTTATGAAGATCGACGAAAGGCACCTTGCGCAGCTCGCAGCGGTCGTCCAGGCGGGCGGCGTGACCGAGGGGGCGACCATGCTCGGGCTCAGCCAGCCCGCGGTATCGCGCACGCTCGCGATGCTGGAGAAGCGCCTGGGCGAGCCGCTCTTCCTCAAGGGACGGCGGCCGCTGCAACCGACGCCGCTCGGCCGGGCGCTGGCCGATCACGGCCAGGCCATCCTGACCTCCGCGCGCAAGGCGTCGACCCTGGTCGAGGGCTTCCGCCACGGCCGCACGGGGCTGGTGCGCGTCGGCGGCACGCCCTTCTTCATGGACGCGCTGATCGCCGGCATGGTCGCGGGCTTCCAGAATGCCTACCCCGACGTCCGCGTCGAGCAGAGCTACGGCTATCTTTCCGAATTGCGCGCGGCCATCGTGGCGGACCGGATCGATCTCGCCATCTGCCCGATCGACATGCTCGACGAGGGGTCGGGCATGCATTTCCAGGAACTGCTGCCCGGCCGCAATGTCGTGGCCTGCCGCGTCACGCATCCGCTGCTGCTCAAGCGCAAGCTCGCCGGTCCCGAACTGCTCGATTTTCCCTGGATCGCGCCGCCGCCGGGCAGCCCGCTGCTGGCCGACCTGCGCAGCCTGGTGCTCTCGCTCGGCGCCACCGAGACGAAGATCCGCTATGCGGGCGGCTCGCTGACGAGCGCGATCAACTACATGAAGGAAAGCGATGCCTTGACGATCCTGCCGCACAGCGTCGTCTTCGCCTATCGCAACGACAGGGCGATCACGGCGCTGCCGGTCGAGATCCCCCATCCGGAGCGGGCGCTCGGCCTGCTGCGGCGTTCGGGCGATCTCGCGGCGCCGGCCATCGAGGCGTTCTCGACGCATCTTCGCAAGAGTTTCGAGAATCTGAGGCATCTGATCAAACGCCACGAGCAGTCCGTGATCTGGGGTATGTAGCGGGATGCCGGCGGGAATTGCCGGCATCTTTCTCAGAAGGTCGCCGAATCGTCCGGCCACAGCAGCACCGGCGCCGCCGCGGCGTCCACCACCGGCCCCAGCGCGTGCCAGGCCCGGTTGGAATAGACCAGCGCCTCGGCCTGCCGCGTCGCATGGGCGCCGGCAGACACGGATGTCAGCTCGGCCGTGACCAGGCAGGCGCCCGGCGTCTCCAGCCGGCCGCGCAGCTCCGCGCGGAACCAGAGCTCGACCTGCGGATAATACGGCTCCCCGCTGTCGAGCCGCGACCAGCGGACGTCCGGCCCGAAGCGATCCTTGCCCGACGTCGCGCAGAGCCGGGCGAGCTGCATGTCGGCGCGGCGCACGAAATGCACGACCACCGACGCGGCGCCCTCGACGACCCTTGCGCTCGACGACGATGCCGAGAGCGAGAAGGCGACCATCGGCGGTGCGGCGCTGATCGAGATCAGCGAGCTGACGGTCAGCGCCACGGGGCCGTCGGCCCCCTCCGCCGTGATGATGGCGACGCCGGACGGGTGGTGCCGGAAGGCGGCGAGGAACGCCTCCGTGAGGCCGGCGCCGCTGGCGGCGGCGGCCGGTCCGGGCTGTCCGCCCGGCAGGTCTTTCGCCGGCGCGCTCATTTCTTCTCGATCAGGTCGTAGAACTGCCAGGTGCGGTCGCTCCACAGGCCGGCGATGTCGCGGCCGGCGGCGGCGACGATGTTCGGGTTGATCGTGAAATGGTTGGCCGCCGTCAGCATCTCGCGATAGATCCGCTGCATCACGCCGTAGCGCAGCGACGCCCCGCCGAGCGAGCGATAGACGAAGTGGCAGGCATCGACGCCGGCCTCGTGCACTTCGGACTTGGCCAGGTGCACCAGGCTGATCTGGCGCGTCGTCATGCGGTTGCCCGCCTCGATGGAGGCCTCGACATCGCGCCAGACCTCGAACAGGAAGGCGCGGGCGGCCCGCACGCGGGCCTCGGCCCGGCCGAAATCATACCAGAACTTGTCGCTTTCGCCGAGCAGGCCGGCGCGGCCGGTCTTGGTCTTGGCGTATTTCGCGGCTTCGTCGAGCATGCGGCGCGAGGCGCCGATCGCCCAGCCGGAATGGCCGATGGCCGCAAGGCCCACCACGCCGAGGCTGAAGAATTCCTGCATGCGCTGCGGTTCGGCGGTCAGGATCGGGAACACCATGTCGTCGGGAATGAAGACGTCGTTTGCGGCATAGTCGATGCTGCCGGTGGCCTGGAGGCCCAGCACGCTCCAGTTGCCGAGCAGCTCGTGCTCGCCGACCGGCGCATGGGCGCACAGCACGATCACGTCGCCCTTCTCGTCCTTGGCCGGCTGGCCGTTGCCGTCGTCGAGCAGGGCCGCGGTATGGGTATAGGTGGCGTGGTAGATGCCGCTGGCATAGGACCACTTGCCGTTCAGGCGATAGCCGCCCTCGACCTTCTTCAGCATGCCGGTCGGCGTGCCCTGGCCGGAGAACCGGTTGTCGGTCTTGCCGTCGTAAAGGCGGGCGATGGCGGTGTCGGGCAGGAAGGCCGCCGACATCGCGCCGATGCAGGCGTGGACCATCGACACCCACCCGGCCGCGCCGCTGTTATAGGTGATGGCCTCGATGAGCTGCAGGCCCTGCGTGGGCGAGAGCTGCGCGCCGCCGATGTCCTCGCCGGCGAAGATATGGCTCATGCGCAGCGGCTTCAGCGCCTCGAAGGTCTCGTCGTTGAGGCGGCCGAGCTTCTCGTTCGCCTCGGAATTCCTGTCGAGGATGGGGCCGATCTTCTCGACCTGGGCCAGGAGCGACGCGAAGTCCGTCTTCGTGCCCCAGTAGCCGGATGCGTGCTTGATAGGTGCGTTCATGACAATTCCTCCTTGATGGTCCTGTCGTCGCGGGTCGCCTTGGCGCCGCGCTGGGGTTTCACTTGGCCAGGAAGTCGCCGATGGCCGTGACGGTGCGCGGGTCTTCCTGCATGGCGAGATGGCCGACATCCTCGATGATCAGCGTTCGGGCATTGGGGATCGCGGCCTGCCAGAGCGGCGCCTGCGCGGCGGGCAGCATGCGGTCCCGGTCGCCCCACACGATCAGCGTCTCGTTGGGGATCCGGCTCAGCCAGCGGCCGAGATTGGGGTGCCCCATGCCGTGCACCTTGAGGATGTTGCCCAGCGCCGGGCCTTCCTTCTCGCGGGCGGCGACGAAATCCTCCACCGAGGGGCATTGCGACCCGCCCGGGAAATAGCGCGCGGCGACCGCCGCATCGTGGGCGAGATAGGCGGGAAACTGCTCGGGCGGGATCCGGCCGAGATCGGCGCCGGGATGGTCGGGATGGTTGAGGCCCGCCGGCGCGTTCAGCACCAGCCTGCCGAAGCGTTCGCCGGCGACGGCGGCGATCTCGGCCGCCATCCAGCCGCCCATCGAATGGCCGACGAGATGCGGACGCTCGAGGCCGAGCGCGGCCACCAGGCGCAGATTGTGGATCACCATGTCCTGCATGCCGCAGACATGCGGCGCCTCGGCGCTCTCGCCGAAGCCGGGATGGAAGGGCAGGTAGACGCGAAAGCGGTCGGCAAGGCCGCGCGCCCAGTCGTAGCCCTCGATCGTCGCCGCGCCGTGCAGGGCGAGCACGGCGGGGCCGCGGCCGATCGCCTTCACCACCGTGCGGACGCCGTCGATGTCCTGTGTCAGGGTCTCAAATTCCATGGCCTGTCCTCCTCGTCCGTTCGCTCACGCCGCCTCGGCGGCGATCAATACCTTGCACTGCGTCGTCCGGCGCTTCAGCCCCTCGAAGGTCTCCGGCACCGCGTCGAAGCCGATCCGGCCGGTGATCAGCGCCTGCGGGCGGTAGCGGCCGGGGCCGAGCGCGCCGAGCGCCGTCTCGAATTCGGCCATGTTGAAGAACACCGCGAAGACGACCTGGATCTCCTTGGAAATGGCGGCGAAGGGGTCCCACTCGTCGCCGCCGACGCACAGGCCGACGCCGACCACCGTTCCGTGCGGCCGCACGAGCCTGCAGGCGAAATCGATCAGCCCGCGCTTGCCGACGCATTCGAAGACGATGTCGGGCTCTCCGCCCGTCCGGCTGCGGAAGTCCTCGGCAAGGCCGGGGCCGGACAGGGCGAAGCCGGTCGCGCCGACAAGGGCCGCGCGCTCTTCCTGGTGCCGGTTGAGGTCGGCGACGATGACGTCGCGGGCGCCCTGGCGCCGTGCCCAGAAGGCGACCAGCAGGCCGATCGGCCCGGCGCCGAGGATCAGCACGCGCCCGCCCGGCTTCAGCCCCGACCGCATGACGCAATGCAGCGCCACGGCGACGGGCTCGGCCAGCGCGCCCTCCTGGGTGGGGAGGTCGTCGGGGAGGATGCGGCACTGGCGGGCGGCGACGGTGGTGAATTCGGCGTAGCCGCCGCCGATCAGCCGCATCTCGGTGCACCAGGCCGGCTCGCCCCTCCTGCAACTGTCGCAGGCGCCGCAGCCGCGCATCGGCGCCACCGCCACCCGGTCGCCCGGTGTCAGGCCGGCAACGTCGCTGCCGCACCGGATCACCTCGCCGGCGAATTCGTGGCCGAGCACGTCGTGGCGGTTGAGCCCGAAGGTCGCCGGATCCTCGGTCATGTGCAGGTCGGACCCGCAGATGCCGCAGGCGGCGATCCTGAGCAGGACCTCGTCCGGGGCGGGCTCGGGCATCGGCCGTTCGCCCACCGCCAGGCGCAGTCCGACGCCATCGAACAGGACGGCCTTCATGTCCGGTCCTCCATCAGTCTTCGCCGCGTCGGGAACCAGGGGGCGTCGACGACCTTGCAGATCAGGCCCCAGAGGCCGCCGCGCGCGAAAAGCGCCATGAACACGGTGAGCAGGCCGAGCACCACCAGATAGGTCGCGCCGTATTCGCCGAACCAGCGCTCGGCGAAGAAATAGATCAGCGCCCCGATCAGCACCCCCTCCAGCGATCCCAGCCCACCGACCATGACGATGAAGATCGCGATATTGGCCCAGTTCGGGTCATAGGCGGAGGGCGGCGTGATGCGGAGCTGGGCCATGAAATAGATCGCGCCCGCAAGGCCCGTGCCGACGGCCGCGGCGACCCAGATCAGGAAGCGCAGCCGGCTGACATTGACGCCCTGGCTTGCGGCCGCCACCGGATTGTCGCGCATGGCGATCAGCGCCAGCCCGTAGCGCGAGCGCAGCAGCAGGTAGCTGCCGCCGACGGTGACGAGCAGCATCAGCGCGCAGAGCAGCGAGACGCCGACGGCCCGTTCCATGGGCGAATAGCCGGTCATGACGCGCAGGCTCATGCCCGCCCCGCCGTTGACATAGCCGAAGACCGATGTCGCAAGCCGCATCACTTCGGCCACGACCCAGGTGCCGATGGCGAAATAGGGGCCGTCGAGCCGGTGCAGCAGGCCATAGGTGGGAATGGCGAGGAGGGCGGGCGCGATCATCGCCAGCACGACGGCGATGAAGGGATTGATGCCCCAGAGCTGCGCCATGACGAACATCGCATAGGCGGCGACGCCCACGAAGGCCTGCTGGCCGACCGACACGAGGCCGGCATAACCGGCAAGCAGGTTCCACATCTGGGCGACGGCGATGTAGCAGCAGAGCTCGACCACGTCGCGGATGAGGCCCTGGCTCGCCCAGAGCGGCATCGAGGCGATGGTGAGGAGCGCGATTATGCCGAGCCCCATGGCGATGACGCCGGAAAGGGTCTGGCGCTGGACGCGGACCGGCGGGAGTTCCGTGGCGGCGGCCGGGCCTGGTGCGGTTGCGAGCGCGTGGGTCACGGTCTCAGTCCTTTCCGAGGATGCCCTGCGGCCGCAGCGCGAGGATGATGAGGAAGACGAGATGGCCGGCGAGGATGCCGAAGCCGGGATCGATGCGGAAGCCGATCGACTGGCTGATGCCGAGCACCATGGCGCCGATGAACGCCCCCCAGATCGAGCCCATGCCGCCGATGATGACGGCCTCGAAGGCATAGATGAGCTGGAAGGCGCCGTCGGCCGGCGATACCGTCGAGCGCATCGACTGGAAGACGGCCGCAAAGCCGAGGATGCCGACGGCGAGCGCCGTCGCGCCGGCATAGACCGCCTTGGGATCGACGCCGGTCATCGCCGCGGCTTCCACGTCGGCGGCGGCTGCGCGCAGCGACCGCCCGAAGCGGGTATATTGCATCGTGGTCGCCAGCGCCGCCGTCAGCACGGTGGCCGTGAAGAGGACGATGACGGGCAGCACGCCGACGAAGAGCGGCCCGAGCTGGAAGGAGGCCTGGGCGAGGCCGTCGCTCGGCAGCGAGCGCGTATCGGCCGACCAGACCTGCAGCATCGCGTTCTGCAGCGCGATCGACAGGCCGAAGGTGGCGATCAGCGAGGGCAGCGGGTCGGCGCCGACGACGCGGTTGAGGATCAGCCGCTGCAGGATGACACCGATGATGCCGCCGAGCGCGACGAGCACCACCAGCACCGACCACGGGCCGAGGCCGAAGGTCGAGGCGAGGCTGATGCCGACCAGCGCCAGCAGGATCATCAGGTCGCCATGGGTGATGTTGACGACGCGCATGACGCCGAACATCAGCGCCATGCCGAGGGCGTACTGCGCATAGAGGCCGCCGAGAAGAACGCCCTGGACGAGACCGTCAAGCCACTGCATGGGATGCTCCGAAATAGGCTTCGCCGATCGCCTCGCGGGACATGTCCGCGGAACGGCCGGTCAGCGTCACGCGGCCCTCCAGCATGCAGTAGAGCCGGTCCGAGGCGGACTTGGCGAGGCCGACATCCTGCTCGACCAGCACGATGGCCGTGCCGTTGGCCGAGATCGACGGGATGGACTGGTAGATTTCCTTGACCACCTTCGGGGCGAGGCCGAGGCTGATCTCGTCGCACAGCAGAAGGCGCGGCTGGTTGAGCAGCGCGCGGCCGATCGCCACCATCTGCTGCTGGCCGCCGGAAAGCGACTGGACCGGCACGGCCTGCTTTTCCTTGAGGATCGGGAACAGCGCATGGATGCGCTCGATCGTCCAGGCGTCGCCGCGGCCGGGGGCGGCATGGTCGATGGCCACGCGCAGATTGTCGAGAACCGACATGCCGGCAAACAGCCGGCGGCCCTCCGGCACGATCGCCACGCCGTCTGCCACCATGCTGTGCGG
>Ga0066256_1004198_pt1 | contig 13026 bp, 10 predicted proteins | sample ThiBio_1000_biof_FD_87107 | JGI IMG/M metagenome (GOLD analysis project Ga0066256, IMG submission 87107) | Wastewater bioreactor microbial communities from Cape Town, South Africa - Thiocy_expt_1000_biof (version 2) | ecosystem: Engineered > Bioreactor > Thiocyanate-remediating >...
GAGTTGCGGAAATAGAGCGTCGTGAAGCCGAGGCCGTAGATCACATGCACCAGGATCAGCCCCCAGATGGAGCCGGCAAGGCCGAGCATGCCGAGGATGCGCGCCATCGGGATCAGCACGATCTGGAACGGGAAGAAGCAGGAGAGCAGCAGCAGGCCGAAGAAGATGTTCGAGCCCCTGAACTGCCACTTGGTCAGCACGTAGCCGTTCAGCGCGCCGAGGATCGTCGAGATGGCGACGGCCGGCACGACCATCAGGATGGAGTTCAGGAAGAACGGCTTCAGGCCGGTCGGCTGCACGCCGATCTGCGCCGTCGACCAGGCGGAAATCCACGGCTCGATTGTCCAGACCTGCCGCAGGGTCAGCATGCCGCCCCGGCGGATCTCGTCCAGCGGCTTGAAGGAATTCACCACCAATACATAGAGCGGCAGCATGTAATAGACGGCGAAGAGGATCAGCGCCGCATAGATCAGCGTGCGGGTCAGGTGACCGTGGGAAATGGCGTTCTGGGGGTTGGCGGCTCCGCTCATCAGCGTTTCCCTCCACGGATTTCGGAATAGAGATAGGGGATGATGATCGAGAAGATCATCGCCAGCATGATGATCGCCGAGGAGGCGCCGATGCCCATCGAATTGCGGGTGAAGGTGTAGGAATACATGAAGGTCGCCGGCAGCTCGGTCGCCTGTCCCGGTCCGCCGCCGGTCAGCGCCACGACGAGGTCGTAGGCCTTGATGGCGAGGTGGGCCAGCACGACGAAGGCGGAGAGGAAGACCGGGCGCATCAGCGGGATGATGATGCGTCGATAGACGGTGAGCGTCGAGGCGCCGTCGATCTGGGCGGCCTTGATAATCTCGTTGTCGACGCCGCGCAGGCCCGCGAGAAACATCGCCATGACGAAGCCGGAGGACTGCCAGACGGCGGCGATGACGACGCAATAGATGGCGTAATTGCGGTCCTTGATCCAGTTGAACGAGAAGCTTTCCCAGCCCCAGATGTGCATGGTGTTCTCAAGACCGATGCCGGGGTCGAGGAACCATTTCCATGCCGTGCCGGTGACGATGAAGGACAGCGCCATCGGATAGAGATAGATCGGCCGCAAAAAGCCTTCGCCGCGGATCTTCTGGTCGAGCAGGATGGCGAGGAACAGGCCGAGCACCGAGCAGATGATGATGTAGAGCGAAGCGAAGATCGCCAAGTTGGTGATCGCCCGCCACCAGTGCGGCAAGGCCCAGAGCTTCGAATAGTTGGTGAAGCCGATCAGGTTGTAGGACGGCAGCATCTTGCTGTCTGTCAGCGACAGATAGCCGGTATAGGCGATGAAGCCGTAGACGAAAATCAGAATGACGACGAAGCTCGGCGCCAAGACCAGCTTGGGCAAGAACTCCTGCAATCGGCTGCGACTGTCCATGTCGATCACCACCTGGATACGCCTCTGCGGGCGCTTTTATTGAAAGAAAGTGGAGAGCAAGCCCCCTCATCCGGCTGCGTCCTGCGGACCCTTCTTCCCGCCGGGGAGAAGGCCTTTGCGGCTCGCTCGACATCCCCTCTCCCCTCGGGGAGAGGGCAGGGTGAGGGGGAAAATTCTCTCCGTCTTCTGCCGGGTGAAGCCTGTTCACCCGGCAGGGTGTTGATGCTTACTTCGCAGCCTCGACGGCCGCAGCCAGTTCCTTCACGGCATCTTCGGCCGTCAGTTCGCCGTTGAATTCGCGGGTCACGACGTCGTAGATGGCGTTCTTGACGGCAGCCGGGTTGGCATGGCCGTGTGCCATCGAGCCGAACAGCTTGCCGTTCTTGTCGGCGTCTGCGAGGTCGGCGATCGCCTTCTTGCCGCAAGCGTCGAAGGCTTCGTTGGACACGTCGGTGCGTGCCGGAGCCGAACCCTTGACGACGTTGAAGGCCGACTGGAAGACCGGGCTTTCGATTGCCGAAGCCATGGCCATCTGCGCCGGGATCTTGTCGTCGGCAACCTTGAACATCGCGAACTGGTCGGAGTTGAAGGTCACGGCGCCCTGCGTTTCCGGATAACGGATGCAGACGAAGTCGGTGCCGGGCACCTTGTTGGCCTTGACGAACTCGCCCTTCGCCCAGTCGCCCATGAACTGGACGCCGGCCTTGCCTTCGATGACCATGGCGGATGCCAGGTTCCAGTCGCGGCCCGAGAAGTTATCGTCGACGTAGGACCGCAGCTTGGTCATGCGCTCGAAAGCGGTCTTCATCTTGTCGCCGCCGAGAGCCGCCGGGTCGAGATCGATGAAGGCGCTCTTGTAGAAGTCGGTGCCGAGCGAAAGAACGACGGCGTCGAAGATCGTCGCATCCTGCCACGGCTGGCCGCCATGGGCGATCGGCGTGATGCCCTGTTCCTTGAAGTTGTCGAGCAGGGCGACGAGTTCGTCCCAGTTCTGCGGCTCCTTGCCGCCGGCCTTGTCGAGGGCAGCCTTGTTGATCCACATCCAGTTGGTGGAGTGAACGTTGACCGGCGCGGCGATCCAGTGGCCGTCATACTTCGAGAACTGCTGCAGGGCGCCCGGGATCACCTTGTCCCAGCCTTCCTTGGCAGCGACCTCGTCGAGATTGCCGAGTGCGCCTTCCTTGGCCCAGTCGAGAATGTCGAAACCGAGCATCTGCACGGCGGTCGGCGCGTTGCCGGCCGTAACGCGGGCGCGCAGGACGGTCATGGCTTCCGTGCCGCCGCCGCCGGCGACCGGCATGTCGGTCCAGGAAATGCCCTTGCCTTCGAGGTCCTTCTTGAGGACGTCGAGCGCGGCAGCTTCACCGCCAGACGTCCACCAGTGCAGGACTTCCACGTTCTCGGCAGCCTGTGCGGCGCCTGCCATCATTGCCAATGCTACTGCCGTCGTCGTCAAAAACTTGCGCATCGTATACCTCCCGTTTGCAAGTTGTATCGGCGGAAACTCCCTCTCCGCCTGCTGTGCTCATCGCGTCCTTCCCGAGGACGAGTGGGCCACGGCCTCCCGGCCGTTGGTGCCATTTAAAACGTTATAAATCCTGTCAAGTCAAGATCCGTTTCCATTGACCGGGGAAATTGACCCCGGCATCACTAGCTATTGAATTACAAGGATTTTTCCTGATTGCGCATGATGCGGTACGTACCGCATCGCACAATTTAAATCGTTTGCAGTGCAAGATTGCCTGCCTTGCCCGACCGCGTTATGGTGCCGCCGCAAATGCCGAGAGGGAAGACGACCGACGTGTCCAGCATACCGAAATTTCCCGCCGCGAAGGGCAAGCCCACCCTGCGCACCATCGCGGAGCTGACCGGCCTTGCCGTGACCACGGTTTCCCGCGCGCTGAGCGATGCGCCGCAGATTTCCGCCGAGACCCGTCGTCGCGTTCACCAGGTGGCGTCCGAGATCGGCTATTCGCCGGATCGGGCCGCCCAGCGCCTGAAGACCGGGCGAACCAATGTCATCGCCGTGCTGCTCGAACCGCACGAGGAAATCCTCGGCTACGGCACCTCGATCATGGCCGGCGTCGCCAAGGCGATGCAGGGCACCGCCTACCACCTGATCGTCATGCCGAACCTGCTGCACGCCAGCAACATCGCCGCCGTCAGCTACATCATCCGCAACGGCATGGCCGACGGGCTGATCATCTCGCGCACCGAGCCGCTCGATCCGCGCGTCAAATTGCTGATGGAGAACGACTTTCCGTTCGTCACCCACGGCAGGACGGAGCTTTCGAGTTCCCACCCCTATGTCGATTACGACAATTTCACCTTCACCTACGAGGCCACCAAGCGGCTGATCGCCAAGGGAAGGCGCAAGCCGGCGCTGATCAGCGGTCCGTCGCAATTCACCTTCGCCAGCCATATCCTGCACGGCTTCATGACCGCTGTGCGTGAGGCCGGCTGCCCTTACGAGATCATCTCCGATATCGACCTCGACCATCCGGCCGGCGTCATCCGCGACCGGATCGCCACACGCTACCGGCAGGGCGATGCGCCGGATGCCTATATGTGCGGCGGTGAGGTCTGCGCGCTGGCGACGATCACCGGCATGAGCGATTGCGGCCTGACGCTCGGCGTCGAATACGACATCGTCGCCAAGCAGACCTCGCAGCTTCTTTCCGCCATTCAGCCCAAGGTCGAAAGCATCTACGAGGACCTGATGGCGACCGGCGAGCATATGGGCCGCATCCTGCAGAAACGCATTGCCGGCGAGACGGATATGCGGGAATTGCAGGTGTTGCTCTGTCCGCAGGTGCCGTTCGCGGACACGAAGTAAGGAGGGCGCGAGACGCCCGGCCTGTCCTGTCATCTTTTCCCTCCTTTCCTTTTAGAGCCCGCTTCGTTTCCGACGATTATCGCGGCATCCACCAGCCGGTGCGATTGCCGATATGCATGTTGAGCGTCTTCGTCTCGGTGTAGTCCTCCACCGCATGGCGGCCGAGTTCGCGGCCGAGGCCGGACTGCTTGTAGCCGCCGAAGGGCAGTTCCGAAGCGCCGTCCATGAACGTGTTCATCCAGACCGTGCCGGCGCGCACCTTGCGGCCGATCGTCAGGCAGGTGTCGAAATCGCGGCTCCAGACGCCGGCGGACAGGCCGTAATCCACCGAATTGGCGATGCGGATCGCCTCGTCCAGCGTCTCGAAGGTCAGCACGGACAGCACCGGCCCGAACACTTCTTCACGGGCGACGGCCATGTCCGGCTTGACGTCGGAGAGGATGGTCGGCGCCATGAACTGGCCGAGGCCGAGGTCGAGCGCACCGCCGCCATGGGCCATGGTGGCACCGCCTTCCATCGCCCCCGATACATAGCCGCTGATCTTGTCGAGATGCTGCGGCGTGATGATCGCGCCGACCTGCGTCGAGGGGTCGAGCGGATCGCCGACCTTGACCTTCTTCGACAATTCGGCGACGCGGGCGACAACATCGCCGGCGATGCTCTTGTGCAGGATGAGGCGCGAACCGGCGTTGCAGCATTCGCCGGCGTTAAAATAGGCGCCGAACACGGCGGCATCGACGAAGGCGTCGAGATCGCAATCGGGGAAGACGATCTGCGGGTTCTTGCCGCCGAGTTCCAGCGACACCTTCTTCAGCGTCTGCGCGGCGTTCGCCATGGTGAGGCGGCCGACGCCGGTGGAGCCGGTGAAGGAGACCATGTCGACATCGGGATGCGTCGTCATCGGCGCGCCGACCTCAGGACCGGTGCCGGTGACGATGTTGACGACGCCCGCCGGAACGCCCGCCTCGATGAGGATTTCGCCGAGAAGGAGGGTCGAGCCGGAAGTCAGTTCCGAAGGCTTGACGACCGTCGTGCAGCCGGCGGCGAGCGCGAAGGGGAATTTCTGGCTTACGATCAGGAAGGGGAAGTTCCAGGGTGTGATGATCGAGACGACGCCGATCGCCTCGCGCAGCACGACGCCGAACGTGCCTTCGCCGAGCGTGTTGTAGCTCTCGCCGTGGAGGTCGCGAGCAAGGGCGGCGGCATAGCGCCAGATATCGGCCGCGCCGGAAAGTTCGCCCTTGGCCTGGCTGATCGGCTTGCCGCTTTCGATGCAGTCGAGGAAGGCGAGATCGTCGGCCTTCGCCGCGATGAGATCGGCGGCCTTGAGCAGGATGTTGGAGCGCTCGGCGCCCGTCATGCGCGGCCACGGGCCTTCATCGAAAGCCTTTCTGGCAGCCGCGATGGCGCGCTCGGCATCGGCCTGCGTGCCGGCCGGATAGCGGCTGGCGACGACGCCGTGGCCGGGGGCCACGCGTTCGAGCGCGTTGCCGGCGCCTTCCGTCCAGGCGCCGTCGATCAGCATGCGGAAGTCGCGCGCCTTGAAATCGTCGATCGCCCTAGGTTTCACATGCGCGGTCATCACCATTCTCCCTTGAAGTCTGCGGGGCGCTTTCCCGTGAAGGCGGCGACGCCTTCCATGAGGTCCCCGGTCTTGGCGACGAGGATGGAGCCGAGGGCTTCCACCGCCGCGCCGTTGTCCTCGCCGTTCGCCACGGAAATCATCAGCTTGGAAATCTCCGTCGCCGCCGGCCCGCGCGAAGCGATGCGCGCCGCATAGGCCCTGGCGGCCTCGACGGCCGTTCCGGTCTCGACGACCTGATCGACGACGCCGAGCGTTGCCGCTTCCGCCGCCGTCAGCACCTCGCCGCCGAGCAGCATGCGTCGCACGGCCTGCGCGCCGAAGCGCTTCACCAGCCGTTGCGTGCCGGACCAGCCCGGCACCATGCCGAGGCCGGCTTCCGGCAGGCCGATCTTCACCTGTGCTTCGGCGATGCGGATATCCGCCGCCGCCGCCAGTTCCAGCCCGCCGCCCAGCGCATGGCCGTTGATTGCGGCGATCAGCGGCATGCGCAGTGTCGCCAGTCGCTCGAAGACGCGGTGGCCGAAGCGCACCCAGGCGTGGCCGAATTCGTTCGGCTCCATGCCCGCCCAGGCGCGGATGTCGCCGCCCGCGGAGAAGGCCTTGCCCTCGCCGGTGAGGATGGCGACGCGCGCGCCAGCATTGGCTTCCACGGTGTCGCAGGCGGCGGACAGTTCCTTCAGCATGTCGATGTCGAAGGCGTTCAGCTTTTCCGGCCGCGCGACGGTGATCGTCGCGATGAAGCCGTCGATGTCGATGCGGATGCGCGGCTCAGCCATGGTACGCTCCCGCAAGCCGGCGCGGCGCCTTTTCCGGCAGCGTCAGGCCGAAGGGCGCATCGCTGAAGAGAGCTGCATCCATCACCGTGAGGTCCGGCGAGACGATCAGCGCGAATTCCGACTGGTCGAGGATATGCGCCTGGAGATCGACGCCCGGCGCGATCTCGGTGAGCATGAGGCCCTCGGGCGTCAGCTTCATCACGCAGCGCTCGGTGACATAGGTGATGTCCTGCCCCTGTGCCACGGCGCGCGGACCGGAGAAGGTGACGTGCTCGACCTCGTCGACCAGCTTCTTCAGCTTGCCCTCCTTCTCGATGACGAGCCTGCCGTCCGCGACGGCGAGCTTCGCGCCGGCATTGAACATGCCGGAGAAGACGACCTTCTTGGCCCGCGCCGTGATATCGACGAAGCCGCCGCAGCCCGCCGTCACATGCGGGCGGAAGGAGAGCTTCGAGACATTCACCGAGCCGTCCCTGCCGATCTCCAGGAAGGAGAGCAGCGAGGCATCGAAGCCCGCGCCCTGGAAATAGGTGAACTGGTAGGGCGAGGGCATGAAGGCATCGGCATTGGAGGCGCAGCCGAAGGCGAAGTCGAGCAGCGGCACGCCGCCGACAGCGCCCTGTTCGATCACCCAGGTGACGGCCCCGTGCAGGCCCTCTTCCATGAGGATGCGCGGCACGTTGGCGGAGAGGCCGAAGCCGAGATTGACGGCGCTGCCGGCCTCCAGCTCCTCAGCCACCCGGCGGGCGATGACCTTCTGGATGTTGAATTCCGGCACGCGGAAGCTGTCGAGCGGGCGGAAGATCTCGCCGGAAATGGCGGGGGCGTAGAGTGTCTGCGTCGTCTGCTTCTGCTCGGGATCGACCACGATATAGTCGACCAATACGCCCGGCACGCGCACGGCCTGCGGCTTCAGCGAGCCCTCCTTTGCCATGCGCTTGACCCGTGCGCTGACGATGCCGCCCGTGTTGCGGGCGGGGCGCGCGTTGGCGGGCCCGCCCGGGGGGGGGCCCCCGCACACGTAGGTTAGGTTGCCGCGCTCGTCGGCCGTGGTGGCGCGGATGATGGCGATCTGAGGGGCGATCGCCTTGAAATACAGCCATTCCTCGCCGGCGAAGGCGATCTTCTCGACGATCGGCTCGGCCGCGGCCTTGTCGTTCATGGCGCAGCCCTGCCGGGTCGGGTCCACGAAGGTGTCGAGGCCGACCTTGGTGATGACGCCGGGGCGCTTGGCGGCGGCCTCGCGGTGCATGTCGAAGAGGATGCCGGAGGGGATATTGTAGGCCGGAATCTCGTTGCCGGTGATCATCTGCCAGATCAGCGGCGGCTCCGAGGAGGACGGGCCGGACGGATAGGAGCCGGCCAGCACCCTGGCGAGCAGGCCCTTCTTCGCGATGTAGTCGATGCCCTTGATGCCGCTCATGTCGCCGGCGGCGATGGGATGCAGCGTCGTGATGTTGCGCGGGTGGCCGGTTTCCTCGAAGCGCTCGCCGATGGCCTTCAGCGTCAGGTCCGGGCAGCCGAGGCCGGAGGAGGAGGAGACCGAGACGACGGCGCCGTCGGGAATGAGGTCCGCCGCCTGGCGCGGGGTGATATGCTTGCTCATGATGGTCTAGAATCCGGTTTCGATGCGGACGGTCCTGCCCGTGCGGGCCGCCTCGACGACGGCAAGGCCCGTCGCCAGCGACCAGATACCGTCCTCGCCCGTGGCGGATGGTAGACCCTTGCCGGCGACGGCGGCGTGGAAGGCGGAAAGGGCGGTTTCGTAGAGGTTCCTATGGTCGAGCGGCAGGTCATGTTCGCCGCTCGCATCGCGGAGCGTCACTGTGCCGGCGGCGCGCTGCGTCATCACGTTGCGGCCGATCAGCGAGCCGTCGGTGCCGTGTATCTCAAGGCCCGTCTCGGCGAATTTCGTGGTGAAGCCGTCGTGGAACTGGGCGATGACGCCATTCTCGAAGCGCAGCACGCCCATCACGGCGTCCTCCAGCCCGGCCTTGCCCATGCCGCCGGCCTGCGCGAAGGCGATGGCCTCCACCGGGTCGCTGTCGAGCACGAAGCGCAGCGTGTCGGCATCGTGCACGGTGATGTCAAGGATCACGCCGCCGCCGGCCTCCGGCTTGTCGAGCCGCCAGCCTTGCAGGTGCGGCGGCAGGTAGACGGCGTGGAAGATGCGGGCGGCAAGCGGCGTGCCGATGCGGCCGGCCTTGATCGCCTCGCGCATCGCCCGGTGCGTGGCGGCATTGCGCAGGTGGTGGTTGGTCGCCATGACGACGCCGGCATCCTTCGCGGCCTGCACCATGGCGCGTGCATCCTCCAGCGCCATGGCGAGCGGCTTTTCGCAGAGGATGTGCTTGCCGGCCTTGGCGGCGGCGAGCGCCTGGTCGCGGTGCAACTCGTTGGTGGTGGAGATGTAGACGGCATCGATCTCGGGATCGTTCACCAGCGCGTCGAGCGTCGTCACCGACCTTGCGATGCCCTGCTCGGCCGCATAGGCCTTGCCGCGTTCGGCGCTGGTGCTCATCACCGAGACGACCTCGCCACCCGTCGCGCGGATCGCGCTTATCACCCATTCCTTCGCGATCGTGCTCGCGCCGATCAGTCCCCATCGCGTCATGCCGACATCCTCCTCGTCTTCTGGCCGGCGCCGCAGCTCTGGCGCACGACGAGGCGCACGGAGCTGACGATGGCCTCGGGCTCCACCCGGCCCGCATTGATCTGTTTCAAGAGAAGCTGCGCCGCCCGCCGGCCCATGCCCTGCGGATCGACGGAAACGGTCGTCAGCGCCGGCACGGCGGTCTCGGCCTCGATCACGTCGTCGAAGCCGACCACGCCGAAATCGCGGCCGGGCTCCTTGCCGGCGGCGCGCAGCCCGTCGCATACGCCGAAGGCGGCCGCGTCGTTGAAGCAGAGCGCCGCCGTCGGCTGGTTCGCCAGCAGCAGGGCGCGCTCGATGGCCGCGACGCCGCCGGCGCGCGAGGCCGTCGTGCCGATGACCAGCGCATCCGGCGCTTCCAGGCCCGCTTCGGCAAGCGCATCGCGCCAGCCTTGCACGCGTTCGGCAAAGACCGTCGTGTTGGCAATGCCGCCGAGGAAGGCGATGCGGCTGTGGCCGAGCGAGACGAGATGGCGAACCGCATCCTTCGCGCCGGCATAATTGTCGGAAAGAAGCGAGGAGATCTTCGCGCCCACCACGTTGCGCACCACGGCGACGACGGGAATGCCGCTCGCCGCGAGCGGCTTCAGGTCCGCCGCTTCCGTGCCGCGGGCGGGCGAGAGAATGAGGCCGGAAATGCCGTGTTCGCGCATGGAGGCGATGACCTCGCGCTGGCGGTCGACGCTTTCTGCGGAATTGGACAGGAACTGCACATAGCCGGCCGACTGCATGACCATGTCCATGCCGACCGCCAACTCCGCGAAGAAGGAGTTGGTGAGGTCGTTGACGATGATGCCGATGATCCGCGAGGAGGCCGACTGGCGCAGGTTCGCCGCGCCGCGATTGTAGACATAGCCGAGCTCGCGGATGACCGCATTCACCTTGGCGCGAGTCGCCTCGTTGACGAGCGGGCTTGCCTGCAGGACGAGCGAGACGGTCGACTTCGACACGCCGGCGGCGCGCGCGATATCGATGACGGTCACTCGGCTCTTGTTCACGATCATCCTCCGGTGCGGGGTACTGTTGCCCGCTTGTTGGCCGGTAATTAATTGGATCGTTCCAAATTTGTCAAGCGTGATGTTGGAGGATTGACGGGTGGGCGTGCCGCATCTGCGATTGCCTCTCCGCTCTCCAAGCTTGCTTTCGCTCTCCGTTCTTCTCCTGTCATCCTGTTCTTTACCCTTGCCTTCCATCCGGCACTCCCTCTCTGTCGTCATGGTTGGGCTTGACCCGACCATCCATGCCGCATCCAAGAGCCGGCTGTGGTGGATCCTCGGCTCAAGGCCGAGGATGACGGCGGAGGGGCGGGAGGCTGAGGGCGGGAAGCGTCGCCAATGCTGCGGGTACAGGCTGGAAGAGCCTCTTGGCGGCTAGAGAGAGTGGCGGTCTTGATAGGACCGGCGATCGGGGAAGCTCGTATGGCTGGAAAGGTGAGGAGAGGAAGGGGCGAGGGGTAAGAGGTGAGAGGTAAAAGCTGAGGGCTGGGGAGCTGAACGCTTGCCGGGAGGGGGCTTCCGGACTTCGGGTAATCCAATCGAACTGGCGGCGTCAGGCGCCGCCCCGGCATATCGAATGCCGCATCACGCCGAACCTTCTCCCTCAAAATCACTCTTGAAATTTGGAACGATCTAAATTATTGCCCTTCAAAACCCTCGGGAGGACTCCATGTCGATCAGCCTTTCCCTGCCGCGTGCCGATGGTGGCGTCGAAGCCTATGCGCTCGTGGGCACGCCGACGGAACGCCCTGCCGCGGCGCCGCGCTTCAACCGCATCGCCTATGCCGCGGCCCATGTGGTTTCCGATCCGCGCCGCGATGCGCGGCCGTGGGAAGCGCCGGCTGTCGACTGGGAACGGACGATGGCCTTCCGGCATCATCTCTGGTCGCTGGGTTTCCGCATCGCCGAGGCGATGGATACCGCGCAGCGCGGAATGGGGCTGGACTGGTCCGGCGCGCAGGAGCTGATCCGCCGCTCGCTGGCCGAGGCGAAGACGGTGCAGGGTGCGGACCTTGCCTGCGGCGCGGGCACGGATCACCTCGATCCCATTAGCACCCGTTCGCTGGACGATGTCGTCGGGGCCTATGAGGAGCAGGTCGGCTTCGTGGAGAAGCATGGCGGACGCGCGATCATGATGGCGAGCCGGGCGCTTGCCCGCATCGCCGGGTCGCCGGACGATTACCGCAAGGTCTATGGCCGTATTCTCGGCCAGGCGAAGGACAAGGTCGTGCTGCACTGGCTCGGCGACATGTTCGATCCGCAACTCAAAGGCTATTGGGGCTCGGACGCCTTCGGGCCGGCGCTCGATGCGGTGCTCTCGATCATCGAGGAGAACCGCGACAAGGTCGAGGGCATCAAGATTTCCCTGCTCGACAATGCCTGCGAGGTGGCGCTGCGTGACCGGCTGCCGGAGGGCGTACTCTGCTTCACCGGCGACGATTTCAACTATGCCGAACTGATCGAGGGCGACGGGCGCAAATACAGCCATGCGCTGCTCGGCATCTTCGATGCGGTCGCGCCGCAGGCGTCGAAGGCGCTCGCCTCGCTTGCCGCCGGCGATGTCGCGACCTTCCGTGCGGTCATCGAACCGACCGTGCCGTTGTCGCGCAAGATCTTCGAGGCGCCGACGCAGTATTACAAGGCGGGCGTCGTCTTCCTCGCCTGGCTGAACGGCCATCAGGATCATTTCACCATGCCGGCCGGCATGCAGTCCGCCCGCGGCGTCCTGCACTATGCCGATGTCTTCCGCCTTGCCGACCGGGCGAATGTGCTCGACAGGCCGGAGCTTGCCGCCGCGCGCATGAAGAGCCTCATGGCGGTGCTGGGCGTCGCCTGAGATTAGCTGTGGATGACCGGTTGTTCGGCCGGTCCTTTCCGCCGTGCGGCGCTAAACTCTTCCTCCCGAAGGAGAGGACGATGGCAGCGACGGACATAAAGATCGAAGAGAGCTGGAAGGCGCCGCTCGCGGCGGAATTCTCCAGCCCCTACATGGCCGCGCTGAAGAGCTTCCTGCTGGAGCAGAAGCAGGAGGGCCGGCGCATCTTCCCGAAGGGAGCGGAATATTTCCGCGCGCTCGACCTGACGCCGCTCGACGAGGTGCGCGTCGTCATCCTCGGGCAGGACCCCTATCACGGCGAGGGGCAGGCGCATGGCCTGTGCTTCTCCGTGCAGCCGGGCGTGCGCATCCCGCCGTCGCTCGTCAATATCTACAAGGAAATGCAGGATGACCTCGGCATTCCGCCGGCCCGCCATGGTTTTCTCGAACATTGGGCGCGGCAGGGGGTGCTGCTGCTCAACAGCGTGCTGACGGTGGAGATGGGCCGCGCGGCCTCGCATCAGGGGCGCGGCTGGGAGCGCTTCACGGATGCGGTCATCCGCGCCGTCAACGAGCAGGAAAAACCCGTCGTCTTCATCCTCTGGGGCTCCTATGCCCAGAAGAAGGCGGCGTTCGTCGACAGGAGCCGCCATCTCGTGCTGCGCTCGCCGCATCCCTCGCCGCTGTCGGCGCATAACGGCTTCTTCGGCACGCGGCCTTTTTCCAAGGCGAATGAATTCCTCGTCAAGCACGGCCGCACGCCGATCGACTGGCAATTGCCGGCGACGGCGGGCTGACGGGGCAGGGGTACCGCAGGGGCTGCCCCTCGTCCCCCTGCTGGCATCCTCTCCCCGCAAGCGGGGAGAAGGGGGTGTCGCGCCGGTTTCCTCAAACCATCATGAAGGCAGGAAACCCGTGCCTCCAGCGCTCCTCGCCCCGCAGCCAAGGAGAGGATGC
>Ga0066256_1004202_pt1 | contig 13016 bp, 9 predicted proteins | sample ThiBio_1000_biof_FD_87107 | JGI IMG/M metagenome (GOLD analysis project Ga0066256, IMG submission 87107) | Wastewater bioreactor microbial communities from Cape Town, South Africa - Thiocy_expt_1000_biof (version 2) | ecosystem: Engineered > Bioreactor > Thiocyanate-remediating >...
CGCGGATGATCTGCGGCTTCAACGCATCCCACAGCCAGTGGTCGATACCGTCCCACGGCAGTTTGTAGGACACCACATTGGGGTCATCCGGCTGGGCATGAAACATGGCACCACCCGGATAATAAACATGCTCATCAAAACCGCGCTTGCCCGGCGCCTGATTGGACGCAAGCCCCATATGCCATTTGCCGAAGATGGCGGTGGTATAGCCCTCTCCCTTCAGCATCTGGGCAATGGTGATCTCACTCTCAGGCAGGCCGTTCTTTTCCGGCGCCACCGGCGGATCCTGCGGCGGGAAGATAGTGGCATCGTATTTCCGCTTTACATATTTTTCCCTCATCGCGCTGATGAAGCCCGGCAGGGGCGGCAGAAATTTTAAACCACAGCGCGGTGGGAAGCGGCCCGTCGGAAGAGCCGCGCGCGAGGGCGCCCACACCGCATCGCCCGTATAAGGATCGGTGAAACGGGCGCCATCTTTCGCGATGGAATCGATATTGGGGGTGCGGACCAGCGGATTGCCGTTCAGCGAAACATCGTTATAGCCGAGATCGTCCGCCACGATGACGATGATGTTGGGTTTTCTGGTCTGCGCCGCCGCGGCCGGTGCCGCCATGCCGAAGGCGATGGCCGCAAACCCGAAAAGCGAAAGCGTTGTGCGCGCCACTGCAAGAAAATGCCGTGGTGATGTCATGGCCGAACGTTCCCCTATCGTCTTTTTGACACGCGGCATGCCGGTTTCGCCTGCGTGTAACCGGAATTTATATTCACATTGTCAGCAAAGCGCAGCCTAGTCAATGCGTGAGACGGCGGCGGAATGTTCCGCACGCGATGTTGCCAGTGGTGCCGCGAGGCGCGCGTAATAGCGCTGCAATAAAATGAGGTTGAGCAGGATTCCGCCAAGCGGCAGCAGCAGTGTCAGCCACAGCGGCGCACCGAGTGCCAGCATGGCGGCAGCGACAAGGCACGCGGCCCCGCCACCGACATCCCAGCCGCCTTCAGTCCCCACATGAAAACGCAAGGTGCAGGCGGATTTCTTGGCCTGATTGTAAACCGCCGTCATCAGGACCGGGATGTAGAGACAGGTGCCGACGGAGGCGAGCGCGTTCGCGAAGACCGCCAGTGCGGGATGGCCGAGCGAGGCGGCACGGAGCACGGCAATGCCCGCAAGACCGGTGAGCGCGATCCACACCATGCGCCCGCCGCGCCCGGCATCGATATGGCGGCCGAGCACAAGGCCGGCCACGGCACCGGCAAGGGCAGCAATCGCCATGGCGCCACCGAAACCGAGATAGCTGTCATGCAGCACGCCGAACAGCGCAAGCTGCCAGACAAAGACGAGGCCCGCACCGATCCAGCCATCGCCCACGAACAACAACACGGCGGGCAACGCCACCTTCAGCACGCCCGGAACGTGGGGCATGACCGCAACATTGGGCGTTTTCAAAAGCGGCAGCGCCGCGAGGGTTTGCGCAAAGGCCGTGGCCCCGAAGGCAGCATTGGCGCCATAACGCACCAGAACCCAGCCCGGGGCGAGCGGGCTGATGATGCCGCCCACGGCCGTGACGGCTTCGCGCACGCAGACTCGTTAGACGCGTTGGTCCGCATCGCCCAGAGCGGCGAAATAGGCGTGATAGGTGGACCAGTAAACCGTGTCGCCCAGCGACGACAACGCGCAAAGGCCGAGCAAGGTCCAGCCCACGCCATGGACATGCGCCAGCACCGGATATTGCATCGCACCGATCAGCGTGCCCGCGATCAGAAGCGGGCGCAGACCGAAGCGGATTGTGAGTGGAATGATGGCGGGGCGGATGATGAAGCGGCCAAGCAGGATGGCCGCCATCGCCACCAGGACGCCAGGCAACGGCACACCGGATTTCAGCAGATAGACGGCATAGAACGCCCCACCGCCGGTCATCGCCAGCGCGTGAATGCCATAATGGAGGTTGAGCAGATTGACGATGCTGTTGCGGAAATAGGCCATGGGCGGAGCTTTCCGGGCATGAAAACGGGAAGCGGGCCGCGACCGGGCCCGCGGGAAGAAGCCCCGCGTTGGCGGAGCCTAAAGCGCCTTGCGCAGGCGCGCTGCCGGGAAGCTCAACATCAATCGCCCCATAATTCCGATGGGAAAGCCGGTAAACAATTTAGCGCAAATCGCGCGGGCGCGGAATTGGGTTTGGGCACCGGTTCAAATCCCCCGTGAACGGGGGAGCTGTCAGCGAAGCTGACTGCGGGGGCAGTGTAGGTCACCCCCTCCGTCTCGGACGCCTGGGCATCCTCGACACCTCCCCCGCTTGCGGGGGAGGAGGAAGAGGTATGACCGTCTTTCGCAAAACAAAAGAGCTCTACCGCCGGCCGAAGAGGCGTTCGATGTCGGCGAGTTTCAGCTCGACGTAAGTGGGGCGGCCGTGATTGCACTGGCCGGAATGGGGTGTCGCCTCCATCTCGCGCAGAAGGGCGTTCATCTCCTCCGCATTGAGGCGGCGGCCGGCACGCACAGACGTGTGACAGGCAAGCGTGCCCGCAATCTCCTCCATCCGCTCCTTCAGCGAGAGCACGTGCCCGGTTTCGGCAATATCGTCCGCCAGATCGCGGATCAGCGCGCGCGTATCGGCCTTGCCCAGCATGGCGGGAATTTCGCGCACCAGGATCGCATCGGGACCGAACGCCTCGATCACAAGCCCAAGTTCGGCCAGTTCGCCGCTGCGGGCGGCGACACGCTCTACCTCGGCCGGATCAAGCTCCACCACCTCCGGAATCAGAAGCGCCTGGCGGGCGATGCCGCCATTTTCCAGCGCGCGCTTCATCCGCTCATAAACCAGACGTTCATGGGCGGCATGCTGATCCACGATCACCACACCATCGGCGGTCTGGGCCACGATATAGGTTTCATGCAGCTGCGCGCGGGCAAGGCCCAGTGGCAGATCGTTCGCAGGCGGATTATCCGTCTGCGGATCGATTGGCGCGGGCGCGGGCAGCGACGGCCCCGCCCCTTGCGGGAACAGCGGCGCATGATAGGCGCGCGCGGCATCGGCAAGCGCCGATGACGGATAATGTTGCGGCGGCTGGGCATAATAAGGCGTCTGTTGCGGGCGGAAGGCGGAAAGGGCTGCCCCGGCAACGGTCGTCGCGGCGCGGTGCCCCGCTTCCGCCAACGCCGCCTTCAGCGACGACACGATCAGCCCGCGCACCAGACCGGCATCGCGAAAGCGCACTTCGGTTTTGGCCGGATGCACATTGACATCGACAAAGGCGGGATCGCATTCGAGGAACAGCGCCAATGCAGGGTGGCGGTCACGGGCGAGGAAATCGGCATAGGCGCCGCGCACCGCCCCCATCAGCAATTTGTCGCGCACCGGGCGGCCATTGACGAACAGAAACTGCATCTGCGCGTTGGCGCGATTGTAGGTGGGAAGCCCGGCATAACCGGACATGCGCAAGGTTTCGCGCGCGACGTGGACGGCCTGTGCATTCTCGGCAAATTCGCGGCCCATGATGGCCGATAGCCGGTTGAGGCGGCCCTGCGCGTCATCGGCCTGAGGGGCGAGATCGAGCGTGGTGCGGCCATCGAGCGAAAGCGAGAACGCCACATCGGGCCGGGCCATGGCCAGACGCTTGAGGATGTCGGTGGTGGCGATGTCTTCCGAGCGCACCGATTTAAGAAATTTAAGCCGCGCCGGTGTGGCGTAAAACAGATCGCGCACATCGACGCGCGTGCCCGATTGCCCGCTGCCGAGAAAACCGGCTGGCGCGGGCCCATCAAGCGCGCCGCCCTGCACCCTTATTTCATGCGCGCTGCCGTCGCGCGTGCGGCTGGCGATCGAAAGCCGCGCCACCGCGCCGATGGAGGGCAACGCCTCCCCCCGGAAGCCGAGGGTGGCGATGGCGGTGAGATCATCCTCCCCACGCGCATGGGGAAGCTTGGAGGTGGCGTGGCGCTCCACCGCGAGGCGGAGATCGTCTGCACCCATCCCCTCCCCGTCATCCTCCACCAGGATCAGATCCGCGCCGCCGCGTGTGGTGGCGACCGCGATGCGGTGCGCGTCGGCATCGAGCGCGTTTTCCACCAGCTCCTTCACCGCGCTGGCCGGACGTTCCACCACCTCGCCCGCGGCGATGCGGTTCACGGTGCCTTCGGCCAGACGGCGGATTTTGGGTTGCGATTCGGGCATGGGGTGATTTTAGCATTCCGGCAGGGAGAGGCCCAAAACGGGGCGCGTTACCCACAAATTCGCCCCCACCCGAAATGCGCTTCGCACATTTCGACCCCGCAACAAATGCGGGGCAGGCTCTCCCCGCGAGGGGGAGATGAAAGAAAAGGGGAGCGCTATTTCGCGGAAGCCGGTTGTTTCGCGGTGGGCTTGGTATCTGCAGGCGTTCCAGCCACCACGATGGTCAGCTTCGCCGGATTGAACAGGCGTTTGGCGGCACGGCGCGCATCGTCCAGCGTAATGGCATTGATCAGCGCATTGCGCTTGGCCACGTAATCGACCGGCAGGCCGGAGCGCATGAAGGCATTCAACTGCGCCGCGATGCCGGTGTTGGAATCGAAAGCCAGCGGATAGGAGCCGGTGAGATAGGTCTTCGCATCAGCCAGTTCTTTTTCCGTCGGGCCGTTTTCGGCGTAATCGCGCATCACCTCACGCACGACCTCGATGGTCTGGCCCACGCTTTCGCGTTTGGTGGCCACCTGGCCCGCGAACAGCCCCGCCTTGCGATAGGTCGAAAGATCGGTGCCGATGCCATAGGTCAGGCCGCGCTTTTCGCGCACCTGGTTCATCAGGCGCGAGGAAAAGCCGCCACCGCCCAGAATGTAGTTGGCGACATAACCGGCGAGGAAATCCTTGTCGCTGCGCAGGATGCCCGGCAGGCCGAAGACGATGGAGGGTTGCGGCACCGCCATCGGAATGATGTGCGTGCCCGGCGCCCCTTCGCGGCGAACAGCCGGAATGGGTGCCGGTGCCGCGGCGGAGAGTTTGCCGAACGCGGTATCGAGCCAGGTTTTGAGTTGAGCCTCGTCCACATCGCCGGAGACAGAAATTTTCAGGCCTGCGCGCACCCAATGGGTTTTGGCAAAGGCTTTCAGATCAGCCTCGTTGATGGCCTTCAGCGATCCGGCATCGCCATCGACGGAATGGGCATAAGGATGACCGGCGAAGAACAGGCGGTTGAAAGCCTTGCCCGCGACACTTCCCGGCTGTTCTTGATCCTGCTTGAGGGATTCCAGCATCTGGGCCCGCACCCTCGCCACCGCATCGGCATCGAAACGCGGCGCGGACAATGCGAGGCCCAGGAGGCGGAAAGCCTCGTCCGCGTTTTCGCGCAAGGTGAGAAGGGTAACGACCGTGTAATCGCGCCCCGGCGAAACCGACAGATTGATTGCGCGATCGGCGAGTGCTGCCTGAAACGCCTGCCCGTTCATGGTGCCCGCGCCCTCATCAAGCAGGGCGGCGGTAAAGGCGGCGAGACCGGATTTGCCGTTCGGATCGTAAGCCGAACCGGCCGGCAGCGCCGCCGCCATCGCGACGATCGGCAGCGTCGTATCCTTCACATACCAGACAGTTTCACCGCGCGGCGCGGCCAGCACTTTCACATCGACCGCGAATGAGGCTTGCGGCGCCGCCGCCACGAACAGCAGCAGAAACAGGAACAGAAAAGATTTGCGCGCCGTCATTTGCCGGGCCTCAGATAGCCGGTGACGGATTCCTTCAGGATCAGATCGCGCGCCGCCACCTTGCGCAGATTGTCGGCCGTGACCGCCTTGATGCGCGTGGGCCAGGCATCGACATCGTTGATCGTGAGTCCGATCGAAAGCGCCTGGCCATAGGTGCTGGCCATCGCGAACTGGCTGTCGCGCCGGTAAAGCGCGCTGGCGACAAGCTGGGTTTTGGCGCGGTTGAGTTCGTCCGCCGCAGGCGCATTGGCGAGATAATGGGCGAGCACGGCGTCGGCGGCCTTTTCCACCGCGGCCAGCGACACGCCGGGGCGCGGAACGGCATAAATGCCGAAGGTGCCGTCATCGCGGTTGAAGCCGTCGTAAGACGCGCCCGCATCGATGGCGATTTTACGTTTCACCACCAGTTCCCGATAAAGCGCGGCGGTGGTATCGCCGCCCAGCAATTGGGCGAAGGTGTCGAGCGCCTCGGCCTCCCCCGGCTGGGCTTCGGCATAGCTCGGCACCCGGTAAAGGCGCTGAAACACCGGCACTTTCACATCCGCGCGGCTGACGGTGAGCCGCGTCGGCCCGAGGCGTTCGGGCTGGGCGAATTCATAACGCGGCACCAGTTCGCGCGGCGGCACCTTACCGAATTCGGCCTCGGCGGCGGCACGCACCTCTTCCGGGGTGACGTCGCCCGCCACCACCAGGGTCGCGTTGTTGGGGGCGTAATGATGGAGATAGAAATCGCGCGCCTCCACCGTGCCGATGCGGCGGATTTCCTCCGGCCAGCCGATCACCGGCCGCCCGTAAGGATGGGAGAGGAACAGGGCCGCGGCCATCTGTTCCGCCATCAGGCTTTGGGGATTGTTGTCCACCCGCATGCGGCGTTCTTCCAGCACCACATTGCGTTCGGTGCGCACATTGGCGTCGGAGAGATCGAGATTGACCATGCGATCCGCCTCCAGCCGCATGGCAAGGCGGAGATGGTCCTTGGCGATCTGTTCGTAGAACGCGGTGTAATCGTGCGTGGTGAAGGCATTATCCTGCCCGCCATTGCGCGCGATGATCTGGGAGAATTGCGAACCCGGCACGGTTTTGGTGCCGCGGAACATCATATGCTCGAAGAAATGGGCAAGGCCGGAATAGCCCGGCGGATCGTCATCGGAACCGACACGGAACCACAACATCTGCGTCACCACCGGCGCGCGGTGATCGGGCACCACCAGTACCTGCATGCCGTTCTGCAACGCGAACTGGAATGTCTTGGGGGCGTCGTCGTCCGGCGCGGCGGTAACCGGCGTGGACAGCGCGCCGCAGACGAGCGCGGCAGCAACCGCGAAAGCGGCCACGATACGCCGTGAGCCCGCGAGGGAAGCCCCCATCATCACCAATATGTCTCAATCTGCCCGGAACATGGGCCTGCAGAAGTTTTCACGGCCGATTTTCAGCCGGCAGAAAATATTGATGAACCAGCCGCCGTCATCGTCGCTCTCGCCTTTCTGGATGGTGGCGGAATCGTTCGCCTTGCGCTCGGCTTCCGTGCCGCCGGGGACGGAGCCCGCTTCCTTGCTCTGCACAATGCGCTTGGCTTCCGCATCGGCATCGATAGGGGCGCTGCTGTCCTTCTTCTCGTCGCCGAACAGAAGGCGATCGGTGAAGCTGGGATCGGCGGCCTGAAGCTTGGCGTTGTCGGCGGCGATCAGCTGACGGATGGCGTTGCTGGATTCGGCGGCACCGGCGGTGGCGAGCAGCATGCGTTCACCGGGGCTGTAATTGCCCTGGATCGAGGCGGCAACGCTGGCCGGATCAGTGTTGAAAAGGGCCGAGCGCGCAGTCTGCGTCGGCGACACCTGATTGAGCGGCGGGGCGCCCGGCTTCGGCGGCCGGAGATTGTAATCCGGCGGGATGATCAAAGGCGCCTTGGTGACGACGGCGAACTCATCCGCGCGCAGGCGCTCGCTGCGCGCCTCCATTCCGTCGCCGATCAGCGCGAGGCTGGCACCCGCCAGAACGGCGAGTTGCAGAAAGCGTGCGCGTTTCATTCCCGGCTCCTGCTCAAAGGCTCTTCCGCGTGCGGCTCCTGCCCCAAGAGGGCATCGTACAGAATAGCAATCACCCCGAAGGTGATCGCGACATCAGCCACGTTGAACACATACCAATCGTAGCCGAAGGCGTAAAAGTGAAAAAAATCGGCAACTGCGCCGTAAATGAGGCGGTCGATCAGATTGCCCACCGCGCCGCCGATCACAAGCCCAAGCCCGACCACAAGGGCGGTGCGTTTGGCCGTCCACATCCACCAGCCCAGCCCGACAATGGCCACCAGTGAAAACAGGCCGCGAACCAGCGCACCGGCCATGCCATCGGCCGGGAACAGGCCATAGGAAATGCCTGGGTTCCACACCATGACCAGATCGAAAAAGGGCGCGATCACCACCGATTCGCCGGGCCGCATCTGGGCAAAGCCGAACAGGTGCAGCAGGCAGAGCTTGGAACCCTGGTCCAGCACCAGAGCGGCGGCAGCGGCCAGCAGACCACGGTCACGCGGCGTCATGTCGCGGCATTCTCCAAGGCATCGACCGCGCCGGCACAGCGCCGGCAGAGATCGTCATGCGCCGGAATGGTGCCCACGTCAGGCAGGATCATCCAGCAGCGGGCGCATTTATGCCCGGCCGCGGCATAGAAGGCCACAGCGGCGCCCGGCACATCGGCCAGACGGAAGGCGGTATCCGGCGCGGGCGCGGACGAAACCGCGGCTGCCGAGGTGATGGCGATTTCCGCGAGATCGAGGCCATCGAACAGGCGGGCATCCGCCGCATCGGATAGATAAAGTGTCGGCGCGGCTTCGAGGCTGGCGCCAATCACCTTGTCGCGGCGGGCAACCTCCAGCGCGCCGGTGATGACGCGGCGCAGATCGCGGATGCGATGCCATTTCGCGATCAGGGCTTCATCGGCCCAGCCCGCAGGGGTTTCCGGCCCGATGTGAAGATGGACGCTTTCGTCATCACCGCCGAAACGGGTGAGCCACGCCTCCTCCATCGTGAAGCACAGGATAGGCGCCAGCCAGATCACGACGCGGCGGAAGATTTCATCGGTCGCGGTGCGCGCGGCGCAACGGCGGATGGACGACACCGGATCGCAATAAAGGGCATCCTTGCGAATATCGAAATAGAAGGCCGACAGCTCGTTGGTCAGGAAGGCGAACAAGGTCGAGAAGACGCGATTGAAATCGAAGGCGGCATAGCCTTCGCGCACCAGGCGATCGAGTTCGGCCAGACGGGCGAGGATGTAGCGTTCCAGCTCCGGCATCTGGTCGGCCGGCAGACGTTCCGTCTCATCGAAGCCCGCGAGATTGGCCAGCATGAAGCGAATGGTGTTGCGCAGGCGGCGATAGGCATCGACATTCGCCTTGATGATGTCCTGCCCGATGCGAAGATCTTCTGTGAAATCGGAACTGGCCGCCCACAGACGCAGGATTTCGGCACCGTTCTTGTCGGAAATCACCTGGGGCGCGAGCGTGTTGCCCAGCGACTTCGACATCTTGCGGCCCTGATCGTCCAGCACGAAGCCGTGCGTCAGCACACCGTCATAAGGCGCGCGGCCGCGGGTGCCGCAGGATTCCAGCAGCGACGACTGAAACCAGCCGCGATGCTGATCGGAACCTTCAAGATAGAGATCGGCGCGTTCGGCCTTGGGCCATGACGGCTCAATCGGCTGCTCGACCACAAAGACATGGGTCGAGCCGGAATCGAACCAGACATCGAGAATGTCGAACACCTGTTCGTAATCGGCCGGATTGTATTTTTCGCCAAGAAAATCGCTGGCCGGGCGGGTGAACCAGGCATCCGCCCCTTCTTTCGCGAAGATGGTGCAGATGCGGGTGTTGACCGCTTCGTCGGTCAGAACGGTTTGCGATTTCTTTTCCACGAAGATCGCAATCGGCACGCCCCAGGCACGCTGGCGCGACAACACCCAATCGGGGCGACCTTCGACCATCGAGCCGATGCGGTTGCGCCCCTGCGGCGGATAGAATTGCGTTTCGGCGAGTGCGGTGACCGCGAGTTCACGCAAGGTTTTGCCGTTCGAGCCGGAAAACGGCTTGTCCATATGGGCAAACCATTGCGGCGTGGCGCGGAAAATCACCGGCGCTTTCGAGCGCCAGCTATGCGGATAGGAATGACGCAGCGTGCCCTTTGCAAGCAACGCACCGGCGGCAATCAATTCCTTGATGACGGCGCCATTGGCATCGCCGTCCTTGCCCTCCGGCGTCAGGATGCGCTTGCCGATCAGCGACGGCAGTCTGGCGGCCTGCGTGAGCGATCCATCCTCCGCCACAATACCGAAGGCATCCGGATTGTCCGCGGCGTAGCCCGCGAACAACGTGGTCATCAAGCCAAAGTCTTCTTCGCCATGTCCGGGCGCGGTGTGCACGAAGCCAGTGCCGGTATCGGCGGTGACGTGATCGCCCGCAAGCAGCGGTACGTCGAATTCATAACCCTGCGCGCGAAAGGGATGGGCCGCCTTGCGCCCCTTGGGCTGAAAATCGCCCACGCGCGTCAGCGTGATCTTCGCATGTTTGGCGGTTTGATCGGCCAGCACATCGGCCAGCGCGATGTGTTCGCCCTTTTTGCCCAACGCACCTTCGCCCGCTTCGGCAATTTCATAAACGCCATAGGCGAGCGTATCGGAATAGGCGATGGCGCGATTGCCCGGAATGGTCCACGGCGTGGTGGTCCAGATCACCACGGAAAGTTTTTCATCACCGGCAACGGGAAACTTCACATAGATCGTGGGCGACGTTTTCTCGTGATACTCGACTTCGGCTTCGGCCAGCGCGGTCTTTTCCACTGGCGACCACATCACCGGGCGGAAGCCGCGATAGAGAAGACCGTTGGCGGCGAATTTGTGCAATTCGCCGACGATCACCGCCTCGGCCCGGAAATCCATCGTGGTGTAGGGATTGTTCCATTCCCCGCTGCAACCGAGCCGCTTGATCTGTTCGCGCTGAATGCCCAGCCAATGGGTGGCAAAAGCACGGCAATCGCGGCGAAGCTGATCGGTGGGCACGTCTTCCTTCGCCTTGCCCTCGGCGCGGTATTTCTCTTCCACCTTCCATTCGATGGGCAGGCCGTGACAATCCCAGCCCGGCACGTAAGGCGCATCCTTGCCCAGCATGGCCTGCGAGCGGACGACGAAATCCTTCAGGATGTGATTGAGGCCGGTGCCGGAATGAATGTCGCCATTGGCGTAGATCGGCCCATCGTGCAGCACGAACAACGGACGGCCTTTGGCACGGGCGCGGATTTTTCCGTAAAGGTCCATCTTCTCCCAGCGCGCGAGCCAATTGGGCTCCGCAGCCGGAAGGCCCGCCTTCATCGGAAAATCCGTGGACGGAAGAAACAGCGTGGCGCGGTAATCGCGCGCGGCGGATTGGGTTTTTGGCTTGTCGGACATAGGGTTGGCCGTTCTATCAGCGGGGTGTCAGGGCGTCCAGCGCGGGCGCATCCGGCCCGGCCGCGGCCAGGGCTGCGCGTGCCGCTTCCATATCGCGGGTGATCTGATCTTTCAGCGCGTCGAGCGAATCGAATTTCGCTTCGGGGCGGAGATAAGCCACCAGCTCCACCGCCATATGCTTGCCGTAAAGGTCGCCGGAAAAATCGAACAGATAGGTCTCGAGCAGCGGTGTGGAAATTTCAAACATCGGGCGGATGCCGAAATTGGCCACGCCGTCGTAACGGGGGCCGGGCTTGTCGCCATCCATCAGCACGGCGCGGACGGCATAGACCCCGAAGGCGGGTGCGAGCGAGCCTTCCCAGCGCATGTTGATGGTGGGAAAGCCGATGACGCGGCCGCGCTTGTCACCATGTTCGACATGGGATTCGATCGCCCACCAATGGCCGAGGAGCGCGGCGGCAACCTCCGGCCTGCCCTCCTGCAACGCGGTACGGATACGGGTAGACGAAATCTTGCCGCTGCCGCTTGCATGGGCATCGGCCGGCACCGGTTGAAACCGCACCACGCCGAAACCCTCCATCTCCCCCATATAAGATAGAAGCGTGATATCGCCGGCGCGGCCGTGGCCGAAGCGAAAATCGGCGCCCACCACAACGCAGGAAACACCCAGCCCGTTCACCAGCACGTCGAGCACGAAATCCTGTGCCGATTTCTTCGCCATGGTTTCATCGAAGGTCAGCGCGAACATCACATCGGCGCCGAGGCCCGCGATCAGCCGCGCCTTGATGCGAAATGGCGTCAGCCGGAAGGCAGCATTGGCGGGGTGGAAATATTCCTGCGGATGCGGCTCGAACGCGATAACGCCGAGCGGCACATCAAGGGCCGCGGCATGGCGGGCGGCTTCCGCAATCAGGGCCTGGTGGCCGCGATGCACACCATCGAAATTGCCAAGCGCCACCACGGCGCCCTTCAGCGCCGCGGGAACATCCTGATAGTGACGGAAGATGCGCAATGCCTTGCCAAACCCTTCGGCATCCGGGCGCGGGGGCCCCTTAAGATTTCGGACGCGAGGGTGCCATCACCATCGCTTCACCGTCGATCACCACCAGATCGCCCACCTTGCAGACGCAATCGAAAATCACCCGGCGTTTTTCCGGCACGATTTCGCGCACCGTGCAGGTGGCGGTGACCGAATCGCCGATCCGCACCGGCGCCTTGAACCGCGTCGACAGGCTCATGAAAATCGTACCGGGGCCCGGCATCTTCATGCCCAGCACGGTGGAAATATAGCTGGCCGACAGCATGCCGTGGGCAATACGGGTCTTGAACGGCGTCGTCTTCGCGTATTCCTCGTCAAAATGGGCGGGGTTCCTGTCGCCGCTGATCTCACCGAACAGCGTGATGTCACGCTCCGTCACGGTGTGCGAATGGCTTTCGGCCATTCCGGGCTTCAGATCCTCGATATAATAAGACATGGCGTCGATCCTTTCGGCGCCGGAAGTCATATCGGCAGGCCTGTTACCAGACAAGCGTGCGCATCGCCGCCAGGGCGGGGATTCCGGCCGGGGCAAGCAGGCTTGCAACAGTTTCGGCCGTGAAATCGCCCAATTCGGCCGCGTGGATTCCGTTGGCGATGAAAAGGGCGTCCAGCCCCATCTGCCGGGCACCCTTGAGATCGGTTTCCATCCCATCCCCGATCGCCAGGGGGCGGCGGGGCGTGTGCCCCGCGATGGCGGCGGCATTGGCCATGGCGGCGTCATAAACCGGGCGGTGGGGCTTGCCGTAATAGACCGCGCGGCCACCCAGTTCCTCATAGGCCCGGGCGATGGCGCCGGCGCAGTAGACAAGCACCCCACCCCGCTGCACCACGATATCCGGATTGGCGCAGAGCATGGTGAGCCCGCGTGCG
>Ga0066256_1004203_pt1 | contig 13016 bp, 12 predicted proteins | sample ThiBio_1000_biof_FD_87107 | JGI IMG/M metagenome (GOLD analysis project Ga0066256, IMG submission 87107) | Wastewater bioreactor microbial communities from Cape Town, South Africa - Thiocy_expt_1000_biof (version 2) | ecosystem: Engineered > Bioreactor > Thiocyanate-remediating >...
GGCCTAAAATATGTGAATTTTGGCTGAGTAAAGCACCTTTAAGAAATTTTAATTACAGTGTTGACTTTGTTAAACGTGGGCAGGATAATTTGGCTAGTACGCCCTCAGCTTAAGGTAACCGTACCGTCGTCTTTGTTCTCTAACCGAGTCGACGAAGGAATTAATAATAAAAAAGTGGAGATAAGCATGTTAAACTTGAAAAAAACAGCGGCAGCTGTCCTTGCTCTCGGTAGCAGCGCAGTATTCGCTGGCACCATGGGTCCAGTTTGTACCCCAGGTAATGTTACCGTTCCCTGCGAAAGAATGGCATGGGATGTAGGTGGCCAAGCTCTTTATCTACAAACTACAACGAACAACGGTTTTTCTTACTACCCAAGCTTAAATAATGTCGCTGTGTACGAAGATGCAAGTGGACAATGGAATTGGGGTTTTCAAATTGAAGGTTCTTACCACTTCAATACCGGTAATGATATAACCATTAACTGGTATCATTTAGATTCCAGCTACAATACTATCCAGGTTAACCCTGCTGTATTCTTGGCAACTGATGTTGCACTACGTGATAAAATGCGTTGGGATGCTGTAAATGGCGAATTTGGTCAATCAGTCGACTTTAGCGTTGATAAACGCGTTCGTTTCCACGGCGGTTTCCAATACGCTCGCGTAAAACCAACTTCTGATGTAGGTATTGCCTATACAAACCCGCTCACAGGTGGTTTGATTCCTTACGCTTTTGGTCTAACTTCCCAATATAATGGCTTTGGTCCACGCACAGGTCTGGATATGAGCTATGGCTTCGGTAATGGCTTAGGTATTTATGCGAAAGGTGCAGCTGCAGTGTTGGTTGGTACAAGCAAGTTTAATAACGGTGGTATCACCTTATTAACAGCCGGTATTCCACAGCCAATTCATGGTTCAAGAACTGCTATTGTTCCTGAATTAGAAGCTAAGTTAGGCGCTAATTACACTTATGCTATGGCTCAAGGCGATTTAATTCTTGATGCAGGTTACATGTGGTTCAATTATTTCAACCCAATTAACATGGTTGATGCTCAAGTGAACTTACGTACAAGTGACTTTGGAGCTTCTGGTCCTTACTTCGGTCTGAAGTATGTTGGAAATGTTTAATTTCTGATGACGAGATTTGTAAAGCCTGTCATTCGTGATGATGGGCTTTTTTTTTCGATGGAGTAACTATGATAAAAAAAACAACTCTAGCTGTATTGGGATTGGCCGCTAGCAGTCTTGCCAATGCAGGAACGATGGGACCTACTTGTGTACCAGGCAGTGTAACTGTCCCTTGTGCTGCAGAATCTTGGGAATTAGGCGCAGATGCCTTATACCTGCAATCACTTTACGGTGCGCACAAGACCTATCAATTAGGATACAATCCTGTAACGGGAATTGATCCACGGATTGTAGATACGGGCAATGATTGGGATTGGGGTTACCGTATAATGGGTGCTTACCATTTTGGTACGGGTAGCGATGTTACTGTAAATTGGACTCACTTCCACAGTAACGCTTCAGCTGCAGGTACTTTGGCACCGTTCCCCGTTTCTCTAACTGCAGTAACGTTTGTTCCAGCTGCAGGTTATGACAACAATGAGCGTTTGGATCAAGTAAATATTGTGATGGGGCAGCATGTAGATTTTAGTCCTCGTGATAATATGCGCATGTATGCGGGTATGCAATATGCAAATATTCAATCGCAAGCGCAAACCTACATCAATACGCCTCTGATTGTCGCATTGACTGGCACTCCTTTTAATGTATTTAACAATACAGATTACAAAGGTTTCGGACCAACAATTGGTATTGATTACAATTACGATCTATACAATGGTCTGTATTTATTTGCTAATGGCGCAGGTTCATTACTTTATGGAACTTCTCGTTACCAAGAAGGTTTTGTCGCTTCTGAATTTAATGCCATAACCGCGCAAGTATATGCACGTAAGAAAGCAATTGTACCCAGTCTGGAAGCAAAACTTGGGGTAAATTATGTTTATAATTTCCCACAATTTGCGGTGAATCTGGATGCTGGATATCAAGTCATTAATTATTTTAATGTCTTATCAGCTCAGCAATTCCAAGATCCAACAGCAAATATTTCTTCTATAAATTACGGAGTTTATGGTCCCTACTTCGGTTTGAAGTTGGTCGGCAACGCCTAATTACTTTGAATACTGAATACCCTCTTGGTATTCAGTATTTTCATTCAGTGCGAATTCTTTTTCCTCTTTTGTTAATTGATTCACAAATTTTTCCAGAGACAGATAATATTCGTCACGAATCTCTTTATTTTTTACAGGTTTTTCATGGGCTTTTGTTGCTATTTTTTTGCCTGCATCTCCATCTTTAAATAATTTGTATTGATGTATAACGAGCACATTTAAATGTTCTTTGGTCTGCTCTTTTAACACCTGTTTTAAAAAGGATTGACAGCGCTCGTAGTGAGAACTGCTTAGAAAATTTAAGCGTAGGCCATTATGCTTCTTAAGATAAACTTCCAATTCTGCAATTAAATCATTTCTTGGCTTATTTTCCTGTACTTTTTCAAATAGATCAGCAAGTTGCCAGGAGTTAAATGGATTAATAATTTTAGGCGAGCCCTTAATATACTGTATAAAGCCTTCTTTTCCCGAGTAATCACATTGCAATAACAGCATGAGTGGATTTTGATAGCGATGGATAAAAAGTGCCTGTTTCGTTTCGAGAAGAAAATGTGATTTTAATTGAACTATTGCCTGCGTTTCCGTTTCAATACGTTCAAGTTGCGCCACAATTTTTGGAAGAGTTACTTTGGCTTGAGCTGTGGTCCGAATACAGTCGCAGATTTTTGTAAGCGTATCGGTATTTCTGGCAAAAGTTAGCCACTGAATGAACTGCTCAGGATCATCTATTTTTTGAGCAAGGGTAAGCCACAGATAAGCAATAGATGTCTCTGCATTTAAAAATGTTTCCTGTAACTGCTCAATCCCCTCTTTGCCCAGGGCAATATAAAATTCTGTAACACAGTTCTGTTGTTGCGCCAGCTCGAAAGCCAAGGAATAGCGAGAGCACTCAACGGCAGCAAACACCGAACTTTTCCCTAGTTCTGTTTTGCCCCAGCTCTTTAAAGCTTCCTGTAATAACTCTGTTTGGTCACCTTTAATAAACCCTGAAATCGCTTGTTGATACAGTCTCATTAGGAAATCCTCTTGAGCACCTGATTTCAGAGGATTTAATAATTGGTGTACTAACTGTATGTGACCACCACAGGCCGCAGCTTGAATCGCCACGGGTAAAGTAAGGAGCTGCTTATGAGGCAGATCAAGGAGGTAGGTTAAAATTTTTGGATGGTTTCCGTAAGCTGCGCCTATAATGGCGGCCTTTAGTTCATCCAGTGCATGATTGCTATTCGTTTTAGGAAAATAGGCACTTATTTCCTCTTCCTGTCCCATTTGCGCAAAAGCCAAAATAATTGATGGACGATAAAGCGCATTGTTTTCAAGCGCGCAAAGGCTGTCCCAAGCCTCCTGAATGCTCTGGAACTGATTGCCTAAAATAGCTCCATAGTAGATGAGTCCTAGATTGGCGTTAAAGTTTTTCCATAACCACAGCGCAGCAGGCATATTTCCTTTCATAGCCAGTTTACCCGCAGGGGTTAAAGTTAAATCCGTTATGCAATCAATCACGACGCCATCTTTTAACAAGTACAAAGAAAGTGCTTGCTCCTCCTGCGTCGTATCCAAAGGTGGTATTTGTAACGATTGTTCATGGTGTGCTTTTGCTAAATTATAGATGTGTTCAAAGGATGACATGATAAACCCTAAGCTGTTTTAAAAAATGACAATAAGTATATATTTATGCATTATGTTGCAAATGAGGTGATTTAGCCATCTTTTTCTTCTCTTTGTGTTAAAAATGATGGGTGATTATTTGCACACAAAATGAATTAAATAAACTCTGGCCAGCTCGGAATTCACGCGTTATACTTCCCGTTCATACCTTGGTATGGAAGTAAAAATAAGAAACAGGAGTAGCCGCATGAAGTTAAAAAAATTTGTATTGGCCCTGGTCTGTTTGTCGTCGCCACTCTATGCGGAACAAGATCAACAGTTACAGCAAGAGATTGAGCGTCTGCAAAAGCAAACGCAACAATTGCAAACCCAGCTCGTTGCCCTGCAAAAAAAATTAAATACCAACAGTAAAACGCCTACGCGAATTTCTGCGAAAAAGCCGAAAAGAGTGAGCGCTCAATCACCTGTTTTGCGCAGCACCGCACCAAAGCGTCAAGCTCCTGGCCACCACAGTATCCTGCCTCATAAGCGTGAGCATGGGAATATGGTAAAATATCACTCTTCCGTCATTACGGTGCATACCCCAGAAGAGCATCCTGAGTCAGTAGGTTTTTACCCCACCGCTTTGGTTGCTGAAAATCGCGTTGTTACCTACATCGCCGGAACTCCAGTAGTGACCTCTCCGTACTTAGGAGCTCGTCCCGCATTTGATGGTTCCGATTATATTGTCAATATTTCAAGTATTAACCGCGATATCCGCTTGATGCAGCAACGACGTCGCCTTTATGATGCTTATCGCACTATCGGTTATCCCATACCGGAACGTCCAATAATCGCTATCAGCGGTAAAGCGGAACCTATTGGAATGATAAACAGCAATTTTATGGGTGAAACCACCAATGATATTGATTTAGGGGCAAATGAATTAGACATCGCAGCGGCATTAAACCAAAATGTTGAAGCCTATATGTCGATTGCCTACGATGGCAGTCCACCCGAAATCGGGCCACGAACTACCAATTCAGCTTTTAGCCTTAACCTTGGATTTGTAAACATCGGTAATCTGGATAAGACCCCGTTCTATTTCACCGCCGGTCAATTATTCGTACCGTTTGGTCGCTATTCCAGCTCAATGATTAGTGCGCCGCTCACGATGAATTTAGCGCGAACAAAAACCCGTCCTTTTATTTTGGGTTATAAATCTCAAGGAGATACAGGTCCATTTGCTGCAACGTATATTTATCGCAGTGATACCACTTTGGGTCGCTCCGGCGTTGGTGGGGCTAACTTTGGTTATGTCTTTGGATATAATGATTGGCATGGAGAATTGGGTACCAGTTACATAAGCTCCATGAATGATTCTGCGGGGATGCAACGTACCGCCGGATTACCTAATACCTTTGGCGGATTTGGTTCTTTGTTAAATGGTAGTGAATATGTGCGAAAGACTCAGGCTATCGACTTCTACGGGAACGTTGCTTACGATCGTTTCAATTTCGCGGCAGAGTGGACCAGTGCTATAGAGTCCTTTAGAGCTCAAGATTTAAGTTTTAATGGACGTGGTGCACACCCTCAAGCGGGGCAAACCGAGTTTGATATGACCTTTAAAGTCTTTAATAAACCTGCATCGATTGGTGTCGGATATCAATGGACCCGTGACGCACTGGCACTTAATCTTCCCGAACAAAGAATTACCGGTGTGTTTAATATTTCCATTTGGAAAGATACGGTAGAAAGTTTGGAATACCGGCACGATATTGACTATGCACGCACCCAATATGCCAATGGTAGCGCGCCACCAGGTGTTATTAACGAACCAACTTTAGGAACCGGACATTCTGCAGATACAGTCTCTGCGCAAATTGGTGTCTATTTCTAAGGCACATAGAGTTCAACGCAACTGCGATTGAACTCTGCTATCTTTAATATATATCGATATATATTGGGAGGGCGGATGGATGCAGCACGTAACTTTCGGTATCTGTACTTTATCTTAGTTGCCGCCGTCTTGGGTTTATTCGTCCTTTTTTCTAATCAACAAGCCCATGCCTTATCAGAAGAAGCCTCATCAACGCGACAAAGTTCTGTTACTACAAAAACGATAGATGCTTCAGCAACGAAGGTGCATGGTGTTCAGCATCATCCAGAGAGAATCTCGCCCACTGGAGTATATTTACTCCTGGTATTTGGTATTTATTTCCTTTTTTTAGAATTCTTGAGTCCCGGCATTATTCTCCCAGGTATGATTGGCGTACTGCTCCTGATAATAGCCTTTTATTTCATGCAACATCTGGTCATTAGCTATTCTGGGTTACTATTATTGTTTATCGGGTTAGTGCTTATGTTTGCGGAAGGTCTTTGGCTTAGTTATGGTGCTTTAGGTTTAAGCGGCACCATTACGTTTGTTTTGGGGTCATTGCTACTTTTTCCTTTAAATCCGCTCAGTGGTGAATTATCGCTTTGGATTATCGGTGCAATGACCTTATTCAACCTGACCTTATTATTCGTTTTAATTCGTATGGCTATCAAATCACGACAACTTCAACTGCGCCATGGTCTTCATTTGCTCTTAGGGATGGAAGGGCGAGCTCTGGGCCCCATCCATGAACAAGGACAAGCAATCATCCGTGGAGAAATTTGGAATGTGCGTTCCAGCGCGCCGATTGCCGCTGATACCACCATCAAGGTTCTGGATTTTGATGGGCTCACGTTAACGGTAGCGGCAAAAATTTAAAGGAGGAAACAATGATCTCATTTATAGGTGTCCTGGGTGCTTTTATGGTGCTCTTATTGGTCTCTGCCGTTAAAGTATTTCGTGAATATGAGCGAGGCGTGGTATTTCTTTTAGGGCGGTTTTGGCGAATTAAAGGCCCTGGACTTGTCATTATTATCCCTTTGGTGCAACAAGTGGTACGCGTAGATTTGCGTACTATTGTGATGGATGTGCCCAGTCAAGATGTAATTTCGAAGGACAATATTTCGGTGCGCGTGAATGCTGTTGTTTACTTTCGCGTGGTGAATCCGGAATATGCCATTATTCAGGTAGAAAATTATTATGAAGCAACGAGCCAGCTTGCGCAAACTACCTTGCGCTCGGTTCTGGGACAGCATGAGTTAGATGAAATGCTTTCAGAGCGGGAGCGCTTAAATAGCGATATTCAAAAAATTCTGGATGCGCAAACAGACAGTTGGGGGATTAAAGTATCGAATGTGGAAACTAAGCATGTGGATCTTGATGAAAGTATGATCCGTGCAATTGCAAAACAGGCCGAGGCGGAACGAGAACGACGTGCTAAGGTGATTCATGCAGAAGGGGAGCTGCAGGCATCTACAAAATTATTACAAGCGTCGCAGGTGCTTGCGCAGCAACCGCAAGCGATGCAGTTGCGTTATCTGCAGACCCTGGCGAATATCGCGGAGCAAAACAGCTCGACCATTGTTTTTCCCATGCCCATGGAGTTGGGAGAATTTCTCATGAGTATGAAGGCAAAAGATAAATCCTAAGCAGAATTTTAAATTATATTTGCACGTTTGTCCCATTAATCGAAATAGTACCACAGGGCAGGGGATCCCTCGCCATAGGCTCGGGATGACGTAGGGAAGGGATTTGAATCAAGTCGGTGAACCAGGAGCCAGGCCACACGATCGATTTTTAACTTCACTCCACGTCATGGTTCTTCACCCTCGCAGCACATCAACCCAAGTTGTACGAGGATTTTCCTGGTTGTTCTTCATCCTCGCAGCACGTCAACCCGAGTTGTACGAGGATTTCCCTGGTTGTTCTTCATCCTCGCAGCACGTCAACCCGAGTTGTACGAGGGTTCTCCTGATTGTTTCTTCATCCTCGCAGTACATCAAACCGAGTCGTAGCGGGTTCTCCTTATGGTTATTCAGCCTCCTAGCACGTCAACCCGAGTTGTACGAGGGTTCTCCTGCACAGGACACGGGTTAATAGCGTGAGACCGGATGTTCTAAAGGTATTGTTCTACATTATACGTGACCTAATATACAATTCTTCGCTAAGCTCGGAAAACATTGTTTTTTTTGAAAAAGTCGTTGTATTTTCATGAGTAAGGCATTTCATCTACGGATAAGACATCGTCTTATTAAATGAGATGGCCGGCGTTCTTTTCAGTGCAAAATATTTTCTTTTAGATTCATTTATGATAGAACAGTTCTTTTGCAAAAAATGAGGTTACCGTGTCAATTAAAGCGGATAGATGGATAGAAAAAATGGCGCATGAGGAAGGAATGATAGAGCCCTTTCATTCCAGTCAAGTGCGAGAGAACGAAAACGGCCGCATCATTTCCTATGGGGTTTCCAGCTATGGCTATGATGTCCGATGCGCGAATGAATTTAAAATATTTACCAACATCAATTCAGCAGTTGTGGATCCGAAAGCATTCGATGAGAATAGCTTTGTTGATGTGGTTTCTGATGTCTGTATTATTCCACCGAACTCATTCGCGCTGGCGCGTACCGTAGAGTATTTTCGAATACCGCGCAACATTCTCACCATTTGTTTAGGTAAATCAACTTATGCACGCTGCGGAATTATTGTAAATGTGACTCCCTTGGAGCCGGAATGGGAAGGGCATGTTACTTTAGAATTTTCCAATACAACAACTTTACCGGCTAAGATATATGCCAACGAAGGGGTCGCACAAATGCTATTTCTTGAAGCTGCAGAGGTATGCGCTGTTTCTTACCGAGATCGGAAAGGAAAATATCAGGGGCAAACGGGTGTTACGCTGCCACGTGCCTAGTACTTTCCATAGCCTGCTAGTCCTTGTCGTTCGGTAGTGGGTATTTTTCTCGTGAGCTATCTACGCGCTCACGTAGTTCTTTACCTGGCCGAAAATGAGGACTGTATTTTTCACTCGTCACCACTTTTTCACCTGTTTTGGGATTATGCGCATTACGAGGTGGGCGATGATGAAGAGAAAAACTTCCGAAACCGCGAATTTCAATACGTTTATTGCTAACAAGAGCGTCGGTCATTAAATCAAGAATGCGATTTACACCATCAGCTACCTGTTTTTCTGTCAGATGGGTCATGCGGGCAGCAATTTCCTCTATGAGCTCTGATTTAATCATACTCACCTCATTATTGTGATCAATTATCTCAATCTGTGCTCCGTCAAAGCGCACGGATAAGTCCCTTGTTTAGTAAGTATAGTTCGGGTAAAAATTTATTCAATGTTTTCAAGACTGTTAGTATTTTAGCAAGTATTAATCATAGTGTGTGAATAAATGAGTGCTTAATTTCGTTGATGAACAAAAGCGGTAACAATACCCCAGCTCATTTGTACTTGTGTCTGTATCTGGATGTGGAATGAGGGGATGGTAAGCGACCTACTGGTGGTGATGACTGTTTGTAATGACGTGAGTTGATGGAGTCGTGCGCCTAGCTCCTCCCAGAGTGGACTGAAAAATGCGGTAGCATTGATAAAAATCAGAGTGGCATCCTCAAGTCCGGTCTCTAAAAAATCAGCATGGCGCAGTTCAATCTTATCGGCGATAGCCGCATATTGAGGAAGGTGCCGTAACCGATTTTTTTGCTGACACGCAGTTAAATGGAGCGGCAATAAAATTTCAACGCCCACACTTTTTTGTACCGGAAAAACCATCGCGCACGCAAACACTGCTTTGCCGATACCCGAGCCTAAATCATAAAAGACTGTTTGTGTATTCGGGTGTGCTAAGGAAAGCAGCGCTACGAAGTGACGAAATTCAATTTCACCGTAAGTATATGCAAATGCATCCTGCGCTTTTCGTGCAGCGTGTGAAATCTGAAAACCATTCACCGTTTGATACAGATCATAAAACGCAGATTCGTGCGCAGCAAGATTCAATTGACCATACCAATCACGCACCGGTTTTAGTTGGCGCTGACGTCGCCAATAGGTCCAACCCAGTTTTATGGAGATGAGGATAAAGAGGCAAATTATCAGATGCAGCATAGTCAATCTTGACTGTTATGATGGGTTATTAAATCGTTTCTATCATGGGAAAACAAGCCAATAAGGTTTTTTATATTGTCTAACACACTGAGGAGTAAACACTGCGGCTGGGTATTATTTGTGCATTTGGTCTAGAATTAGGAGACGACATGCTTTATGCGCACAAGAGATAGAGCAGGATGGCATGGGTAGCCGTAATGAATAGGGAACAAACCATGCTTTAAGCGCTAGGGATTTTGGTAAGGGATTGATCCTGAGCGTAGACGCGATGAAACTGTTAAAAAGTTAGCCCTTTATGCCTGTTAATATTTCCTTAATTTAGATTCATTAAAATGGAGACAAAATGAGACATATAGGGGAAAAGTTATGATAGCGCCCAGTGGCTTTTTTAAGACTACTGCTGCCTCGAATCAGCATCAAGATCATTATCAGGTGATTCAGGTCGGTGGAAAGCCGTTCCATGCTTTTGCGGTTGCCTTCATTGACTACGTTGAGAATGGTCATCCGGTACAGGAAGCAACGATTAAAAAAATATTAGGCCGTTTCTATCAGTACTTTCCAGAATATGTTCGCAGTGGGCATCTCTCCACTCCTAAAGAGCGATTAAGTCAACTTTTACATCATGCGCGTAAGGCAGAACTTGTAGAACATCTAGCCTATGTGTTTCGCCAAGTGGCGGTAGATGAATTGTATGCAGAGCCGAAAAATCTGGCTTATCGCGAGGCTTTTGCTGAGTTAAGTCCTCAAACTCCTAAAGACTTTCTGCGGGAAAACACCACGCCGCTGCCTTCATGTGCATTAAAAGCACTGGCTAAGCAGCTAAATATGCCGCTGATTTTATCGTATACCGAGTCTGGAAAAGACTTACGAAAATATGAAGCCTCAAATTCTTTGAACAGTCCTGCATTGAAAATATCTATTCAAAGTGGCCGTTTTTATCCTGCTGTACGACATGTTCAAGAGTTTAATTATGTTGGGCAATTGAATATCACTGTAAAACCTCAACCCATTGCAGCAGAACATGAGGGTACCTTGGCCCAGGTATTACAACAAATTCATGAAAGCGATATGCAGTTACTCCAAACGTATCAACAACATTATCATCAATTAGACAGCATGATGAAGGCACAAGAGCTCAGTTATCATGATTTGCGTGAAAGCTATATCCACTTATTTCCTTATAATGAACAAGAAGCCGCTTATCTCCGTGTTCTTGAAGAAAAAATGCATCCACAAACAGGAAATGGGGACGCTCTGGTGGTAAAAGTTCCGCAAATGATGATAAAGGCACTTGCGAGTTGGATGACTGTAGGCGCGGTCAATGACGAGCAGCTAGAAGAGCGGTTATTCAATCGTCTTGATGCGGTGCCAACTCCTGCCCCAGGCCATTGATTGCAGGAACAAAGTGTCCTGCATCAACTAAAGCCTTGTTCTTTCATCCAGGTGTTAGTAGCAAATTTAGACATATAATTGCGGATGGAATCGGGCAGCAACACTAAACAATTCTGACCGGCTTCTAAAGTTTTCGCGGCCTGTAATGCCCCCCACATAGCAGCTCCTGAGGATCCGCCGACGAGTAAACCCTCATCATGAATCAGCTGTCGCGCTACTCGGAAGGAGTCCGCATCATTCGTTTTAATATACTGATCAATTAAGCGATTATCCAGAACATCGGGGAAAAAATCATAACCGATACCTTCTACTAAGTACGATTTAACTTCAGTCCCACCGCCAAGTATCGAGCCTTCGGGGTCAACACCAACAATTTTAATCGCTGGATTATACTCTTTAAGTCTTTTCGCAACACCAGTGATCGTGCCCCCAGTCCCTACACCCATAACCACCATATGCAAGTTTTCACCAAAATCCGCAATAATTTCCTCAGCAGTACCTTGGTAATGAGCATTGGGGTTATGAGGATTAGTATATTGGTCCAATATATGCGCATTAGGAAGCTGCGCTTGAAGTTTTTTTGCAAGCGATATATGACTTTCTGGAGAATCGTAAGCTGCTTCAGTAGGGGTACGGTAGATTTTAGCACCGAGCAACTCCAGGACGGATTGTTTTTCCTGACTCATTTTTTCGGGCATGGTGATGATAATTTGGTATCCCAGGACGGCGCCTGCTAATGCGATGCCAATCCCCGTATTTCCTGAAGTAGGTTCTATTAACGTATCACCAGGTTTTATACGCCCCTCCCGTTGAGCTTGTATGACCATTTCATAACCAATGCGGTCTTTGACCGAACCGCCCGGATTAAAAAATTCACATTTAGCATAAAGTTGACAAGAGAGCTCTGCGCCGAGACGGTTGATTTTAACGGTTGGGGTATTTCCTATAGTGCCCAGTATGTTTGAATAAATCATCATAAATCCTTGATGTTAAGCTTAAGACAGCATACCGTGAATTGGGATAAAATTAAATCGCAGACACAGTGGTGATTTTAAATTTTATATCATATAGTTAATAGGTTACTTAATAACTGTGCAGGGAGAATAACAATGATAAAGAATACATCTGCTCGTTGGTTGGCATTGGCTTCATGTGTCTTGGGATTGGCATCATGCGATATGTGGAACAGCCAGCGTTCTGAGCAAGTACAAACACATCAACACATTTCTAAAGCGCAACAGCAACAGGTTCAACACGCAAAAGTGTATAAGAAAAAGCCCGTACAAAAAACTTATGCCACAAAAGATCCTTCCGAACAATTAAATCCTGGACCTTCGCGTAAAGCTGCACCACAGTTGCCTGTTATTCAATAATCGGGCCTGGCCTCAGTTTACTGAGGCTGCCCTTCTTCGCTTTCGACCGTCTCCATTTGTGTACTACACTCTGATCATAAACGGGTTAAATTCAGCACTCTAGAATTTAATGACGCTCTAAAAAACAGGGAGGTAATCATGGCCAACGTTGCGGAGGTATTCGTCGAAACATTAAATGCTGCAGGAATCAAGCGCATTTATGGCATTGTCGGAGACTCATTAAACGGAATTACCAATGCGTTCCAGTCTTATCCCGATATGCAATGGATTCATGTGCGTCTCGAAGATGTGGATGCATTCGCAGCTGTTGCTGAAGCGCAATTAACGAGGCAGCTTGCGGTTTGTGCGGGCAGTTGTGGCCCAGGTAATTTGCATCTTATTAATGGTCTTTATGATTGTCATCGCAGTGGTGCACCGGTCCTTGCGATCGCTGCCCCTATTCCAAGCCCTGAAGTAGGTACCGATTATTTTCAGGAAACCCATCCCAACATTCTCTTTAAAG
>Ga0066256_1001165_pt2 | contig 13014 bp, 13 predicted proteins | sample ThiBio_1000_biof_FD_87107 | JGI IMG/M metagenome (GOLD analysis project Ga0066256, IMG submission 87107) | Wastewater bioreactor microbial communities from Cape Town, South Africa - Thiocy_expt_1000_biof (version 2) | ecosystem: Engineered > Bioreactor > Thiocyanate-remediating >...
TCTTCCACTTCCGCTGAGCCAAGTGAGCGAATATCTGCGCCGAAGCTGGCATTGCCCGACGCGCCGGCAATCCCGTCTTCATTGCGAAGGCGGATATGCTCGCCCATGGCCGTCTGCTCGTTCGTATTGGTCATCTCAATCTCCAGAGTTGTGTTCTGTGCCCTTTGCACGATCGGAGCATCTCGCAACAACGTCTGGCGCGCTGTCGCCTAGGGCACGAGGCGAGAGAATCTTGCGGCTGCTAGTTGGAGGCGGTCGGACGGCCGCCAAAGCACATGCCCGCACGTGCGATGGAGCTCCGCGCAGATGCAGCTTCAGCCTGGGAACGTCCACTTCAACTTCGCGGCGTGCCCTGAGGGACAGCGCACACGAAGCGCAAACGACATTGTGGGCGCGTGGCCGATTGGTCGGACACGCACTGAAACTCACACCCGAAAGGAAATGACTATGACCACGAAGGACACGATTGGTACGCAGTCGCAGCCCCACGAGCTCTCGGCGTCGGAGATCCAGCAGGTTTCCGGCGGCATTGCCTGGTTCCCGATCATCATGGCGGTCGCGCGCTTCGCCTTCTCGCAAGCCAAGCACTAGTTCATCGAGCAGGCCAGTCATGGCCTGCTCGAATACCTTCCAGACGATGAGCTCGAGATCGCCCAAGCCGGCGGTGGATGGGCGAAGAGAAAGATCAACCAGAATTCAGTTGGAGAACTTGCATGCAGACGAACGATCAATCGCGACGCCAGAAGGCCGAGGCGTGTCGCACGCTCTCCGCGATGGAGGTCGCCAGCGTTAGCGGTGGGGTACTGATAATCCCGACGGCTCTTCTCTATCCGATCTACATCGCCGGCAGCCGCAGGACGCAGAAATAGCGCGCCCGCCAGTCCAGGAGGCAATCCATCAAGCGGCGGTGCGGCATCAGGCTGCGCCGCCGCTTCGTCTGTTGCCCTCAGAGAGAGGAGATTTGATTGCCCAGCCGCCACTGGCTTGGAGACATCGCAAAGCGGGCCCGAAATGCCTTATTGAAGTGAGACAGATCGTTGAAGCCCCAACGGTAGGCGATCGTCGAGATGCTATCGCCCTGCTTAAATGGGTCCTTCAAATCCTTGCTGCACGCTTCCAGGCGGCATTCCAGAAGCCAGCGGCCGAAGCTCTTCCCACTCTGCTGAAAGCGTAGCTGAAGCGTGCGCACGGAAATGCCGAGGTGCGATGCCACGAGCGACGGGGAAAGCTCGGGATTGTGCAAATGCTGCCGGCAGAAAGTGAGAATTGACTGCATCATCAATTCCGGAGCGAGGCTGTTCGGCCTGACTTCCCGCGCACTCGCCAGAGTCAAAAGATTGCAGAGGTTCTCGACCATCAGGACGGCTTCGCTCGTGCTGAGATCGTCATCGCCTCTCGTGAGATGAACCAAGTGCCGCCGCGCGAGATCGCTGTAAGGCCCCGAGAGCGTGAGCTTGCGGCAAGATCGGGCGTCCTTCATCCAGGGCGCGCGCTGGCTGAGCATTTCGCGCGGAACTATCGCCAGGATGCGATGGACCGAGTCGGGAAAGCCCACACGGAACGGCCGTTCGCTGTCGACAATGGCGATCTCCCCGGGTTCGAGGCAGAAGCTCTCCTCTCCCTGAGTGATATTGCTGCGCCCCCGGATCTGGAGGCTGACCAGGTAGCTGGCTTCAGGCGCCATTGCGACATGGCAATTGTTGCGTACGATCCCGTGAGAGGTGGACTCGAATGAAGCCAACCGCAAGTTGCCGAAAGTTCTGCTGGCAATGCTCGCCGAGAAGCCGTTTGCCGGATGCTCGGTCGACACGCTGAGCACTGTCTGACACACCACCTCTCGCCAGTACGAGAACCGCTCCCGCGACTGCACAGTAGCCGTCGACCAAGTGGCCATGCTGCTCTCTCGGGCTCGTTTGCCCGCTCCCGATCATCAATTGCGCTCTTGACCAATTCGGCTTGCGCTCCTGGCCAAGACAATATTGTTGCGCCCTTGTTATGCGGGCGCCTCGCAGTTGCTGGATGCTCCGTAGGGAACGCTCCTCGCAAGAATGAGCGGCCGTATCGGGCAAATTCGAATGGGAATCAACTCCGCAATACAGGTTTGATGCCGGTTTGCATCGATCCGGCGCCCGAAGGAGAGTGCGCGTGCACGACCAAGAAGCCCTTTCCAACTTAGTCGGCAAAATCTACGACGCCTCGCTGAACCCCGCTCTTTGGGCCGAAACGCTTGAGGAAACAAAGCATTTCGTGAGGGGAATGGCTGCGGCTGTATTCTGCAAAGATCCCAAAAGCAAGACTGGCGGCATTTACTATGACGACGGTGGCATCTCGCCCCATTTCAAGAGGATTTACTTCGAGAAGTATATCAAATTGGACCCCATGTCGGCCGGACACTACTTCGCGAAGATCGAGGAGCCGATCAGCACGGCGGACCTCATCGAGTACGATGAATTCGTCGAGACGCGGTTCTATCAGGAGTGGGCCCGTCCACAGGGCGTCGTGGACTTCGTCAGTGCGTCACTCGACAAATCCTCGACCACCACGTCGATGTTTGGCGTGTTCCGCCATGAGCGGGATGGCCTGGTTGACGACGCCACGCGCCAGCGCATGCGCCTCATCGTTCCCCATATCCGGCGCGCGCTACTCGTCAGCCGGACAATAGAAATGCGAACCGCGGAGGCCGCTACTCTCGCAACCGCGCTCGACGGACTGAATGCAGGCCTCTTTCTCGTCGATGATAGCGCTCGCGTCGTCCATGCCAATGCCAGCGCCCGATCGATGCTGGCTGATGGCACGGTTCTGCGTGCGCGTGGCGGCAAGCTCGTTGCGCGAGAAGCCCGAGCTCAGCAGGCGCTCAGCGAGGTGTTCGCCGCATCGGGGCAAGGTGATGCCGCTGTCGGCCTGAAGGGAATTGCCGTCCCCATGAGTGCCACGAGCGGCGATCAGTACGTCGCGCACGTTCTTCCTCTCACGGGGCGCGCACGACGTCGCGCGGGCGGCTCCCATGCGGCGGCGGCTGCCATGTTCTTGCACAGCGTGTCGGCGGAAGCACCTGCGCCGGCGGAGGCCATTGCCAAGGCCTTCAGCCTCACACCAGGCGAGCTTCGTGTCCTTTTGACGATCGTGCAGGTGAGCGGAGTGGCGGAAGCGGCAGAAGCCCTGGGGATCGGGGAAGCGACGGTCAAGACGCATCTTCACCGCCTGTTTCAGAAGACGGGCGCCGGGCGACAGGCAGAGCTCGTCAGGCTTGTCGAGCGCTTCAGCAGTCCTCTGGCCGCAGTCTAACCCTCGATAGCGCTCTCGCGTTCATATGCCGATCAGATAGTGCCTCCTGCGTCCGCGATATCGTTCAGCGTCGCGATATCGCAGACGATAGTCGAGCCGGAGCGGCGAATGGCTCCGAGATCCTCGAGCAGCATCAGGGCGCGGTTGACCTTCGATCGGCTGGCACCGACGAGGAGCGCGAGCTCGCTCTGCGACATTCCGAGATCGAGGGGCACGCTGTTGGTGTTGTGTCGCGACCCGGTGGTTCGGATCGTCGAGAGCAGCAGGCGGCTAAGACGCACTTCAATGCGATGGAGGGCGATCGCCTCGAATCTTTCATCCGTATCTCGCAGGCGCGAGCACAGGAACAGTATTGTCGCCCTCGCGACCTTCGGATTTGACGCCACGATCTCCAGAAATGAGCTCTGCGAAAGCGCCATCGCTTCAACGCGCGTAATGGCCGTAGCCGTCGCGGTTCGCTCACGCCCATCGAGTGCTGCTATCTCGCCAAAAATGCCTCCGGGGATGGCGTGCACGAGCGAAAGTTCGCGTCCGTCGCTCGTCAGTATGGACAAGCGGACGCGTCCTTTGATGACGAGGTATGTGCTCCGCCCGGTCTCCCCGCGCTCGAATATCGTCTGATTGGCGTCGAATTGGACTGGCCGCATGCGAGCTGCAATTGCCTCTCGATCAGCCTGATCAAGAGGGGAGAACAGCGGGGTCGCGCCAAGAAGGTCGGTAAGCAATCGCGTCATGGACTTCGTGGTCTGCCGTTCGTGATTGTAAACGCGCTGCGTCGGCTTTGTGCGAGCGCCGCGCGAGCACGTTCTGGCAGACATTTCGTGCGCGCGCGTCAGCCGATCGGTTGAAGTCGCGAGATCGAGGACGTGTTACTGGCCCGCCAACGCATGTCGCTCGTCGGCATCCGCTCGGCCATGCTCCTGAGCGGTCGACGCCGGCAAGCTGACACCAAATGTTGGAGTGCAACATGATTACGCGAGTACCACTGATGATGAAATTCTCCGCCGTGCTCGCGCTGGGCGCAGCAATTCTCCTTCCCACTCACTCAGCGGATGCGCGCAAAGGCGGCGGAGACCGTCCGGCAGCCGCAAGCTCGAAGTTCAGCACGTCGGCTCCGCGCAGCGGCAGTCCCGCACTGGTGACAAAGCGCAGCCCGAGCGTCGTGACACGTGATCATCGAGGTGAGGCACCAAAGCGTCAGGCGCCGGATCGGGGTGTCAGGCCGTGCCGCCAAGGCGGCCAGGTGGGCGGGTCTTGCGATCGGTATAATCGACCTCTGCCGGTGCGCGATCACCGCGGCAAGTAGTTGAGCGCATCGGCGCACATCGCCGCGATGTGAGCGATAGGCACCTTCTTGAGCGCTTGGCCCGGAAGAGCGGCGCTCAAGCTGAGGGCGACTACGACGGGTTGTGCTCGTGCAGGGTGAGCGTGCGCGTCGCCGGGGCGCCATGCTCGTAGCCACGCGCGAGGATCTCGCCAGTCGCCGCGTTGGCCATCAGCGCAAGCCGGGTGTCGGCATTGAGAATGGGCCAGCGGACCCACTCAAAGTCCGGCTCACAGGCGGCCGATGCAGTACGGATCGCCGCGAGACGGCTTTCATTCTCGAATGCCTTGTGATGGCGCACCGCAGGAAGCGTGGCCCGCCATTCATTGACGGCGAAAGCGTCCTTGAGTGTGATGTGCGCTTCCGGCAGACGCTCGATCGTCGCGGTCTGCTCGGGGCGGAGCCCCGCGAGCGTGAAGATGACCGGGGTGGTGATCGGCGTCGTTTGCAGCATGGCGAGCGCTGCTTCGAAGTCGGGGGCCGTCTCGAATACACGGCGCAGAAGGTGGGCAGGCTGGAGGTTCTTCGAATTCCAGATGGTGGCGCGCGTAATCAGGCGATCAAGGGCTTCGACGCCCAGGCGCCTGGGAAGAGTCGGCTGATTGATGGCAGCGGCAAATCTTCCCGGGGCTACGGCCTGGATGACGCCTGTGAAGGCGGGCCACGTGAAGGATATCCAAGTGCCGAGCGGGTTGGCGATCCGCGCCGCCACGACGTAGCGCCCGATGCCGCTCACTTCCCAATCCAGCGTCCGTTGCAGCAGGGCCGATTTGCCGTCCGCCGAGGCGCGCGCTGCTGTCGTGCAGCCCCATTCGTAGGATGTATTCAGATAGTAGATGCCGGGGCGTCTTGCCCCCTTCGCCAGCACCTCGATCTCGGAGAGATAGGGCGAGCCGTTGCGCCTCAACCAATGACGGGAGATCGCGTCGGCGATGCGCAGCGTGCGCTGGGAGACATGGCTCGTTGCCGCGGTAAGGAGCGCGTAGGCGCGACCGCCAACCTGGCTTGCGACCTCGATTGGAAAATCCGGGCCGACGTCGCAGACGAGAATATTGGGCAAACGCTTCATGATCTCAGGATCGAGTAGCAAGTATTCGGTTGGCTGGCCACGCATTTCGACTTTGCCGGCATCGCAGCGCGCATTGGTCGACGCGCCCATGCTGGCGAGAGCCCGTGCTCATTCTATGGCCGATCCCGCAGGATCATCCTGTCTCGTCAACGCCCCGTATGGGAGGGATCGGTTTCGCCAGGATGACAGCAGGGGCGGCAGCTCTATTTGCGTTCCTGCGCGCGGCGCAGAGCGGCCGCAAGCGCGCTCTCGGCCGGAGCGGCCTGCGGCGAGGGGGCACTGTTGCGAGCACCCGAGGCCGGCGCTGATGTGCGGGCTTTGCTGTCGCTCGGCGCTGACGTGCGGTCGATCGGACCTGACCGCATGGTGAGCGCGATGCGCTTGCGGCCGGCATCCACTTCCTTGACGCGCACCTTCACTACATCGCCGGCTTTGACCACCTCGCGCGGGTCCTTCACGAAGCGGTCGGCCAGCTCCGAGATGTGCACGAGGCCGTCCTGGTGCACACCGATGTCCACGAATGCGCCGAAGGCCGCCACGTTCGTCACGACACCCTCGAGCTGCATGCCGGGCTCGAGGTCGGCGATCTTTTCCACACCGTCCGTGAAGGTGGCGGTCTTGAACTCGGGCCGCGGGTCGCGCCCGGGCTTCTCCAGCTCGGCGATGATGTCGGAGACCGTCGGAATGCCGAAGGTTTCGTCGGCGAACTGGGCGGGCTTGAGCGACTTCAGGAACGCCCGATCGCCGATGATGGACTTGAGGGGGCGGCTGGTGGCCGCGGAGATTTTCTCCACCACCGGATAGGCCTCCGGGTGCACTGCCGAGCCATCGAGCGGGTTCTTGCCGTTCATGATGCGCAGGAAGCCGGCCGCCTGCTCGAAGGCCTTGGGCCCGAGCCGCGGCACCTTCTTCAGCGCCGTGCGCGTCTTGAAGGCGCCGTTCTCGTCGCGGAAGGCAACGATGTTGGAGGCGAGCGTCTGGTTGAGGCCCGACACACGGGCAAGCAGCGGGGCGGAGGCCGTGTTCACGTCCACGCCCACGGAGTTCACGCAATCCTCGACCACCGCATCCAGCGACTTGGCGAGACCGCCCTGGTCGACGTCGTGCTGGTACTGGCCAACGCCGATGGCTTTGGGCTCGATCTTCACAAGCTCCGCCAGCGGGTCCTGCAGGCGCCGCGCAATGGAGACGGCGCCGCGCAGCGACACATCGACATCCGGAAATTCCTTCGCCGCCAGCTCCGAGGCCGAATAGACGGACGCGCCGGCTTCCGACACCATGACCTTGGTAAGCGTCAGGTGCGGTGTCTTGGCGATGAGCTCGGCAGCGAGCTTGTCAGTCTCGCGGCTTGCCGTGCCATTGCCGACACTGACAAGGTCCACCTTGTGCTTCATGCAAAGCGCGGCCAGCGTCGCCAGCGCGCCGCGCCAATCGCGCTTGGGCTCGTGCGGATAGATAGTGTCGGTATCGACCAGCTTGCCAGTGGCATCCACCACCGCAACCTTCACGCCCGTGCGGAAGCCTGGATCGAGCCCCATGGTGACGCGTGGGCCAGCCGGCGCGGCCAGCAGCAGGTCTTTCAGGTTCTTGGAAAAGACGGAGATGGCCTCGGCGTCAGCCCGCTCCTTGAGGCGCGTCAACAGGTCGGCGCCGATGGATGCGGCCATGCGGCCCTTCCAGGCGAGGCGCGCCGTATCGGCAAGCCACGCGTCAGCGGGGCGCCCGCGCTCGGCGATGTTGAATGCGGTCATCACCTTCAGGATGGCCGGGTGGGGCCTGTCGACCTGGTGCGGCACATCGATGTGGAGATCGAGAACACCTTCGTTGCGGCCGCGCAGCATGGCGAGCGCGCGATGCGAGGGGATGTCCTTTATGCTCTGGCCGAAGTCGAAGTAGTCGGCGAACTTCGCACCTTCCTCCTTCTTGCCCTCGAGGACCTTGGATGTGAGGACGCCCTCGCTCCACTCCCATTCGCGCAATGTGCCGACGAGCTTCGGCTCCTCGGCCATGCGTTCGACGAGGATGTGCCGCGCACCGTCGAGCGCCGCCTTGGCGTTGGCAATACCCTTGTCCTCTGCGATGAACTTCGCGGCTTCTGCCTGCGGGTCGAGCGTTGGGTTGGCGAGCAGCGCGTCGGCCAGAGGCTCGAGGCCCGCCTCGCGCGCAATCTGCGCCCTGGTGCGGCGCTTGGGCCGGTAGGGCGCATACAGGTCCTCCAGCGCGACCTTGGTCTCGGCGGCATTGACGGCACGCGCAAGATCCGCCGTGAGCTTGCCCTGTTCCTCGATGCTCTTGAGCACGGTGGCGCGGCGGTCTTCGAGCTCGCGCAGGTAGCCGAGGCGCTCCTCCAGTTTCCTGAGCTGTGTATCGTCGAGGCTACCCGTCTTCTCCTTGCGATAGCGCGCGATGAACGGCACGGTGGCGCCTTCGCCCAGCAGCTCCACGGCCGCGGCCACTTGGGCGACGCCGACGCCAAGCTCGGTCGCGATGCGCTGATTGATGCTGTTCATGATGGCCTTCGCGTTACGAAAATTGAGGGCGGTTACATTGCCGATTCGCGCCGGCGCCGGAAGTATGGCCCGGCGCAAAGGGCGACGGTGTGGCCAGCGTGCCGGGAAGGTTTCGGACCCACGCCCCCAGATTCGTAGTTTTGAAGCCTGGCTACGCCCTACCTCGCACTAACACATAAACGCTCGAAACGCTTTCCGCCTCCGCGCAATGCAGAACACCCCAAAGGGGCCAATGGATCCAACGGCCTTCATTGCCCGGAGGGACGGGTGCGGCCGTTCAAAATGCTATGGAGCCATGCCAGTGCCCCATTACCCCGCGCGCACCACCGCCGACGTCACCGGCCGGCCCATCTCCAGCGCAGGGTACGGTCCCCGACGCTCATGCGTCAGAAGCCGCCAAGCATGGTGCTCGACGGCATTGGATCGCGCTTAGCCAAGTGGCTCAATGTTGTGGTTCATGCGGAACAGGTTCGCGGGATCGAAGCGAGCCTTCACCTGCCGTAGCCGGCGATAATTTACGCCATAAGCGGCTGCGAGAGCTTCGCTGCTCTCGTCGTGACCGAGATAGTTCACATAGCGCGCGGCGCCGAAAAACGGCTGCATACGGGAATACGTGTCGCGGGCCCAGGCGATGCAGCGCTCGTTGTCGGCCGGGCTCGTCCACTCGGACAGAACCAGCAGATTGTAGCCCTCAGCGCGATGTGGATAGGCCGTCTCGGTCGGTCCCACGCGGGTCGCTGCGCCGTGCATGTGCTCGATCAGCACCTGCCCCATGGGCGTCGGGCATTGCGCGAAGCAGGCGATCAGGGTGTCGATGGCCTCGTCGCTCAATTGTGTGAGGAAGCTCGATTTCCAATAGTTCAACGCCCCCTTCGGGTATGCGGCATCGAGCATGCTGTTGAGCGCGGAGTACGCCATGGGCCCGAGAACGTCCATGACCGGCGTGCCGAAGGATTTCAGCGGGCGCATCGCCTTTTCGCCGTCAGCGAGCGGTCCACTGTGACACGTGACCATCGCCGCGAGCTTGTTGCCGTCCGGCGCATGGATCAGGCCGCCAAACAGGATGTGCTCGTCCGGGAGCGCGCGCGTGCTGTCGCGGAAGAAACGCAGGGTCTCGCGGGCGCGCTCGAAAGGATGGGCGACGAGACCGCCGGTGACGGTCGGCCCGACCGGGTGGAGCCGGAACTCGAATGATGTGACGATGCCGAAATTGCCGCCACCGCCGCGCACGGCCCAGAACAGATCGGGCTCCTCCGACGCGCTCGCGGTCACGATCTTCCCGTCCGCGGTAACCATCTCGACGGACAGCAGGTTGTCGAGCGCGAGACCGTGCTTGCCCATCAGCCAGCCGAACCCGCCACCGAGCGTCAAACCGGCGACGCCGGTGCTCGAAACCACGCCGCCCGTGACCGCAAGCCCGTGCAGTTGCGTCGCCCGATTGACCTCGGCCCAGGTCGTTCCGCCTTCGGCCCGAACGGTGCGCGCCCTGGCATCGACGTGAATACCCTTCATGAGCGACAGGTCGATCATCACGCCGCCGTCGACGGTCGCGCGGCCGGCGACGTTGTGGCCGCCTCCGCGCACGGCGAGCTCGAGCCCGAGCTTGCGGGTCAAAGCAATGGCGTCCACGACATCGGCCACGCCACGACAGCGGGCGATCAGGGCCGGGTGCTTGTCGATCAGCCCGTTGTGCACCCTGCGCGCCTGGTCGTAGCCCGCATCCTTCGGCTGCAGCAGCTCTCCCGTGAATGTCGGCGCCAGCGCAGCGGTGGCCTCGGTGATGGCTGATATCGAAGACATGACGATCTCCTCGTGCAACGGCTCGGACCATGCTTCCGCCGATTGCAAGGACAAGCAAAATCAAAGATTTCATCCCAAGGTGAGGGATATTCATCTAGTGTGATGAGCGAGAAATTCGCCACGTGTCGGGACACGGTGTCGCTCGGGACGCCAGCATCGAGGTGTGGCGAGCTTCGGCATCGGGACACTAGATTGCCGCCCATGAGCCAGCTACCACCCTTGATCGAGCTGCGAGCGTTCGAGGCTGCGGCGCGCCACCTCAGCTTCAAGCAGGCCGCGGCTGAGCTGGGCGTGACGCCGACCGCGATCAGTCACCACATCCGGTTGCTGGAGCGCTATTGCGGATGTCCGCTGTTTCGCCGCCGACCGCGCCCCCTGTCGCTGACGGAACCCGGCGAGCGCCTGTTCCCCGCTATCCGAGATGGGCTCACGATCTTCGCCGGAGCCATTGCGGCGGTGAAGCAGGATGCGGGCGGCCGCCCCTTGCGCATTACGACAACCAACGCGTTCGCCCACTGCTGGCTGGTTCCGCGGCTGCCCGGCTGGGGCAAGTTGCGACCCGACGTGCCGATGGAGGTCATTGGCACGGACGCCGTGCTCGACCTCAAGCGGCGCGAGGCCGACGTTGCAATCCGATACGCGCGAACGGCGCCTGTCGACGGAACTTCACAACTCCTGGCGACGGATTCGTTCTATGCTTATTGCCGACCTGCCCTGAAGGCCAAGCTGCGCCGCGTCACCGACTTGCATGGTCAGGTGCTCGTGCACGCCTTCTGGTCGCCGAGCGATACCGAGGCGCCGACCTGGCAGAGGTGGCTGGCCTTGGCGGGGCAGCGATGGAAGAATGTGCCCGCGGCGAAGGACATGCAGCATCTGAGCTTCCGGGAGGAGCTGCACGCTCTTGAGGCAGTCCTGTCCGGCCAAGGCATCGGCATTTTCAGCGATGTCCTGGTGGCGTCGAAAGTTGCAGACGGCACGCTCGTGAAGGCTTTCGACCTACGCCTGCCGGGCTACCAGTTCCACCTCGTCCACGAGGCCGACCATCCGCGACAGCAGATCATTCGCGCCTTCGCGAGCTGGCTCGGCTCAACTGTTGCTTCCGGCCGCGCGGACTAGGCTCCCCTCGGATCTAAAGTCCGCTCATCAGCCATCCGTGGCAACGACCACAACCAAGGCCGATGCCGCCTCCGACGTCAGGGCGGTGACCTTGTGCGGAATGGTCGAATCGAACTGGACGCAGTCGCCGGGATTGAGAACTTCAATCCGCCGTCCAATCTGCAGCTCGATGCGCCCCGTCAAGACAAAGAAGATCTCTTCGCCATCGTGATGGCTCATGATCCGCGCACGACCCGGTCTCTGCCCCGGCCGCAGGACGAAGGCGCGCATAACTCGATCCGGGCCACCGGCGACCATGGAAAGATAGTCCCGCGGCTCACCGGCCTTGCCGTTCTTGGCCCGCACGACGCTGATCGGATCCTCTTGGGATGGTTGGCCGAAGAGCTGCTCGACACCAATCCCAAGTGCTCTCGCTATCGTCATAGCGGCACCGATGGACGGGTTCGACAGGCCGCGCTCAACCTTGGACAGGTAGCTTCGGGTGAGACCCGATTGCAGCGCAAGCTGCTCCAGCGTCATGCCGGCTTGCACGCGCAATAGCCTTAGATTGTGGAGCATATCTTCATTCAACGAAGCAAATACAAGGGAACTGCCCTCATACACCGGCAGCTCCCGATCTGCCAGCGGTCCAGTGGACCGCTTGCCCCTAGATATCGAGGACAAGCCGCGGGCCTGCGCATCCAGCGACACATACCATGACCTCGTGCTGGCGCTGCATCGGCGACAGCACGCTGTCATTGTGGATTGGTGGCCCCTCCAGCCAGCGCGTCCGGCACGAGCCGCAGATGCCACCGGCGCACGAGACCGACACATCGGCCTCCAGCTCTTCGAGGGCGCCCACCAAGCCGATTTCCGGCCGGACGACGATCTCCTTTTTGCTTTGAGCAAGAACGAGCGTGTAGGGGGCCGCATTGTCGTCGCGCGCAAACGCAGGCGGCGGGAAGCGTTCGACGTGCTTTCGTTCCGCGAGCCAGCTCGCCGTTGCCGCATCGAACGCGTCCAGCATGGACGTAGGCCCGCAGCAGAAGGCAACGGCCTCGTCGCCATATTGTTTCAGGATGGCCGCAAGGCTCGGCCGTGGCTCGATTGCAGTATTGTAGAGGTGCACGCGCCCATCGGCGAAGGCGTCCGCGACCATCCCCGGCAAAGCCGGATGGCCCGAGCTTGCCCAATGAAGCACGTAGTTCGTCTGGCCCTTCTCCCGCAGATCGCGAATGGCCGAGACGAACGGCGTGACGCCAATGCCGCCCGCGATGAACACATTCATCGCCTGATCGTGGGTCTTGAGCCCGCCTCTCGGGAGGGACACGCCGAGCGGCGTGCCGACGCGGAGCTCCTCGTGCACGAAACGAGAGCCGCCGCGGCCGTCAGCCTCGCACTTGACCGCAATCTCGTAGTGCCGATTGTCCGCAGGCTCGTTGCACAGCGAATAGGTGCGCACCAAGCCCTTTGCCAGATGCAGATCGATGTGCGCACCCGGCCGGAAGGGCGGCAGCTCCCACTTTTCGGGATCGGCAAGAACGAGGCGCTTTACGCCCTTCGCCGGCTCATCGACGGCGGTCACCACGGTCTGAACCGTCTTGATCGGTTTTGCCATTATTCGGGCCGCACGATATCGCCGACGCGCACGACGCCACCAACCAGGATCTTGCAGTTCAAGCCCGAGCGATGGACGAGCGGATCGAACACGGGCTTCTCCAGGATCTCCTCGATGTGCCGGCACGGAAACGACAGGCGCGTCGCCTCGAGCAGGGTCTCGCCAAGCCAGAAGCGGCGCCCGACGAGATGATTGAGCGGCACGCCCTCGACTGTCACGTTGCGCCGATGCTCGTGCGGCAATAGCTTGATCTTCGCATCGCGCTCGATGGCCTCCAGTGTCTCCATCTCGAAGAGCGTGACCTGCCGCCCTT
>Ga0066256_1002040_pt1 | contig 13010 bp, 7 predicted proteins | sample ThiBio_1000_biof_FD_87107 | JGI IMG/M metagenome (GOLD analysis project Ga0066256, IMG submission 87107) | Wastewater bioreactor microbial communities from Cape Town, South Africa - Thiocy_expt_1000_biof (version 2) | ecosystem: Engineered > Bioreactor > Thiocyanate-remediating >...
GGGCCGGCTGGCGGGCGCCCCCCCCCCTCCCCGCCGCCCCCCTGGGGGGGCGGCCCCCCCCGGCAATGGCGGCGCCCCGCCCCCGGCGCGGCCCCCGTTTGCCCCGCGCTGCTGCCCCCCCCGCCTGCCGCACCCAACACCACCACCGTCTCACCCGCCGCCAGCCGGCCGCGGAGCGTCAGGCCTGCCAGCGCGGTGGGCCATGTGAGGTAAATGGTGGCAGCCTCCGCCAGCGTCATGCCACCCGGCAGCCGCTGCACGGCGCCCGCCGGTACGCACACCACCTCACCAAACGCGCCCACCACGCCGCCGCCTGCCACGCGATCCCCCACCCCCACCTCTGTCACATCTGCCGCCACCTGCCGCACGACGCCCGAGAACTCGGACCCGGGCACTGTGGGGTTGGGGGTGGGGGGCAGGGGGAGGGGTGGAGGGGCGAGGTTGGATACGGTTGTGTCAGGCGTCTACCAGGGCGCCGCCCACGCACCAAATGGTCGCTCCGGCTTCAGCTGGTACTTTCCGCCCACCATCAGGATGTCAAAATAGTTAACGCCCGCGTACGCCACGTCTACGCATTGGGGTGGGAGGAGCGTGCAACTCGTACAATTTGTGTGTGTGTGCGTGGATTGCCAGACTGCGACGCAGCCAGCCACAAGAGCAGCTACGTACCCACCAAGATGCACCCAGGGGCGCACTCGGGCACCGGCACGTCATATGACACACGCAGCGCCTCTGGCGCCATCCATTCATGCACCACAACCGCCCGCATCCTTGCCGTCGTCGCCCTGATGGTTGCGAACTGCAAGGCTTGCCAGTTGGGTGTGTTGGCGTCAACAGTTGTTGTTATTCTACAGCCGCTGCATTCACCCCCTATACGCGGCGCCACACTCCATCACACAAGACGCTCACATCTACGCACCGCCAGCGCCTTTGCCACCATGCATATCCCATTATCCCACCAGTGGTCCACCACCAACAGAGCCCTTCCCCCACGGGCCACGGACCCCACCTCATGTTGCCACTCGTATCCTGCCAAACGAATCCACCATCGTGCCACCATTCAAGTTTTCCGCGCTCGCGCCTCTCTCCTCTCCCTTCTCCCCTCCTCTCCTCGCTACCACCAGACCAGAGAGTAGAAGGGAGCGTGGTAGGTGGGCGAGCGGCGCGCAGAAGACGGAAGGGGACGGGAGCACGCGCACCAAGGGCTCATAACTGTGGTCGTCCTGCCGCGCATATTTGGCTGTCATCGCGCGCCCGTGCGGGCTGAGTGTTGTTGCGCTGCTCTCCTCTCTTCCCTCCTCTCCTCCTCTCTACTCTCCCCTCTCTCCTCTCCTCTCCTCTCTCCCACTGCCACTCGTCCCACTCATCCAGTTTTGACACACACGCGGGCGCCGCCGCACCCCGCCACGCCCGCTGCGCCCGCGCACGCTGTGGCGTGTCACGTGACACCCTGCACACCCACTCCCGCCCGCCGCCACCACACACTACGTGGTTTTCTACTGCCCTTGCTGGCAGCTTCCCCTCCTCCCCCCTCTCCTCCTCTCCACTCTCCAGCCCCCGCCGCCGGGTGCTGTAACCCCCACACTCACACTGGCGCCGCTGCCCGTCGCGCGGCCGTGCACCGCGGCGGTGCGGCGAGGGGAACCCCCCTCTGCCCGCGCCCCTCCCCCTTTCCTCCCTCCGCCGCTCCTGCCGCCCCGCCGTTTGTGTTTTCGGGTGCGACATTCTTTTTGTCCTCCCCGTTGTGCCCGATCGACCGACCCCTTACTCGCTCCCCTGTTTGCTGCTGACCCTGGCGGCGCACACGACCTTGTGCGCGCCCCTTGTTGTGTCTTGTTACGCTCGTTCCGTGCTGCGCCCCCTCTCCCTTCCTCCCCCGCCCCCTCCCCCACCAACAAGACCATGTCGATGGCGTATGACGGCCGCATGGCGGCGCCGCCCGTGCCTCCCGCTTCCACCTGCGCCCCACCCCCGCCGCCACCGAGTGCACTGCACGTGGTGGCGGGCGAGGTGAGTGGCGCGGCCATGCGGCGGAGCGCGTCGTGCGGCGGCAGCAGTGTGACAACCTTGGTCGGGATGCCTGGTCCAGGCGCCACGTCGCCATGCGGCGATGACGGCAATGCGCCGCAACCCGCAACCGCGGCCGCGGCCGCGGCTGCAGTCGCGTCATCTGTGCCGCCCGCCGCCGGCACGCCAGGCGTGCGTGCCCACCGCACCGCCTGCCGCGACATCAGCGCCTTTGTGCTGACCGATACGCTGGGCCGCGGCACCTACGGGTGAGTTGCACGTTGTGTGGCGTGCATGTGGCGGCCCGTTGTATGGTATTATCGATAATACAAAACCCACGGCGGCGGCGGCACGCTCGTGGCATTCCCCGCTCCCACACACCACCCACCACCAACACAATGGTGATGCATTGCCGCCGCGCGCCGCCTTGGCGAGCGCGTGGCGGGTGGGTGGGTGGGTTGGGGGTCGCGGCGCGCCGCTGTGGTCCACCGCTGCTGCCCCTGCTGGTGCCAGGGCGGCGGCGGTGGTAGTTATTGAGGGTAGTTGGTTGATGGGGTAGCGTTGCCGCCTGAATGCATGCAATCCGCACGTTGTCGTGATTGTTGCGGTTGGTTTCTACAACTGTCGCAATCACGCCAGCGCGGTGGTGTGTGGGCGTTCATGTCCATGTTGCACCGCCGCCCACCGCCACGTGCCCCTCCCCCCCCAACACCACACACACGTGTACCACCACCGTGCAGCGACGTGTACCGGTCGCGCGACCCCGAGACGGGCGAGGCGGTGGCGGTAAAGAAGCTGAAGAAGCTGCACGAGGAGCGCGGTGGCGTGCCGCGGCACCTGCTGCGTGAGATCCACGCGCTGCGCGAGCTGCGGCACCCCAACATTGTGCGCCTGGTGGAGATGGTGACTGGCCCGCCCGCCGCGCCTAACCGCTACCTGGGCGACGTGTACATGGTGTTTGAGCTGGCGGCGGGCGACCTGGACGGCCTGCTGCGGCACCACAAGGAGCGCGGCACCGCCCTGCCGCCCGCCGCCATCCGGTCGTACGCGCACCAGACGCTGAGCGCGCTGGCGCACATGCACGGCGCGGGGTGGGTGCACCGCGACCTCAAGTGCGCCAACCTGCTGCTGACGGCGGGCAACGTGGTGAAGGTGGCAGACTTTGGGCTGGCGCGCGCCGCGCCGCCGCCCGCCATCGAGATGACGCCGCAGATGGTGACGCTGTGGTACCGCGCGCCCGAGGTGCTGCTGCAGGACCCCGCCGCGCGGGAGGAGCTGGACGTGTGGTCTGCCGGCTGCATCCTGGCGGAGCTGTGCATTGGCGCGCCGCTCTTTTGCGGCAACTCGGCGCTGCAGCAGCTGGGCCAGATCTTTAAGCTGTGCGGCACGCCGTCGCCCTCCGCCTGGCCCACCCTCCGCACCCTGCCCGCGTACCAGCTGCTGGGGCCCAAGGTGGCGCGCCCGCACACTTTCCGCACCGACCCGCGCTTTGCCAGGTTCGTTCTATTGAGGGGGAGGGGGGCGTACGTATTTGTGTTTGTGTGTGTGCGCGCCTGCACCGCCCAACAACCCACGTCGAGGGCGCGCCGGGCATACGTGCACGGCGCGGCTGCTGAGACGTGGGTATAGCGCGGCTGCCACAGCAAGCCTCCCACTTTTAACCGTTGCGGCGCCTGTTCGGCGGCGTGCGCGCCGCCGTGCGGTGGCGCCGTGACGATCCAAGTGCTGGTTACAACTTTTTTGTCGTTATTGGTGTCGTGCTGTTGTTGCTATGGCTGGGCGCGCGACGCTACTCACCCAGTGCCGTCGCAACCCCCGCTGTGCAGTGTGCCACCCCTGGCGCTGGACCTCATCATTGCGCTCCTGGCGGTGGAGCCGTCGCGGCGGCTGACCGCGGCGGCTGCCCTGCGCCACCCTTATTTTACGTCTGACGGCGGCGTGCCGCCGCCAGACACCCTGCCGCCGCTGCCGCTGGCTGGTGCAGCAGCCGGCGGTGGCAGCAGCGGCGGTGGCGGTGGCGCTGCTGCTGCCGCTGCGGCTGGCGGTGCTGGCGGCGCCGACGGCGGTGAGGGGCGGGTGGCGGTGTCAGTGGCAGGCATCAAGCGCATTCGTGACGGCGGTGGCGGTGGCGGCGGCGGTGGCGGCAGCAGCATGCTCGCTGGCGCGGCGTCACCCCTGCCGCCACCACCGCCGCCGCCCGCCAAGCGCATGGTGCTGCCACTGGCAACCGCTGCCCCCGCGCCAACTGCCGCCGCTGCACCCGTACCCGCACCTGCACCTGCCATGACGACCGCGGCGGGCGGTATGAATGCCATCCTGGGTCGCGGCCGCCTGGGCGGCGGCCTTGGCTCTGCTGCCAGCCGCCTGCTTGGCAGCCGTCGCCCCGCTGTTGCACCGCTGGCTACCACCGGCGGTGGTGCTGCTGCCACCGCTGCAGCTGCGGCCGCGCCTGCCGCCGCGGTGGCGGCGCCACCCACAACCACAAGCTCCTGCGATACCCTGCAAGAGCGCCCAGCAGAATAATGCCCGCCGCCGACCCGCTGGGCGCGGCGTGGTAACCCACACAAATATACCAACGCGGCGGCTGCTGCCCGACCACACATGGAGATGGTGGTTTGCGGCTGAAGCTTTAGCGCGTGATTATGCTGCCGTCCGGGTTTACCCCGGCGCAACCCCACAAAACAAAAGAAACATAAACAAGAATAAATCGCAATTAAACGAATAAACAAATGATTGCGCGTCCGTGTAACCAGCTACTGTGGCGACAAATGCAGCGAGCGCGTGTTGATACGGGAGGGGGGCAAAAAAAAGGCAAAAAATCTCTCTGGCCGGGAATCGAACCCGGGTCGCCCGCGTGACAGGCGGGAATACTAGCCACTGTACTACCAGAGACCGGAAAGGCTTGCTTTCTTGGCGGTGGGGGGCCCGTTTTCATATATAAAGGTGCGTGTGCGCCACCAGCAGAATTCTCCCCACACTCGGCGAGCAGCCCACTGATTGCGGTCGCACCCCCGCGCTGCCGCCAATTTTGCACCCTTGCATTACCCCGACACACTCACACCACCGCGGTTGCCGCGGCGTGCGCTTCATTTTATCGGCTGGCCAGCACCGTGGCGGCGACGCAGGAGATTGGGAGAGGAGAAGAGAGGAGGAAGGGGAGAGAGAGGGCAAGGTGGGAGGGAGTGAGTGAGGGAGATAGGGGACCAATTGAGGCAGCCGGGGCAAGCAGCGGCGTGCTACATGAGTGGGGTTGGTGGCTGGGTTGGGGCGGCAGGTCACAGGACATGGGGTTTGGGCGCAGGTTTGTGGCAGGCCAGCTGCCAGAATGGCGCGCCTACTACATCCGGTACAGCGCGCTTACGTGGCGCGCATCGCGGCTGCAAAAGATCCGGTGGCGGCGACGCGGCGGCGGCGGCGGTGATGCTGCTGGCGGCGATAGTGGTGGCGGTAGCGGCGGCGGTGGCGGCGGTGATACTGGGGGCGGTGGTGATACTGGTGGCGGCGGTGATGCTAGTCGGACTTCACATGCAGCCGTGCCCGCGCACGCGGTCGACATCGGCGACGACGGCGAGGATGAGGCGGAGCGGCGATGTTGTGGTGCGGCACGCGGCCAGGTGGCGCTGTTTTGGGCGCGGCTGCAAGCGGAGCTGGAGAATGCGGGTCGGTTTTATAAGCTGACGCACAGTCGGTGCGCCGTCGCCATGCGCAAGATTGCTGCCACGCTGGAGGCCATGGAGGCAAACTCATCGTTTTCACCGCACCCGCCGCCGCCGCTGCCAGGGCCAGGCCGCACGACCAGTGACGGCGGCAGTGTTGGGCGCGGCGGTGAGGGGCCGGCGTCGCCTGCCACGTATCGATCCAGCCGGTTAAGCGGGTTTGCGCCAGCTGCTCCAGAGCCAACTGTCACCCCCTCCGTCATGTCGCCCACGCGTGCCGATGTCACGGCAGCGGGTGAGGCAGTGGCAGCGGCGTCCCCCTTGCTGCTGCCAGCCGCTGCTGCCAAGACCGGCCCTACATCCGCCTTGTCATCGCTACTCGCGTTGCAACCCACGCTGCTGCATGCCGGCCGTGATGCACGGCCACCGGCGCGGTCGGCACGCGGTGGCGACGCCGCCCCCACTGACACGGAAGCGGGGTCTGACAGCGATGACACGGGGGAGGGCAGCGGCGGGGAGTCAGCAGCATCGACGCTGGGGGGCACGGGGTCACAGGCGGTACACGTCGGGCTTGCTGGCTCTGTAGGTGGCTCCGCCTCCCTGCTTGCTGCCGCTGCTACCGCGCCGCCTGGCGCGCTGCGTGCTGCATACACCCGTGCGCTGCTGGCGTCCACGTCGGGCAGCACGCCAGTTGCTGGCGCTGGTGGTGCTGGGGGCGCCACGCCTGCACTCCACCGGCGTGCTGGCAGTGGTGGGGGCGGTGGGGGCGGTGGTGGCAGGGGCGGCGGGGGGGGGGGGAAGAGCGGCCCCAGGTTGCCGGGCTGGGGGATGGCGGCCCCCCCGCCGGGCGCGGGAGGCGCCCCCGCCGGGCCGGGCAGGGCCAGGCGCGGCGGGCGGGCCCCCGGCGCGGGGCCGCCAGGGGGGTATGGCGGCACGCCAGCACCCGCACCGCCCCCGGCTGGGGCGGCTGCGCCGGGTAGCCCCAGCGGCGGCAGCCCCGCACCCTCGCCGGCACCCGCCTCACCGCACCTGCGTGCCGCGTCGCCGTGGGTTGCACGGCAGCGATCTGCTACCATTACAGCGCCGCCCTCCTCCACCCCCAAGTTGGTCACTGCCACGCCAGACCGCAAGACGCCAGCCAAGAGCGGTGCGCACCGCAGCCGGCTTGACAGCGATGGCGGCGGTGGTGGTGGTGTTGGTGCTGGTGGTGGCGCTACCACCACAGGCGGCGGCGGATTGTTGGGTAATTTGGTGGACGACGCGTCGCCGCCGCGGCCGGTGCAGCGGTGGGCTGCGCGCCTGCGGCGGGGCAGCACAGACAGTGGCAGCGGGGGTGGTGCTGGTAGTGGCATGGGGTTGGGCGGCGGCGGTAAGGTGGGTGGCGGCGCGCGAGGTGGTGGTGCTGACGCAGATGATGATGATGCGACTGCGTTGGAGGCGGCGTTTGTGGCAGATGGCAGCCACGGCGGCGGGAGCAGTGGCAGCGACGGCGGCGGTGGGCGGCGTGCCACGCCACCACCTCCTGCACGGCGGTCAGTCGGTGCGGTACCCACCTCCGCAGCTGCCGTGATTGCATCGCCTGCGACGGACCTGCCCGCGCTTCTGTCGATGGATGTGCATGGCGATGGGCGCGGCTGTGGCAGCGCCGTGGTCGGCCGGCGGGACCGCGCCTCCATGCCTGCGGGTGGTGGGCGCGGGTACGGCGGCGGCGGCGGTGGCGGCGGCGCAGCAGGCGCGCGGCCGCCACCGGCGAGCGAGCCGGCGGCGGGCCGGACGGACAGCGCCACAGGTGAGGGCACGCCACTACTGGGCCGCACAGCGCCACATATTGGCCCGCTGTGGTCGCCCGAGGTACGGGGTGGCGACGGCGCGACGCCGCGTGTCACGACCGCCGCCGCGCCGTGCAGCCCACACGGCGGCTGCGCCTCACCCTCTGTGCGCGCTGCCGCGCCTGGCGGCCTGCGGGTACGGCGGCCGGAGGTTGACGGCGGCGCGGGTGGCGCTCCTCCACACCACCACCACCGCGCCCTGCCCACTGATCAGCTGGCATTCTTGCGCGTGCGCAAGGCGGTGCACGACGTGCTGCGCGAGCTGGAGCTGCTGCGCGACTACGTGACCAGCAACGCGCGTGCGGCACGGCATGCGGTAACGGCGCTGGAGCGCGCGGTGCGGCGCGCCGCGGCGTGCGGGGTGGCGGGCGGTATGCCCAGTGCGGCGCGCCTGACCGCAGAGCCAGATCGCCCCTTCCCCTGGCCGTCGTTTGACTACCTGCTGCAGCCCACCGCGGTGGATGCCGCGCTGGCGCGCGCCGCTGCCCTCAACGGCCGCGTGAATGACATGGAGCCGGCGCACACGGCGTGGCGGCGCGCCAAGGTGTACACCATCGGCTGCTTTGACGTGCTGCACCGTGGGCACGTCAACCTGCTGCGCGCCATGCGCGACTTTGGCAACACGGTGGTGGTCGGCATTCACGACGATGCCTCCATCCTGGCACTGAAGGGCCAGCTGCCGGTGCACCCGCTGGCGGCGCGGCTGGCAGCACTGGCGCCGTACGCTGACCGCACCTTCGTCATCGCGGACACCGACCCTACCGCCGCCATCCAGGCGGCGTGCGCGCCAGCAGACCTGGCTGCCCGCCGCTGCGTGTACGTGCGCGGCGACGACATGCCGGACTTCCCGGCACGCGCATGGGTGTCCACCGTCATGGACGTGTTGCTGCTCCCGCGCACCGAGAACGTGTCCACCTCCTTCCTGCGCTCGCTGTACAGTGGCGGCGGCGGCGGCGGCGGTGGTGGGGGTGGCGTGAATCTGTGGGATGCGGCCGCGGTGGTGGCATTTGCAGAGTGCGACCACCTGGGGCGGCCCATCCTGCCGCCCGCCACCTAATGCCAGGTGCAGGTGCACGTGTGGCTGCCGTGTTGTACAGACACACTAATTATTATTCTTGTGAGAACGTGTTCAGTCCCTTCTCCCTTAACACGGCCTGGCGAAAGGATTCGGAATGTGAGAAGTGTCAAACACGTCGACTTAAACTGCCGCTAACAAAAACAACGCCTACGTCATCGCAGCACCGCCAGCATGCTGCGAATGTCCTTGGCGCTGGGGGCCACCGGGAAGGCGGTGCAGGCGCGCTCCACCTCACCCGCCTCCGCCACCGCCGTCTCGTCAGCGTCCTTGAGGCCGAGCGCGGACCAGAGCGCGCGGCGCGTGGCGGGCGGCATGCGGCCCTCCAAACTGGCAATGCCGGCGCGCCACGACGCAAACATGGCGGCGGTGTTGGTCAGGTAGCTGGCGGTGTGGCGGTACAGGGTGAGGCGCAGGGCCGCGTTTTCTAGTGCACGGTGCGTGTCAGACGCGCCGGCGCCCACCGTCGCCGCCGGCGGCAGCGGGAACGCGGCCAGCAGGGCTGGCAGCACGGTGCCGGGGCCGGGGTACGACGGCGCCAGGAGCAGCGCCTCTATTGCAGGCAGGAGGGCGGGTGGCACGGCAACATTGCTGCTGCCGCCGCGGCTACCTCTATGTGTATCATCATCATCATCGCCATCATCGCCGTCGCCCTCGATGGCAGCCAGCCGGTCTTCTATTGCGTCCCCTGCCCAATCCACCACCTCTGGCGCCAGGCCGCCACCCACCTCCGCGGCAACCGCGTGGTACCGCTCCGTGATGACGCGCATGATCGCGTCAGAGGGCGGTGCAGGGCCGCCGCCGCCAACCAGGCAACCCAACGTGGCTTGCGTGTGCAGAAGGCAGTCGCGCCACTCGGGGGACAGCGCCGCCGCGTCGCCGGCCGCCGCCACCGCGCCGACGGAGGCGCAGGCAGCTAGGATGAGGGCATGTGCGCCCGCCGTGTCCAACGGGCCCACCGCCGCCGCGCCCACCTCGACGGCGCCGCACAGTGCCGCCACACTGGCAGCCCAGAGCTCGCGTGGCGCCACGTCGTCGGCCGCCTGCGCGTCCAGCACCGCCACGTGCGCGCTGTCGGCCGTGGGTGCCGCCTCTTGTAGCACGCCGTCGCCACGCATGGTGCGGCAGGACCGCAGGGTGGCATCTAGGGACGGCGTGGTGGGCCAGGTAATGAGCGGCAGGGAGCGGGTCGCCAGTCGCCACACGTCACCAGGGCTGGCAGCCAGCGTCGGGTTGGTCACCCGCCCTGCCACCGCCTTTGCCAGGTTCAGGGTGGCGCCGCATCCTACCCCTACTACCGCACCTACCCCCACCCGCTTGGCGGTGGCGGTCAGCGACGTCACATGCGCCTCCGTCGCCCACGCGTCGCTCACCTCCTGCACCATGGGCGGCAACCCCGCCCGCCGCAGCGCCTGCGTCACGCCCGCCGTCGCCTTGCGGTCAGACGCGCGCGCAATGACCAGCGCCTTCACCCCGTTCCCCACGCCCGCCGCCGCCGCAGCGCGTGACATCAACCCCGTCGGCCCCAACCCACCCCGTGCCGACTGCACCACCGTCACACCCGCGCGCCGCTCCAGCGCCGCCAGCACCGCGGCCACCGGCAGCTGCGCCATTGCCGCGGTGGTGGTGACTGACTGCTGACTACTACTGGCTGCTGACTACTGGGTGGCTGTGGTGGGTGGGTGGGGGCGATACAACAAAGACAATACGATAGTGGTCGAGAATCAACCAATCACTCAGAAGCAACGCTGTGGTGCCACTCCGTTGCTTGTATGACGCGCATAATTGGGTTCCAGCACACTAACTTATTATTGTTGGTACTCGCATGCATCGACGGTGCGACGTATTGCCGTTGGCGCCGTAGTAGCAGCGAGAGAGTGGAGGGGAGGCGATGAGAGAACGACTGCAGTTGCAACCAGTAGTGCCGACCACCGACACAGGCGAATGGGTTGGTGGAATATCACACGCACGCAGATATACGCATTTATCAAGCCACAACCTACACATATTTGCAGCGTTTGATTGGGATGTGCGCTTAGTTTGTTCCCATAACAATTATTTTGCACCCCATTTTGACTGACACTTACCGGGTCTGTGTGCAGCAGTGCGGCACAGGCACAGGCACAGGATGGCGGCCGCACACCTGCACCACGCCGCTGCCGATGGCAGCGGTGATGCGGCGGCACCGGCCGCTGCAGCAGCGGTGTCACCGTCTGCTGCCACCGCGGCTGCCACCGCGGCTGCCACTGCGGCTGCCACCACGGCGGCAGCGTCGTCGACGTCGGGGGCAGCAGCAGCGGCCACAGGTGTGGAGGCGACGAGCACCGTGGCGGGGTCGTCGGCGGCGACGGCGGGGTCGTACATTGGCGCGGGTGTGCTGCGCGAGTACAACAAGGAGTTTGGCATCGTGGTGGGCACGCGGCACACGGCGGCACGCAGCTTCACTGTAAATGACTTGCAGTCGCTGACGCGCGGCGGCGTGGCCATGCCGCGGGAGCTGGTTCGCGGTTGGTCACCGGCCGCGCCAGCGACAACTGGTAGCAGCGGCGGCGGCGGGGGTGGCGGTGGCGGCGGCGGTGGTGGTGGAGGTAGTGCGGCGTATGTCGGCAGCGGCAGCGACTTTGCCATTGGCGACCTGTCCATGGAGGTGATTGGTAGCCCGCTGAGCCCGGGCGCAGAGGCGCCGCTGGCACCTACCCTGCCGGCGGGGATTGCGCTGACGGCGGGCAGGAAGGTGAGCAGTGCGACCATGCTGGCCAAGGCGGGCAGTGCGTCGGCGTTGGCGGCGGTGGCGGCGGCAGGTGGCGGCGGTGGTGCCGCAGGCGCTGCTGCTGGCGCGCGGTCATCCCCCGGCGCCGCTGTCCTGCCTCGCAGCGCCAGTGGCCAGTCGGCGGCGGCGGCGGCAGCAGCGGCGGCGGCAGCGGCGGCGACGGCGGGCGTGGGGGACGTGACGTCTGCCGTGGGCATCCCCATGACCATTGCGGTGGACCCGTCCGCGCCGCGGCGGACGGCGCCCTCCGTGTCCACCGTGCAGGCCAGCGTGCTGCGGGAGGGCAAGCTGGTGCTGGCGATGGTGGGCCTGCCGGCGCGCGGCAAGACGTTCATGGCGCGGCGGCTACGGCGGCACCTGAGCTGGATGGGGTACAAGACGGAGATCTTTAACGTGGGCAACTACCGGCGGTCGCTGCTGGGCGCCACGCAGCCGGCGGCGTTCTTTGACCCGCGCAACACGGAGGCGGAGGGCGCGCGGCGGGAGGTGGCGCGCGTGGCGTTTGGCGACATGCTGGAGCAGCTGGCGAGCGACGCGGTGGAGATCGCCATCTTTGACGCCACCAACACGACGCGGGAGCGGCGCAAGTGGCTGGCGGACGCGCTGGCGGAGGGCGAGGCGCGGCTGGCGGTGAAGCTGCAGCTGGTGTTTGTGGAGTCGGTGTGCGACGACGAGCGCGTCATCCGGTTCAACGTGCAGGAGACGAAGCTGAAGATGCCGGACTACCGCGACGTGCCGGAGGCGGCCGCCGTCGCCGACTTCCTGCGCCGCATCGAGCTGTACGCGTCGGTGTACCAGACGCTGGACGAGGAGGCGGAGGGCGACAGCGTGCGGTACATCAAGCTCATTGACGTCGGCCGCAAGCTGGTGACGCACCGCATCCACGGCGTGCTGCAGTCGCGCGTCCTCTTCTTCCTCTCCAACCTCAACGTCACGCCGCGGCCCATCTACCTCACGCGCCACGGCGAGAGCCAGTTCAACGTGCAGGGCCTGATCGGCGGCGACTCGCTGCTGTCGCCGCGCGGCGAGGCGTACTCGCTCAAGCTGGGCCGCTACATCAACGACGCGTACCCGGAGGGCACCGACCTGGAGGTGTGGACCTCCACGCTGCGCCGCACGCAGCAGACCGCCAGCTCCATCGGCCGGCCGCTCATGACGTGGAAGTCGCTGGACGAGATCGACGCCGGCGTGTGCGACGGCATGACGTACGAGGCCATCGCCGCCAAGTGGCCGGAGGAGTACGCCGCGCGCGCGCGCAACAAGTTCACGTACCGCTACCCCTCCGGCGAGAGCTACCAGGACATTGTGCACCGCATCGAGCCCGTCATCTTTGAGCTCATGCGCGCGCAGACGCCCATCCTCATCGTGTCGCACCAGGCCACCCTGCGCGTCCTGTACTCCTACCTCACCGACAAGCCGCCCGAGACGTGCCCCGACATGCTCGTGCCGCTGCACACCGTCATCAAGCTCACGCCGCGCGCGTACGGGTGTGCGTAGGGGCGAGGGGGTTGGGGGGGGGGGGGGCCACGGCTTAAATCCCCCCCCCAAACAATTTACCACCCCACCCACCCTGCACCCCCACGCCCAGGCGACGAGGAGCGCCCCAAACCTCCGTACCCCCCCCCCCCCCCCCCCCCCCCCACCCCTAAACAACCACACACAAACAAAACACC
>Ga0066256_1004207_pt1 | contig 13007 bp, 16 predicted proteins | sample ThiBio_1000_biof_FD_87107 | JGI IMG/M metagenome (GOLD analysis project Ga0066256, IMG submission 87107) | Wastewater bioreactor microbial communities from Cape Town, South Africa - Thiocy_expt_1000_biof (version 2) | ecosystem: Engineered > Bioreactor > Thiocyanate-remediating >...
CCGCTGGAGACGCTGCGCTACGATGTCACGCCCGCGGGCCTGCATTTCCTACTGATCCATTTCGACGTGCCGTTCGTCGCCGACGAGGCCGCGTGGCGGCTCTCCGTCAGCGGCTGCGTGCGGCAGCCGCTCGATCTCGGCGTTGCTGCGCTGCGTGAAATGCCGCAGCGCACACTCCGCGTCACGCTGGAATGCGCCGGCAACGGCCGCGCCCATGTCAATCCGCGCTGGCAGACGCAGCCGTGGGAATACGGCGCGGTCGGCACCGCCGAATGGACCGGCACGCCGCTGCGGCATGTACTGGAACGCGCCGGGCTCACCGAGGCGGCGCGCGACGTAGCGTTCCTCGGCCGCGACCGCGGCATTGATGCGGGCCGCGAGCACGATTTCGGCCGCAGCCTGACGCCGGCGCTGGCGATGCAGGACGACGTGCTGCTGGTCTGGGCCATGAACGGCGCGCCGCTGCTGCCGCAGCACGGCTTTCCGCTGCGCATGATCGTGCCGGGCTGGTACGGCATGGCGAGCGTGAAGTGGCTCGACCGCATCGAGGTGATGGACAGCCCTTACCAGGGCCACCAGCAGGTCGGCAGCTACGTCTACAAAGAGACCGCCGACGATCCCGGTGTGCCGGTCACGCATATCCGCGTGAAGTCGCTGATGGTGCCGCCGGGCATCCCGGACTGGTATACGCGCCATCGCCTCGTCGCTCCGGGGCCGGTGACGGTCATGGGCCGCGCCTGGAGCGGCAATGGCGTGCCGGTGGCGCGCGTCGAGTTCGGCGTCGACGGCAAATGGCAGGATGCCGAGCTCGGTCCGGTCGACGGCCGCTATGCCTGGCGGAGCTGGCAGGCCGTTTGGGATGCGCGCGAGGGCGAGTACGAGATTGCCTGCCGGGCGACGGACGAGAACGGCGATACGCAACCGCTCGAGGAGCGCTGGGATCGCAGCGGCTTCGGCAACAACATGGTGCACAAGATCGGGGTGACGGTGCGGGCATGAGCAGCGCGGCAGAAACAATGATCGATGTCCGCGTCTGGCGCGGCGGCGAGGAGGGCGAATACCAGTCCTTCTCGGTGCCGCGGCGAGACAGCCAGACGGTGCTCGATGTCGTCACCTGGATCCAGCGCAATGCCGATCCGACGCTCGCCTACCGCTTTGCCTGCCGGGTCGGCGTGTGCGGCTCCTGCGCGATGACCGTCAATGGGCGCCCGCGCTGGACGTGCCGCACGCACGTCTCGAAGGTCGTCGAGGACGGGCGCCTCGAGATTGGGCCGCTCGCCAATCTGCCGGTGATCCGCGATCTCGCCGCGGATATGAGCCCGTTCTTCGACAAGTGGCAGAAGGCAGAAGGCACGTTCGTTCCTTCACGCACGCGCCACGAGCCGCTGGAGACCATCAGCCCGGAGAGCGCCGAGCGCCAGGCGGCCGACGCCGCCATCGAATGCATCAATTGCGGTGTGTGCTACGCCGCCTGCGATACCGTGCGCTGGAGCCCGGAGTATTTCGGCCCTGCTGCACTCAATCGATCATGGTCGCTCGTCAATGACGTGCGCGACGCGGGCAACCTGAAGCGCCTTGCGGCCGCGGCCAGCAACGGCGGTTGCCACAACTGCCATTCGCATCAGTCCTGCGAGCAGCTTTGCCCCAAGGGGCTCAATCCGACAGCCTCGATTGCCGGCCTCAAGCGCCGCACCATGCAGGCCTACATCCGCGGAGAGATTTCGTGAGCGCCGTCCGCCTCTACACATGGCAGCGGCTGACGGCTGTCCTGATGGTGCCGCTCATTGCCGTGCATCTCATCATCATCATCTACGCGACCAATCGCGGGCTCAGCGCTGCCGAGATCCTCGGCCGCACGCGCGGCAGCATTGCGTGGGGGCTCTACTACAGCCTGTTCGTCGTCGCGGCCTCGATCCATGGCGCGATCGGCGTGCGCGGCGTCGCGCGCGAGTGGCTCGGCTGGCGCGAGACTGCGCTCGACCGTCTGATGTGGATCTTCGGCGTGGTCCTGCTCGTGCTGGGCCTGCGTGCGGTTATTGCAGTGGTGGCCCTATGAGCGCGCGTCCGCACACAACCGGTTATCGCGGCGACCGTCTCTGGATCGCCGCCATGGTGCACCGCGTCTCGGGCGTGCTGCTCGCGGCGTTCCTGCCTCTGCACTTTCTCGTGCTGGGGCTCGCTATTCGCGGCGAGGCCGAGCTCGACGGCTTCCTGCAGTGGACGAAGTCACCACTGGTGAAGTTCGCCGAGATCGGGCTCGTGCTCCTGCTCGCAATCCACCTGCTCGGTGGCATCCGCGTGCTCGTGATCGAGAACATGCCCTGGCGTGATGGGCAGAAGCGCATGGCGACTCTTGCCGCGGTGGCCGCTGTCGGCATCGCCGGCGTGTTCCTGATCGCGCTGCTCTAGCTACGCATCAATTCAGCGGCGTCCGCCGCCGCCGCGGCCACCACCGCCCATGGCCCGGCCACCACCGCCGAAGCCTCGACCACCGTCGAAGACCCGGCCGCCACCTCGCGACCAGCCCGCGACGCGCGGGCCACCGTCCCAGCGGGACCACCGCCGCCCGCCATCCCAGCCCCAGGCGGCGACGCGCCGTCCGCCACGCCAACCCCATCCGTCACCCCAACCCCACCACCCAGCGACCCGCGGCCCGCCGTACCATCGGTCGCCGTACCAACCTGCTACTCTCGGTCCACCGTACCACCCGGCGACTCGCCCGCGGCGGCCCCAATTTCCGCAGTCGCCGCCGACGGGCTCGGCCATACTTGTCGCGCCGGCGACGGTTGGAGGTGGTGTGATGGGCGCAGCTTGAGCAGGACCGTGCGGGATCACCAACACGGATAGTCCCATCAGAGAAACAGCAACGTAGCGTGTGTGCATTGTCATCTCCTCTGGTGCTGCCGCTGGCAGAATGTCCAGGCGGCCGAATTGCACAGAGGCTACGCCCCGCCCTAGAGGTGCTGCACCCGTTGTGTCATCGAGAAATGCGGCTGCGAACCCTGGCTCGTGGCACGCGATGGTTGCGAGATCGCGCACGCAGTCGTTGCAATCCTGCGAGATCACATTCGCGCGACGGCTTTACTGATCACGGTGCTTTTAGTGACACGATCAGTGATGGTAGTGGCGGCGGAAATAGGCGCGCGACTTGCCGGGATTCCACATCGACCACTGCTTGTAGCCGTAGAAGTAATAGTGGCAGCGATACCAGTCCTTGCCCTTGCAGTGACGGTGGCTCCACTTGCCGGGAAGATGACGATGCTCCTTCAGGGGTGGAAGCCATCCCTTGCGGCACTTGCGATGCCGGTAACCGCGCTTGCCGTGGTTCCGGTGAGCGCGATGGTACGTGCGATTCCCGACCGTCTGCACGATGCCGGGCTCGGCGCTCGCGAGAGCGCGGGCCGAGAGTGGTGTGGCCATGGCCGGCCCTCCGTGCATCGCCAGAACGGCAAAGACCATGAAGGAAAGCGCGCTGACGCAGATACGCATTGGTCAACCTCCTGAGGTGCAGCCCGTGCACTCAACGCGCGACGAGGGCTGAAAGTCTCACCGGGACTATCCGTAGACCACGGAGTGGCTGCAACCCCCATTGGTGCGAACCGCTGACGGGAACGACGGGTCTGCCGCTGCGGCACGAGCCTTGCACAGAATGTCGCGGGAGTGTCGCGGACCGGGAACGCCGATCCGCGACACGCGTTGCTCGCATGGTGCAAGTGACTAGGAAAAGACCATGTCTCTGAATTCGCTCGAACATTCAAATCGCCTGATCAACGACAACCGTCGGCGCATTGAGCTGTTCCGGGCCGAGATGGCCGCGGAGTCGCTGAACGGCACGAGCGCAGCGCTTCGCCTGCGGGTGCTCGAGCAGATGGAGCTATCCCTCGCATGCCTGGAGCGGCACCGGGATGCGCTGGCCATGCGCCTCGGAAGCGGCAGGCTCAACAGTCAGAGTGCCTGAGCGGCGCCAATATCAACCATTTGTTTACCTTAGCGACCGGCTCTCCCTTCTGCCGGCGATCGCCTGAGCGCGCTGCCGGAAGGGGCGTCGCGTCATGAGGTTCATCGCCGTCATCCTGATCCTGCTTGCCGCGGGCAAGCTCGGCTATCACCAGTATCTCTATCGCGCGGCCACGGCCGACGTGATGGTCGCGACTTTTCGCGATCAGGCGGTCGCCGCGTGTCAGCGCGATGCGACGGCGACGGGCCTCGCCGATCGCGCGGCCTGGGCGACCCCGGCGCAGGTCTGGTTCGGCGTCGGCAATCCGCACGCCGATGTCTCCGTCTGGCAGGTGGATCATGCGCGCTGGGGCGAGCGCTATCGCACGCCCTTCATCTTTGTCGCGACGGCAGGCGCCTCCAGTGGTCCTGTGTGCGCCTATGACATCAGCGCACGCCGCACTATGGTGCTTCCGCTCGGGCACTCCTGAGCCGTGGCTTGATTGCCGATCCGCGACCTGACAAGGCCGCTGCCATCCGCTAGAACGGCTCCCGAACCATCGGTTTCTTCATGGGAGCAGAACAATGGCAAAGGTGGCATTTATCGGCTTGGGCGTGATGGGCTATCCCATGGCGGGGGACCCTCTCAACAAGGGCGGGCCCGGGGCGACCCTCTACAACCCCCAAGCCGCCCAAGCCCCGGGCCGGGGGGAGGAGGACCGCGCCGGCACAGACCCCGCGGCCCCCGCCCGCGGCCGCAAGGATCAGGATTTCGTCTTCTCCTGCGTCGGCAATGACGAAGACCTGCGCGCCGTGACGCTCGGCAAGGACGGTGCTTTCGAGAGCGTCCGCAAGGGCGCGGTCTTCATCGACAACACGACGGTCTCGGCCAACATCGCGCGCGAGCTTTATGCAGCGGCCAAGGCAAAGGGCTTCGGTTTTCTCGATGCGCCTGTCTCGGGCGGTTCCGCCGGTGCGCAGAACGGCGTGCTGACGGTCATGGTCGGCGGTGAGGCCGATGTGTTCGCGAAGGCCGAGCCGGTGATCGCGGCGTTCGCGCGCATGGTGACGCTGATCGGCGCGCCGGGTGCGGGCCAGCTCACGAAGATGGTCAACCAGATCTGCATCGCGGGTCTGGTGCAGGGGCTCGCCGAGGGCGTTCATTTCGCGCAGAAGTCGGGCCTCGACATTCCGAAGGTCATGGAGACGATCTCCAAGGGTGCGGCCGGCTCCTGGCAGATGGACAACCGCTGGAAGACGATGTCGGAAGCCAAATACGACTACGGCTTTGCGGTCGACTGGATGCGCAAGGATCTCTGGATCGCGCTCGAGGAAGCTCGCCAGAATGGCGCGACGCTGCCCGTCGCCGCGCTCGTCGACCAGTTCTATGCCGAGGTGCAGCGCCTCGGCGGCAAGCGCTGGGATACGTCGAGCCTGCTCGCGCGCCTCAATCAGAATTGAGGGCGCGGCGCCTCAGACCTTGATCGGTACGGTCTTCTCGACGCTGATGCCTTCGGACGTCAGCGCGCACTTGAGTGCGATCGCCTCGACACCGACCTCGAGCGCCTCGGCAAGCCCGCCGGCATAGCTCGGATCGATGTCGCGCGCGAACGTGAGGCGCGTCGCATCATTGCGCTGAATGAGGAAGACCATCACGGCACGATGGCCCTCGCGCACCATCTGGCTCAGCTCCAGCAGGTGCTTGAGGCCCCGCGCGGTGACCGAATCCGGAAACTCGGCGATACCCACTTCGCGCATCATGTGCACGTTCTTGACCTCGACATAGGCGGGCGGCTTGCCGGGGCTTTCGAGCAGGATGTCGATGCGGCTGTTCGTGCCGTACTTCACCTCGCGGCGCAGGCTCTCGTAGCCCTTGAGCGACGCGACGCGCTTGCCGAGGATCGCCTCGCTGACGAGCGCGTTCGGGTGGTTGGTGTTGATGCCGACCAGGCTCGGACCCTTGCCGAGGTTCACCTCGAGCATTTCCCAGGTGTGCTTGTACTTCCGTGTCGGGCTGTCCGAGATCGAGACCCAGACCGGCAGTCCGGGTGTGGTGAGGCCCATCATGGAGCCGGTATTGGGGCACGTCGCGGTGATCACCTCGCCGCTCTCGAGGCGGACGTCGGCGAGAAAGCGCTTGTAGCGCTGGATGAGCGTGCCGCGGAGGAGTGGCGTTTGGAACTGCATGGCAAGTACCGTTCGGAGCGTCAGCCGTTCGGTGCGTCGTAGCACAGTTCGGTGTGAAAGGAGTGGCGCAGGTGCCTCCGCGCTACACCCGGCCGGAAACGTCGCGACGGGGATGATCCGCGCACAGCCACAATGATACGCTCAGCACATTACGCTGCGCATATATCGGCATGGAGGGGGGTGATGCGTTCCCATTGGAGGTTTGCCGCGCTGTTTGCAGTCATCGTTTCAGCCGTGCCCATGGCCCCGAGTGCGATTGCACAGACACGTGAGGATAGGGCGCGCGCAGGGAAGGGGCCGGATGCGGTGCCGGGGAACTACCGCCAGGTCATCGCACGCCATTTCGCGGCGAATCCTCCGCGGTACAAGCTTTTGAACGCCCTGATATCGCCACCCGGCATGTGGAACTCCCCCTTGGGCGCGTCATGGTCGGCGCCCATCGCCTGCGCGCGGCTCACCGTCGAGACCGGAAACTCGCCATCGACCTACACCGTGGGCTTCCGCTTCAGGAACGGGCAGATCATTGAGGCCTTCGATCCCGAGTACAACAATCCCGCGGCGGGCGGCCTATTCACGGCGATGCTGAAGAACTCCGTCACCTGTGGCCCGCTCACCTATAGGCCGTATCCAGAACTCAAGCAGACGCTGCGGACGAAGCGCTAGCAGGTTCCTGCGCGCCCCAACCGATCGGGAGGGCTGCCATCCGCTGCTTTGGGGTGGCGGACAGGCCGATTTCCGCTAGCATCGCCGCTGGCCGGGTCCCGAGAGCCCGGAATGGGGCTGGAAGCAAGGAACCATGATCGACAAGCGGGTGAAGTCCATCGCCGAGGCGATGCAGGGAATCAAGGACGGCTCGACCGTCATGTTCGGCGGCTTCGGGGCTGTGGGCCACCCGGCGCATCTGATCGATGGGCTCATCGAGCAGGGCGCCAAGGATCTGACGCTGGTCGGCAACAATGCGGGATCGGGGCGCGTCGAGCCTCTCGTGCGGCTGCTGGCGGCCGGGCGTGTGCGCAAGATCATCTGCAGTTTCCCGCGCAGTGCGGGCTCGGTCGTCTTCGACGAATTGCACAAGGCCGGCAGGCTTGAGCTCGAGCTTGTTCCGCAGGGCACGCTTGCCGAGCGGATCAGAGCCGCCGGCGCCGGCATTCCCGCCTTCTACACGCCGACGGCCTATGGCACGGCGCTCGCTGAAGGCAAGGAAGTGCGCGAGATCAACGGGCGCCACTATCTCCTCGAGCACGCCATTCGCGCCGATGTGGCGCTCGTCGAGGCCTACCAGGCGGATCGCTGGGGCAACCTGACCTACAAGCTCTCGGGCCGGAATTTCAATCCGATCATGGCCATGGCCGCGAGCCTCACCATCGTGCAGTCGCAGCATATGGTCGAGCTCGGCGACATCGGCCCCGAAGATGTGCACACGCCGGGCGTTTTCGTGCAGCGAGTCGTGCATGTGCCCTACGGCGGTCCCGCGTCCAATCTGGCGACCACCGGCTAATCCAAAACACCCGCGGAGGAATGCATCATGACAGCTACCGCAGCCCGCGCGCCGGCGACCGCCGAAGGCGTCAAGCCCTGGAGCCGGGCGCAGGCGGCCGCCCGCCTCGCGCAGGACATTCCTGAAGGCTGGTGCGTCAATCTCGGCATCGGGTTTCCGCTGCTCGTCTCGAATTTCGTGAAGGGACGCGAGGTCATCTTCCAGTCCGAGAACGGCATCATCGGCATGGGCGGACTGGCGACGGCCGAAACGATCGAGCCCTGGCTCGTCAATGCCGGCAAGCAGAACGTCAACCTCGTCAAGGGCGCCAGCATCGTCCATCACGCGGACAGCTTCGGCATGATCCGCGGTGGTCACATCGATCTCTGCGTGCTCGGCGCTTTCGAGGTTGCCGCGGACGGCGATTTCGCCAACTGGACCACGTCGCTCACGGACGGCGTGCCCGCAGTCGGCGGCGCCATGGACCTTGCGGTCGGGGCCAAGCGGCTCTGGATCATCATGGACCATACGTCGAAGGACGGCCGCCCGAAGCTCCTCGAGCGCTGCGACCTGCCCCTGACGGCGCCGAAGGCTGTCACGCGGGTCTACACCAATCTTGCGGTGCTCGATGTCGGGCCGCAGGGCTTCGAGGTCCTGGATATGGCGCCTGGGCTCACCATGGAGGAGCTGCAGGCCAAGACCGGTGCGCCCTTGCGGCGCAAGGCTTCCTGAGCGACGGCCGCATCGGCGGCGTGAGGCCGGTGTGGGGCCCAAGAATCGAGAAAGGCGCGGGTGACCGCGCCTTTCTTGATTCCGATCTCGATCTCACCTCGGGTGTGGAGATCGCATGTCGGAAGTTAGACCATTCCGAGCACAACTGCGGCGAGAAACGCAAACGACATGATCGCGGCGGCGATGTTCAGCCCGACTTTCAGCTGCATCAAACCCTCCATGACTGATCTGCTCCAGCGTCTGTGCCACGGCACTTCGGGGTGCCAATGAACAAACAGTAAGGTTCGCTAAAGACGCGTGGCAAGGGAAAACGTTCCCGCATAGCAAAATCCGTACCATTTTGCTCAAATGAATCAATGTACTTTGTGTGCTGAAACGGCAACTGCCGAGATGAGTGGTTAAATTAACCAAAGTTGTTCTCAGAATACTTGAGTATTGATCCGTGCTATCCTCGTCACATGCTCGTGGCGCACTCGCGACGCTTCGGCGAAAGAATTTTTTGAGCCCAATTCGGTGGCCAAGAGCCAAATGTGGCCATCACGTGGGCATTCGGCGATCTGCCACAGGATCGCCATAACCAAATCAGTCGGACCTCGGAGCTTGCGCCGTTGACCCGCGCGCAGAGCCGCCCCAGCATGGCCACGATTGGCGGGAGCTCCCGAGACTCTGGAGGAGGACACCGATGGATGAGGCCCGGATTCCGGTGCTGGTCGGCTGCGGTCAGATCACCCAGCGCGAGAAGGATCCAGCACGCGCCCGATCACCCATGGATCTGACAGCCGATGCGGCTCGGGCCGCTGCCGAGGATGCCGGCGTCGGGCCTGCGCTGCTTGCTGCGCTTGATACGGTCGTGATGATCCGCTCGTTCTCGGACACGAGCTGGCGCTTTGCCTCGCCCTTTGGCCGCTACAACAATCCGCCGCGCTCGCTCGCCAATCGGCTCGGTGCCACGTCGGCGAAGCGGCTCATCTACACCCATCCTGGCGGTAACATGCCGCAATGGTGCGTGAACCGTCTCTTCGAGATGGTCGTGCGCGGTGACGTCGAGGCGGCGTTGATTGCGGGTGGCGAGGCGCTCGCCACGCAGAAGGGCGCCGAGCGAGCGAAGCTGCAACTCGACTGGTCAGAGGATCCCGGTGGCGAACCCGAGATCTGGGGCGTCGCCAAGCGTGGATGGAGCGATATGGAGCAGCGCCACCGCATGGCCGGCGCGATCTTCGCCTATCCGCTCTTCGAGAACGGTATCCGTGGCCATCTCGGGCGCACGATCCCCGAGCACCTGGCTGCGATGGGCAAGCTGTTCGCGCACTTCGCGGCCGTCGCCAAAGCCAATCCGCTCGCCGATCGCCGTGCGGGCTACAGCGCCGAGGCCATCGCGGCGGTGAGCGCCGACAATCCTTATATCGGCTTTCCCTATACGAAGCTCATGAACGCCAATGCCTACATCGATCAGGCGGCAGCGCTGGTGCTGACGTCGGTCGCCAAAGCCAAGGCGCTCGGCATTCCCGAGGAGAAATGGGCCTATCTGCACGGCTGCGCCGATGCGCACGATCACTGGTACATCTCGGATCGTCACAACTACTACTCATCGCCGGCCATGCGGACGGTTGCGCGCGAGACCTTCGAGATGGCGGAGATGTCGCTCGCCGACATCTCCCACATCGATCTCTACAGTTGCTTTCCTTCGGCAGTCGAAATCGCCTGCGCCGAGATGGGCATTCCGCTCGACGATCCACGCGGGCTCACCATCACCGGCGGGCTCCCGTATTTCGGCGGCCCCGGCAACAACTACGTCACGCACTCCATAGCCGAGATGATGAGCCGCGTGCGCGGCAAGCCCGGCTCGTTCGGCCTCGTGACCGCGAATGGTAACTACGTCACGAAGCAGTCGGCCGGCATCTACTCGACGACGCCAGCCAGGAAGATCTTCGCGCCGCGCGATCCGATGCTCTATCAGGCGGAGATCGATGCGGACCACGGACCGGTCGTTGCCGAGGTGGCCGAGGGGCCGGCTGCGATCGAAACCTACACGGTCATGCACGATCGCAAGGGCCCGTCGTACAGCGTGCTTTTCGGCCGGCTCGGCGATGGCCGCCGTTTCATGGCCAATACGCCGGAGGACGCGACGCTCCTTTCCGACATGGCGACGCGCGACTATCTGGGCGCGCGCGGCCGCGTGCAACATGCGGATGGCGTTAATATTTTCGTGCCGGATTGAAATCCGCATTCATGAACGGACATTCTTGACGCGGAAGTTCCGCGCAAACTGTGCGCCGCATGGTGGACTTCGGCCAATGCGCACCTATATACCGAAAGTCCAGAGGTGCGCCCGGATTCCGTCGGCGCGCCCCATGAGCCAGGGGAGGCAGAATGAGCAGTTTCAAACGTTGGGTTGGCAGGCTTAGCGTCATCGCGCTCGGAGCGGCGGTGGTGCTTGCGACCATGCCCACCGATGCGGACGCGCGGCGCGGTGGCGGCGGCTTCGGCAGCCGCGGCGCCAAGACTTATCAGGCGCCGCCGACGACCAACACGGCTCCGAACGCCGCAGCGCCGATCAACAAGTCCATCACCCAGCCGGGTACGCCGACGGCCGGCGCCAACCAGGCCATGCGTCCGGGCACTGCAGCCACGCAGCAGGCCTCGCGCTTCGGCGGCCTGAAGGGCCTTCTCATGGGCGGCCTCTTCGCAGCCGCGCTCGCCGGCATTTTCGGCATGGGCGCGCTCGCCTCGATCGCGGGCTTCCTGCTGCAGATGCTGCTCATCGGCGGCATCATCTACCTCGTCTTCCGTCTCTTCCGCGGCGGGTTCGGCGGCGCAAAGCCGGCCATGGCGACGGCCGGTGCCTCGCAGAATGCGTACAGCGGCCGCAACCCCGCGGACATTCTCAATCGCAGCGGCAGCGCCGGCGGCGGTCCCGTCGACGAGGTCAAGATCGGCCCTGCCGACTACGACGCCTTCGAGCGGATGCTCGGCGAGGTGCAGATGGCTTACGGCCGCAGCAACCTCGATGCGCTGGAGAAGCTCCTGACGCCGGAGATGCTCTCCTACTTCGCTGCCGAGCTCGACGATAACGCAAAGAAGGGCCTGCTCAACGTCGTCTCCGACGTGAAGCTCGAGCAGGGCGATCTCGCCGAGGCCTGGCGCGAGGAGCATGTCGAGTACGCGACCGTTGCGCTCCGCTACACGCTCATCGATGCGACCGTCGAGACGGCGAGCGGCCGCGTCGTCGAGGGCAGCCGCACCGAGCCGACCGAGCTCACGGAGATCTGGACGTTCGCCCGTCCGGTCCGCGGCACGGCGAGCCAGTGGGAGCTGTCGGCCATTCAGTCGTCCTAAGCGGACAGAACAGGCGCGCGAGGATCAGTTCTCGCGCGCCGTGGGTTTTCGAGCGGCGTTCCCCGATCCTGGGGAGCGCCGCTCGTGCATTCAGGGCGCCGCATGGCACTCTACCGAATATGAGGAAGACGCTGCGAGCCCGGGCCGCTAGAAAATGCGGCTGAGTGCCGGCGTTCCGCGCCGGACGATGGCAGGGAATTGAGTGCATGAAGAAGCCGCTGGAAGGCATTCTGGTCGTCTCGCTCGAGCAGGCCGTGGCCGCGCCCATGACGGGGCGGCGGCTTGCCGATGCGGGCGCGCGCGTGATCAAGCTTGAGCGGCCGGAAGGCGATTTCGCGCGCGGGTACGATCAGCTCGCCAAGGGCCAGAGCGTCTATTTCATCTGGCTCAATCGCGGCAAGGAGTCGGTCGTCGTCGATCTCGCCAATGCCGATGACAAGCGGCTCTTCGAGGCGCTGCTCGCCAAGGCCGACGTGTTCGTGCAGAACTTGAAACCCGGCGCGCTGGCGAAGCTCGGCTATCCGATCGAGGACATCTGCGCACGCCATCCGCGCCTCGTCGCCTGCTCGATCTCGGGCTATGGTGACAGCGGCCCCTATGCCGATCGCAAAGCCTACGATCTGCTCATTCAAGCCGAGTCCGGTCTCGCCTCCGTCACGGGCAGCGCGCCCGAGCCTGCGCGCGTCGGCGTCTCCATTGTCGATGTCTCGACCGGATTGCACGCGTACGAGGCGATCCTCGAAGCGCTCCTGCGGCGCGCGACGACGGGTAAGGGCGCCGATATCCGCATCTCGATGTTCGACACGATGGCGGAGCTCATGAGCGTGCCGCTGCTGCAGGGCATTCATGGCGCGCCGCCACATCGCATCGGCCTTTCGCACATTTCGCTCGCGCCCTACGGCGTGTTCACGACGCGCGACAGCGTGCCGATCCTCATCAGCATTCAAAACGATCGCCAGTGGCGGCCCCCCCCCCCCCCCCCCCCCCCCCCCCCCCCCCCCCCCCCCCCCCCCCCCCCCCCCCCCCCCCCCCCCCCCCCCCCCCCCCCCCCCCCCCCCCCCCCCCCCCCCCCCCCCTGGTTCGCCGCGCACGATGCGGAGCCTGCTATCGCGAAGCTCGATGCGGCGGACATCGCTTTCGGCCGCGTGAATGATGTCTTCGGCCTGCACGCGCATCCGCACTTGCGCATGATGACGGTCAAGACCGAGGCCGGGCCTGTTGCTCTCCCCGTGCCGCCGGCGAAGTGGATTGGCGAGGAGTTGCTGGCGGCCGAGAGCGTGCCGGCGCTGGGGGCGCACACGCACGCCGTGCGCGAAGAGTTTCTGGGTTAGCTGCTGAG
>Ga0066256_1003994_pt1 | contig 13004 bp, 14 predicted proteins | sample ThiBio_1000_biof_FD_87107 | JGI IMG/M metagenome (GOLD analysis project Ga0066256, IMG submission 87107) | Wastewater bioreactor microbial communities from Cape Town, South Africa - Thiocy_expt_1000_biof (version 2) | ecosystem: Engineered > Bioreactor > Thiocyanate-remediating >...
GGGGAGAGGGTGGGCGACGGCGTGGGCGGCGCCGAGGGGCGGCCGGGCTACAAGCCCCGCCGCTCGATCGGCGCCTGGCAGGAGAAGGCAGGTGCGCGGCCGACCTGCTTCCCCGAAGCCGGCATGGTGAAGGCGCTGCGGTAACCGCAGCGCCTCCGTCGCGCAGGGGAGGAAAGCCCGCGCGACCTCACATCTTCGGCAGCAGCACCTTGTCGATGACGTGGATGACGCCGTTCGACTGCTTCACGTCGGCGATCGTCACATGGGCGACGCCGCCGGTCTCGTCGGTCAGCGTGATCTTGTCGCCGTCCATCTTGGCCTTCAGCACGCAGCCGCCGACGGTCTTGACGTCATGCGTGCCGCCGTCGTCCTTGATCATCTTGCCGATGTCGGACGACATCGCGCCGGCCGCCACCACATGGCAGGTCAGCACCTTGGTCAGCTTGTCCTTGTTCTCGGGCTTTAGCAGCGTGTCGACAGTGCCGGCCGGCAGAGCGGCGAAGGCCTCGTTGGTCGGCGCGAAGACGGTGAACGGGCCCTTGCCCGACAGCGTGTCGACGAGGCCGGCGGCCTTCACCGCCGCGACCAGCGTCGTGTGGTCCTTCGAGTTGACGGCGTTCTCGACGATGTTCTTGTCGGCGAACATCGCCGCGCCGCCGACCATCGGGTTGTCGGCCGCGAGCGCCGCGCCGGCGAGTGCGGAAAGGGCGACGGCCCCGGCGAGAACGGTCCTGGCGAAACTGTGCATCGGTATCTCCCTGGTTGTTGGCTTCCATCGGGAAGGCAGCGGGAGACACGGGGCGGCACGGGAAAGAGTTTCGGCTTCGGCCAAAAAAAATGCGCCGCCTGCCGATCACATGAACGTGAGGCGGTCAGATCGTCTTCAGGTCGCCGGTCGCCACCACCGGGCCGGTCGGCTGGCCGGTCGGCGAGCCGCCGGCCGGCTCGAGGCTGATCGCGAACACCGCACCGCTTTCGATCTTGCGCCTGAGCGCATCGGCGACCCTGAGGCGCACGTTCGAGCCGGCCGGGATGACGCCGAGCGAGGCAGGCGGCTGCTTGCCCTCGATCACCCACAGCTCGAAGTCGCGGCCCGCGCCGCGCGCGCCGCTGACATGCGACAGGCCGATCTGCGCCGTGCGCGGGTCGTAGACGACGAAATAATGGACGTCGCTGCCTTCGGCCGACAGCGAGGCGACGAGCCTGTCGCCCGTGATCTGAGCGATGGGCGGCGCCATCGCGAGGATGGCGATCACCAGCAGAAGCGCGGCAATCGCCGCCGTCGCCAGCCCGCGCCAGAAGAACAGGCTGTTCCAGACCGCGCCGCGCTTGCTGGTCCTCTCGGCTGCACCGAACAGCCGGCGGTCGAGCGCCTGCTTGACGGAGGCCGGCGGCTCGGCCTCGCCATAGCCGGAAGCCATCGGCGAAAGCCGCGCCTCCCAGGCGTCGACCAGCCGGGCGAAGGCCGGATCGGCCTCGATCCGGCGCGCCGCGGCGGCCCGCTCGTCGGCCGGCAGCGCGCCGAGCACGTACTCGGCCGCGAGCAGGTCGTCGCCGCCTTCCTGTCCGGGCATGTCGTCGTCGGCCGGGTTCATCGCTCCAGGCATTCCCGCAATCTGATCAGGCTGCGCCGCAGCCATGTCCGCATCGTGTTGAGCGGCACGCCGAAGCGCGCCGCGAGCTCGGCGTAGCTGTCGCCGCCGACATAGGCGCCGCGCACGGCCGCCGCCCTGTCGGCCTCCAGTTCGCCCAGGCAGCGCTCGACGCTCGCCATTTCGCCGCCCGAGACCGCCAGCGTCTCCGGGTCGGGCGCCGGGTCGGCCAGCTCGAGCGCCTCCTCGAAGCTGGCGCGGTTCGGCCGGCGTGTCCGCAGCCTGTCGATCGCGTGGTTGCGCGCCACCGCCACCAGCCAGGAGATCGGGCTCAGCTCGGAGGCGGCGAAGCGGTCGGCGCGCGTCCACACCTTGACGTAGACCTCCTGCAGCGCCTCCTCGGCTTCGGTCCTGTCGGCCAAGACACGCAGGCACACGCCGAAGAGTTTCGCGCTGGTCTGGCGGTAGAGCGCGTCGAAAGCCGCCCGGTCCTTCAGCGCGACGCGCAAGATCAGCTTCGTGATGTCCTGGGGCGTCATCGCCGCCAGCATGCCGGGCCGCCCGCTCCATTGCAACTCGCCGCTCGTCCGGCGCGATTGCCAGCGGCGGGAGCCGAGGCTAGCCTGAGCCCGCTATGCGGTGCTTGAGGGGGCGTCGATGTCTGTCGAGCGGCTGTTGTGGGAAGAGGACGCGGTCGGGCTAGCCGCGCTGGTGCGGACGGGCGAGCTCGACCCGCGCGAGCTGGTCGAGGCGGCGGTTCGCCGCGCCGAGGCGGTCAACCCCGAGATCAACGCCATCGCCGAGCGGCTCTACGAGGCCGCCCGCGAGCGCGCCGGCAGGGTCGACCGGCTGGCGCCGCTGGCCGGCGTGCCCTTCGCGATCAAGGACCTCGGCGGCGCCCAGAAGGGCGTGGCGACCCAGGCCGGCGGCCCCCGGCCGGCCTTCGGGCCCCCCTCCGATTCGCGCCGGTCCGACCGCTACCTGGGGGCCGGCCTGACCCCGGCGGCCACCGGCCCCGCGCCGGAAACCGGCTCCAGCCTGATGACCGAATCGAAGGCCTTCGGCATCACCCGCAATCCGTGGAACACCGGCCACACCAGCGGCGGCTCGTCGGGCGGCGCGGCTGCGCTGGTGGCCGCCGGCGTGGTGCCGGCGGCGCATGCCTCCGACGGCGGCGGCTCGATCCGCGTGCCGGCCGCGACCACCGGGCTGGTCGGCATGAAGACCTCGCGCGGCCGCATCCCGCTCACCCCGCTCATCTCGGAAGGCTGGTACGGCGCCGTCGTCGACCATGCCGTGACGCGCTCGGTCCGCGACAGTGCCGCGCTCCTCGACCTGACGCACGGCGTCGACGACCTCGCGCCCTATGCGGCGCGCCCGCCGAGGGGCACGTTCTCGGCCGCCGCCGCGCGCGAGCCGGGCAGGCTGGCGCTCGCCGTCCATCGCGGCTCGCCGCTCGGGCTGGAGGTCTCGACAGAGGCGCTCGCCGCGCTGGATGCGGCGGTCGCGCTCGCCCGCGAGGCCGGCCACACGGTCGAGGAGATCGGCCTGCCGATGATCGACCGCGCCTTCATGGCCGATTTCTGCCGGGCGGTGGCCTCGGGCGTCGCCGGTTTCGTGCGCATGGAGGAGGCGCGCCTCGGCCGGCCGGTCGCGCCGATGCTGGAGCGCTCGACGCGCGTCGTCGCCCGGCTCGGCGAGCTGCTGTCGGCCGGCGAGGTCTATGCGGCGCTGGAGCGGCTGGCCGCGGCCGCGCGCCGGCTGCTGAGGGAGACCGCCCGCTACGACGCGGTGCTGATGCCGATCATCGCGCACCCGCCGCTGCCGGTGGGCGGGATGGACGCGAAGGGCGCCGACGAGATGGTCGAGACCGCGCTCGACCGGCTGCGGCTGACGCGGCTCCTGAAATACGACCGCTTCCTCGGCGAGATGATGGACAAGAGCCTGTGGTTCACCCACTGGCCGGCGATCCAGAACGTCACCGGCCAGCCCTCGGTGGCGATGCCCGTGCACGTCACCGCCGCCGGCCTGCCGCTCGGCATTCAGGCCGCCGGCCGGCCGGGCGACGAGGAGACCTTGTTCTCGCTCGCCGGCCAGTTGGAGAGGCTGTCGGGCTGGACGAAGCGGCGGGCGCCGTTCCACGTTCCCGATCCGGGCTCCAGGCCCGCAGGGGCGCCGGCGACGGACAAGCCGAAGCCGCGCCGCAAGCCGGCGAAATGAGCATGTCGCCCGAAAGTGGTTTCCGGTTTCGGGACGACGACATGCGTGAAAACGAGCAGCCAAAACGCGGCACGTGCTTCCGGTTGGACGCGACGCGTTTTGGCCGCGCCGCGGCCGCGAAGCCGCATTGCGGCCGCGCCGCATCGCCGCTATGACAGCCGCGCTTTTGCCGCGAGGAGCCCGATGACGACCGACCCCCAAGCCAGCGCATCCGAGCAGGCGCGCCTGCTGTCCGCCGCGCTGCCCTACATGCAGCGCTACGAGAACAAGACGGTGGTCGTGAAATATGGCGGCCACGCCATGGGCAATGCCGAGCTGGGCCGCGCATTCGCGCGCGACATCGCGCTGCTCAAGCAGTCGGGCGTCAACCCGATCGTAGTGCATGGCGGCGGCCCGCAGATCGGCGCCATGCTCGACCGGATGGGCATCGAATCCCGCTTCGAGGGCGGCCTGCGCGTGACCGACCAGAAGACGGTCGAGATCGTCGAGATGGTGCTCGCCGGCTCGATCAACAAGGAGATCGTCGCGCTCATCAACGCCGAGGGCGAATGGGCGATCGGCCTGTGCGGCAAGGACGGCAACATGGTCTTCGCCGAGAAGGCGCAGAAGACCGTGCGCGACCCCGACAGCAACATCGAGCGCGTGCTCGATCTCGGCTTCGTCGGCGAGCCGGCCGAGGTGGACCGCACGCTGCTCGACCTGCTGGCCCGCTCCGAGATGATCCCGGTTCTGGCGCCGGTGGCGCCCGGCCGCGACGGCCATACCTACAACATCAATGCCGACACCTTCGCCGGCGCGATCGCCGGCGCCGTGCAGGCCAAGCGCCTGCTGTTCCTGACCGACGTGCCGGGCGTGCTGGACAGGGACAAGAAGCTGATCGACAAGCTGACAGTGGCCGAGGCGCGCGCGCTGATCGCCGACGGCACGATCTCCGGCGGCATGATCCCGAAGGTCGAGACCTGCATCTACGCCATCGAGCGCGGGGTGGAGGGCGTCGTCATCCTCAACGGCAAGACGGCGCATTCCGTCCTGCTCGAACTCTTCACCGAGCACGGCGCCGGCACGCTGATCGTGCCGTAGGCGACAGAATGGAGCGAGTTCTTTGGTGAGGGCGACTAAGGCCTGGTGCGATGCTGACAGCCTGTGGGTCGAGCTGTCGGACGGCCGTACGCTGAGCGTGCCGCTTGCCTGGTTTCCCCGCCTTCTGCGCGCCACGCCTGCTCAGCGCGATGCCGTCGCCATAAGCACGCGCGGTCTTCACTGGGAAGAACTCGACGAAGACGTCTCGGTGGAGGGATTGCTTGCCGGGCGCGGCGACCAGACCCGTCCACGCTCGCGCGAAGATGCGGCCTGACTAGCCCACCAGCACCAGCACGACGATTCCAAGCGCCACCAGCAGGCAGCCGACGGCTTCGATCGGCGAGATCTTCTCGCGGAAGAAGAACACCGACGAGGCGAAGGTGAACAGCATCTCGATCTGCGCCAGCGCCTTGACGACCGCGGCCTGCTGCAGCGTCATGGCGGCGAACCAGCCGAACGAGGCGCTGGCGCCTACGAGGCCGGTGAACAGCGACAGCTTCCAGGCCTGCGCGATGCGGCCGATCTCGGCGCGGTCCTTCATGAGCATCCAGACGAACATGATGATGGTCTGGAAGCAGATCACCCAGGCGAGCGTGGTCGCCGCCTGCATGACGTAGTTCGGCCCGCCCAGCGACAGCGACGCCGCCCGGTAGGCGACCGCCGCGATGCCGAACAGCGTGCCTGACGCGATGCCGATCAGCGCGTTGCGCGATTTCAGCGAGGTGAACAGGCTGCGCCAGTTCTTCGGCTCGTGCGCGACCGAGATCAGCATGACGCCGAACACCGAGATGGCGATCGCGATGATCGTGCCGAGCGTCACCTTCTCGCCGAGGAACAGCAAGCCGAACACCGCCGCCTGCGCCGGCTCGGTGCGCGAATAGGCCGTGCCCACCGCGAAGTTGCGGAACGAAAACAGGTGGATGAGCAGGAAGGTGGCGCCGATCTGGGTGAGCCCGCCGAGCGCGGCCCAGCCGAGGAAGGCGGGATTGGCCGCCGGCACGCGGTAGCCGGCGCCGAAATGCAGCGCCGCGACCAGCAGCAGCGCGAAGGGGAAGCCGAAGCCGAACCGCACGAAGGTGGCGCCGGTGGTTCCCATCACCGACTTCAGGTGCTTCTGCGCCGCCGAACGCAGGTTCTGCAGGAAGGCGGCGGCAATCGTGATCGGGATCCAGAGTTCCATGGCGGCCGGACGAAAGGAGGGCGGGGCTGTTTAGACCCCGCCCCGCCGCATGGCAATCGACCAGCCGCGTCCCGGCCCTAGGCCTCGACCGGCACCGGCGCCCGGCCCTCCGGCGCGCCGTGGCCCGCATGCTGCGGCCGCGGCGGCGCCTTGAGGAACAGCACGAACACCGCGACCAGCGCGAAGGCCGCGACCTCGAAGATCAGCGCGCTGCCGAGGCTGTCGACGAAGGCCGCGTGCGGCGCGCTGCCGGCCTTGAAGGCGTTGGTCAGGCTGGAGAAGAAGATCTCGCCGCAGATCGCGATGCCGAGCGCGCTGCCCACCTGCTGGAACGATTGCAGCGCGCCGGAGCCCGAACCGGCGTCGGCGTGCGGCACGTGCGCCAGCACGGTCTGGAACAGCGAGGAGATCGCCACGCCCATGCCGAAGCCGGCAAGCGCCAGCGGCACGGCGAGCGCCCAGTGGTCGACCGTGTCGCCGATGCCGGCCACCACCCGCATCAGGAGCAGCATGCCGATGACGAGCGCGGCCGCGCCGCCGGCTATGCGGCTGCGCTCCAGCCGCCCGCGCAGCTTGCCCGACACGAAGGAGGCCAGCAGCACGCCGATGGGGAAGGGCAGCGTCGTCAGGCCCGATTCCAGCGGCGTGAAGCCGAAGCCGGTTTGCAGGAACACGGCCAGCACGATGAAGAAGCCGGCGATGCCGGAGAAGAAGATCGTGGCGGTCAGCGAGCCGAGCACGTAGCCGGGATTGGTCATCAGGCTGACGGGCAGGAGCTGCGTCCTGTTGGCGCGCGCGCGACGCTTCTCGTGGAGGAAGAACAGCACGCCGGCAACGACCGCGCCGGCCAGCATCGCGAAGGCCCAGGCGGGCCAGCCATAGCCGCGGCCCTCGATCAGCGGGAAGACGAGCAGGAAGACGGCCGCGCCGGCCAGCAGAACGCCGAGCGGGTCGTGCTTCATGTCGGGGTGGCCGGCCATCTTCGGGACGACGAGCCAGGCGGCGATGACGGTGAACAGCCCGACCGGCAGGTTGACCAGGAAGACCGCGAGACCCGGCTCCTTGGGCGGGAAGATGACCTGCACGATGGCCAGGACCTGCGGCATCATCATCGCGCCGGCCAGCCCCTGCAGGGCGCGTGCCGCGATCAGCGCGTTCATGTCGGGCGCGATGCCGCACAGGCCCGACATCAGCGTGAACGCGGCGACGCCGATCAGGAACATGCGCTTGCGACCCACCGTGTCGCCGAGCCGGCCGAACGGCAGCAGGCCGAGCGCGAAGGCCAGCACATAGGCCGCCACCACCCATTCGATCTGGCTGCTGGTGGCGCCGAGCCCGGCCTGCATGCGCGGCAGGGCGACGTTGACGATAGTCACGTCGATCAGGTTCATGAAGCCTGCGAGGAGCAGGATGAAGAGGGCGAACCAGCGCCGCTCGGGATAGGTCGCGCCGTCCGGCGCATGGGTCTGGGGGGCGGGCACGGAAGTTTCCTTTCAGTCTTTGGAAGGCCGGACCATCAGCGCGCGCAAAAGTTCCGCGCAGGCCCGGTCGAAAAATTCGAGGTCGTCCCGGGCATGCCAGAACGACATCGACAAGGTGCCGATGACCATCATCGCGGCCGCTTCGGGGTCGACATCCGCCCGGAACACGCCCTTGTCGCGGCCCTCGACGATGATGTCGGCCGTCATGCGGCGCCAGTACGCCTGCATCGGCCGAATCTCGGCGGCGATGGCCGCATCCCGCTCCGCCCGGTCCGACAGTTCGGCCATGACGATGTAGCGCTCGGGTGCCTCGGTCATCGTCTCGCGGAAATCCGCGAATTCGAGTTTCAGCACCTCGACCGGCGACAGGCCCTGCCTCGGCCGCGCCTGGCTCTGGGCGATGAAGTCGGAGCGCAGCGACTGCGCCACGATGCGGATCAGCGCCTCCTTGGTCGGCACGTGATAGTGCAGCGTGGCGACGTTGATGCCGACGCGCGCGGCGATGTCGCGCGTGCGCAGGCCCTCGAAGCCGCGTTCGGCGATCAGTTCGCGCGCCGCCATCGCGATCTCCGCGAGACGGCCCTCGATGGGTTTCGGGGCTGACATGATGGGATTCCAAGTTTCCATCAATCAATTGATTGAGAGACAGGGAAATGTCAAGCGGCCAGTTGCGCGGATGCTGCGCGACATGCTCCGGGGAGGGCGCCGAGGCACGCCGGCGGCCGTTCCCGCTGCGCTCTTTTCGGCGGAAATCGCGGATGGCGACGATGGGGCGGCAGCTCAGGCGGCGGCCGGCACCTGCGTGAAGATCACCTGGTTGCGGCCGCGCTGCTTGGCTTCGTAGAGCTGGCGATCGGCCTCGCGCAGCAGGTCGGACAGGTTGCTCGCGCGCCGGTGCATGACGCCGCCGACGCTGACGCTGAGCGGCATGCGGGCGTCGCCAGTCGGCCGGAACTCGGCGGCCACGACCTCGCGGCGCAGGCGCTCGGCCACCTGCAGCGATTCGCGGTGGTCGGCCCCGGCGAGGAAGACGCCGAACTCCTCGCCGCCGATGCGGCCGACGATGTCGCCCTCGCGCACAGCCCGGCAGATGGCCGTGCTGATCTCCAGCAGGGCGACGTCGCCGGTGAGATGGCCGAAACGGTCGTTGATCGCCTTGAAGTTGTCGGCGTCGACGATGAGCAGCGTGCCGGCGTCGGTGCCGCGGCGGGCCGCCTCCACCTCCGCGAAGAAGGCCTCGCGGTTGAGCATGCCCGTCATGTCGTCGCGCCGCGCCTTTTCGGCGAGGGCGCGGTGGGCTTCGGCGAGCATGGCATGCGAGCGCTCGACCTCGCCGAGCGCGATCCGCAGCTTCTCCTTCTGCCAGAACAGCCAGGCGCTGGCCGGCCAGGCGATGACGAGGGGGCAGACGATGCACATGACGAGGCCCGCGCCGTCGGGCAGGCCGTACGGACCGCGGAAGACGATCGATCCGATGAGGACGGAGACCACGACGGAGGCCAGCGCCGCCGCCGTGGATTTCATAGCGATCCCCATCGTGCGGCCTTCCCCTCGGTTGAAGTCGCGGCACCATGCACCGGAGGACTTGAATCGCGGTTTAGCCACCCCCTAAAATTTGAAACACCGTCGAGATTTCGTGGCATAAGGCGGCATGACCAATCAGCCTGAACCGGAGGTCTTCACCCAGGTCACCGACTGGGTGTTCGATCTCGACAACACGCTCTACCCGCATCATTCCAACCTGTTCGCGCAGATCGACGTGCGCATCACCGCCTATATCGAGAACCTGCTGACGCTGCCGCGCGCCGAGGCGCGCGCATTGCAGAAGCAGCTCTATCTCGAATACGGCACGACGCTGAACGGGCTGATGGCGCGCCACGGCATCGACCCCGACGACTTCCTGCGCAAGGTCCACGACATCGACTATTCGCCGCTGGCGCCCAATCCGCGCCTCGGCGCGGCGATCCGCAAGCTGCCGGGGCGCAAGTTCATCTTCACCAACGGCGACCGGGGCCATGCCGAGCGCACCGCGAACCAGCTCGGCATCCTCGGCGACTTCGACGACATCTTCGACATCGTCGCCGCCGACCTGACGCCCAAGCCGGCGCGCCAGACCTACGACAAGTTCGTCGCGCTGCACTCGGTCGCCGGGCGCAACGCGGTGATGTTCGAGGACCTCGCCCGCAACCTCGCCGTGCCGAAGGCGCTCGGCATGACCACCGTGCTGATCGTGCCGCGCAATTTCGAGCCGACCTTCTCGGAGATCTGGGAGAGCGACCCGGACCACGAGGACGACGTCGACTTCGTCACCGACGATCTCACCACCTTCCTCGAGACGATCCTGCCGAGGCTGTGAGCCGGTTCACATCCGTCGAGGCGCGAATCGATGCCGCGGCGCGCCGCGTGCTCGACCGCCTGCCGGCGGGCGGCATCTCGGGCGCCTTCGTCGAATTCGTCGTGTTCGGCCTGAAGCAGGGCTGGGCGTGCCTCTTCGGCGGCGCGCTGCTGGCGCTGCTGATCGCGACGCGGGTGCTCTGGCCGCAGGACGCGGCGCTTGCGCGCTACGATTTCCTGTTCCTGGCGGCGCTCGCCCTGCAGGGGACGCTCCTCGCCACGAAGCTGGAGCAGCCGGCCGAGGCGGTGGTGATCTTCCTGTTCCATGTCGTCGGCACGGCGATGGAGCTGTTCAAGACGGACGCCGGCTCATGGATCTATCCCGAGGACAACTTCTTCCGCATCGCCGGCGTGCCCCTCTATTCGGGCTTCATGTATGCCGCCGTGGGTTCCTATCTGGCGCGCGTCACCCGCATCTTCGACATGCGGTACTCGAACTATCCGCCGCTGGCGCCGACTGTGGTGCTCGCCGCGGCGATCTACCTCAACTTCTTCACCCACCACTTCGTCGCGGATGTCCGCTGGCTGCTGTTCGCGGCCGCCGGCGCGCTGTATTTCCGCACCTGGGTGCATTTCCGCGTTTTCCGGTTCACCCACCGCATGCCGCTGCTGGTCGGCTTCCTTCTCGTGGCGCTGTTCATCTGGTTCGCCGAGAATGTCGGCACGTGGTCGCGTGCCTGGCTCTACCCTGGCCAGGAGGCCGGATGGACGCCCGTTTCCATCCACAAGCTCGGCGCCTGGCACCTCCTGATGATCATCTCCTTCGTGCTCGTCACGCTGGTGCACCGCCCGAAGCCGCTCGACGGATAGGACGGCCGGCGCGGCGCGGCTCCGGGCCGCAGGCGATGGCGTAGAACTTGGCGATCACGTCCCAGGCTTCCTGCGCGGTGTCGACATAGGTGATCAGCTTGGCGTCGCCGGGCGAGATCGTGCCCTGCTCGGCGAGGAAGCCGACGTCGATGGCGCGGTCCCAGAACGACTTGCCGAACAGGAGCACCGGCACGCGCTCCATGCGCCCGGTCTGGATCAGCGTCAGCGTCTCGAACAGCTCGTCCATCGTGCCGAAGCCGCCGGGGAACACCGCGACGGCCTTGGCCCGCATGATGAAGTGCATCTTGCGGATCGCGAAATAGTGGAAGTTGAAGCACAGCTCCGGCGTCACGTAGAGGTTGGGCGCCTGCTCGTGCGGCAGCACGATGTTGAAGCCGATCGACGGCGCGCCGCAGTCGGCCGCGCCGCGGTTTCCCGCCTCCATCACGCCCGGCCCGCCGCCCGTGACCACCACGAACTCGCGATAGTAGGAGAGCGCCGAGTGCTCCGAGCACAGCCGCGCGAACTTCCGCGCCTCGTCGTAATAGTGGCTGTTGGCGATAAGGTTCTTCTTCTGTGTCTCGTTCTTGGCCGCCCAGGCCGGCCCGCCGGGCTCCGGGATGCGGGCGCCGCCGAACAGGATGACGGTCGAGCGGATGCCGCGCTCGGTGAGCGCCATGTCGGCCTTCATCAGCTCGAGCTGGAGCCGCACCGGCCGCAGCTCGCGCCGGGTCATGAACTCCTCGTCGCTGTAGGCCAGCCGGTAGGTCGGCGCGCGCGTCTGCGGCGTGTCGGGCACGCTCCTCGCCCGCTCCAGGTCCTCGTCCGAATGCGGCAGCGGCGTCCACCCCGTCTTTTCCTCCACGTTCATGCACTCATTCCCAGTTGCTGCCTGATCCGTTCCCGATCCGCCCAATTCGGTCGAGCCGATTGACCCGTCCGGGACCTTAACATAGGGTCCGCGCGATTTCGAAACCGGTCCTAACCCTAAGACCGGCCTCTTAACAGCTTGGAAATGGAGCCTTGCATGTCGCACCCCGATCTCGGCAGCCTCGAACAGACCATCGACAAGGCGTTCGACGAGCGGGACGGCGTTTCCACCGCCACGCGCGGCGAGGTCCGCGAGGCGATCGAAACCGCGCTCGCCCTGCTCGACAAGGGTGCCGTGCGTGTCGCCGAAAAGCAGGACGACGGAACGTGGCACGTCAACCAATGGTTGAAGAAGGCGGTGCTCCTGTCGTTCCGGCTGGCGCCGATGGAAATCATCGGCGGCGGCCCCGGCGCGGCGGTGTGGTGGGACAAGGTACCGTCCAAATTCGACGGCTGGGGCGCGGTCGATTTCGAGAAGGCCGGTTTCCGCGCAGTGCCTTCGGCCGTCGTGCGCCGCTCGGCCCATGTCGCGCCGGGCGTCGTTTTGATGCCGTCCTTCGTCAATGTCGGCGCCTATGTCGATGGGGGCACCATGGTCGACACCTGGGCCTCGGTCGGCTCCTGCGCGCAGATCGGCAAGAACGTGCATCTGTCGGGCGGCGTCGGCATCGGCGGCGTGCTGGAGCCGATGCAGGCCGGGCCGACGATCATCGAGGACAATTGCTTCATCGGCGCGCGCTCGGAAGTGGTGGAAGGCTGCATCGTGCGCGAGGGCTCGGTGCTCGGCATGGGCGTCTTCATCGGCCAGTCGACGAAAATCGTCGACCGCGCCACCGGCGAGATCTTCTACGGCGAGGTGCCCGCCAATTCCGTGGTCGTGGCAGGCTCCATGCCCGGCAAGCCCCTGCCTGACGGGAGCCCCGGACCCAGCCTCTATTGCGCCGTCATCGTCAAGCGCGTGGACGAAAGAACCCGTTCCAAGACCTCGATCAACGAACTCCTCAGAGATTAGGGCGGCGGCTTTGGATCTCAGGCAGGCTCTCTGGGTTTTTTTCGGCTTTTCCGGCCGCTTGAGCAGGCAGGCTTTCGCGCTCGCGGGGCTGCTGCTCTACATGATCCGGTTCTATCCGATCTACCGCATGTTCTCGGTTCAGGACGACGAGGAGGCGCTGACCTACTGGGCCGGCGTCTTCATGCTCATGCTCAGCGTGCTCGTGGTCTCGCACATCGCGCTCGCGGCCAAAAGGCTGCACGACTTCAACCGAAGCGGCTGGTTCAGCCTGCTCTTCATCGTCGGCGACATCATCGCCTTCATCGCGCTGTGCCTGCCGCGCGGCGACCCGGGTCCCAACCGCTACGGCGAGCGCACCAACGCGC
>Ga0066256_1004208_pt1 | contig 13001 bp, 16 predicted proteins | sample ThiBio_1000_biof_FD_87107 | JGI IMG/M metagenome (GOLD analysis project Ga0066256, IMG submission 87107) | Wastewater bioreactor microbial communities from Cape Town, South Africa - Thiocy_expt_1000_biof (version 2) | ecosystem: Engineered > Bioreactor > Thiocyanate-remediating >...
GGGGCGAGGGTGCAGCCCCCTCCCTGACGGTCTCGATCGATGCCGGGGAGAGCTATCTTGAGCGCGTGTGAGGTCGGTTCACCTCTGGCGCAATCGCCTGGAATGCCGAAGTCAGCCGATGGCGAGCCGGTCTTTCCCGAACCCTGGGCAGCGGATGCTTTCGCGATGACGGTGCATCTGCACGAGAGGGGCCTGTTTGCCTGGAGCGAATGGGCGGAACGGCTGTCGGCAGAACTGCACAAGCCTGGCCGCGCGGTTGACGGCAGCGACTATTTCGATTGCTGGGTATCTGCTCTGTCAGGGCTGCTCGTCGCCAAGGGCATCGCCCACGCCGATGTGATCCCCGCGATACAACAAAGCTGGCAACGTGCGGCTGAGGCAACACCGCACGGTAGGCCGATCGCGCTGGAGAATGATCCGCAGCGTTAAAGAACAGGCTCATTGGGGCCATCCTCGTCCTTCGAGGCTACGGTCTGCGACCTCCGCGCCTCAGGATGAGGATGGAGCCGGTGCCGCATTCGGCAAAGCCGATTCTATTCACACGGAAAGAGATTAGCCCTCATGGTGAGGAGGCCCAAATGGGCCGTCTCGAACTACGAGGGCGGGTGGCCTGTCCCCAATCTACATGTCCTATGCGCGGGTCCCGTCGGCGTCAGGAAGAGAACTGCTTGTAGCACTCGTCTGCCACTTGGCGCAGCATGTCGCGCGAGATTTCGCCGGTGACGGCATAGCCTAGATCGCCGTCGATCCAGTAAAAGGTTTCGACGGCGTTGTCGCTGGCGAAACGAAAACTGGTCGTGGTGTTGCCACTGTTACGCCCCACCAGCACTGTCAGGCGCTGGCCGCTCGCGTTTTCATACATGAACAGGGCGCCGGGCGTGCCGTTGATCGGCAGCAGCCGGCCGCCGACGAGCTGGAAGCCCAGTCTCTGCAGGGTCGGCACCTTGAGGCCGGCGACATTCATGCGTTTGCCGAGCCAGGTGGCGAGATGCGCTTCCTGATCCGCGCCGACTTCGACGGGATGGCGGACATCGCTGGCATAGACGATGAAGGCCGAATGCGCCTGCTGCGGCAGGGCTTCGATCGACGTCACCTGCAATTCGGGCTTGGCAAAAAGATCGGGGCCGAAGTGGCCGGCTGCAGCACCGGCGATGAAGAGCGCCAGCGAGGCGGCGAGCAGCGTCAGCGTGTGACTCCGTCGCGGCTGTATCGCCTTGGCAGAAGATGTGCGTCCGTTTTTCGAAACTAGATCGGCGTCGTGGTCTTTCGACACCGTGTAGGCAGAGAACATCGCGCGGATTTCGTCGTTCTGAGACTGCCATGTTACAATGGCGGCGGCATCCTCGGGATTTTCGGCGAGCCATGCCTGCAATTCCGCCTGCCTTTCCGGCGGCAGGAGGCCATCGGCAAAGGCATGGAGGTCCGCGTCGGTCACGATCGGTTTGTTTTCGTTCATCTTGGTCTCCGAAGCGTGACAACATTGTCTGCACTCAGCAGGCTGGTCATCTTCTGGCGGGCGCGCGACAGGCGCGACATCACGGTGCCGATCGGGATATCGAGCATGTCCGCGACATCCTGATAGCTGTAGCCTTCGACGACAATGAGCATCAGCACCGCGCGCTGCTCTTCGCCGAGGCGGTTCAGGGCCGCCCCCAGACGAGACCGCTGCAGCGGGTCATTGTTCTCCTCGGCTGCTGGCAGATGGCTGTTATCATCGATATCGACGAAACTGCGGCCGCCTTGCTGGCGCCGCCCGTTGCGGTAAAGATTGGTCATGATGGTCAGGACCCAACCGCGCAGGTTCAGCCCACGCCATTGGCTGCGCCGGATTAAAACCTTCTCGACACAATCCTGAAGCAGGTCCTCGCCATCGGCATCCGAGCGGGTGAGGCTGCGCGAATAACGCCGCAGCGAGGGGAGGAGCGCCAGCACCTCCGCCTCGAAGCTATCTGGCGCGGGGGAGGTTCCCGCCGCGCCCCTTTCGTTCTCATCAGGGCTTCGCGACATCCCAGACGCCCTTGAAGCCGTCGCCGGCGACATCACCGGACTTTGCGTCCTTGACGAAGAAGTAGAGCGGCATGCCGTCCTTTGCCCACTGTTTCATCCCGTCCTTGCGGGTAATGATCGAATATGCACCCTCGGCCTTGGCTTTGTCATCGGCCATGAGCGGCGGCCAGGCTTTCGCACAATCGCCGTTGCAATTGGATTCGCCTGATTTGTCGTTCTTGAAGGTGTAGAGCGTCTTGCCGTTTTCACCAGCGAGCACCTTGCCCTTGGCGCTGTCGACCGTCTTGACGGGGGCTGCGGCGAAGGCGGCGGTGGCAAAGGCCGATGCCGCAGCGAGCGCGGCCAGGAAACTCAGGGTCTTCATGATGTCTCTCCTCGGGTGGGTGAACGATGGTCGTCCAGGCCTCGCATTCTGCGTTGCCGGACGTGAGACACGGTTGCCTCCGATTTTATTCCCAGCTCGCCGGGTATTTTTTACTGCTTGCGTCCATTGGCCGAATCCTGCCATTTCGGCGCATGCAATTCGCGCCGCAACAAGATGAAGCGCTCAAGGCCGTCGCCAACTGGCTGAAGGAGGGGCGCTCACCGTTGTTCCGCCTGTTCGGCTATGCCGGCACGGGCAAGACGACGCTTGCGCGGCATTTTGCCGAGCACGTGGATGGCGAGGTGCTGTTCGCAGCCTTTACCGGCAAGGCGGCGCAGGTGCTGCGCTCGCGCGGTGCTTCCAACGCCAAGACCATCCATTCGTTGATCTATCGGCCGCGCGGCGAAGAGGCAGTCGAGGACGAGGAGACGGGCAAGACGTCGATCGCGCCGATGTTCACCATCAATCGCCAGAGCCCGGTCGCCAAGGCCGCGCTCATCATCGTCGACGAATGTTCGATGGTGGACGAGGCGCTCGGCAAGGATCTGATGAGTTTCGGCACGCCCATTCTGGTGCTCGGCGATCCCGGCCAGCTGCCGCCGGTTTCCGGCGGCGGCTTCTTCACGAATGAGGAGCCGGACTATCTGCTGACGGACATTCACCGTCAGGCCCGCGACAACCCGATCATCCAGCTTGCCATGCAGGTGCGCGAGGGCAAGGAGATCATGCATGGCGACTATGGCACCGCGCAGGTGATCTCGAAAAACGAGGTCACGCAGCCGCTGGTGATGGAGGCCGATCAGGTTCTGGTCGGCACTAACAGGACGCGGCGGCGCTACAATCAGCGCCTGCGCGAGCTCAAAGGTTTTACGGCCGAGTATCCGCAATCCGGCGACAAGCTGGTCTGCCTGCGCAACGATCCCGCCAAGGGACTGCTGAACGGTTCGCTCTGGCAGGTCATGACCTCTTCCAGGGAAACGACGAAGCCGGGGATCAATCTTCTCATCCGCCCGGAAGACGACGACATGGATCGCGGCGCGGCGAAGATCAAGCTGCTGAAGCAGGCATTCGAGGATGTCGAAGGCGAAATCCCGTGGTCGACCCGCAAGCGCTACGACGAGTTCGACTACGGCTATGCGCTGACTGTCCACAAGGCGCAGGGTTCGCAGTGGAACAATGTCGTGCTGTTCGACGAGAGCTTCGCCTTCCGCGACACGCGCGAACGCTGGCTCTACACCGCCATTACACGCGCCGCGGAAACGCTCACCATCGTGCGATAGCCGGCGCGTTCCCGCGCGCGAAAACGCACGGGTGCCGGTCTCAGTGACCGACGATCCCGAGCATGACCGCCTTGGCGACGGCCTGGAAACGATTGTTGCTGTCGAACTTGGTGATGATGCTCTTTTCCATGACCTGCACCTCGCCGGGCTCCACTTCGAGCGCGCGGGCGATGCGGCTCGTGGGGTAGCCTTCCGCCATCAGGCTGAGGCAGCGCAGTTCGACGGGCGTCAGATTGGCCCGCGGGGTGTTGTCGTTCGTCTCGACTTCCTGTGCACCGGTAAAATCGAGCAGTTCGTTGATCTGCTGCATCTGCCGGCGGATCGTCGATTGCTGGGCGGCGAGTTCGCGCTTGCGCGCGGTCATGGCGGCGCGGAAGACGCCGTCGGCTTCCTCCTGGCTCATGGCGGCGGAGAGCCGCTCCAGCAGTTCCTGGATCACGGCGACGGGCATGCCCGTCTCGCGGCAGGTGTTGACCACGGCCATCTGCTGGATCTCCTCGGGCCCGTAGACCCGCATGGGGCCGACGCGGGCTGCCGTCAGCAGGCCCTTTTCCTCGTAGAAGTGCAGGGTGCGATGGGTCACGCCGAAGGCATTGGCCATGTCGGCGATGGCAAGCCGGCCTTCCGGAAGGTTTTCCGGCAGCGGTGCCACGGGCAGGAAGCGGATGGACTTGCGGGCGCCCGTCCGGGCCTCGGCTTTCTTCGACTCATTGGTCATCATGAAAGCGGCCTGCAGGAGAGAAGATCAGTCATGTATTTACCCCCGGTCGCCGGCACGACACCACCGTTGCCCGCGAAGGCCGGATGTCGATACGGCGGATAGTGCCCTTCATCGCGCGCGTCGAGCCGGTTTGTGCGCATCCGGCGACGCTCGTGCGATCGTGTCCCGGTTTCCGGCCCTTCTTGCGCGGCGCAAGCGCGGGATCGTCAACCCGGGCGGTAAACGATACCAGCCCGCCCAGTTTCCAAGAATAAACGTCCGGCGCGGACATGCCTATCACTATATCTAGGGAGGTATCCCGGCAGGCGGCTAGCGCAGGAGCGGTGCGGCAATGTCGGAGGGCGCCGCTTCGGCGAGCGCCGCCGGCGGCTCGCCGGGGCATGTGCTTGCCGGGCTGCTGCGGGAGAGGCCGTGCGGTACCGCCTGCGCCTCCCGTGCGAAGCACTCCATGATGTCGCTGGCCGCGCCGGTGCGCAGCGCATGGCGGTAGAGCGGCCCGCTCGCCGTGAGGGTGCGGGCGGCGAAGGCCACCGCTTCGTAGGCGATTCCGGCCTCGCTGCGCAGTTGCTCGCGCGAAAAGTGGCGGGCGAAGATCGTCGCGCCCGACTGCTCGTGAATGAGCCGGGCATAGACGCCATGGCCGTCCGGGCGATTCTCTATGCGGATCGTGTAGGAGAGCACGCCCGGGATGTCGCTCCGGCGCGATTCGACGAGGTGGACGGTCCTGTGGAACCCGGCCGAGTTGGCGATGGCGCGGGCGAACGCGCTGCAATCGCCGCCGGCCGGCCAGCATTGCTGGATGTGAAGCTGCGGCAGGACCTGCATCTGGCTGGCGAACCTGCCCTGCACGGACAGCATGTACTGCGCATTATCGATCGCCGCGTTGGTCGTCTGGGGGTAGATCGACGGGGCGAGGAAGAACAGCGGCAGCAGGGAAAAGAGCGCAAGCGGCGAGGACACCGGGGCGGGAATCCAGGGGCGGCGCGGCTTCGGTGCCGCCGGAAGGGCGCGCGCGGCCGTCTCCGGCAGGTCGTCGAGGATGGAGTATTCTGGAACGTAGCTGCCGAGCGGCACGCGGATACGCAGCCGCTCCGTGGCGCCTTCCGTCTCGTAATACTGCTCCAGCAGCTTTCGCAGCTTGCCGGCCTGCACGCGCACCAGCGGGTCGTTGCCGGCATCGAAGCCCGGCTTGCGGCCGAAGACGTCGATACCGACGCTGTAGCCCTTCAACTGCGCCGCCTTGCCGGAGAGTTCGTTCTCGACGATGTAGGAGAGGAACGAGCGCAGGCGCTCGGACCTGGAAAAGGTCTCGCTGACGATGATCGCGTCGAGCGCCCGCCGCACGCGCTCGCATGTCGGCTTGTCGGTCCTGCTCATGGTGCTGCCACAATGGAGACCATCGTCGTTGCCGATGTCCTTCCGTTCTCCGTCCATGGCCGTGCGAGGCACGCCATCCCCCAAATTCGCGCGGAGTGTACCGATGATTCCCGACCGTGGGCAAGGGAGAAGGCACGCTGTGCCACCTGATTTTTCGCAAGGCCGCTCCGCCCGGGTCCCGCGGCGATTGCCCTTGTGGAAACAACAGGCTAGAGCAGGTGCAGTAAAAGTGCGCAGCGGTTTTGCGTCCGCAATCGCGTGAGGACGAGAGGACGCTCATTCTTCAACGGGAGCCCGTGTCGTCATGCCTGCCAAGCTGTCGGTCAATCTCAACGCCATCGCCATGCTGCGCAACCGCCGGGACCTGCCCTGGCCGAGCGTCACCGGGCTCGGCCGCATCGCGCTCGAGGCGGGCGCCAGCGGGCTGACCGTGCATCCCCGGCCGGACCAGCGCCATATCCGCTTCAGCGACCTTGCGCCGATCCGCGCGCTCATCGACGCAGAATTTCCCGGCGCCGAGTTCAATATCGAGGGGTTTCCGGAGGAGGGCTTCATGCGCCTCGTCGAGGAGCATCGCCCCGAGCAGGTGACGCTGGTGCCGGACGATCCGGTGCAGGCGACCTCCGATCATGGATGGGATTTCCGCAAGAGCCATGGCCTGCTCGGCACCATCGTCGGCCGCTTGAAGACGCTGGGCCTGCGCGTTTCCCTCTTCGCCGACGGCGAGCCCGACCGCGAGGCGCTGAAGATCGCGAGGGATGTGGGCGCCGACCGGATCGAACTCTATACCGGCCCCTATGGCGGCTGCCACGACGATCCGGCGGAGGCGGCGCGCATCGTCGCGCTGCTCGGCGAGACGGCGGACATCGCCTTCGACCTCGGCCTCGACGTCAATGCCGGCCATGACCTGACGGTCGCCAACCTGCCGGCGCTCGTCGCGCGCATTCCGCGCCTCGCGGAAGTCTCGATCGGCCACGGCCTGACGGCCGACGCGCTGGAATACGGCATGGCGGAGACCGTGCGGCGCTTCTGCCGCGCCTGCGGCCAGGATCTCTGACGGCCCGCGGCGCTCCCGCAAGAGCGCCGCGCCGTGTCGCGATCAGCCGAGGAAGGCCGCCTTGTTGGCGGCGGCGAAGTCCTCAAGGGACGTCGGCTTGCGGCCGGACAGCTTTTCCGCGTCGTCGGTGACCATGGCGATCTTGCCTTCGCGCGTGTTGGCGTCGAAGGAAACGACGGTGGGGATGAAGGCTTCCGGCAGGCCGGCGCCCTTCAGGCCTTCGGCGAGCTGGGCATCCGTCACATGCACCACCTTGAGCGGCTTGCCCGTCGCGGCGGAAACGATGGCGGCGATCTCTTCGGCCGTATGGCTCTCAGGGCCCGTGAGCGTGTAGGTCCGGCTCTCGCTGCCGGCATTCAGCAAGGCGCCGGCAAGGGCAGCGGCCGTGTCGGCGCGGGTGATGTGGGCGATCCTGCCATTGCCGGACGAGGTGTACCAGGACCCGGTCTGGAGCGCATGCGGCAGCGACATGAAGAGGTTTTCCGCATACCAGCCGTCGCGCAGGATCGTGTAGGCGATGCCGGTCGCCTTGATGGCTTCCTCGGTGCCGAGATGGTCCGGCGCGAAGGTGACGCGCGAATCGTCCGGCTGCGGCATGGAGGTATAGAGGATGTGCCGCACGCCGGCCTTTTCGGCGGCGGCGACGGCGGCCTTGTGCTGGGCGAGGCGCTTGCCCGGCCGGTCGAGCGCGTCGGTGGAGATGATCAGCGCCCTGGTGGCGCCGGCGAAGGCGGCGTCGAGCGAGGCGGCATCCTCGAAATCGGCGGCGCGGACGGTCACGCCCTTTTCGGCATAGTCGGCGAGCCTGGCGACGTCGCGGGTCGTGGCGACGATGCTGGCCGGGGCGACCTTGCCGGAGGCGAGGAGCGCATCGAGGACGAGGCGGCCGAGCTGGCCGGAGGCGCCGGTGACGAGAAGCGTGTCGGTCATGTCTTTCCCTTTCTGGCAGGCCGGGCAGGGGAGATGCCGCTATCCTGCTGCGATATGGTCTCTTATTGAGACTTGCTCTTATCTGGTAATCTGCTAGACGATGTAAAGGAGGCAGTTTTTTCTGCGGTGGTTACCTGGAGGGAACCGGCCATGAACAAGATCGTCGAGCGCCCCCAGGGCGAACGCATCATTCTCATCGACGGGGTGGCAATGTCCATGGACGATTGTCCCGTCCGGGACGTATTGGACAGCGTCGGCGGCAAGTGGACCTCGCTGATGATCCTCGGCCTTGCCGAGGGGCCGCGCCGTTTTTCGCAACTGCGCCGCTTCATCCCGGACATTTCCCAGCGCATGCTGACCCAGACGCTGCGCGACCTCCAGCGCGACGGCTATCTCACGCGCACCGTCTATCCCACCCAGCCGCCAAGCGTCGAATACGGGCTGACGCCGCTCGGTCAATCCTTCCTTGCGCTTCTTCGCTCCCTCGTGCAGTGGTCTACGCAGAACCACGCCGCGATCCGGGCCGCCCGAGCGGCCTACGACGCGGATCAGGATTGACGCCAGCCCACCGGGGAAGGGCATGAAGCCACTGGATATCGGCATTGCCGGCGCGGGGCCTGCGGGGCTTGCGGCGGCATTGTTTCTTGCGCGCGCCGGCCACCGGGTCGAGCTGATCGAGCGTTTCGAGCGCCCGTCCCCCGTCGGCTCCGGCCTGCTGATGCAGCCGACCGGCCTTACCGTGCTCGATGCCCTCGGCCTTTCCCCGGCGATCCATGCGCTCGGCAACCGCATCGACCGGCTGCACGGCGCCGATGCGCGCAGCGGCCGCACCGTGCTCGACGTGCGCTACGATGCGCTGGCCGGCGGGCGCTATGGCCTGGCGGTCCACCGCGCGGCACTCTTTTCGACCCTGCATGACGCCGTCTTGGCGCAGGGGCTTCCCATCCGCACGGGGATCACGCTGGCCAAGGCGGAGACCCGGCAGGCCCGCACGGCGCTGCACGATCCGGACGGCGACATCGTCGGCGACTACGATCTGGTGATCGATGCGACCGGCGCGCGCTCGCAGCTCGCCGCGGATTCCGTCGTCGCGCCGCGCGTGAAGGAGCTGCCCTGGGGGGCCTTCTGGGCGACGCTCGACTGCGAGGGCATTGCGCACGATCCGCGCGCGCTCAGCCAGCGCTACGATGCGGCAAAGGTGATGATCGGCGTGCTGCCGGTCGGCCGGGCGCATCCGGGCGAGGGGGCGAAGGCCGCCTTCTTCTGGAGCCTCAGGACGGCGGATGCCGACGTTGTGAAGCGGGCAGGGCTTGCCCGGTGGAAGGCGGGCATTGCGGATTACTGGCCCGAAACGGTGCCGTTCCTGGACCAGATAACGGATTGGGAACAAATGACGCTCGCGCGCTACGCGCATCGCACCACGCTGCCGCCCCATGCGGACGGCATCGTCTTCATCGGCGACAGCGCCCATTCCACCAGCCCGCAGCTCGGGCAGGGGGCGAACATGGCGCTGCTCGACGCGGCGGCGCTGGCGCACGCCTTATCTGCGGCGGGGTCGGTGGAGGAGGCGCTTGCGGCCTATGCCGGCGCGCGGCGCCGCCATGTGCGGCTGTTCCAGCTTCTCTCCTACGCCTTCACGCCCTTCTACCAGTCCGATTCGCGGGCGATCGCCTGGCTGCGCGACCGGCTCGTCGCCACCGTTGCGAAGATACCGCCGGCGCCGCAGATCCTGGCGGCCATCGTTTCCGGCACGCTCGCCGACCCGTTCACCCGGGCCGGCCTTAAGGAATGCCGGTGGCTGGAAGGCGTGCTGCAGGGAGCGTGACGCGTCAGGCGGCCTTGCTGGCGGCCGCCGCGCCGAGCGCGAAATCGACGGCTGCGGCTGCATGGATCGCGGTCGAATCGAAGCCCGGCAGCGGCAGGGCGTCGGGATCGAGCAGCAGGCAGATTTCCGTGCAGCCGAGGATCACGCAGTCGGCGCCCGCGGCGCGGGCCGCTTCGATGAGGGCGAGCACGCGCTCGCGCGACGTGTCCAGCACCTTGCCCTGGCACAGTTCGCCGAAGATGACGTCGTGGATCAGCGTGCGGCCCGCATCATCCGGCACCATGAGGTCGAGGCCGGCCGCCTTTATGCGGTCGGCATAAAAGCCGTGTTCCATCGTGTAGCGGGTGGCAAGAAGCAGCGGGCGGCGCTTGCCGGCGAGGAGAATCGCACGCGCCGTTTCGTCGATGATGTTGATCAGCGGCGCCTTGACGGCCGACTGCACGGCATCGGCGACGAGGTGCATCGTGTTGGTGCAGATCAGCACGCATTCGGCGCCGGCCTTTTCGAGGCCCGCGGCGACCGCGCCGAGCCGGTCGCCGGCGGCATCCCAGCGGCCGGCCTTCTGGAGATCGACGATCGACTGGAAATCGACCGAATGCCCCAGCACGTCGGCCGAATGCAGGCCGCCCAGCCGCTCGCGCACCGCCTCGTTGATCATGCGGTAGTAGACTGCCGTGCTCTCGAAGCTCATGCCGCCGATAAGGCCGATCGTCTTCATGGTCGTTTCCCTCATGGTGTTTCGATGGCCATCAGAATGCAGCGGCTCCGGCGGCGATTGTTCGCAAAGTTTTGCCGGGTTCGGTGCTGGGGCAGGGATTTTTCTTGCTCTTTGGTCGTTGTGCGCGCTTAGTTCGCGCATATCTGAATTTTTGGGGAGAATCCGGGCGTGCTGGACGAGAGGGACAGGAAGCTGCTGTCATTGCTGCAGGAGGATGCGGGCGCGCCGGTGGCGCTGCTGGCGGAGAAGGTGAACCTCTCGCTTTCGGCCTGCGCCCGCCGCATCCAACGGCTGGAGGAGAGCGGGCATATCGCGGGCCGGGTCGCGCTGCTCGACCGGGAGAAGATGGGCGTGCCGACGACGGTCTTCGCGCTGATCAAGACGGCGCATCACAGCGACGACTGGATCGAGCTGTTCTCGCGGGCGATCTCGGACATTCCGGAGGTGGTGGAGGCGCACCGGCTGACGGGGAACTACGACTACATCCTGAAGATCGTGCTGCCGCGCGTCGAGCACTATGACGTCGTCTACAAGCGCATCGTGCGCCGGGTGGAACTGTTCGATGTCTCCGCCTCGATCTCGATGGAGATACTGAAGAGCGGCTCGCGCCTGCCGGTGGACCATGCCGTCTAGCAGAGATGCGCACACATGAAAAAGGCCGGTGGAGACCGGCCTTTTCCTGATCTGTCCTGCGCGGCGTCTTATGCTGCGGAGAGCTGGTCGGCCGACATCTTGCCGGACTTGCGGTCACGGATCAGCTCGAAGCTGACCTTCTGACCTTCGTCGAGACCTGCGAGGCCAGCGCGCTGTACGGCGGAGATGTGGACGAAAACGTCCGGTTCACCGCTGTCCTGCTGAATGAAGCCGTAGCCCTTGGTCGTGTTGAACCACTTTACGGTGCCAGTTGCCATGACGAAACCTTTCCTGAGCCGTCAAATCAATCGTCGGTCGCCGGAGGCGACCATGGGTGGTCGAATTTGAAGGGGAAGTTCGTAAAGGTGCAGGCGGTTGGCCGACAAATACAGAAGTCAACGTTCAAATCGATGGGCGAGAAATAAGTGTTTCGGCCGAAGCGGTCAAGATCGCGCGCGCGCCCCGTGCTCAAGCTAATGTGTTTGCGGGCCGGAGGCAGCGGAAGGGCTTTGCGGGTGGCCGATTCCGATGTGGTTGCCGCACCGGGCGCCCGCGAAAAAGGCCCCGTTTCCGGGGCCTTTCTTCGTTCGTTCAGACGGGACGCCGCTTGTCGACGCGGTGATGGTCGAGGAAAGCCGCGATGGCGGCCTCTCCATAGAGGCGGCGTTTTTCGGTGAGCGCGGTGGCGATCCGGGCGGCATCGCCGAAGGTCACGATCTGCGCCTCGGCCAGGGCCGGGTCGCGGGTAAGCGTGTCGCCGACGATGTCCGCGACGGTGCGCGGCAGAAGGTCGGTGCATTCGCGCATGGCTTCGAACACGACGCCGATGGGCACGATCTTGTCCTCGTAGATCACCATCGGCTCGGCGCGCTCATCCTCCCAGGCATCGAAGGCCTCGAGGGCGTCGCCGAAAAGCTGCTGCAGGGTGATGGGAGCATGTCCTTCGTAAAGGTCGGGCAGGAAATTCAACATTTTCTGTCTCCTTGCGTAAGGGCGTTTCGCTTCGTACTCCTACTGAAGTCCCTCGGTGCCGGCTTGCCGACGTGCGACGCACATGGGCCTGCTGCACCGCAGGTCTCACAAATCTTAACAACGGGAAACGGATTGGGAAGCGAAAAATTTTGTGCGCTTCCGTCCGCCCGCCATCGATCCGCGGAATTCTGTTTCGAAACAGCGGGGTAGTTGGAAGAAATTTTTGATCGGTATTGTGCGTTGCGGGAGCAATTCGAGGGCGCACACCGTCGGCGGAGGCGGATTCGCCCGGGCAAATCACCCCGTTTTCTCCACCTGCAAGAAGCCTGTTGACCGCACGGGCGGAGATCGCTAGAACGTGCCGAACCGTACCGTACGGTACGCAAAATGGGCGGGCAGAGATCGTGCAGATGATGGAGCAGGCAAAGGCGGGCCTTTCGGCCGCGGGACTGACGGAACGTCAGGGCGCGGTGCTGGAACGTGCGCTGGGCCTGCTCGTCAAGGGGGGCGAGCGGGCGCTGACGACCGCCGGCGTGGCGCGCGCGGCCAATTGCTCCAAGGAGAGCCTCTACAAATGGTTCGGCGACCGTGACGGGCTGATCTCCGCGATGATCACCTATCAGGCCGGCAAGGTGCGCACGGTCGAGGTCGATGCCGGCAAGCTGACCGCCGAATCGCTGCGCCAGCATCTCGTGGCCTTCGCGCGCGACCTGATCGACGTCCTTTCCGGCGACGTCTCGCTGGCGCTGAACCGGCTTGCCATCGGCCAGGCGAGCCGCGAGGGCGCCGGGCTCGGCCGCCTGTTGCAGGAGCGCGGCCGCCGGCAGATCGGCAAGCGCGCCGCGGCGCTGCTCGAAGCCGGCCGCAAGGCGAAGCTGCTTGCCTTCGACAGTGCAGACGAGGCATACGGCACGCTCTACGGCCTCATCGTCTCGGACATGCACCTGCGCATGCTTCTCGGGGAGGATGCCGCAGCGCTCAAAAACGAATTCTCGCCGCGTGCGGAGAGGGCTGTCGAAGCCTTCCTGACGCTTCACGGTGCGAAAGAATAAGCCGGCAGGACAAACCGCCGGTTCGGATCAAACAGACCAGCTAAGGGAAGGAACCATCGATGCGC
>Ga0066256_1004209_pt1 | contig 12994 bp, 12 predicted proteins | sample ThiBio_1000_biof_FD_87107 | JGI IMG/M metagenome (GOLD analysis project Ga0066256, IMG submission 87107) | Wastewater bioreactor microbial communities from Cape Town, South Africa - Thiocy_expt_1000_biof (version 2) | ecosystem: Engineered > Bioreactor > Thiocyanate-remediating >...
GCGCCCGAAAGCGGGGGCACCGAGGCGCTCGGGGGCCAGCCGCGCCTGAGCCGCCAGCATCTCACCGAGATTGAGCAAGCGGGTCATTCAGGCCTCCGTAGCTGAGTTCCCCGCGCTCACCCTCAGGCGCTGTTGGCCGGCGCCTCGACACGCCAGAGGTCGGCATGAAAACGTAACGCAAGAATGAGCACCATGCCCAACCCGAATAGGGCATAAGCCGAGATCGTCGCCGCAAATCCGACCCGTTCGATCAGCCATCCCGCGCAAAGTATGCCCATGGGCAAACTGTAGATCGCGAGGATGCGCACGCCCATGACGCGCCCCGCGACAGCCGGCGTCGCCGCGCGCAGGATCAGCACCACCATGGCAATCATGCAGTAGCTCTGAGCAAGGCCGGCCAGCACCAGAAGCATCGCACCGCCGTATAGCGTGCTCATTTGAGCAAAAACGACCAGCATGGCGTACCAGACAGCCGCCGAGCCGAGCATCAGCCGTGCGACGGGCATTCTTCGGCTGACGGCCGAGAACGTGAGTGAGCCGATGAGCGCACCGCCCGCAAAGCTCGCGACCAGGGTGGCGAGACCGCGCTCGTCTGCGAGGTAGATCTCCCGTGCGGCGTAAGGCAGAAGCCCGTTCGTGAGCGGAAATGCCGACAGGTTAGCCAGCAGCGCGAGCCACATCGCGGCTCTCAGCGCGGGGCGCGACCAGACATACGCAATCCCCTCCTTGAGCTCGTGCCAGAAGGAGGTCCGCGACTGTTGCATCACACGCAGTGCCTCGGGATCGGGCTCCGCCGTCCGCGGCCCGCGCGCCGCGGCGAACGTCAACGACACGCCGATCGCGTAGAGCACGATGATGACGACATACGTCGGCGCAATGCCGAGCATGGCAAACATGCTCGCGCCCGCAAGTGCGCCCGAGATGCGCGCCGTGTCGATCGTCATACGCTCGAGGGCCATGGCGCCGCTCAGGTGCTCCCGCGGGAGAGTGCCGGCCATGAACGCGCTTCGGATGGCGAGATCCGACGGCCGCACGAGACCATTCAGAAAGGCGACGAGGAGCACGACGCCGGGGCTCAGCACGCCCGTCAGCGTGAATGTCAGAAGGGTCACCGCGAGCGCCATGTACCACGAGCGCATGAGCGCCAGCGTATTGCCATGGCCGATCCGGTCAGCAACGACGCCGAGAAACGGCGCCAACAGCGTCCCGAAGTAGAGCGAGGACGCAAACATGGTGAGCTGAACAACGGAACCGGTCTCGACGAGAACGTACCAGCCGAGGATGAGCGTTTCCATTTCCAGCGCCCAGACGGTCAGAAGCGCCGCGGGCCACTGGAAGCGGAACGTTCTCACACTGAATGGGGCCAACCATGAGGAATGCATCGCGAATGCCCGATCTCGGAGTGTCGCTGGGGCGGCATGAGCTGGGAGACCGGCAAGGCCGAAGAATCGGGGCTCACAATGTCTCAGGCTAGCAGCGCGGGCGCGCGCTCAAAACCCGGTATCCGTGCACTGCGGGATGAGGCCGCCCCGACGGCGCAGCGCGCCCTCGAGTTGACAATGACGCGGCAATGCACGAGATAGAGGCCATGGGGTTCTCCGCGACGACCTCGTGAGGCGCAAGCCCAATGTTCGCGTCCCAATCCCTCAAGCATGAGGAAGGACGCGCTATGCCATCTCCCACCGAAATTTCTGCTGCCCAACTCTCGCGCCTCATCGGCCTGCCGACGGCGCCTGTGATCATCGACGTGCGCACGGACGAGGACTATGCCGCAGCACCGCGGCTGATCCCCGGATCCGTACGCCGGGACCCGTTCGATGTAACCAACTGGTCCAAGGAACTGACCGGCCGGAATGTCGTTGTCGTTTGCCAGAAGGGCCTGAAGCTCAGCCAGGGTGCCGCAGCCTGGCTCCGCCACGAGGGCATTCCGGCAGAGACGCTCGAAGGCGGCTTCGTCGCGTGGCTCGAGGGTGCTTATCAGACGCTCGACGTCGCGAAGCTGCCGCACCGCGACGCGCAAGGCCACACGGTCTGGGTCACCCGCGCCCGTCCGAAGATCGATCGCATTGCCTGCCCCTGGCTCATCCGCCGCTTCGTCGACCCCAGTGCCGTGTTCCTGTTCGTCTCGCCCTCCGAAGTGAAGGCCGTTGCCGAACGCTTCGCGGCGACACCTTTCGACATCGAGGATGTGTTCTGGAGCCACCGCGGCGAGCTGTGCACATTCGACACGATGCTCGCCGAGTTCGGCCTCGCCGATCCGGCCCTCCAGAAGCTCGCGATGATCGTGCGCGGCGCGGATACGGCGCGGATGGATCTTGCACCCGAGGCCGCCGGGCTTCTCGCTGTCTCGCTGGGGTTCTCGCGCATGTACAGGGACGATCTCGCCCAGCTCGATGCAGCGATGGCGATCTACGACGGCTTCTATCGCTGGTGTCGAGATGCCGGCGATGAGACACACAACTGGCCGTCTCCGAAGGTCAAGGCATAGGGTGCCCGCAAGCATGACATCCCAAACCAAGGCCGCTCCCCTTGAGGGAGCGGCAACACCGGCGCCCACGTTCACGGAGGCGTTCGGCGTCTGGACGCAGATCGGCCTGCTCTCGTTCGGCGGTCCTGCCGGACAGATCGCGCTCCTGCACCGGATGCTCGTCGACGAGCGCAAGTGGATCGACGAGCGCTCGTTCCTCCAGGCATTGAACTTCTGCATGCTGCTCCCGGGCCCCGAGGCCATGCAGCTTGCGACCTACGTCGGCTGGCGCCTTCACGGCACGATCGGCGGCCTCGCCGCGGGCCTGATGTTCGTCATTCCGGGAGCACTGGTGATCCTGGTGATCGCCGCCCTTTACGCACTGTTCGGCGCGCTGCCGCTGGCTGCGGCCCTCATGGTCGGCATCAAGGCCGCTGTTCTGGCGATCGTGGTCGAGGCGCTCGTGCGCATTGCCAAACGCGGCCTGACCGCCACCAGCCATCGCTGGCTCGCAGCCCTCGGCTTCATCGCGATCTTCTTCCTCGGCGTACCTTTCCCGCTGATCGTCCTCGCGGCGGCGCTCTACGGCTTTGCGACCGGCGCGGGTCTTCCCGACCACACGGCCGCGACGGCGGTGCCTCACATCAGCCTTGCCGAGACATTGCGGACAACAGCCATCTGGCTCGTGATCTGGATCGCACCGCTGGCCGCCCTCGCGATGATCTTCGGGAGCACGCACGTTATCTCGCAGCTCGGTGCGCTTTTCTCCAAGCTCGCCGTCGTCACATTCGGCGGCGCTTATGCCGTCCTCGCCTACCTCGCGCAGGATGTCGTGCAGCACTACGGCTGGCTTGTGCCGGGCGAGATGGTCGATGCGCTCGGGTTCGCCGAGACGACACCCGGCCCGCTGATCCTGGTTACCGAGTTCGTCGGCTTTCTCGCCGCCTATCGCCATGGCGGTGGCCCGCCCCTGCTCATGGGCACGCTCGGCGCGCTCGTGACACTGTGGGCGACCTTCGCCCCGTGCTTCCTTTGGATCTTCGTCGGTGCGCCCTATCTCGAGCGCATCAATGCCGAGCCGCGCCTCAGGGCCGCCCTCGCCGCCGTCACGGCCGCCGTCGTCGGCGTCATCCTCAACCTGACCGTCTGGTTCGCCCTCAATGTCCTCTTTCACGAGAACACCACCCTCTGGTACGGCCCGCTGAGGCTCTATCTGCCGAGCCCCTCATCCCTCGATCCGGTCGCCCTGGCCCTGTCGGCGCTGGCGTTCGTACTCCTGTTCCGGTTGCATCGGGGCATCATCACCACGCTCGGCATCTGCGGCGCGCTCGGCATCGGCTGGCATCTGCTGGTGGGATGATCAGGTCCCGGCGTCCGGCTGGCAGGGCTGCCGGCTCGGGATCCAGGACGTATTATTCTCGAAGATGTCACACCGCGTGAGCACGGTGCCGACGTGCGTCCTCATGCAGACGATCTCGCCGAGCTGATAGGCCTTGCCATTGAAGCGACAGCGGCAGGGGATTTTCCTGCCCCATCCGTCGATCACACCGCGGTGCGGCGAGGTCGGCCAACTGGCTGGCGGCAGGCCCTGTGGCTCGTCTGCTGCGGCCGGAGCCCACAGGACCGCGGCGAACACGGCAAGACCGGCGCCGGCTGCTAAAAACCCGCCCGCGCGAGATATATGTCTGGTGCCGTTCAAAACCATACGCATGGCATTGGCACTCCGCCATGGTTCTGTGGCAAACATGCGAGCTGCCGGATCGCAATAAGGGAAGCGGCGAATGCCCGATAACAATCTGCGTCGCAATGCGCTTGATTACCATGAGGCGGACCCGCCGGGAAAGGTCGCGATCCACGCGACCAAGCCGGTCGCCAACCAGAACGACCTCGGACTCGCCTACTCGCCGGGCGTCGCCTTCGCCTGCCAGGCCATTGCTGAGGATCCGGCCGCCGTCTCCCGCTATACCGCGCGCGGCAACCTCGTCGGCGTGATCACGAACGGCACGGCCGTGCTCGGCCTCGGCAATATCGGGCCGCTCGCCTCGAAGCCGGTCATGGAAGGCAAGGCCGTCCTCTTCAAGAAGTTCGCCGGCATCGACGTCTACGACATCGAGGTTGCAGAGACCGAGGTCACCCCCTTCGTCGAGGCTGTCGCCCGTCTGGAGCCGACATTCGGCGGCATCAATCTCGAGGACATCAAGGCACCGGAGTGCTTCGAGATCGAGCGCCAGCTCCAGGCGCGCATGAAGATCCCCGTCTTCCACGATGACCAGCACGGCACGGCGATCGTGGTCGCGGCCGGCATTCTCAACGGCCTCAAGCTCGTCGGCAAACCGCTCGGCGAGGTGAAGATCGTGTGCTCGGGCGCGGGCGCGGCGGCGCTCGCCTGCCTCGGCCTCCTCTGCGTGCTCGGAGCGAAGCGCGAGAACATCTGGGTCGCCGACATCGAGGGCGTGGTCTACACAGGCCGCCAGAAGCTCATGGACCCCTACAAGGCCGTCTACGCACAACAAACCGAGAAGCGCAAACTCGCCGAGATCATGGTCGGCGCCGATGTCTTCCTCGGGCTCTCGGCCGCCGGCATCGTGAGCCGCGAGATGGTCGCCTCCATGGCCCCGAAGCCCCTCGTCTTCGCACTGGCCAATCCCAATCCCGAGATCATGCCCGAGGACGTGAAGGCCGTGCGCGACGATGCCATCATTGCCTCCGGCCGAACGGACTACCCGAACCAGATCAACAACGTCCTCTGTTTCCCATTCATCTTTCGCGGCGCCCTCGATGTCGGCGCGACGACGATCAATGCGGAAATGAAGGCCGCGGCCGTGACCGCGCTGGCCTGCATCGCCGAGAGCGAGGCCTCCGACATCGTGCTCGCAGCCTACGGCGCGGAGACGTTCCTCTTCGGCCCGGACTACATCCTGCCGAAGCCCTTCGATCCGCGCCTCATTACCGAGATCGCACCCGCCGTGGCGAAAGCGGCGATGGATTCGGGCGTGGCGACGCGACCGATCGCCGACTTCCATGCCTATCGCGAGAAGCTCAGCGGCTTCGTCTTCCGATCGGGCTTCCTGATGAAGCCGATCATGGACGCCGCCAAGGTCGCCTCGCACGAGACGCGCAAGCGCCTCGCCTTTGCCGAAGGTGATCACCCCTACGTGCTGCAGGCCGCACAGCAGCTCGTCGCCGAGGGCATCGCGCATCCCATTCTGATCGGGCGCCGCGACGACATCCGCCGCATGATGACCCACCTCGGGCTGCGACTCAAAGTCGGCGTCGACGTGGATATCATCGATCCCGAGACCGATCCGCGCATGGCCGTGCTCACCGACGAGTATCACCGCCTCGTCGAGCGCAACGGCGTCTCGCCCTCGCACGCCCAGCGCGTCGTGCGCAACGGCTCGACGGTGTTGGCGGGGCTGCTGCTGCGGCGCGGCGATGCCGACGCCCTGATCTGCGGCGCGGTCGGCCGCTATCTCACGCAGCTCCGCCACGTCTCGGAGGTCGTGGGTTTGCGTCCCGGCGCGCGCGGCTTTGCGACGCTCTCGGCGATGATCCTGCCTTCTGGTCCGCTGTTCATCGCCGACACGTACGTGTCGTATGATCCTTCGGCCGAGCAGCTCGCCGAGATCACGCAACTCGCCGCCGCCGAAGTCCGCCGCTTTGGCATCGAGCCCAAGGTGGCGCTGCTCTCGCACTCGAACTTCGGCACGGAGAACACGGCCTCGGCGCGCAAGATGCGGCAGGTGCTGAACCTCGTGCGCGAATGGGAGCCGGATCTCGAGGTCGAAGGCGAAATGCACGCCGATGCCGCGCTCTCGGCCTTCATTCGCGAGGAGATCTTCCCGAACTCGGCGCTCAAGGGCGCGGCGAACCTGCTCATCATGCCGAGCCTCGATGCGGCGAACATCGCCTTCAACCTGCTCAAGGTCGTCTCCGGCAGCGTGGCGGTCGGCCCGATCCTGCTCGGCGCCGCACGTCCCGCACACATCGTCACGCCATCGATCACGGTTCGGGGCCTGCTCAATGTCTCGGCCATTGCCGTCGTCGACGCGGCGCGCCGCGGGGCTGGCTGAAGCTCAAGGAGAGAAAAACAATGCTGCTCGAGGACAGGATCGCGATCGTAACGGGCGCCGGGCAGGGCATCGGCCAGGCTTGTGCCGTGAGGCTCGCCCGCGAGGGCGCCAAGGTCATCGTCGCGGACGTGAATGACGACGCCGGCAATCGCGTTGTCGCCGAGATCCGCAAGAGCGGTGGCACCGCGGATTTCGTCGACTGCGACGTCTCGGAAAAGCTCGACGTGCACAACTTGATCGCCAAGGCGCTCGAGGTGCACGGCCGCATCGACGTGCTCGTCAACAACGCCGGCATTGTCGATGACGCGCCTTTTCTCGATCTGCCGGAAGAGGAGTTCGACCGCATTCTCGGCGTGAACCTCAAGGGGGCATTCCTCGCCGGTCAGGCAGCCGCGCGGCAGATGGTCAAGCAGGGCGCGCGCGAAGGCAGCGGTGCCGGCGCGATCGTCAACATGAGCTCGGTCAACGCCGTGTTCGCGCTGCCGGATCACGTGGCCTACTCGGTGTCGAAAGGCGGTCTCGCGCAGCTCACGAAAGCCATGGCGATCGCGCTCGCGCCGCACGGTGTGCGCGTGAATGCCGTCGGCCCCGGCACGATCGAGACGCCGCTGCTTGCCGGTGTCGTGAAGGACGCTGCCTTCCGCAAGAAAGTGCTCTCGCGCACGCCGCTTGGCCGCGTCGGCCAGCCGGCGGAAGTCGCCGCGATCGTGGCCTGGCTCGCAAGCGATGAAGCGAGCTACGTCACGGGCACGACCGTCTACGCCGACGGCGGGCGCCTGCCGCTCAACTACGTCATGCCGGAGAAGTAGTAGGCTCGCTTCCATCATCGATGCGAGCCCGTCACAGCGCTGCAGCGGCAGTGCCTACTGGGCTCGATCGATATTCAGGATTCGATTTTGCTCTGTTGTGATGCGTGATCCGTCCCGCGGTGCAGCAGCAAAAGGCCGAGAAGCGCGCAGAAGGCGAAGATCGAGATCGCAAAGGCCAGCCAAAGCGCGGCATGGGGACCGGCAGAGGTCATGATGGCGGCGAATATCGGCGGTGCGGCCGCAAAGGAGAGGTTGAGCGGCACCGCGAGCCGCGCCGATGCGCGGGCATAGGCGCCGGCGGGGAAAATCTGCAGCGGCAGCGTCGCGCGAGTGACGGCGATGATGCCGCCGGCAACGCCGTAGAGCGTGGCGAAAATCATGGCGCCAACGAAGCTGCTGCTCAGCAGAAGAACGATGAAGCTCAGCGGAAACAGAGCCGAGGCCGCAAGACCGGTGACGAAGCTGGACCAGCGCCGGCCGCCGAGGAAGTCGGCCATGCGCCCCGCCCATTGAGCAATGCCGATGAAGGCCGCTGCCGCCAGCGCACTGGCGTGATCGAGACCGCCCGCCTCGAACAGGACGATGATGGTAAGAGCAAAGCCCCAGGTGACAAAGCCATTGGCGGCAAAGCTCATGGCGAGCAGCGTGAAGCGCGACCGGTCAATGGGGGCTGCCTCGGCTGTCGTCTTCGCTGCGAATTTTTCCCTGGGCCGGCGGGCAAGCGTGGCCCAATGCAGTGGCGTGCAGACAAGCAGCATGAGAGCGGCATAGAGCAGCGTCGTCGTGCGCCAGCCCCATTGAGCCTGCAGAAGCCCTGTCAGCGGCCACATGATGGTCGATGTCAGCCCACCGGCCAGGATCAGCACGCCGAGCGCCTCGCGCGCCTTCTCACCGGCGATCTCGGTCACCGCGATCTGCGCCGGCGTCGTCAACATGCTGGCACCGGCAAGGCCGATAATGATCCACGCCAGCGCATAGGTCACCGGGCCATCGGCCAGTCCCATGACCAGGAGGCCGGCTGCGCCGAGGGGAGACCCCAAGGCCATGACCGGGCGCGCGCCATAGCGCTCGAAGACGGCGCTCAGCGGCCAGGACACCATGGCCATGACGACGAGCATGACTGTCGGCCCTGCCATGATCATGGGGAGGCTCATGCCCAGCTCGTCGGCCATGGCAGGTCCTGTAACCGCGGGCAGCCAGAACGTGGCACCCCAGCCAATGAGCTGGGTCAGCGACAGGGCAGCAACAGCACGGACAGTGGGCGAACGGTACGGCATCAGGGGATCGGCGGTGGAAGGGGTGACCGCCTGCATGATGATGCTTGGTGATTGAAAGGTCTACGTCTCCGCCGCGAATACGAGCACGCGTTGCGGATCGACCTCGATGCCGATGTCGCGGCCGCGTGCGGGCACCTCGCTCTCGTGCACGAGCGCCTTGAGCGGTGCGTCGAAGCCCTGCACGGCCATCTCGACGAGCGCGGCATCGCCGAGAAAGCGGACGTGAAGCGCGCGGGCAGGATGGCCCTGTCCTTCGGGCAGCAGGCGTATGGCGCGCTGGCGAATGCAGAGCACGGCTTTGGCGCCGTCGGGCATGGATGGTGCCGGGAAGGTGCCGAGCGGCGTCACGAGCACGCCGCCCGCGACGGACCAGGGGATCTCGTTGATCTCGGAGAAGAGGCGGGCGACGAAAAGATCGACCGGCTGGCGATAGAGATCTTCCGCGCGCCCGATCTGGATGATGCGGCCGGCGCGCATGACGGCAATGCGATCGCCGAGGCGCATGGCCTCCTCGGGATGATGCGTCACGATCATGCAGGTCGCGCGCGTCTCGCGTAGAAGCTCGAGCGTACCTTCCTGCAGGCGCTCGCGGAGCTGGATGTCGAGACCGGAAAAGGGCTCGTCCATGAGCATGACGGCGGGGCGCGGAACGAGCGCGCGCGCCAGTGCCACGCGCTGCTGCTCACCGCCCGAGAGAATGTGCGGATGCTGGTCCGCGTAGCGTTCGAGACCGACGCGCGCGAGAAGCGCCATGGCTTCGCGACGCGCCTCGGCTGCCGGAAGCTGCTTCAAGCCGAAGGCGACGTTCTGCGCGATAGTCAGATGTGGAAAGAGCGCGAAGTCCTGGAACATGAGGCCGACATTGCGCTCTTCGGGCGGCACGAAGCGATTGGGACCGGCCACTTCCTGGTCATTGACCAGAACACGGCCTCCCGTTGGACGCTCGATGCCGGCGGCAATGCGAAGCAGTGTCGTCTTTCCGCAGCCCGAAGGCCCGAGCAGGCAGACGACCTCGCCGGGTGCGATGTCGAGGCTTACGCCCGCGAGCGCGACCGTATCGTCGAAGGTGCGCTCCACGGCCTCGAAGGTCAGGCGCGCGGCAAAGGTCGTCGCAGCGCGCATGGAGCCCTGCCTCGCGCCGGCGCTCGCAATCTTGCTGCCGGCCTCGGGGCGCGACCCAACTCGTCCAAGGAGTGTCTTGAAGACCAACCGTCACCTCGATCGGCCGAACTCTGGAGACGTTCTAAGGGAGCGTCATCAGGTGCGGTCCGCCTCGCCCATATCGTCTTCCTCTTCGTCGGGCAAGTCGGCGGGAGAATCGAGGTCGAGCTCCTCCTGCGCCGCGTCGGCCTCATCTTCGAGCGGGAGCTCATCCGGCATGAGGGCGGCGACATCCGTCGGCTCGGGTACTTTGAAGTCCGGCGGCAGGTTCGCATCGAGCAGGCCCGCGCCCTTCAGCTCCTGCAGACCGGGCAGGTCCTTCACCGTGTCGAGATTGAAGTGACTGAGAAACGTCTCGGTCGTGCCGTAGGTGATCGGCTTGCCGGGAGCACGGCGACGCCCGCGCGGACGCACCCACCCCGTTTCCAGCAGCACATCGAGCGTACCCTTGGAGGTCTGCACGCCGCGGATCTCCTCGATCTCGGCGCGCGTGACGGGCTGGTGGTAGGCGATGATGGCGAGCGTCTCCAATGCAGCCTTGGAGAGCTTGCGCTCCTCCTTGGCGTGGCGCTCGAGCAGAAACGAGAGATCGTCCGCTGTGCGGAAGGCCCACTTTCCGGCGACGCGCACGAGATTGATGCCGCGTGAAGCGTAAAAGCCTTGCAGCTCCGTGAGCAGGGCATTCACGTCGTCGCCCTCGGCGAGGTGGCTCGCGAGATGCTGGACGTCGAGCGGTTCGGATGCCGCAAAGAGTAGCGCTTCCAGGACGCGCAGCTTCTCGCGACGATCGGCAGAGGGCAGCGCCGCGATATTCGCCGGCAGCGGACGCAGCGGCGGCCCCGTGCGCTCCGATGCGGGCGGGCGCACGTCGGAGAGATCGGAACCCGGCTCTCTTTTCTCGTTACTCGTCATCTCACTGTCCGGTGCGATACTCAGCTTGGGTGGAACCATGTCTCGCCCCCGTGTCTCGCCTCCTCGGAATCATGTCCTGCAGCGCGCTCAATTCGCGCCCTGCGATCCTCCGACATCCAGGCGCTGCCACTCCGCGCCTGCTTCCTTGCGTCTCAGATAGATCGGCGCGAACGGCCCCGCCTGCCGGATCTCGATGTGCCCCTCGCGCGCCATTTCGAGCGTCGCGCCGAAGGAGCTGGCGAGCGCCGTGCGGCCAAGCTCCGGTGATGGGAGATATTGCTCGAGGAAGAAATCGAGCTGCACCCATGAGCCGGCGGAACGGCCTATGAGCGTCTCGAGACGCTGACGCGCATCCTTGATCGACCACACGGTGCGCTTCTTCACCACGTGGGCGCGGTGCACGACCGTGCGCGTGCGTTGCTCGGCGTAGGCCTTCAGCAGGTCGTAAATCTCGGCGGAGTGCTCGCGCGTGCGGATGGTCTTCACGCCCTCGGGCATACCGCGGGGAAAGATGTCGCGATCGAGCCGCTTGCGGGTCAGGAGCTGCGCCGCCGCATTGCGCATGGCTTCGAGCCGCATGAGGCGGAAGGCAAGGCGCGCCGCCAGCTCTTCGCCCGAGGGACCGTCCTCGGCCTTCTCGTCGCGCGGCAGCAGCAGGCGCGACTTCAGGAAGGCGAGCCAGGCCGCCATGACCAGATAGTCGGCGGCGAGCTCCAAGCGGAGCTTTTGTGCTTCGCGGATATAGGAGAGGTACTGGGTGACGAGTGTATCGATCGAGATGCGCGCGAGATCGACTTTCTGCGTCCGCGCCAGAGCGAGCAGCAGATCAAGCGGCCCTTCGAAGCCTTCGAGATCGACGACGAATGCATCCTCGGGCGGCGGCGCATCGCCGCGCTCGGGATCGCCCCATTCCTCGGGGCCTGCGTTCGCTTCGCCCGTCCCGCCGTCCATCATGGCCGCCGTTTGACACCCTTGCGGGCGGGCCGGATCATCCAGCCCTTATCCACAGGAACCATAAACTGATTCATGCGCTCACGGACAGCGCGCGCGCAATTGCCGCCTCTGCAAGCTGTGGCTCGAAGGCTTCATGCTGTTTCAGAACTGCCAGAGCCGCTTCCAGGCGAAACCCAGAAGCACCTGAAATCTCAGGGCTTGCGGCGGCGACGGCCTCCATCTCGGCCATGATCCCATTGCAATGGAGCACCAGGTCGGAGCCCGCCGCCAGAACCGCCTCAGCCCGCGCGCCCAGGGGCCCACCGAGTGCCTTCATGCTCACATCGTCGCTCATGAGCAGGCCGCCGAAGCCGATCGAGCCCCGGATGATTTCGGCCGTGACCACCAGCGAGGTGCTCGCGGGCCGTTCGCGGTCGATGTCCGTGAGCAGTACGTGCGCCGTCATGGCTGCAGGGAGATGAGCGAGCGCGCGGAAGGGCGCAAAGTCCGTCGCTTCGAGCGTCGCCCGCGGCGTATTCACGACCGGGAGATCATAATGACTGTCGGCGCCCGCCCGGCCGTGCCCTGGGATGTGCTTCATCACAGGCAGCACGCCGCCTGCCATGAGGCCGGCCGCAACCTCCGCGCCGAGCGCTGCCACCTGATCTACCGTCGCGCCATACGCCCGATTGCCGATGACGTCGTGCGCTCCCGGCACCGGCACGTCGAGGACCGGGGCGCAGTTCGTGTTGATACCGAGCGCGCGCAGGTCCTCGGCATTCTGGCGGCTCACCAGAAAGGCGAGGCGACAGGCTTCCACTGGGTCGTGGGCATAGAGCGTGCCGAATGCCGCGGCTGGCGGCAGCGCGCGGCCAAGCGGCGGCCGAAGGCGCTGCACGCGCCCGCCCTCCTGGTCGATCAGCACCAGCGCGTTGGCATTGCCGATCGCGTCGAGACTGTCGCCGATGAGCTTCCGTATCTGCTCACGGGATACGCAGTTCCGCGCGAACAGGATGATGCCCGCTGGACGAGACGCCGCGAGAAACGAACGCTCCGCGTCGAGCAGCGTCGGACCGGCAAGCCCTGTGATGAATGCGCTCGGCATGATGGCTCCTGGGTTCGTGGTCGCGCCGCTGGCGCGAGTGGGGCCGCGGGCCCCACACCCCGCGCGGGGGGCACCCCCCCCCCCCCCTCCGGTGTGAGGTGGTTCAGCGCGCGGGGAGCGGCGCGCAACTCATCGCTGTCGCTCCCCTAAACTTCCCCCAGAGTCACCGCCAGCGGGGGCGCACTCCGGGGGGCGGCGCAGACCCGCTCCTCCGGCCGCGAGATACGCTCGATAAGGCATGACCCCCCAGCCGCTTC
>Ga0066256_1004212_pt1 | contig 12987 bp, 15 predicted proteins | sample ThiBio_1000_biof_FD_87107 | JGI IMG/M metagenome (GOLD analysis project Ga0066256, IMG submission 87107) | Wastewater bioreactor microbial communities from Cape Town, South Africa - Thiocy_expt_1000_biof (version 2) | ecosystem: Engineered > Bioreactor > Thiocyanate-remediating >...
GCACTGGTGATCGCGGCGGTGCAGCGGCAAGTGCGCGGCCTCCGGCTCGATTGCGCGCCCGCAAGCGCTTCGGGCGGCACGGAAACCTGCCGCGCCGACCTCAAGCCCGGCTGGATCACCCTCTCCTTCCAGGCCGACGGCAAGCTGATCGACGCGACGCTGGTGGGATATCCCGCGCCATGATCATTGCCGTCGATGGTCCGGCCGCTTCCGGCAAAGGCACGATCGCGCGCGCCCTCGCTGCGCATTATGGGCTCCCCCATCTCGATACCGGGCTGCTCTATCGCGCGGTCGGCGTCAGCGTGGCGCGGGCCGGCGGCGATCCGGACAGCGCCGAGGATGCAGCGGCAGCCTGCGCCTTCCCCGATAGTCTGCTGGCCGATCCGGCGCTGCGGACGGAAGAGGCCGGGCCGCTGGCGAGCCGCGTCTCGCGCCATCCCGCTGTGCGCGCCGCGCTGCTGGAGCGCCAGCGCGCCTTTGCGCGGCAGCCCGGCGGGGCAGTGCTCGATGGGCGCGATATCGGCACGGTGATCGCGCCGGATGCCGATGCGAAACTTTACGTCACCGCCAGCGTCGCTGTCCGCGCACAGCGCCGGCATGACGAGCTCCTGCGACAGGGCGAGGACGTCCTGCTCGATACGATTGCCGCCGATCTCACCGCCCGCGACGCGCGGGACATGGGCCGCGTCGATGCGCCGCTGATGCAGGCAGAGGATGCGGACTTGCTCGACACGAGCAATTTGAGTATAGGCGCGGCCGTTCAGCGTGCGATTGCGCTCGTGGATATTCGCCTGAAGGGCCGCTCCTAGCCGGTCCGGACGAGGCGCTCCGTGTTTGCGGGGCGCCCTTTTGCTTTTCCGGCATCAAGCGAACCACTGGCCTTTCGGGCGCCGGATGCCTGGCCGGCATGCGGTCGTCCGGGCAGTTTGGCCAAAGACCGCCGGAGACAACCGGCTGGCCAGCAACGACTTGAAGGAACCATCTCCATGGCCTCAACGGCAAACCCCACGCGCGACGATTTCGCCGCGCTTCTCAACGAATCTCTCGGTGGTGCAGACGGCGGCTTCGAAGGCCGCGTCGTCAAGGGCACCGTCACCGCTCTCGAGAATGATCTGGCTGTCATCGACGTTGGCCTGAAGAGCGAAGGCCGCGTTCCGCTGCGCGAATTCGCCGCGCCCGGCCAGAAGGCTGACCTCAAGGTCGGCGACGAAGTCGAAGTCTATGTGGACCGTGTCGAGAACAGCAATGGCGAAGCCATGCTGTCGCGCGACCGCGCCCGCCGCGAAGCCGCCTGGGACAAGCTCGAATCCGAGTTCGCCGAGAATGCGCGCGTCGAAGGCGTCATCTTCGGTCGCGTCAAGGGCGGCTTCACGGTCGATCTCGACGGCGCCGTGGCGTTCCTTCCGGGCTCGCAGGTCGACATCCGCCCCGTGCGCGACGTCACGCCGCTCATGGACATTCCGCAGCCCTTCCAGATCCTCAAGATGGATCGTCGTCGCGGCAACATCGTCGTGTCGCGTCGCGCCATCCTCGAAGAGACCCGCGCCGAACAGCGCAGCGGCCTCATCCAGACGCTGGCCGAAGGTCAGATCATCGAGGGCGTCGTCAAGAACATCACCGATTATGGTGCGTTCGTTGATCTCGGCGGCATCGACGGCCTGCTGCACGTCACCGATCTGAGCTACAAGCGCATCAACCACCCGAGCGAGATGATCAACATCGGCGACACCGTTCGCGTGCAGATCATCCGCATCAACCGCGACACGCAGCGCATCAGCCTCGGCATGAAGCAGCTTGAGAGCGATCCGTGGGAGGGCGCATCGGCCAAGTATCCGGTCGGCGCGAAGCTGACGGGCCGCGTCACGAACATCACCGAATATGGTGCGTTCGTCGAGTTGGAGCCGGGCATCGAGGGTCTGGTCCACGTCTCCGAGATGAGCTGGACCAAGAAGAACGTCCATCCGGGCAAGATCGTCTCCACCTCGCAGGAAGTGGAAGTCATGGTGCTCGAGGTCGATCCCGAGAAGCGCCGCATCTCGCTGGGCCTCAAGCAGACGCTCGCCAATCCGTGGGAGACCTTCGCGGACAAGTTCCCGGTCGGCTCGACCATCGAGGGCGAAGTCAAGAACAAGACCGAGTTCGGCCTGTTCGTCGGCCTCGACGGCGATGTCGACGGCATGGTGCACCTGTCCGATCTCGATTGGCAGACGCCGGGCGAAGTCGCGCTGGAGCAGTACAACCGCGGCGACATGGTCACGGCCAAGGTGCTGGACGTCGATGTCGAGAAGGAGCGTATCTCGCTCGGCATCAAGCAGCTGGCCGCCGGTGATCTCACCGATGGCGGCGAAGGCGGGCTCAAGAAGGGCTCCGTGGTGACCGGTACCGTGGTCGAGGTCAACGACGGGGGCATCGAGGTCAAGATCGCCGACAGCGAAGTGACCGCGTTCATCCGCCGTGCCGACCTGAGCCGCGACCGCAACGACCAGCGCCCGGAGCGCTTCTCCAAGGGCGAGAAGGTCGATGCGCGCGTCACCCAGGTCGACCGCAAGACCGGCAAGATCGGCCTCTCCATCAAGGCGCTGGAAATCGCCGAGGAGAAGGAAGCGGTCGCCGCCTACGGCTCGTCCGACTCGGGGGGCCCGCTCGGCGACCTCCTGGGCGCCGCGCTCAAGGGTCGCGCGAGAAAGTAAACCGGTCGCGGCCGAGGCCCGCCCGGCCGCTCCTGCGAGGCCCGCGCCACCCGGCGCGGGCCTTCTTAACAGGGAGTGCTCGATTGCCCGCATCTTTGCTCAAGGACGTCGCTTGGCGGGCGATGACTGGCTACGACCTCAAGGCGGTCGAGGAGATCGCCGATGTCGTCCATCCCGGCTTCTACGAAGCGCCCGAGGTGCTGGCCGAGCGGCAGCGGCTCTATCGCAACGGCTGCTACCTGCTCGAAGTCGCCGACCGCCCGGTCGGCTATGTGCTGAGCCATCCCTGGCACGACGGCGCGCCGCCGGCGCTCAACGCGCTGCTGGGCGACATCCCGGCCGATGCCTCCACCTATTACCTGCATGATCTGGCGCTGCTGCCGCTCGCCCGCCGCATCGGTGCCGCGAGCCAGATCGTCAGCGCGCTCACCAAGCACGCCGCCGCGCAGGGCCTCGCCTCGATGACGCTGGTGGCGGTCAACGGTTCGCGCGCCTTCTGGGAACGGCACGGCTTTGCCGTCGTCGACGCCGGCCCCGATCTGAGTGCCAAACTGCAAAGCTATGAGCCGGACGCCCGCCTGATGGTCAAACCCCTCGGCTGAACGCGAAATCGGCGACATTCTCCGCGAGGCGCGACTCGGAGAAGACGTTCCCACGAACCAGCGCAAAGACGATCCAGCCTTCCCCGCCGGCCGATTATCCGTGAGCCGGCGATAGACTAGCTTGTCGGTCGACAAACGGAGACCGTCGACCTATGCGCAAGCTCGTCCTCGCTGCTGCCGCCAGCCTGCTGCTGGCCGTGCCGGCCACTGCCCAGCAGCAGCCCGATTCCCTGCTCAACGTATCCTACGACATCGCCCGCGAGCTGTTCGTTGCGATCAACGAGGCGTTCGTGCCGGCCTACAAGGCAACGTCCGGGCAGGACATCACCGTGAACCAGTCGCATGCCGGCTCCTCGGCGCAGGCCCGCGCCGTGCTCGAAGGCCTCGAAGCCGACGTCGTCACCCTCAACCAGGTGACCGATATCGACAAGCTGGTGGAGGGTGGCGTCGTTGCCGCCGACTGGCAGTCGCAGTTCCCCAACAATGCCTCGCCCTACTATTCGCTGCCGGCCTTCCTCGTGCGCGCCGGCAACCCCAAGGGCATCAAGGACTGGGACGATCTCGCCCGCGACGACGTCAAGGTGATCTTCCCCAATCCCAAGACCTCGGGCAACGCCCGCTACACCTACCTCGCCGCCCGTGCCTTCGCGAACGAGGCTTTCGCCGGCGACGAGGCCAAGGTCGCGGCCTTCCTCACCAAGATCTTCGAGAACGTGCCGGTGTTCGAGACCGGCGGCCGCGGCGCCACCACTGCCTTCGTCGAGCGCCAGCTCGGCGATGTGCTGATCACCTTCGAGGCCGAGGTGCACGGCATCCGCAAGCAGCTGGGCGAAGACAAGTACGAGGCCGTGGTGCCGAGCGTCAGCCTGCTCGCCGAGTTCCCGGTCGCCATCGTCGACAAGACCGTCGACGCACGCGGCAGCCGTGACCTCGCCAAGGCCTATCTCGATTTCCTCTACTCCGCCGACGGCCAGGAAATCCTCGCCGCCAACTACAACCGCGTGCACGACGAGGCCGTAGCCGCCGCGCATGCCGCGGATTTCCCCGAAGTCCGGCTCGTCACGGTCGAGGAGGCGTTCGGCGGCTGGGCCAAGGTGGCCGAGGAGCACTTCAAGGATGGGGGCCTGCTCGACCAGGTGTTCGTCAACCAGTAGCGCTCGCGTTTCATCGGTTGGTCTGGCGGCGCGGCAGTCCCGCGCCGCCATTGTTTGTTGAGGAATAGCATGCGGGCAGGAGGCGGAATCGGCGGGCGACGGCTGCTGCCCGGCTTCGGCCTCAGCCTCGGCATCACCCTGCTCTATGTCAGCGTCATCATCGTCCTGCCGGTGGCGGCGCTGCTGTTCAAGTCGGCCAGCCTCGGCTGGGACGATATCTGGCGCATCGTCTCGTCGCGCCGCTCGCTGGCGGCCTACGGGGTGACGCTGGGCTCGGCCTTCATTGCAACGATCTTCAACGGGCTGCTCGGCCTGCTGCTGGCCTGGGTGCTGGTCCGCTACCGCTTTGCCGGCCGCCGCCTCCTCGATGCGCTGGTCGACCTGCCCTTCGCCCTGCCGACGGCCGTCGCCGGGCTCACCCTCGTCACGCTGTTCTCGTCGGTCGGCTGGTACGGCCAGGTGCTGGAGCCGCTCGGCATCACCGTCAACTACACGCAGGCCGGCATCATCATCGCCATGATGTTCACCTCCATCCCCTTCGTCGTGCGCACGGTGCAGCCGGTGCTCGAGGACCTCGATGTCGACGTCGAGGAAGCGGCCCGCGCGCTTGGCGCCACGTCCTGGCAGGTGTTCAGCCGGGTCGCCTGGCCCGCCATCCTGCCGGCCTTCATCACTGGGTGCGTGCTCTCCTTCGCCCGCAGCATCGGCGAGTTCGGTGCGGTCGTCTTCATCGCCGGCAATCTGCCAGGCCTGACCGAGATCGTCTCGCTGCTGATCTACATCCGGCTCGACGAATACAACTATCCCGCCGCCGCGACGCTGGCATCGAGCCTCTTGCTCTTTGCCTTCCTGACGCTGCTGGCGACCAATCTCCTGCAATCGTGGCAGCTGCGCTATGTCAAACGCAGCTGAGCGCCGCTCCCGCCACCACCGGCGCAGCGGCGCCGAACGGCTGCTCATCGGCCTCGCCCTCGCGCTGGCGGCCGCGATCCTCGTGGTGCCGCTGCTGCTGATCTTCGCTTTCGCTCTGCGCGAGGGCATCGGGGCCTACCTCGACCAGATCCTCCAGCCCGACACGGTGCATGCGATCTGGCTGACGGTGCTCGCGGCGCTGGTCGTCGTGCCCATCAACATCGGCTTCGGCGTCGCCGCGGCCTGGCTGGTCAGCCGCTTCCGCTTCCCCGGCCGGCAGCTGCTGCTGACCCTGATCGACATCCCGTTCTCGGTGAGTCCGATCGTCGCCGGTGTCGCCTACCTCTTTCTTTACGGCGCGCAGGGGCTGTTCGGCCCCCTGCTCGAGGCCGCCGGCATCCGCCTCATGTTCACGGTGGCCGCGATCTTTCTCGTCAGCCTGTTCGTCACGGCGCCGTTCGTTGCGCGCGAGCTGATCCCGCTGATGCAGCAGCAGGGCACCGACGACGAGGAAGCGGCCCTGTCGCTGGGCGCCAGCGGCTGGAAGATGTTCTGGCATGTGACGCTGCCCAATATCCGCTGGGCGCTGATCTATGGCGCGATCCTGTGCAATGCGCGGGTCATGGGAGAATTCGGCGCCGTCTCGGTCGTCTCCGGCGCCATCCGCGGCAAGACCAATACGCTGCCGCTGCAGATCTCGCTGCTGTTCAACGATTTCAACGTCGCCGGCGCCTTTGCCGCCGCCTCGACGCTGGCCTTCATCGCCGTGCTCACGCTCATCGCCAAGGCGGCGCTCGAGGCGCATGGCTGGCGCAAGGCCGGGGCGCGCTAGCTGCCGCTTGCCTGCGGGGGCAGGCGTGGGCTAAGCCCGGGGCCCCAGATCGAGGGCCCCGACATGAGCACTGATCCGTTTGCCGATCCGGCGCATCTGATTCCCGCGACCAGCCGGCTGCGCCGCTCGCGCACGCTGTGGCGGGTGCTGTTCTTTCTGGCGCTGGCCATTGCGGTCGCGGCGCTCGTCGGCCGCTTCGCGCTGGAGAATGCCGGCGTCGGCGACCGCATCGCGCGGGTCACCATCAACGGCACCATTTCCACCGACGCCGCCCGGCTGAAGCTCCTCGACGAGATTGCCGACAACGACGCCGTCAAGGCGGTGGTCGTCTCGATCAACTCGCCCGGCGGCACGACCGCCGGCGGCGAGGAGCTGTATGAGGCACTCGGCGTGCTGCGGGCGAAAAAACCCGTGGTCGCCGTCATCAACGAGTTGGGCGCTTCCGCCGCCTACATGACCGCCATCGGCGCCGACCGCATCTTCGCGCGCCGCCTGTCGATCGTGGGCTCGATCGGGGTGCTCTACCAGCACGTCAGCGCCGGCAAGCTGCTCGATACCATCGGGGTCGATCTCGACAAGGTGCAGACGGGCCCGCTCAAGGCCGAGCCCGATCTCGACGAGCCGATGCTGGGCAATGTGCGCGCCTCGCTGCAGGCGCTGGTCGATGATTCCTTCGCCTGGTTCGTCGACATCGTCGCCGAACGGCGCGGCCTCAGCCGGCCCGAGGTGCTGGTGCTGGCGGACGGCCGGATCGTCACCGGGCGGCAGGGCGTCGAGGCAAAGCTGATCGACGCCATCGGCGGCGAAGCCGAGGCCATCGGCTGGCTCGAGAGCGACAAGGCCGTCGCCGCCGACCTGCCGGTCATCGACTATTATCCGCCGGCCAACGACACCATGTTTGGCCTGCCGCGCTGGCTCACCGGGCTCGCCACCTCAACCCTCGGCTTCGATCCGTCGCGGCCGATCGCGCTTGACGGGCTAGTCTCGCTTTGGCACGCTGCCCCGTCCATGTGAGGTGGTCGGTTTACTTAGAAGTTCGTCGAGGGCGGGATGATCAAATCCGAGCTGGTGCAGAAACTTGCAGACGAGAATCCGCACCTCTTCCAGCGGGACATCGAGAACATCGTCAACGCCATTCTCGATGAAGTCGGCAACGCCATGGCGCAGGGCGACCGCGTCGAGTTGCGCGGCTTCGGCGCCTTCTCGGTGAAGAACCGGCCGGCCCGCGTAGGGCGCAATCCGCGCACCGGCGAACAGGTGGATGTGGGCGAGAAATACGTGCCGCAGTTCAAGGCCGGCAAAGAGATTCGCGAGCGGATCAACCGCAACGCGACCTGACGGCTCCGGGATCTGACTTGATGGTCAAGCGCATCGTGGGGTGGGTCGTTCTGGTGCCGCTCTGCGCGGTGCTGGTGATCTTCGCCCTCGCCAACCGCCAGCTGGTGGCAGTCAATTTCAACCCGTTCGCGGCGGTGCCCGTGCTTGAGCCGGGAACCGGCGTGCCGATGTTCCTCGTCATGTTCGGCGTACTCCTTGTCGGGGTGCTGCTGGGCGGTATCGCCACCTGGTTCGCGCAGGGCCAGCACCGGCGCGACGAGCGCGCCTTCCGCCGTGAGAACGAGCGGCTGCACCGCGAACTCGACGCGGCGCATCGTGCCCCGGCCAACCAGGCCCTCCTCAACGTCGACGAGTTGCCCAACCGGTAAGCAATGGCCGAGCCCCTCATCGTCAAGATCTGCGGCATCAAGACCCCGACGCTCCTCGAAACGGCGATCGCGGCAGGCGCCGACATGGTCGGCTTCATGCACTTTGCGCGCAGCCCCCGGCACGTCGATCTCGAAACGCTGACCGACCTCATTTCGCAGGCGCGGAGACGGATCGAGACCTGCGTCGTCCTGGTCAACCCCGACAACAGCAGCGTCATGGAGATCGCCGCGCTGTCGCCCGACTGGATCCAGCTGCATGGCCCCGAGACACCGCACCGCGTCGGCGCCATCCGCGTCGATGCCGGCATTGCCGTGCTCAAGGCCATCTCGATCGGCACCGCCGACGACGTGGCCGCCGTGGCTGGCTTTGCCGATGCTGCCGATCGCCTCCTGCTCGATGCCAAGGCGCCCAAGGGAGCGGAGCGGCCAGGCGGGCTGGGGGTGCCGTTCGACTGGTCGCTCCTCAAGTCGCTTGACCCCGATCTGCCGTTCATGCTTTCCGGGGGCCTCACGCCGGAAACGGTGGGCGCGGCGATCACGGCGGTCAGACCCATGGGGGTCGATGTCTCGTCCGGCGTCGAAACTGCCCCTGGCGTGAAGGACGCGGGCCGGATCCGCAGCTTCATCGAGAAAGCGCGCGCCGCCCACGGTTGAGCGCGCCCGCAGGGAGTAGGCGCGTTGGACATGTCGAGGGTGAACAGCCTGAAGAGCGGCCCGGATGAGCACGGCCGCTTCGGCCAGTTCGGCGGACGCTTCGTCGCCGAAACGCTGATGCCGCTGATCCTCGAGCTGGAGCAAGCCTACCGCACCGCCAAGGACGATCCGGCCTTCCAGGCCGAGATGGGCGATCTGCGCACCCATTACGCCGGCCGGCCCTCGCCGCTCTACCTGGCGGAGCGGCTCAGCCAGCAGCTGGGCGGGGCGCGCATCTATTTCAAGCGCGAGGACCTCAACCACACCGGCTCGCACAAGATCAACAACTGCCTCGGCCAGATCCTGCTCGCCAGGCGCATGGGCAAGACCCGCATCATCGCCGAGACGGGGGCGGGCCAGCACGGGGTCGCCACCGCAACCGTCGCCGCGCGCTTCGGCTTCCCCGCCGTGGTCTTCATGGGCGCCACCGACGTGGCGCGCCAGCACCCCAACGTGCTGCGCATGAAGATGCTCGGGGCCGAAGTCCGGCCGGTGACCGCCGGCGCCGGCACCCTCAAGGACGCCATGAACGAGGCGCTCCGCGACTGGGTGACCAACGTCGAGACCACCTATTACCTGATCGGCACCGCCGCCGGCCCGCACCCCTATCCGGAGATGGTGCGCGACTTCCAGTCGGTGATCGGCGACGAGATCCGTGCCCAGCATCTCGAGCTCGAGGGCAAGCTGCCCGACGCGCTGGTGGCCTGCATCGGCGGCGGCTCCAACGCCATCGGCACCTTCCACCCCTTCCTCGACGATCCCTCCGTTCGCATCTTCGGGGCCGAGGCGGGCGGGCACGGCATCGACGTGCCGAATGGCCATGCCGCCTCGATGACCGGCGGCCGGCCGGGCGTGCTGCACGGCAACCGCACCTATCTGCTGCAGGACGACGACGGCCAGATCCTCGAAGGCCACTCGATCAGCGCCGGCCTCGACTATCCCGGCGTCGGCCCCGAGCATTCCTGGCTGCGCGATACCGGCCGCGTCAGCTACGTGCCGGTCACCGACAGGGAGGCGCTCGACGCCTTCATGCTGTGCACCAAGACTGAGGGCATCATCCCGGCGCTCGAAAGCGCCCATGGGCTCGCCCACGTGCTCAAGCTGGCGCCGACCATGGGCCGGGACGAGACCATCGTGCTCTGCCTCTCCGGCCGCGGCGACAAGGACGTCGAGAGCGTCGGCCAGCACCTCGGGATGGCGTTTTAGCCCCCGATCTCCGGCACAGGTTAACGGGCCCCTAGCGCGGCGGCGGTTTCTCATACCGCGGCCGCAATCGAGCCATGCACAAAGTCGCAGTTGTACTCAGGCCCCAAAGCGCCGATCTGAGGCCCAGATCAGGAGACACTAATGAGAAACTCGTTCCTCAACAGCATCAGCGGCTTCTTCGGCGACGTGGCCCGTGCCAACGAGGCAGCGCGCACCTACGACCGGCTGTCGGCCATGAGCGACGTATCGCTGGCCGCCCGTGGCCTGAAGCGCGGCGATCTCGCTGCCGCTGCCTACAGCGCGGCGTTCGCCAAGTACCGCGATTGACTCCGGTCGGCGTGAGCCCCTAAACGGGCGTCCGAACCGGGGATCACGCCGAACCATGACCAACCGCATCGCCGACCGCTTCGCGGCCGTCCGGGCCGAGGGCCGTCCTGCCCTCGTCACTTTCGTAATGGCGGGCGACCCCCACCCCCCCCCCCCCCACGCGGGCCTCGAAGCGCCGCCGGCCCCCCGGGCCCACCACACCCCGGTGGGGGAGCCCGTCTCCCCTTCCCAGGGCGGAGGCCCGCGCGGGGCGATGGGGGGCCCGCCCGCCCCCCCCCCGCGGGGCGCCCCCCGCCCGAACCCCCGCCCTGCGGGAAGCCGCCCCCCCCACGGCGGCGCCCACCCCCCCCCGCTGCGGCGGCTTCCCGCCGTGCTCGCCAATACGTCGGGCTTTGTCTACTACGTGACGATGACCGGCATCACCGGCGCGGCCATCAAGAGCCATGCCGCCGTGTCCGATGCCGTCGCCCGCATCAAGCAGCACACCCCGCTGCCGGTCGTCGTCGGCTTCGGCATCAAGACCGCCGACGATGCCGCCAGCCTCGGCCGGCATGCCGATGGCGTGGTCGTTGGCACGGCGCTCTGCAATGCCATCGGCGGCAGCCTCGCCGGCGGCAGGGCGACGGCCGAGACGCTGCCGGCAATCGTCTCGCTGGTCGAAAGCCTCGCGGCCGGCGTCCGCCGCGCCCAGTCCTGATTTCGCTGCGGCCCACGGCGCCGGTTTGCGGTGGGGCGCGGCTTTGATAATATCCGCCACAATCGCCATATAGGCCGAACGCCGCGCCGCCCGCGGCAGAGAGAACTGGGTCAAGGCAGATGAACTGGATCAACAACGTCGTCCGGCCGAAAATCCGCTCCTTCCTGAAACCCAGGGAGACGAGCTCGGAGAACCTGTGGGTCAAGTGCCCGGAATCCGGCGAAATGGTCTTTTACAAGGACCTCGAGGCCAACCACTGGGTGGTGCCCAATTCCGGCTACCACATGAAGATCAAGGCGGCCGACCGGCTCCGGCTGTTCTTCGATGATGGCCACTACGACACCGTGGCCCTGCCGACCGTGGCGCAGGACCCGCTGAAGTTCCGCGACAGCAAGAAATACGCCGACCGCCTGCGCGAAAGCCGCACCAAGACCGGCCATGAGGACGCGGTGACCATCGCCACAGGCAAGCTGTTCGGCACCGACGTCACCGTCGGCGTGCAGGATTTCGATTTCATGGGCGGCTCGCTCGGCATGGCCGCCGGCGCGGCCATCGTGAAGGGCCTCGAAACGGCGCTCGAGCGGCATACCCCGTTCATCTTCTTTGCCGCCTCGGGCGGTGCACGCATGCAGGAAGGCGCCCTGTCGCTGATGCAGATGCCGCGCACCACCGTCGCGGTGTTGCGCCTGCGCGAGGCCGGCCTGCCCTACATCGTCGTCCTCACCAATCCGACGACCGGCGGCGTCACGGCCTCCTATGCCATGCTGGGCGACGTGCATATCGCCGAGCCTGGGGCGCTGATCGGCTTCGCCGGAGCCCGCGTCATCGAGCAGACCATCCGCGAGAAGCTGCCCAAGGGCTTCCAGCGCTCCGAATACCTGCTCGACCACGGCATGGTCGACATGGTCGTCCACCGCCACAACCTGCGTCCCACCATCGGCTCGCTCATCGCCATGTTCATGGGCGCCGAGGCCCCGGCCGAGGTCGAAGCGCCGGCGCCGGTGACCAGCACGGTGCCGACCATCCTTTCCACCGACGACGATCTCGTCACTGCCCCGCCCGAGGCCGCGCACGCGGAATAGCGTTCGCGCCTCGCGGTCGATGCACGGCTGGGGGCGGCCCGTGACCGTCCCACCGTCCTCCCGCAGGTGAGCCATGCCCGCATCGCCGCAGAAGCCGCTGCTCGTCTCCGAGGTCAACCTCGTCTGGTACCCGGTGACGCTGGTCCCCATCCTCCTGCTGGGCTACTTCTCGTTCAGCGGCGCGCTGCCCCAGTTGCTGGGGCTGCTCGCCATCTTCCTGTTCGTCTTCTGGCTCACGTCCTGCATTTTCGCGGTGATCGGCAAGCTCACGAAGAAAAAGCCGCCGGAGCTGCGCCAGTGAGCCTCAAGACCCGCCTCATCCCCTGCCTCGACGTCAAGGACGGTCGCGTGGTGAAGGGCGTGCAGTTCGTCGACCTCGTGGATGCAGGCGATCCGGTCGAAGCCGCCATCGCCTACGATGCCGCCGGGGCGGACGAGCTCTGCTTTCTCGATATCACCGCCAGTTCGGAAGGCCGCGAGACCATCTTCGACGTGGTGGCGCGCACCGCCGAGCACTGCTTCATGCCGGTGACTGTTGGCGGCGGCATCCGCCGCATCGAGGACATCCGCAAGCTCCTCCTTGCCGGCGCCGACAAGGTCTCGATCAACACCGCGGCGGTCAACGACCCCGATTTCGTCGCCCGCGCGGCCGACAAGTTCGGTGACCAGTGCATCGTCGTTTCGGTCGATGCCCGGCGCCGACAGACGCGCGCGCCGGGCCAGCACAACCGCGACGAGTGGGAGATCCATACCCATGGTGGCCGCAACCCGACGGGGCTCGATGCGGTGGAATTCGCGCAGCGCATGGTCGAGCTGGGCGCCGGCGAGCTGCTGGTCACCTCGATGGATCGCGACGGCACCAAGTCGGGCTTCGATCTGGAACTGACCCGCGCCATCACCGACAGCGTGCATGTCCCGGTGATCGCCTCGGGCGGCGTCGGCTCGCTCGACGATCTCGTTGCCGGCGTGAAGGAGGGGCATGCCAGCGCCGTGCTCGCTGCCTCCATTTTCCATTTCGGCACCTTCACCATTGCCCAGGCGAAGGCGCATCTTCTAAGGACCGGCATTGCCGTCAGGAACGACGGT
>Ga0066256_1004215_pt1 | contig 12984 bp, 5 predicted proteins | sample ThiBio_1000_biof_FD_87107 | JGI IMG/M metagenome (GOLD analysis project Ga0066256, IMG submission 87107) | Wastewater bioreactor microbial communities from Cape Town, South Africa - Thiocy_expt_1000_biof (version 2) | ecosystem: Engineered > Bioreactor > Thiocyanate-remediating >...
GCCCCATGCCATCGGCTCCGCATCGGCAGCGGCGGCGGCGGCAGCGGCAGCTGCTGCAGCGGCGGCTGCTGGTTGGGGTGGCGGCTGCGGTGCTGCTGTTGTAGCTGTTGTTGCAGCAGCAGCAGCAGCAGCGGCGGCACCAGATCCCCTCGAGGCGGTCGCCATCCTTGCTGCCAGCAGCACCGGTAGTCCAGGCCAGTTGTCAGTCGTACTGGTGCTCCAGCCGCAGGTGGTCGGTGGCCAGGATGTTGGTCCAGCAGTGGTGACAAGGCCAGCCCAGCAGTGGTAGTCCAGCAGTGATCAGCCCCCTAGTCGTCAATGACCAGTGCTGCACTACCGGCACCGGTACTCGGCAGAGTGGCCAGGCTGCTACCAGCACCCGGGCACCGGTACCGGCCAATTCACCCGCAGTCACAGTCACCGAAGCGGAGTAACACGTACAGCAGCCCGCCGACGACTTGGTAGTCAATCGCGACGTTGTCAATCGCAGCCACCCAGCAATACCCAGTACCCAGTACCCAGTACCCAGTTCCAGTGCCAGAGACTTCTACCAGTAGTAGTAGCAGTATTAGTAGGAGTAGTAGCGGTAGTAGCACTAGCAGTAGTAGTAGTAAGCAGTAAGTAGTAGCAGCTGCGATGCCGCAGGTGAGAGGGCGGTGAGGGGGTGGAGAGAGGGGATGATATCTTACAACATGCCAAAGTCCCAACGAGGGCAGCAAATGAAATAGCGTGCGGAAACCATACCAAATGCAAGCTGGCATGCGCCCATCGGTTTACAATTGTGGCTGCAAGCCGCATTAACGACTTTGTATCACGGCGTATCTTGGCGTTCTGGGGCGTTCTGACTGAGGTGAGGCGTTCTGACAAGGCCGCATCGGTACCACACCACCACGCCCACGCCGGTTGCCGAAAATGCTACTGCGCCGCAGATTCCAACTAAAACCACGCGAATATTAACATTTACCCTTATATTTGAGTTTTTCCACCACAAAGTGCGCCGTCAGCCGTGCCATTATTAATTTTCTACTCCACACAAACTTTGGTGCGTCCTCGTGCGGGTGACCGTGCGCGGCCGCCACCGGCAGCAAGTTGCCGCAGCAACACAGCACCAACCGCCAGTCTGAGGCCTACGTAAAGGATTTTTCGCTCCAGCGGCCAAGATGGGTGCCTTGATTTCGTTGGCGGGCTGGTTCGTGGACCGGTGGTTCGGTTCCAAGCCAGCAGCTCCTGCGGGCGTCGTGGAGCTGCGTCGGCTACCGGTACCCAACGTTGCGGAGGTGGCGGGTGCTGCAACGTACAAGGTGGTGCTGCTGGGGGACAGCAACGTGGGCAAGTCGGCGTTGCTGATGCGCCATACGACTGGCAGGTTTGATGAGCGGATGGAGGCGACACCGCCAGGGATCGACGTGTCACGGTCGGAGCACACCGTGCCGCGTGCGGATGGCCGCGGCGAGCGCACCGTAGCACTGCAAATATGGGACACTGGTGGGTCAGAGCGCTTCCGCTCCTTGACACGAAGCTTTCTGCGGGGCGCGCACGCGGTCATCCTTGCCTTCCGCGTCGATGAGCCCCACACCTTGGTGGACGCCTGCGACGTCTGGTTCCGGGCGCTGGAAGACGAGTTTGGGGATGCGCTGCCACTGGTGGTGCTGGTGGGCACGTGCGAGGACCTGCGGCGTCGGCCTGGTGGTGCTTTCCGGCACGCCACCCACACGGACATTGCAGCTTGCCTGGAGGCAGTGCACGCGTCCGAATACATCCCTACCAGCGCCATGGAGGGGTACAACGTCCACACCGTGTTCCAAAACGTGGCAGTGCGGTGCGCCCTTGCTGCCCCAGCTCCTGCGCCTGCTGTCGAGGTGGACGTGGTGGTGCCTGCGGGTGGCGCTGGTGGCATGCCGGCGCCGCCGGCGCCGCGCCGCCGGCGCCGCGCCGCGTGCCCTTCAACTACGAGGACGTCGCGTTGTGAGGTGCGCCGGCGCTGCGCAGGGCGGCGTCAACATGGCTGACGATTTGAAGCGACACGCGTCACAAAGTTACACGCAGTCACACGCCACAACGGCACACGCTGTCGCGAGTCACAATGATAACACAAGGCACAGTCACATACGCACAAACCGTGACACACAAACTACGGCACAGAGAAGGCACAATTCACGGCAGCCACCCAATTAGCAACCCGTCGCGCTTCACCTGCGGCGGCTGCGGGCAGCCGGCGTGGCTGCAAAGGCCACGACGCGGGCATGGTTTGGGGCGGCTGCAACGTTGGCAGCGATGCTGGCGGCGCACGCGGTGGCGCTGCCTGCCGCTGCTGCGCCTGCACCGCCTACCCCATCGGCGGCTGCGGCCACACCCTCGTCGCCGCCTGGAGTGCTTGCGATCTCGCTGCCCATCACGCGCCGGCGGATGGAGATGGTGGGCGTCATCGCTGTGGCGCTGGTCGCTGTGGCCGGCGGTGCCGCCACCGTCGCCGCACTATTACCACCGGGTGGAGCGGCCCGAGCACGCAGCGGGTTCATGGTGGAGGTTGGCGCGGTGCCGTCGCCGTCGGTGGCGCCAGGACTACCCGCAGCAGCATTCCCGGTACTGTTGCCCAGCGACGCGGATGACGCCGCAATGATGCTGACCCCGGTACTGCTGCGACGCCGTGCTATCGACGCGCGCACGCCCGCCACCCTCCCTGACAGCGCCGTCACCACGGATGCGCGGCGTGCAATGCGGTGTGCACGTGCACACTGCAGGCGCAGCCACAGGCCCGCAAACACGACAAAGGTGCCAACGTTGATGACGCCCAGCAGCACGGTGACCGCCCACTCAATGCTCGTCATGGACTCCGGCGGGTGCAGCTCGGCAGACGTCACGCCCACGTTGTACTGCAGCAGCGCGGTGGAGATGACGGCGGTGAGGAAGGTGGCAACCAGCGACGCCATCTCCAGCCCATTGAACAGGCGCTTGGTATACGGGCTGTACCGCGCCTGCAGCACCGCTGCAGCCGCAAACCACAACGTCGCGCCGACGCACTGCAGGTACGGGTTTGTGACCTTCACTGCCAGCAGCACCACGCCTGCTTTCCTGCACAATACGATGGCCTCCCACCACACGCGGCTGTCACCCGACACCACCCACGCGTGGCTTGTTGCCTCGGCGGCTGATTGCAACAACGATGGCCGTCTCCCACCGTGTACGCTGGCTGTACCCGGTGGAGCAGTGGCAAGTTTGCCGCCGTCTGTCGCCTCCTTGCCTGCAACCATGGGCAATGGCGTTTTCGCGCCGAGCAACTTGCGGAGGCTGCCCAATACGTCGCGGCCTGAAGACCCACCCGTGGACAGCGGCGACGAGACAAGGGCACGCGACGGCGCGCGGTAGCCGTCAAACAGAAAGCCCCACGTGGCATGGAACCCCGCGTCGGCAAGCTGCTCGTTGCGTGCCGTGCCCATCAGCCACGCCAGACCGGCAGGGAAGCCAATGCCAAGCAACACCAGCACGGTGTATGCCAGTGCGTGTGCAACGGTATGTTGTCCTACGCCGCATTCCACGCGCAGGTCCGACCGTAAGTACCGGTGTCCCGCCACGGGGTCAATGCAGTCCAGCGCGCGCAACGACGCCGACACGATGGGCATGTACGCCAGGAATAGCACAAACAACAGTGTGGAGAAATGGCGCTTGGTCGCCCACCATGCTGACACCGCTGATTTGAACGCCACGGTGTCCATGCCGCAGCGCGGCTTGCAGTACAGCGACCGGCCGGTGGTGGCGGCGTGGAAGATAACCACCACCGCCGCCGATGCCAGGAGTGGAAGCAGTATTGTGGCACAGTATTGGAACAGGTAGGGCAACCGCAAGATGCACTCCAGCGCGCCCACTGATAACGGGCTGGCGCTGACCACCTCCGTCCACCCCATCACGTTGTCGTACGCCTTCGTACTACCAGCGCGGAATACGCGCAGGCTGCCGACGCCCTGCAGGTAGCCCAGTGCAATGCGCAACACGATAGAGGCGTCAGATCGACCAGATTCTTTACGCAGTGCAACGCGCGTCAGCACCACCAGGAGGAGTGTCAAAGCAGCAACAAGGAACAACCACGACGCGCCAGCGTCCCAACAAAGTGCGCACGCCTCCCCAAACCGCGCATAGTTGACGTCTACGTCACACACGCCACATAGCGGCCCGGTGTAGCCGTACGCACAACCATAGGAAGCGCCGCTGGTGTTGCCGCTGTACACCAGCGTGCACGCCTCCGCGTTGTAGCACGGGTGCAGCTCAGTAGTTGGTCCCAGTGGCACGTCCGCCTGCGCCGCCGGCCGGAAGTAGTGCGGCAGCAGCGTCAATATGCCGTCATTGCAAGTGGCGCCAGCGGGTGGGCAACCGATGCAGCGCGCGCCCATACCGCCCAAGCTGAAGGTACCACCGCCGCATGTCACACAAGTCACGGACTCCGACGATTGCCCTGCCCGGCAGCCATCAACCTCCACCGCAAATGGCAGCGGCGGCGGGATGGTCAGCCCGCCGATGGCACAAGACAATGTCAGCCCGTACGTCTGCCCCTGCGGCACCACCAGCGTGAAGGCGTCAAACACGGCAATGTTGGTGTCGGTGGATGCAACCACGGCAGTGTGCTGCAGGAACACGGCCGAGGTGTCGTTAATTGTGGTGGCAGACGTGTTGAGCGCAATGGTACACACAATTGATGGTTGTGGCACTGTCAGTGCGACGCCGGTGCTGCACGGGGATGTGCGGGTACCGTTTGGCAACGCTGCTGCAATGCCGATGCTAAACGCAGGCAGCGGATCCCCAACCGGAGCCGTTGCCGCTGGTGGCACGCACACCTGCGATGTCAGTAGGGTTGCTGGGATGGGGAGGCGGAGCGGCGACACGGCGTCGCCGGATGCAAGGTGCTGACACTCCACCACCAGGGTGACATTACGCGTGGCGGGCGACGTCTGGACTACAAACCGCGGCACAGCAACGACGCCAGTGTGGACGTCCGTTGGGATGGATCGCAGCGACGTCAGCGCCGTGGTGTCGTCCACTATTACCAGGTCCGTCGCAGGCGTTGACACTGACACAGAGCAGCTGACGTCAGCAACTACGGCGTCGTTGTGGCGGGTCACCACTGCCGCCACCAGCGGTGGCTCCACCGGCCACGGTGACGACGCGTCGGACGCAATGAAAGTGGACGGCAGCGCTGACATGATGCGCGCCTCCAGCGACGCGGTTGTGAAGCGCCATGGCGGTGTAGTCATAACCTGGCCCCACACCGTGCACGCCACTTGTACGTACACCTGCGTGGCTGGCGGTGCCTGCAGCGTGGCGTTAACCGCCATTGGTATCGTCGATGTGCGCCTGACGCGCTGCCGTCGACTGCCAGCGACCAGGTGTCTGCAACCAGCCGCGTGCTGCGCACGGCCGCATTTACAAGCAGCACCTCGCAGGCTGTTGTTGTTGCGGCGCCGTTGCTGCTCGTTGCTGGCGCGCCGATGGTTCCAGTCAGGTGCAGCGACAGTGACGTGTACGCTAGCGCGATGGCAGGCGGCGCATCCCACGCCAGTGTCAACTGCAACGTGGAGGTCGTCAGCGTTGGCAGCCGCATCCGCTCGCCAGTGGGCGTCCAGGTGCACTCGGCCGCCACTACCAGCTGCGTGTCCAGCGGGCAGGCTGCAGTTGGCAGCTGCGGCAGGGTGACCACGATGCTGGCATTGCCCACACCGGTTGTAATAGTAGCACCGCCCGTGGAAGTGCTAAATGACGTGAACGGTGATGCGGATGCAATCAGCACGGCCAGTGGCGTGGTCAACGGCAGCGGCGTTGATGCGCGGAAGACGCCTGCCACACACGACAGCAGTGTGACGACGTCAGTGCCAGGCGGCAGTGGCACGGCTGGTGAGCTTGCCACTGACAACGTCAATGCAGGCAGCGCCTGTGACGGCACCACGACTGACGGCATGGCGGCGTCAGTCCAAGCCGCAGTCAACGCCGCCACGCTCACGTTGATAGGCACGCCCAGCGCGGCGCTGCGGCCCACGCCGTCACGGCATGTCAGCACCAGTGACGCTTTGGCGCCGCCAGCCGCGCGCAGCCCTACACGCGGCAGCGACACGTTGGCGCGCGTGGCGGCGGTGCCAAGCGACACTGATACGGATGTCTCGCCCACCAGCTGCAGTGCCGCGTCCGCCAGCCCCAGTCCAACGCCGGGAACTGCCGCTGTTGTGGGCGGCTGTGTTGTAGTTGCAGCCGACACGCTACACGTCAGCACGTTGCGTGCGGGCGCCGTCACGTCGAGTGCGGGTGCCCACGGCAGCACCGCCGATGTCCCAGACGGCCACACAGCGCGTACTACTGCACTGCCGCTGGTGCCGTCACGCAGCGTGACAGCGTAGGCGCGCGTGGTGACATTAAGCAGCGGCGACACCACAGTGTTGCCGCCCCACAGACTACACACCAGCTGCAGTGTCAGTGTGGTACTAGGCGGGCCCTCCACTGTCAGCGCCAGCGGCTGGCCGCCCATAACAGCGCCATCGACGTCAACGATCCATGACGCCGCGCTGCTGGCAGCGGCCAACAATATGGACAACGAGCTGGCGGCAATGGGGCGCCAAGTACACCGCGCAGCAGCGCTGGCAAAGTTGCCCACGCCGGGTGGTGACAGCGTCGCGGCTGCTGCAATGCTGTCGCTCTCGTACGCCTCCACAAGCAGCGTTGTTGCCGGTGTCAGCACCAAGCTTACGTTGGCAACCGCGAGGGGCAGCGTGGGCAGTCGCACGCGCTCGCTGGTGGCCACCCACGTGCACTCGGCGTACAATGCCAGTGCCTGACCAAGGCGCGCTGCGGATGCGGTTAAGCCGTCAAACGCAATACCAGCAGCGGAACCATTGATCAGCGCCACAGTGCCACTCACCGACGACAACACGTCACGCGTCGACACTCGGTCCAGCGACTGGCTCAGTGGCGGCGGGGTGACAGCAGTGGGCAACAACAGCGCCATGCACGACAGCGAAGTCACGCTGGCGGCCGTCAGCACTCCATCGCTGCCGACCAAGGTAAACACCGCTGACAGCACTGGCAGGGCCTCTGGTACCACAACAGCCGGCAGGCTGGTTGAAGTCCAGTCGGCGCGCCAGGCGGCCAGCACCACGGTCGGGTTGGACTGCCCTGTCGTGGATGCCGTCAGACCGACGGCGTCGACGCATGACGCTGTCAGCGTGCCGGTGCAGCCTGACGCGCCGCTCGTCGCCAATGCATCCAACAGCAAGTCCGTTAGCACGGCGTCCGGGGTGCCGCTGGCGCCCACCGTCAGTGCGGCGGCGGGTGTGGTCACGGTCACACCAGTTGGGCGTGACACTAGTGTTGGGTTCGACGTGGCGCAGGACGTGATGTTAATGGCAAGACTGCAGGTTGCTTCCTCACGAGACGAGAGCTGCAGGGTAGGTGCAGGTGACAGCACTCCGCCAGGCAGCGCGGTCAGCGTTGTTGATGGTGCCCATGACACTGCAAAGGACGCGGGGTACGTGAGGTTGACGGGCTCGGTGGAGGCGGCGCCAGCGGCATTGACCACCTTGACCGACACTACCGGGTAGCCGGGCGCAGATGGCTGCACTGTGGGCGCGTTACACTGCACCACTGTTTGTGATAGCACTACGATGCCGCTGCATACCTCGCCGCCAATGTACACGGTAGGCGGAGCACGGGTGGCATCCATCATGCCGGTGCTGGTCGCAACCACCGGCAGGCCCGGCGCAGCGATGGAGGTAGGCGTGATGGAGACCAGCACTGGTCGGGTCGCTAGCGTCACACAGACGTCGCAGGTGACGGGGCGGGTGGCAGGGTTGACCCATGCCACGCTCACGTTCACGGCAACCTGTGGGCCATTATTTGCACGCAGCATATCGACAGCGGAATGGCTAGCATTCCAAATGACAAACAGCGCGGCGTCGGAGCGACCAGCGACACAAACAACTGACGCGCACGGCACGCCGGCCAATGATGCGGCCGCCAGCTGCGGGACACCACCGGCGCACAGCGCTATACCAGCCAGCGTGATGTTGATGGCTTGGTGCGCCGACTGCGCAGGTGGCAGCAGCTGCAGCTCCGTGTTGGCGCCAAGTGCTGGTGCCGACAGCAGCAGCGACGGTAGCACACCGCTGATGTTGAACGCCCCGGCCGCCAGCTGCACGACAACGGCCACATTGGTGGCATCAGTGGTGGGTGTCGCACATGACAGTGTGGTTGGTGCCTCCCACGCCGGGTCGGTGCACTGCGCACCGTCCAGCCACACGGCCAGGTTGTCGATGGTGGCCTGCGCAGGCGGCTGCAGGCCGGTGGCGGTCCAGTCAGCAGCCGTAAGTCTTGGCGCTGGCAGGCGTAGCACAACGCGGCCAATGCCAGGTGTGAGTGACGCAAGTCCAATACCGCCACCAGGTGCGAGGACCACGGGCAGCGGCGGTACCAGCATGAAGGAGGCGTTGAGGCGCTGTGGGACGCCACCAGTGCCGGCATGTGCCACCCACACGTTCGTGAGTACGGGCGCAGTGGATGCAGCCGGAAGCAAGAACAGCAGCGCGCATGACACGGTGTTGGCAGAAAACACCGCCAGCGGGCCGCATGACACATTGGCTTTGGCCGGCTGCACACCGGCAGGTACCAGATACAAGGTAGTGTTAACCCAGGTGCCGGCTCCGTCTGCCACCAGTGTTATGGTGTCGCGCCACGACGCGGTGGCATTGCAGCCAGGGGCTGCCAGGCTGGGCGGACACGCAATGCACTGCTTTGTTGACTCTGGAGCGTAAGTGCCAGTCGGGCAGGGCGCGCAGGCCGAGGCAGCGCCCGCAGCATACGTGTTGGCGCGACATGGGGCCGGTAGACCTGTACCGCCGGTACAAGCAGCCCCAGCGGGGCATGTTATGCAGGCATAGTAGAGCGCGCCGCTAGCTGGAAGGCGCAGCATGCCATAGTACGTCCCTGAGGGGCAGGTTGTACCGGAAAGCAAAGGGGTGCGTGATTGATCCAGCACCACCAGGGCTGGTTGCTTGGTGGCGGAGAAAGCGGTGTCGCTGACGTAGGTCAGGTTGCTGTTGCCCGCCAGTGACAGCCAACGCAGCGCCGGCATGCCGTCAAAGTCGTGCTCGTTCACCGCAGCCATGCCGGTGGCGCTGGCGTCCAGTGCGGTGATAAGTGGTAGAAATAGTTGCGGCTGTGTCAGCAGGCTGCCAATACGGAGGCCCGAAAGATTGGCCAGCCCAATGGCACCGGCACAATTTATGCATGTCAGCGTTGACAGCCCATTGAAGCTGCCAGAGGTGAGTTGTTGCACCTGCTGTGATGACGTTGGGGAAGGCAGCGTGAGGTTAGCGAGTGCCGGCAGCGCAAGAGCGGCTGGCGGCACGGTTGGGGTTGTCAGAGTGACCGACCGCAGGCCGCGCTGCGCAGACGTGGCGAAGGTGGTGTTGAAGTTGCCGGCTGCAGCGGGTGCTGCGCTGCGTGGCGCCAGAGTCACGGCGCCAAGCATCAGCACGCGTAAAGCGGGATTGAGGCCTGCGGTGTTGGCAGCTGCCAGTGGCGACGAGAAGGTCGCATTGCGCGCGTCTAGAACAGGCTGAGCTCCCGGGCTACTAGTGGTGCCAAGCGCGCGCCATGCCGTAAGCTGGTGAGTGGGCGCCAGCGGAGACGGCGGCAGTGGCGCGACAGCAAGGGTAGCTGAGGCAAGCGGAGACAATAGGAGTTGAATCCGCCGGATGGCGTGGTTGCCGGAGTCGCCGATGTAAAGGGCGCTGCTGACAGCATCCAGCGCAATAACCCAAGGGCTATTAAATGATGCCGCCGTGCCAATGCCATCCACAAATGCGGCGGCGTTTGAGCCGGCGAATGTAGTGACGACGCTACCAGCTATATTGATGGTCCGAATGCGATTGTTGTCAAGGTCCGCCACGTACAGCATACCGGTACCTGCGGCTGCATCCAATGCCAACCCGGTTATGAAGCTAAACTGCGCAGCGCTACCAGTGCCGTCAACGTTACCACTGGTGGTGGTGCCTGCCAGCAGCGTGGACACACCCGCGTACGTGACAGTGTATACTGAGTACTCTACTGCCACATACATAACACGCGCCGCGGTATTCAGTGCAATGTCGCGGACACTGGCGGCAAACGAGACAAACGTGGCAACCGCGTATGTGCCATTGGTGGCAATGGTGCGGATCTTGTTATTATACGTATCCGCCACGTACAGTTTCTCCCCATTCATATCCGCCCGCACGACATACGGGTTGTTAAACGTGGCGCTGGTGCCAACAGTAGCATCAGCCAACCCAGACGTTCCAGATGTACTCCCAGCCACCCATGCGCCCGACAGCATGCGGATTGCGTGATTGAACCTGTCTGCCACATATACGTTGCCAGCACTATCTACCTCCACGCCATGTGGCTGGTAAAACTTGGATTGCAGCGGCGTGGCGCCCACATCCCTGCCACTGCTACCTGCAATGCCTGCCACAGTCGTAACGTTCCGCGTCGTGATATCCACCCGCCGAATTAAATGGTTGCTTGTGTCAGCCACGTACAGTCCTCCGGCGCCATCGGGTGATAACCCCCGCGGGCCATTAAACCGTGCTGCGGTGCCCACACCATCTGCTGTTCCACTTGCCCCATTGCCTGCAATCGTGGTGACAGTGCCGGGAACAGCGGCGCTGCCGACGATATTCTGTGGGATCCCACCACCTCCTATTGCTGCTACTACAGAAACCCGCGCGCTGCTATTCGACGCCAGGCACCCCCAGCGCGCGCACGCCACCTCATAGCCGGCACTCGCTATGCTTCCAGACACCGCGCCCCAACAAGTCACCGGCCCCGGCACACTCGACCCCGACGCGGCGCACGTCATGCCGCCGCCTGCAGCCAGCCACCACACGCTGCCATTTAACATAACCGCCGTAGGTGGCGCCGCACCACCATTGGCATTGCTTCCCCAGCAAGCCACGCTGCCGTTCACCCGCACGTAGCACGCGTGGTCGGCACCTGCCGCTACATGCTCAGCATCGGTAATTGACTGCCAAGTTGCCACCGCAGCCACAACCGGGTTCGTGGCGTTGCCCCAGCACACCACGCTGTGATTGCGCGCCACGCCGCATGTGTAATCGACACCCGCCGTGACGCCCTGGAAGGCGACGCCTGGCGGCACGTTGATCCCACCAAGCGATGTGGCATTGCCGTAGCAGAGCACGGTGCCATTTGGTGTCAGCCCGCACACGTGGCGCGGTCCAGCATGTGCGTCCACAAAGAAGGTGGACGCCGGCGGCAGCTGCGCCGTGCCGCCCGGCAGCGCGCCCCAGCAGCGCAGACTGCTATTTACAGCCGTCAAGCCGCAACTAAAGTCGTCGCCAACCGTCACGGCATGGAACGCCACACCCGCCGGCGGGTACAGCTTGCCCGTTGTGGTGGCATTGCCGCGGCATGCCACGCTGCCACCATCTTGCACCACACACACGTGCCCCGCCGCCGCTGCAATATGCCGCTCTCCAGCAACGTGGGACGGGTTCAACAAGATGGTGCTGGCTGCTGCTGCTGCTGCTGCCAATACAAGCGCAACGCTGCCCCAGGCGCGCTTCATCGTGATGCCACCGCTCTGGTACCTTCGGCACCACAAAGTGAGTCGTCAGTCACTGTGGCCAGTGTCGGTGTTGGTTGGTGCCCGCTCGTGTGTGCCCGCCCGTGTTGTCTCGTTGTGCACCTCACCTGGCTTACGTCGACGTCGGCCTCCACAACGCTACAACACCAGTGTGGCACCGCGATGCAAAATGAGGGGATTCCAATAACGCCGGCAACAATTGGTGGTAATATTGCGTTGCCGGCGGCTCATTGGAAAACGGTAGATTTTACTTGCCACAGCAGAATTCCACTGCTGGCGGGTCCGAGTCCGCTGGTGTCGTACAGTTGACCAACGGCGGATTACGGATTGCCGCAATGCTGGGCTTACCACCTGATGCTGCCTGCCAGTAGCCGTAGCTAATTTAGCGCAGGTACTGGTACGCAGGTATTGGTGCCATTTGGTTGGATGTTACGGGCCAGTTACGGCGCGCAACGCAGCGGCAGCGCAGCAGCGCGCAGTGCGCGCACGCCACTTGCAACGTGACTCACGCGCCGGCCGCAGACGAGCAACCGCGAGCGCAGCCACCAACGCTCTTCAGCATTACCGGTATTGGCAGCCACCTTTCTTTCAGCACGCGTGTTGGGTTGTTGGCTCGGTACTTGTCGCCGCTGCTGCTGCCGCATTCGTTTTGACGCCGTTTTGAGCGGCCGTTTTTGACAGTGTTGGTTTGAACAGCAGGCTAGGCAAGCAGCCTTCCACTCGCCATGCTCGCAGAGCAGCGGCCGCGACACAGATTCCCCGCCCCACATGTAAAGCACCATTGTAATTCTTCCCGGATCTCCCGTTTTTTACGCGCATCCAGCGGTGCGTGGGCCACCGCCGCCGTATTGCGCGTGGACGCAGCCGTTGGTGCAAGCCGACGACGACCAGGCGCAGCAGCAGCCTGAGGCAGCGCACACGCATACCTGACTGATACAGCCTGCCGGCGCACGTCCACCGCCGCTGCACCCACAACAACACAACACTACCCCCACTGTCCACAACGGCGCAGTTTGTGGACAGTTGGAGCCTGTCGCACCGTGTGTGCGTGTGCGTGGGTCTGGAAAGTTAGCGTGTCTGACGACAGCCGCGGGAGGAGGTAGGGAGGAGGAGGAGAGGGAGCGGGTGGGTGCGCACTGGGATGCGTGGTGCGTGCTACACCCGCCGGTGACACACGTGACACCGTCATCCCCGCAGCAACGCACCACTGCCTGGGGGTGGGTACTATATGCGTTTGGCTGCTGTGAGCAGCGCGCCTGGACGCTGCTGGAGCCAGGGTGGTTGTGATACCTGGCGGTACAGACTCGTTGCTTGCTACTGCCACACCGACACTGCACACAACGGGTGGCACGTGGCAGGTGGCGACC
>Ga0066256_1004217_pt1 | contig 12979 bp, 12 predicted proteins | sample ThiBio_1000_biof_FD_87107 | JGI IMG/M metagenome (GOLD analysis project Ga0066256, IMG submission 87107) | Wastewater bioreactor microbial communities from Cape Town, South Africa - Thiocy_expt_1000_biof (version 2) | ecosystem: Engineered > Bioreactor > Thiocyanate-remediating >...
AGATGCACCGCTGATGACCGTTTCGCTACCATCTAAAATATCGTGGTTCACATTGAACACAACAGTTTTTAAATCGCCGGTTGCAGGTGCAGAGATCACAACTTTTTTAGCGCCTGCGGCGATGTGTGCTTCAGCTTTTGCTTTATCGGTAAAGAAACCGGTACATTCCAAAACTACATCTACATCATGGTTTTTCCATGGAATTTGCGAAGGGTCTTTTTGAGAGTATATTTTAATTTCGTCGCCGTTAACGATAATTGAATCTTCGGTATGTTTTACATCTTGTTTAAACCCGCCTTGAGAAGAGTCATATTTTAATAAATGTGCTAATACTTTTGGACTGGTTAAATCATTGATTGCAACAACATCAATACCATCCTGGTTGTAGATTTGGCGGTAAGCCAAACGGCCGATTCTTCCGAAGCCATTGATGGCCACTTTTACTGTACTCATAGTTTTTGTATAATTTAGTTTATGTAAGAACTTTTTGGAGGCGTAAAGTTAGCTATTTTAAGGTTAAAACATTTTTCGATGAGCATGATTTTAATCACATGCAACTGTTAAATAAGTATTTCATAAAATTTTTTGGCTGTAACATGCCGCGCCCCTATCTTTGCACTCCCAAAAAACGGGATAACGCCGCGTTGGTCAAGGGGTTAAGACGCATCCCTTTCACGGATGAATCACGGGTTCGATTCCCGTACGCGGTACGAAATCTGCCGTATAATTAATTTAAGTTTAATTAGTTATACGGTTTTTTATTGCCATTTGGAGCCATAGCGGAAAGATTTTGTAATAAAACGCAATTAACCCACAAACCTTAATGCAGCCACCAACTCGTGTGTTCTTTTCTTCTCGCTTTTTGTTAGAAGATCGGTATTTGTAAGCCTAAAAATTCGACCGGTGATTTCATGCCCGTTTCGTTCACCGTATAAATTAAGAAACAGACTATCCCCTTCGTTTTTTGGAAGTAATTTCCTTAGCTAATTTTATGATTTCAGACTGATCCATATCTTTTGCAAATTTACCTACCTACACCCTTAAAATAAGAACTCAAGGTAATAAACTTTTGAGCCGCTAATGCTTTAAATAACCCATTCCATTATCTTTATCGGATATTTTAATTAACGACTTTATTCAATGTCAGAAATAAAAATTTCTTCGGCGTCATTCGCAGATACAAAGCCTCACTATGCCATACTTGACGGCCTGCGGGGCGTAGCTGCCCTCATGGTAATCTGGTATCATGTTTTCGAAGGATTTGCCACAAGCCCCATCGATCAACGGTTTAATCATGGATACTTAGCAGTTGATTTCTTCTTTATCCTCTCGGGGTTTGTTGTTGGATATGCTTATGACGACCGGTGGAAAAAAATGACGGTGAAAGATTTTTTCAAACGCAGGTTGATCCGCTTGCATCCAATGATTATTATGGGCGTTTTGTTAGGCGTCATTACCTTTTTTATACAAGGCAGCGAAAAATGGGACGGCACGCCCGTACCCACTTCGCTGGTAATGCTCGCTATGCTCGCCACGCTTTTCCTAATCCCAGCTGCACCGGGCTCGGGTATTGAAGTTCGCGGCAATGGCGAGATGTACCCTTTGAACGGGCCTCTTTGGTCCCTCTTTTTCGAGTATATCGGAAACATTCTTTATGCGCTGTTTCTTCGCCGCCTTTCTACAAAAGCACTTAGGATGCTTGTGGGATTATCGGCAATTGGGTTAGCTTCCTTTGCAATAGGCAACTTCTCCGGTTACGGGCATTTGGGCGTGGGCTGGTCAATGGCGGATTATAACCTGGTTGGCGGCTTTTTACGGCTACTGTTTGCCTTTTCTGTCGGCCTGCTAATGTCCCGTAATTTTAAGCCGATAAAGATCAGGGGTGCTTTTTGGATATGCAGCCTTGCAATCATCGCCTTTCTATCGGTACCGCATATCGGAGGAAGTGAAGCTCCGTGGATGAACGGTATATACGACTCTTTTTGCACTATTATCATTTTCCCAATACTTGTGTATTTAGGCGCTTCTGGCAAAACATCAGAAAAAGGATCCTCTAAAATCAGTAAATTTTTGGGCGATATCTCATATCCGTTGTATGTGGTGCACTATCCTTTCATGTACCTGTTTTACGCCTGGTTGTGGGGCGGAGACGAAAAGATCACGTTTACTCAAGCCTGGCCCATAGCCCTTTTCTTGTTCTTTGGAAATATTTTACTGGCTTATGTATGTTTAAAGTTGTACGACGAACCCATAAGAAAATTGCTAACAAAGCGCTTTTTACTTACAAAAAACAGCAAAGACCCTTATCCATTTAAATAGACCTGGAATTTTCACAGCCTGATCAGTTTAATATAATTCGAAACAAATCGCAACAGCGTCGGCGGTTTTAAACGAACGTACCTGTTTCACAATCGCCCTGAATTTTGACACTACCATTTGCGCTAAAATAAACTTCATCAATCCACAAAAACCGGTTCAGCAAAGAGAAGTACAAGCTAAGAAGAATTCCAAGACCGATAAAAAATCTGTGAGGCCAATTTGAAATATTTTGTTGGAGTGCTGCTCAGATTTCAACATTCTCAATCTATATTTGCAGCCCAACAAAGTTAGAGTTTTACGATTACTAATGGGGCTAATGAATACTTCTTTAAAACTAAAAAATATCGACCAGGCCATTCAATTAATTAGTAGAAATAAAAAGCTTTTTATTTTTGATTTGGATGGCACTTTATATAATCAATACAAATTGCGGAGGTTTATTTTAAGCGACCTACTAAGGTATTACATCAGAAGACCCTCTAAAATTAAAGAGTTGTACATACTCTACTCGTTTAGAAAACTTCGAGAAAAATACCACGGATATTGTAGCGCCGATCTTGACGAGGAGCAATATAAATGGTGCGCAGTCAAAACAAACACAAAAGTTGAAATTATAAAAAAAGTTATTGAAAAATGGATTTACAACGAGCCACTAAAATACCTGCCGCGATGTATTTATCCGGGAATCGCTGATTTATTTGCCGCCTTAAGAGGCAAAGGGATTTTGATAGCTGTTTATTCTGATTATCCCGTTGCTGCAAAATTGAATGCTCTCCGGCTTTCAACCAACCTTGTTGTTTCATCTACCGATGCCTGTATTGGTTGCTTTAAACCTAGTCCAAAAGGAATTAATTATATTTGCGAAGTTCTGTCGGTTCCAAAAGAGGAAGTGGTTTTTATTGGCGATAGATATAGTAGGGACGGATTATGAGCAATAAATGCTTCCGTGGATTATGTTTTAATTCCCAAAAATAAAGCAAGAGCAATTCATAAAATAAATAACCTGTTAAAACAACTTAATAACTTTTGATGGACAACCAACTTATGGGGCAGCAATTTCATTTAACTAATGAAGGAAAATCGGAGGCTCAGTTTCGGGACTATATAAAAATTGCTAGACCGGACAATTGGATCAAAAACCTATTTATGATCCCCGGAATGGTTTTCGCTTACGCCTATTTCCAAACGCCCTTAACTCCGGAAATTTTATCAAATATTTTAATTGGGGTTTTGAGCGCGTGTTTTATAGCATCAGCCAATTATGTAATTAACGAGTTTCTTGACATTGAATACGACAGGCATCACCCGGTAAAAAAGAAACGGTCGCTTGTAAAACGCGCAGTTAATCCTAAATTAATCTATCTGGAATATACACTATTAGCAATTATAGGTATTACTCTTGCATCTTTTATAACCCTGAAATTTTTAGCAACAGCTATCCTCTTCCTGCTAATGGGAATCATTTATAATGTACCGCCAATTCGATCAAAAGACAAACCTTATGTTGATGTTATTTCAGAATCGATCAACAATCCAATCAGGTTTGCCTTGGGCTGGTTTATATTAACGCCTTCGTTGGGTGCGCCTGATACAAAATGGGACCTCGACTGGATCAATACCTTACCGCCCGTAAGTATAATAATAGCGTATTGGATGGGTGGCGCTTTTTTGATGGCAACTAAGCGCTTTGCGGAACTCAGGATGATAAATGATACGAAAGTAGCAGGTCTCTACAGAAAATCATTTAAATTTTATACTGAAAACAGTTTACTGATTTCAATGTTTTTCTACGCGATTACCTGCGCATTCTTCCTGGCAATATTTCTTGCCAAAAATAAAATAGAACTCATTCTTACCTTTCCGTTTTTTGCACTCTTGTTTTCGTGGTATTTGAAAATTGGATTGTTGAACGATTCACCGGTACAACGTATAAAAGGTTTACACAAAAGAAAGTGGTTTATGACGTATGTCATTTTATTTTGTATACTATTTTGTGTTTTAATGTTTGTAGATATCCCGTGGCTGCACTGGTTCCTGAGAAATTCAAATAATTAAGTTGTTTTGCCGCCATCTAAACACGTTACTAATGCGCTACAACCTGATGATTGTGGGCAGGGGATTTACATCTACATTTTTTAAAAGAAACACCTTCAAAAAAACAATCATAAAAAATACCTGTTCCGGGAAGAGGGATATTTTTCCCACATGCGGAAAGGTTGAAAATTAAACGGAGTAGAACATTCAGTTTTTAACAACAAATCAATTGACGATGCTTTCGAAAACAATAACTCTGAAAAAACCTGGAATTTTAGCCTCTGTTTTGGAACAACTGTTAAGTATTATACAAAACATTTAAAATGTTCTGTTAACTACCCAATTATAAAAAAGCCCCCGCTAAAAATAGCGGGGACTTATTGTAACTACCAAACCAAACTACTAAGTTTAATATCTTCTTGCAGGATAAAGACGCCTGTCAAAGCGGCCATCGCTACGGCTATAGGCTCGTTCGCCATATCGTTCCTGCGAATCCCATTTCTTAAAAATAGCTGCCACAATCCTGTCAACCTCACTGCTGCTTAACCTGCGACTGTTTACTTCATCGGTGGCCCAACCCTGCAAAATTGTTTTTTCAGTTTTCGTATCTACCATTGTAATGGCGATGGTACCTTCATTGGTAGGCACCTGATAGGTGTCATAACCCATTAACATGGAAGGATAGTACACGTTGTAGAACCTTCTGTAATAAGGGTTGTAGAAAGTTCTGAACCCACCCCAGGAATACATCGGATCAGATTGTAACCTCGAAGACCTTTCAGTTAGAATATCATAACTTAAAAGCACATCGGGATTGCGGTTATCCTCTTTCCATCCGCGCGATCGTTGTAATTCGTAACTGATTGCATCCTTTATTCTTTCTTCCACCAAACTTTCTTTATGATCGCCTTTAGGCGCAGCCCATGCGAAAGAACGATATTGGTCGAAGTTTGCGTTATTGCTTGTTTCTATATGTGCTGTAGGACCACAACCTGCTAAAACAATAACAAAAATTGCAGAAAAACCCAACAGTGTAAATAGCTTTTTCATTTTTTTACTATTTTCTCCGTTTTACTATAATGACGCAACATCAAATAAAATCGCTACAATTTTATTGTAAAAAAAATGTGAAAATAAATGGTGGCCATCAGGTTATTTCAGGGATTGGAAACCGTTAAAGTTGTGCGATTCATAATCAATTATTTACAAAAAAAGCAGTTGTGGTTTAATCCGCAACTGCTAAACAAAATTCACATTCTTCTCGTTGATCAGGCCAATCCAATTTCAAAATGCCGCTCCGGAATCAAAACATCCGTAAATCCCTTTTTGACCAGCCGGCTTTTGAATGCCACCTGAACGTCCAACTCGCCGTGAACCAAAAATAATTGCTTCACCTCGCGCGGGTTTTGACAAGCCAGCCATTGGCTCAAATCTTCATAATCGCCATGAGCACTCATGCTTCTTACACGGCCAATTGTAGCATTCACCTGATGTTCCACGCCGAAAATGCCAACTTCCTGTGCGCCTGCTAAAAGTCTTCCTCCCAGTGAATGCGGTTCACAGTAACCCGTCATTAAAATTGCGTTACGTGAGTTTTCGATATTATTACTGATGTGGTGTTTCACTCTTCCGGCGTCTGCCATACCACTTGCCGAAATGATTACCATCGGCCCATTTAAATAGTTTAAAGATTTTGACTGTTCCACGCTTTTTACATAAGTGAGGCCGGGGAATGAAAACGGATCATCATCGTTCTTTAAGATATTCTGCACACGCCTGTTAAAATATTGCGGATAACGCTTCACCATATCCGTAGCTTCAATACTCAGCGGGCTGTCTACAAAAAATGGAATTTGAGGTAATCGTTTTTCAACGCTCAATTGATTTAGGTGAAACAATATCTCCTGAGTTCTACCCACGCTAAAGGCAGGCATGATAAGTTTGCCCTTATTTTGAATGCAGGTTTTTTCAATCCATTCAAGTAAAATATCTTCTGTACCGGTTACATTTTCATGCAGGCTGTTTCCATAAGTTGATTCCATGATAATGTAATCAGCCTGCGGGAAAGTTTCCGGCGATCGTAAAATGATATCGCGATAGCGGCCAACATCGCCGCTGAAGGTGATGCGCGTTTCTTTACCATCTTCCTGAATTTTTAAATGCACGCATTCACTCCCGATGATGTGACCGGCATCGGTAAACATACACTGTACACCATCCACCACATCAAACCACGCTCCATAATTTCTTGCCGAAAAGAGGCCGAAACTATTTCTTGCATCATTAATTGAATAAAGCGGGCGAACCAGGTCGGGCGCCATTTGCAACCGTTTCTTTTCCATGAACCGCGCTTCGCTCTCCTGAATTTCTGCGCTGTCCATTAATAAAATTGCAGCCAGATCTTTAGTAGCATCGGTGCAAAAAATTGTTCCCTCAAATCCTTCCGCCACAAGTTTTGGAATGAGGCCCGAATGGTCAATATGAGCATGCGACAAAATCATTGCATCTACTTCGCTGCTGACGAAACCAAAGTTGCGGTTCAACGCATCTTCTTTATCACCCATGCCCTGGTACATTCCACAATCCAGTAAAATTTTTTTCCCGTTCTTTAAAGTAAGTAAATGTTTGGAGCCTGTTACAGTTTGCGCCGCACCATGAAATGCAATCTTCATATTGATTTGTTTGAAAGTTCTTTAGAGTTTTAAAGTTAAGGAACAGTATCGAAAACATGCTCCTTTTTTAACGCATTATTTTGAAGCCCTGGCTTTAAAAGACCAGGTAATTAAAAACTCCGCTACAGTTTCACCTGCCGCGTTCAAACCATTTGACAAAGCCTGAAGCGTTTGCCCTTCTCCAGTTTCGATGGCAGCATGAACAGCATGAATAAATTTATGGCCATCGTTACAGGTAAAATAAATTTTACCTGTCGCCTTCTTAAAATACCCGGCTTCCATCTTTACCACAAGCATTGAAACAGCAGGCTTTCGGCCATGAACATTTGCCATCGCTAATGCGCCGGTACTGAGTTCGGCCGCCATGGCTAAACTTGCGAAATACGTGGACCGAAAAGGGTTCTTATTAAACCATTTATAGGGAACCGAAACGGTGCATTTTGAATCGTTGATCTCTTCAATTTTCAAACCCGCGAAAAAACCTGCAGGAAGTTTGCTCAATAAGAACATCCTGAACTTAAACGGATTTTTTACGACGTTGATAAAACTATTTTTCTCCGGCATATCAATTTATTTGTATGTTTCGGGATCAAGCGCCTGCACCGTCCACGAAGACAGGAAATCAACCACTTTTTCTTTACTATAGCCTCCACCCTCTTCAAGATATGCAGAATTTTGTGTGTGCAATAATTTCCCTTCTCCATCCAGAACTAAAAATACCGGGAAGCCAAACCGTTGCGGGAAAGAATATTTTGCGAGCACCGGTAAATTCCTATTTTCCTTACTGTAATTTAAATGATACGTAATAAAAGAGGACCTCAATAACGAATCGATCTGCGCATCTTCCCTACTAAGTTTATCAAACCTTGCGCACCAACTACACCAGTTGCCACCAACCTGTATCAGCACATGCTTCTTTTCCCCGGTTGCTTTTACAACCGCTTTTTGAATTGCCTTTGTGGCATCTTCGGCAGGTTTATAAACATCAAACTTTTTAACTTCCTGGGCATTGGCAGCAAAAGAAATTGCAATTAATATTACAGGTAATAACGTACGCATGATTAAAAATTTGTCATGCGAATATAAGACTATAACCCGTTTCTACTTCACCCGGCACTCAAAAGGCGCGATGAGCAGCGCGTTAAAATTACGCCCCATGTTAAACACGCCAACACGGCCGGTAGCCGGATTCTCATCAAGGTATTTTAACCGGCTTAAATGGCTTTGGTAAGATTTGTCGGTAATATTATTTAATGCCAGAATGAGGGTTGCCCATTTTTTTTCATTAATATTTATATCAGTACCAATGCCTGCGTTAAAAAGCGTATAGCCTTTTGTTTCTGTTTCAGTATTGTAGCCGGCAAAAAAATTATTTTGTGCGGCCACGTTGTCCATTTCCAACTTCAGAAAAAGATTTTTAAACGTTGAGAACTGATTGTGAAATTCTGCCCGCAACTCCGTCAATAATCTTGCGGGGGCAATTAAAGGGAGATTTGCAGAGCCATCAACCTGTGTTGAAAATTTCCCTCTTACAAAACTGAAAGTATTTTCAAAATGCAACCAGTCAAGCGGGTGCGGGTGAATGTCAATCCCTGCTTCAACACCCGCGAGTTTTGCATTTTGCTGCTCAAATTTGTAAACTGTGTTATGATCGATTAAAGAATCACCACCAGAAAATGATGCAACTTTTTGCTGGTAGATAAAATTATTTATACTGTTGTGAAATAGCGACACATTCAGGTCAACGTGTTCTGTTGTAAGCTGCACGCCACCATCCATCGAAAAAGAAGTTTCACTTTTTAATTGAGCGCTACCTAATTCATAGCGGTTGGTACCTTCATGTACACCATTTGCAGAAAGTTCCGAAGCATTTGGCGACCGGAAACCCCTGCTAATATTAGCCTTTAGAGAAACATGGTCGCTTACTTCATGGCTTACGCCAAGGCTCGCAGAAATATTGGAAAATTTCTTCTCCATCGCCTCAAACTTCAGTTCGCTACCTTCCATCATTTCGTTAATGTTCATAGTTCTGATATCGTAGCGCAGGCCGCCGCTCAAGGTTAGTTTATTAAATATCCGCGACGCATAACCATACATTCCCCAGTCAAACAAACTGAAATCAGGGATAATGGCTTCTTCACCTTTGTTTAAATTGTTTTGCGCCATCCCGTTCATACCAAAACTCGTTTTCCAATTTTCGTTCACAGGCAAATGGTAGGCAGCGCTATAATTCACCGTTTTTAAATCAAAGAAAGCTTCAGGCTCGTCGGGGTTATCAGGCTCCCCAAATTCTTTTCTTTGATTTTGTTGAAAACCAATAAGTGCGGTAAGCCTGCCGCCGTTATTAAAGGATAAAGAATTATCCAAAGCAATTTTGGTATGGTTTACAGATTGATTAGGCACAAGCGGTTTGCGGCTATTTTTTAGTTCATCATTTATTGTATATGCGTCTAAAATAAAATTACCGTTTGCATCGCGCTCACCTTCCACCATACCTAAATGCTGGTTGAAGTTTGAGAACAGCAGGTGCGAGTAGCCCCATCTTTTATTCAGGCCCACATAACCGCCAAAATTCTTTTCGTTAAACCGGCTGTTAAGCACATTGCCATCAAATTTATTTTTATAATCCCCTGCGTTTTTAAAGCTTCCGTAAGCGTTCCAGTTAAACCCATTTATATTTCCCGCAACATTCGCATAACTTCCCCCAATTCGTTTTGTGGGGTTTTATTAACCAAATATTTTTTCCCCTACCGCTGTTTTGGGGAACCGGGTTGTGGTTTAAAATTTTACCACCCCCGCCAATAGCATCGCTGCCATACATAAGGGATGCAGGCCCGCGCAAAATTTCAACCCTTTGTGCGCTGTATTCATCCACCTCAAGGCCGTGCTCATCGCCCCACTGCTGGCCTTCCTGCCTCATACCATCATTAATCGTAACCACACGGTTGTAACCCAACCCACGAATAAAAGGCTTTGCAATTGCCGGGCCTGTAGTTACAATAGCTACGCCGGGCTGTTTGGCAACCGCATCCAGAATTGTAGTTCCTGCCGAGCGCTCTAAATCTTTTTTGGTAACTACAGAAATATGTGCAGGAACCGAACTTAATTGTGTGGCTGAAGAAACTCCCGTCACCGTTATATTTTCACCCTCCACCACTGATTCTGCCAGTTGAAAATTTTTATTGACCGGTCCGTTGATGTTCAGCGTTCCGATAAAAGGCTTATAGCCCACGTGCGATACTTCAATGGTAAAATTGCCAACCGGCAACTGTTTAAAACTAAAAGCTCCCGCAGCATTTGTAGTTGCCGAAAGTTTTAACTCATGAATTGAAATATTTACACTGGATAACGACTTTCCTGTAACCGCATCAGCTACAACACCATTCAGCGAAGCCCTTGTGTTTTTTGATGTTTGAGCGGTGGAAAAAAAAGATATAATAAAAAAGAGGATAGTAAGAGGTATAAATTTGAAATATTGCATAACCTGTAGATTAATAGAAAAATAATTTGCCGGCAACAGCGGGCATTCAATAAAAGAGAATAAAAAAAAATCAGCTATGCAAATGGGGGACCACGTAAGGAAAATAAATAAAAGAAATTCTGACGGTAAAAACCGTAAACTTTTTTATAATTGGTTGTAAAAAAGACGGGGACTAATACTTCAACAAAAATACTTCCAGACAGAAATGGAGTGAGGGCTATAATATTTACGAAACCACAATTGTATTGATAAGAATGTACCTGCCTTTCACCGGTTTGGCTTTGAACGAACAACTCGTCAGTATGATGAAAAAAAATATCGTGAAAATATTTTTTCGGAGTAATACTGATTGTAAACACTACCAGCGTTACTATCGCAATAATTTTTCTTATAGATTTATTGAACCTCAATTTTTTGAAACAACGTTGCAAATATATTGATCTCGCGATACTAAACAAAAAAAATTGCTGCCAATTATTGCAGCAATTAAAATTTTCAAAAAAAGGTCATTCAACTGAAAGGGTGAAAACGCTTTCATCTTCCACAATTCCTTCCAGTTCATCGCCCGGGAGTACTTCTCCCACTCCTTCAGGGGTTCCTGTAAATATGATATCACCAATGTTTAATGTAAAGTACTTTGAAATATTAACAAGAATATTCTCAAAACTGTGGATCATTTTTCCGGAATTGGAATGTTGTACCAGTTCGCCGTTTTTATAAAGCCCAAACCGTATTTCTTTTTTATTTGCAAAATCAGCGATTGAGCGCCATTTACCAATAACGGCTGAATTATCCCAGGCTTTCGCTTTTTCCCACGGGAGCCCTTTTGCTTTCAATTCGTTTTGAATGTCGCGTGCTGTGAAGTCAATGCCCAAAGTAATTGCATCATAATACTGATAAGCATAGCGTCGGTTAATATAGCGGCCATTTTTTGCCACCCTTATCACCAATTCAGCCTCATAATGTAGCTCATTTGTAAATTCGGGATAATAAAACGGTAAATGTGGTTTTAACAATGCACTTTTAGGTTTCAAAAAAACAACCGGCTCTTCCGGGATCTCATTTCCCAATTCCCTGGCGTGTTCAGCATAGTTTCTACCAATGCAAAAAATTTTCATAACGTTGGGTTTGCAGTTCAAGCACTAAATTATAACAAATTCCTGATTATTAATCAAATTCATGGCAGGATTGATACCTTGTGTTGCAAAAACTTCGATTGTTTCAACAGATTTTTCGATTTTTAATTTGACTAACGGTTCCTCATCGGCTCGCCATTTGCCCAAAACAAAATCAGATTGCATGCCTTTAGGAAAGTCATTTCCAATTCCGTACCGCAGTTTTGGATAATTCACCGTGGCAATTGACTGCTGAATGCTTTTCAAGCCATTGTGGCCGCCATCACTTCCACTCGCTCGCAGTCGCAATTTCGACAAGGGTAAAGCCACTTCGTCAACAACAGTCAGGCTTTGGGCAGGTGTCAATTTTTCTTTATCCAACCAATATTTAACGGCTTTGCCGCTTAAATTCATATAAGTTGTCGGGCAAACACAAACAAATATCCTTCCTTTCCATTTAACCTCGGCAACATAGGCTAATCTGTCATTACGAAAATTGCCACCATGTTTTTGCACAAAAGCCGCTACAACATCAAACCCGATATTATGGCGGGTGTGGGCGTATTCGTTACCAATATTTCCAAGGCCGATGATTAAAAATTTCACGTTGTCAAAAATAAAAAAAACCTGCATGGGTTTAATGCAGGTTCTCTTATAAATTATAAAAAAATTATTTTTTTGTTTCTTTCGCTGCCGCAGCTTCCTCTTGCTTCAACTGGCGGGTCATTACAACTGACGCAATTGGAATACGAGGGGAGTTTAGCAACTCCATTTCGGGAGCATTAATATCTTCAACCCTGATATTTTCGTTGATCTCAAGATTATCAATAGGTACTTCAATCACCTCGGTTAAGTTTTTGGGAAAAGTTTTTACTTTTACCGACTTGATCTTTGGGACAAAACGCCCACCGGCCCTAACACCTTTTGCGGTTCCTGTAAATTTCAGAGGAACAGTAGCGATTACTTTTTTGTCTTCAACGAGTTCGAGAAGATCAACGTGGATTAGCTCATCTGTAACTTTATCAAATTGCAGGTCTTTCAAAATGCATTTGTAATGCGCTCCATCTACGCTCACATCTGCCAATTGGAAATTTGGTGTATAAACCAGTCCTTTAAATGCTGCTGCCGGCGCGCTGAAATTCACTTCTTTAGCACCCCCGTAAATTACAGCAGGCACACTGCCCTGAGAGCGAACCTGGCGGGTGGCTGACTTGCCGAATTCGGTCCTCAGGTGTCCTTCGGTTGGAATTGTTTTCATTTTTATATTGTTTTTATTTATAAACTTCTTCCTTTTCGGTTTGTTTGAACAATCAAATTTTTGATTTTTTTGTTCTCATATTCATGCCTGATAGTTATTT
>Ga0066256_1004218_pt1 | contig 12977 bp, 7 predicted proteins | sample ThiBio_1000_biof_FD_87107 | JGI IMG/M metagenome (GOLD analysis project Ga0066256, IMG submission 87107) | Wastewater bioreactor microbial communities from Cape Town, South Africa - Thiocy_expt_1000_biof (version 2) | ecosystem: Engineered > Bioreactor > Thiocyanate-remediating >...
CACCTGCAGCCCAACCCCGCCTATGGGTGGACGTACACGGGCGTGAACCTGACGGCGGACGGGTGGACGGGCTACCTGCTGAACCTGACGTCGGGCACGTGGCTGACGCCCGCTGACTCCAACCGCTACCTGTGGACGCACCAGCTGCTGGTGGTGCTGCCCACCGCCGTCACGACGCAGTTCACCGACTCGGCGGCGATCTGGATCACGGGCGGCGGCAACGGCGACGGCGTGCCCGGCATGTGGGACGAGGACGTGCTGGTGTGCGCGTCGCTGGCCACCTCCACCGGCACCGCCTGCTCCGTGCTGTACCAGGTGCCCAACCAGCCCATCATCTTCTCCGCCGACCCCACCAACTCGTCGCGCTCGGAGGACGCCGCGGTGGCGTTCACCTGGATGCAGTACATGACGGTGCACCCCAACGAGCCGGAGTGGATCCTGTACTTCCCCATGGCGCGCGCCGCCGTCATGGCCATGGACGCCACCACCGAGTTTGTGGCCTCCCTCCTGCCCAACTACAACATCAAGCGCTGGATGGCGATGGGCGCGTCCAAGCGCGGCTGGACGACGTGGCTGACGGGCGCCGCGGCGCCGGAGCGCATGATGGGCATCGCGCCCGTCGTCATGGACCTGCTCAACTTCTCGCCCGGCGTGCAGCACATGTGGCAGACGCTGGGCAACTGGACGTTCGCGTTCGTGGACTACCTGAACATGGGCGTGCCGGCGTACTTTGGCACCCCTGCCGTGGACATCCTGCAGGCGGTCATTGACCCCCTCAACTACGCCGTCAACCTCACCATGCCCAAGCTCGTCATTGACGCCACCGGCGACGAGTTCTTCCAGCCGCAGGACGACCAGTTCTGGTGGGGCAAGCTGCCGGGCGAGACGCTGCGCATGATGATCGACAACGCGGAGCACTCCATGGCCACCGGCGCGCTGTACCTCATCACCGGCGTGGAGGCGTGGTACTGGGGCCTGCTCACCAACACGCCGCGCCCCACCTTCTCGTGGAACATCTCCGCCGTGGACGGCTCCATCACCATCGCCACCGCCGGCGTGCAGCCGAACCAGGTGGTGCTGCGCTTCGCCACCACGCTGGACGGCTACCGCCGCGACTTCCGCCTCATCTCCGGCAACACGCCCGCCAACCCGTGCAAGTACATCCCCGTCAACATCTTTGGCTCCGCGTGCCTGCGCCCCATCATCTGGGTGGGCGAGACCGTCGCCGCCACCGGCCCCAACACCTACAAGCTCACGCAGCCGCTGCCGCCCACCGGCTGGCGCGGCTTCCTCGCCGAGCTGTACTACGACGGCCCCGCCGGCTCCAACACCACGTACCAGCTCACCACGCAGGTGTCCGTTATCCCTAACACCTACCCCTTCCCGCCCTGCTCCGGCCAGTCCTGCATGGGCGGCCTGGTGTAACGCGCCAGCGTTCCACCGCCGCTGCCGCCAGTGGTCTCTTCATCCCCCTCGTTTGCCCCTCCCCGGGCATCCACGCGCGCCACCACTCTGATTCCTCCCGCGTGGTGCCCGTGCCCATGCCCGCTGACCGCGCCCCCGCTTGGCGGCGGAAGGTGCGCCGCCGCCTGCCGGCGCTGGCCACCATGTTCATTCCGCGATTGAATGCTCCCAACATGGTCAAATGATAAATGTTGCACAGGGGAACAAACAGGGTGGGGTGGGCGGGGGGCAACACAACAGCAGGAGGCGCACAATAAATGGAACACACAATTACAAACACACAGAAAGTACGGTGGCATTGATGACGAATCAGGTCAGGCGTGCACACGAATGTCACTCATTATCATTTGGCATCATCGTCCTCCTCCATCTCCTCGGAGCCCCACTGGTCGGCGCGCCGGAAGGTGGCGCGGTGGCGCGCGCCGGCCGCTCGGAACGCCTGCATCGCCATGACGGCGGTGGTGGCGCGCGTCAGGCTGGGTGCAAACCCCACGGTCGACGTCCGACCGACTCGACCGGCTGCACGCGCTGCAGAGCGCGGCACGACCGGCACCAGCGCAAACACGTCGTCGCTGGCGTCACCCATGGTGACGATGAGCGAGCCGTCTGCAGCCACGGTGGGCGGCGCCGCCGCGGCAACCTTATCGTGCCGCCCAACCCCTGCCACGCTAGCCCTACCGCCGCCAACTCGGCGACCCGGCAGGCGCAGCACTTGGGGCGGCGCACGGTAACCGTCAGCCGCCGCCGGTGACCATGCCGTGCGCTGCACGTGCGGGTGTAACCGCGCAATTGCATCAATGTCCACGCCGCCGCCTGCGTGCGGCGGTGGCGGTATCGGCACCGGCGCCGTCGCCGGCGGTGGGGGTACCGGCGGTGGTGGCACCGTACCGGTACTGGCAGCTGTCCCGTCGTCGTCGCGTGGCCGCTCACGCCGCGCCAGGTGCTTGGCCAAGATGGGGTTCGTAAACGTCCGTGTGACGTCGTCGGCGGCGTTGTGGCTCGGGGTGCAAGCCGCCCCACCAACTCCACCACTACCTGACGGAGGAGGAGGCGACGGCGGGGTCGGTGGTGTGGCGCGCCGGCGGCTGAAGCGGGTGAGGCAGGCAGCCAACATCGCGGCAAGCTGCGCCGCCAGGAAGGCGGTGAAGGTTGGCGTGGGTGGGCCGGCGCGTTGCTGCTTTGGCTGGACCCGCCGCCGCTGCGAAGACTGCGCGTCACGTGACAGTTTGCCACTCTTGCCGCCCCGCGCGGGCGCGGCAGTGTTGCTGCCAAGCATGGGGTTTGCAAAACCCACCATGCTGCTGCGCCGCACAACACCCTTTGCGCTGGACGTAACGAGGGTTGGGTGCCGTGCAGCACGCGCGGTCAGCGCTTTCCGGCCAGCTGCCATGGATTGCTGAATGATGGCTGCCAGCGCGGCATCAGTGAGGGTGGTACGCGGCGCGCCGCTGCCGCTGGCCTCGCTGCCGGCCGCCGCCCCCCGCGCCCCAGCGCCATCCAGGGGCGCCGCCTCATCCACCACGGCACCGCGGCGTACCTGAGCAGCAGCGGCGGCCAGCGCCGTCGCCAGCACTGCTTCCAACATCTCCTTGGATGCCGCAGCCGGCGGCGGCGCGGGGGTGTCGGCGCCGGGGGCTCCTAGCGCTGACACCGACGTACTTCCAACCGGTGGTACCTCTGCTGCCGCTGACTCGGCAACCAGCGCCTTGGCAACATCCAGCGCCACCATCACCACCTCCTTCAGCATGTGCTGGGGCACCCGATCACCCAGCACCGCCTCCGCCCGTCGCAATAACGACGCCGCTGGCGTCGTGGCGCCCGCCTCCGCGCGCTGCCGATGTGCCGCAGCCTGGATGCTCACCGCAGTCACGCCCGCAACCGTTGCACCCACGCCGCCCCGCCGTTCCGCATGCATCCCGGCGGTGTTGCCACCGCCGGCCGTGGCAGCTGCGATTGCCACAGCCTCCGCCCCGGCGGCGCCTTCGTCCACGGTAACCACCAGCGGCGAGTCGTTGTCTTCCAGTTCCACCAGCGGCAGGGGGTCGTCACCGCCGCCATGATCCCCTGCCGCCGCGCCGGCTATAGCGGCACGCGACGACTTGACACTGCCATGAATCGACGCCAGCACGCTGTTGGCCGACGCTGCGGGAGCAAGCCGTCGGGTGTCACCGCCGCCGTCGCCGTCACCAACGACGGCGGGCGGCAGAACCGGCAGGGATGGCTCTTGCACCAGTTCCCGCCGGCTCGTCAACAGCCAGGACGACGTGGACGCCGACAGCGCATGCAGCAGCGTGCCAGCCGTTGCAGTGCCGCGCCGCCGCGCCGCTGGCCGTGCACGGCCGTCCTCGTCTGGCATGAGCACTCCGCTGCCACCACCACCGCCGCCGCCGTCAGGCGGATTGGACACGGCCAGTGGCACGGCTGGGAGCGCCGCCAAGGGCGGCAGGATTGTGACGGCGCGCTGAGCTGCCGGCACCCGCAGTGCCGTCAGCTCACTGGCCCCCGCCAGCGCCGCCAGTGCGGTTGCCGTACCAGCACGGGCTGCCATGGGGTTTGCAACCGTGGCAGCCGCCCGCTTGCTCTGCCCACGCAGCACCACCCGACCGACGCCACCCGTATCGTGCGCCGGTGCTGCCTCGTGTCTCACCTCCACCAGCTCAATGCCGGCACCGGTGGTGCCCCGCGCCACTGCCACGCCGCACCCGTCACCCACACCCGCGTCCTCCTCCACAAGCGGCGCCTCCAACAGCGCCAGCAGGTGTGCATCGTCAGCGTTGTGGCTGCCCGTGCCGCCACCGCCGCCGCCACCATCACCGTCACCACCTGGCGACGCGCCGTCCCACAGCTGCGGCGCGCCACCCAGCAGCGCGGCCAAGTCCGCGGCAATGGTGTCCACACCCTCCACCGTGTCGGCATCCAGCGCGGCGGCCACATCCGCCGGCAGCTCCACAATAGCCGAGTCGGGTGCGCGGGGTGGCGCCCGACCCGATTTTGCAAGGGATGCACGGAAGCGGCAGTACATGCATGCCAGGGTGGCGCCACACAACACCACCAGCGCCACCACCACACCCGCAACAATCCCCAGCAGGGGCGTGTTTGTACCAGGCCCCGCCAATGTACTGCCGCCACCACCGGCGTCACCTGCGACGGCCAGCCAGCATGCTGCCAGCGACGCCACGTCTGCCGAAAGCGCTGACGTAGTGTTGCCGCCACCATCACCCACTACCAGCAGCGCCAGCGTCGCATCAAACAGTGCGGCGCTGGCAGCAAGGCGGGGCATCGAGAATGGCGTGCTGTCCACAGCGGTAGTGTTGGACCACGCATGCGCTGCCAACTCGTCCACGTTGCGCTTGAACGCGGCTCGCGTGCCACTTGCATCCGCCGCCCACGCGGTGCCTGCCAAGGCCGCCAGCTGCGGGGAGGTACACGATGCTGCCACCGCCACGTGCTCATGTTCCGTCACCTGCACCGTGACCCGCAACGTGGCTGCGCCGGCCGGTACGTCTGCCGCGCCGCCGCTGGTATCGGTACCGGTCAGCCTGCGGCCAGCTGCTGTGTCACAGGGTAGCACCGGCACTGCTGCCTGTACTGCGCGCCCCGTGCGTTGCGGCGGGAACGCAGGAGGGGGTGGCAGCCGCAATTCCAGCGATACTGCGTTGACGCCTTCGACACCGACAAGGGCGCGCCCCTTGCCGCCGCGTGACCCTCGCTGTAGTTGCACCGCCGCGCGGTGGTGGCATGCAACGCTGCCACCCACACGTGGCACCCCTGCAGCGGCTGCAGCGGCAGCGGCGGGCATGGTGGCAGGCGCAAGTTGCGCAAGGCGGCGGCGACGAGATAGCGACGGAGGTAGCTCGTCTGCTACGATTCCAGCACAGAGCTCACAGCTGCCACCGACGGCGCCAGTTGACAACCGCATATAACCGCCGCCGGCGTCTTCCACAGCCACGCTCACTACCGCCACGTCGGCACAGGTGGTAGCGTTGCTGTGCAGCGCCGCCAAGGCGTGGCGCAGCGTGCACAACACTGCGCCACCCACACCGGGGGCGAGGAGCGCAGAGGCATTGACGCTGGCCAGCGTCAGGTTGAACCTGTACGCCACCGTGAGACGGCACGCCGGCTGCGGCGTCGTCGTGACCGATGGCGTGGCGGACGGCGAGGGTGGCGGCGAGGGCGGCGTGGTGGCAGACGGCGACAGGCTGGCAGGCGGCGGCGATGTCGTGGGTGTAGTTGTAGCCGATGCCTCGATACTGCTAGACCAAGACGCGCTACCGCTGGCGCTCGCGGTGGCGCTGGTGGTGTGAGATGCTGTGGCGGAGCCGGAGGACGTCACGCTGGCACTGCCGGTGCTGCTGCCGGTGCCAGTGTCAGTGTGTGACTGCGACGCCAGCATCGTTGCGCTGGGGGTCCTACTGCCACTGCCGGTGGCGCTCACGCTGCCGCTGCCGCTGCTGCTACTACTCGCACTGCTGGTGCCGCTGTGGCTACCACTAACGCTGCCGGTGCCGCTGTGACTGCCACTGACGGTGCCACTATGCGAGAGAGTGCCCGTGGCGCTGCCGCTGGCGCTGCCACTGGCGCTGGCGCCCACTGTCATTGACGCCGTACTGGTCGGCGTGCCTGTGGCGGTGCGGGTGAGCGACGATGACGGTGAGGGAGTCATCGAGGCGGTGTAAGTGGGCGTGGCGGTGGTTGACCCCGTCCCCGTCCCACTTTGACTGCCCGTGCCACTCGACGTGGTCGACGCCGTGACGGTGATGGAGAGGGAGGGCAAGGGCGACGGCGTGGTGGATGCGGTCAGCGAGATGGTGTAGGACGGCGTCCACGACCGTGTGCCGCTCACGCTGCCACTCACGGTGCCACTCACACTGCCACTCACACTGCCGCTCATGCTGCCACTCACACTGCCACTCATGCTGCCGGTGGTGGAGACGGTGGGTGAGCGTGTGACGCTGGCACTTGGCGTCGCCGTGAAGCTGGCGGTCTGTGTGAGGGACGGTAGCGCCGTGGCGACGGCAGCGAGCGGGTTATCAATAAGGATGCTGCGCACGCTGGCGCCGCAGCAGCCCCACCGCTTCAGCGTCGTCCAGTTGCCGGTGGCGGGCTGCAGCTTGTACACACCCGTGCCGGTCGATTGCAGCGACGCTGCCACATACAGGTAAAAGACGCCGCCCTCCACCGCAGGCGTCAGGTGCTGCGCACCCAGGCCGTCGGGCACCACGTAGCTGCCGTCTTGCGTCCACTTGCCGCCCGGCCCGCGCGAGTAGTGCCACACGGAGGCGAGGACGCCAGGCAGCAGGGATGCGTCCAGGAACGCGGCGGCAGACACAAACAGGCTGTCCGCCGACTCAAATGCAAAGTGTGTGACAAACGGCAGCGGGTAGCCCGGCGTGCGTTCCAGCAGCAGCAGGGGCGACGGCGACGCCATGTCCTGCGGCGCGGGGCCACCTACCGCGCCCACCACGTACACGCCGATGGCGTCGTACTGCGCGCACAGCGTGTACAGCGTGTTGTTCACCAGCGCCATGCCGCGCAGGAAGCGCGAGAAGGTACCGGCATCCACAATGACAAAGCCGTTGTCAGAGGACCCCACCGCCGGCAACCGCACGCCGCCGCGCGATTGGCCAGACAGGTAGGCGCGACTGGCGTCCACCGGCACAATGGCGGACACGGAGTCCACCGCGGTACGCACATCCGCCCAGTTGCTCACGTTGCCGGACGCCAGGTTAACGGCGGCCACGCGGCCCGCCATGTACAGGTTGCCGGCGCCATCGACAGTGTTAGCGCCCGCGTCCAGCTGCATGCACCCCACCAGGATGTCCGTCTTGCCCACCGCCCACGCCATGCGGCCGTCCGCAATGCCAAACATGCTGAGCGTGCAGGCGGTGCGCCCCGCCGCACTGTCGGTGGCGGACGGCAGCGCCACCGTCGTCACCAGGCTGCCGCCGCGCGTGTACTCGTCCAGGTACACGGCGGTGGCGATGGAAGTGGCGTAGTACTCCTGCACGGGGGACAGCGACTGCGGCGTGCCGACGCGCAAGATGAACAGGTTAGATGCGTTGAGCGCGGGCGCGGCGGGCGGAGGGGAGGGGGGGGGGGAATCGGGCACGGGGGCGGGCGCGGACGGCGGGTTCGTGACCCACGGCGCGGGGGCGCCGCTGGCGGGGGGGGGGGCGGAGGGGGAGGGGGACGCCGCCACGGGGGGCCGGGGGGCGGCTGGGGGGGGCCGCCCGTGCGGCCCCGCGCCCAATTACAACCCGCTGGGGAGCGCCACCGCCTGCAGCACCGGCGTGTCGGTGGAGGTGTTGTACGTCCATGAGCGGGCGCGCGAGGCAGCGTAAAGTATGAAGCTGCCGTCCTCCCACCCGCCCGCCAAGCTGAAGATGGTCCATGCTGAGCTCACCGCCAGTGCCGCCGCCTCCCGCCACACCGAGCCGTCAAAGCTCCACCGGTACACCTGCGCCGTCGGCACGCGTGTGTCTGCCACATACAGCGTGGCGGCATCCGCAAACACAAAGGCGCGCGGCGCGCGCTGCGGCCCGGTGCCAAATCCTGGCAGAAGGGTGACGGTGGCATTGGCATTGGCGCCGGGCAAGCCGGCGCCAACCTGCGCCACGCCGCCCGGCGCGGGTGCCGCCACCGCGGCATACAGCGCACCATTGTACACCTGCAGTGCCGTGGCATTGATGGCGCCCGCGGTCACGGGATCGATCATGGCTGTTGTGGTATTCAGGCCCACAATGACGGAGTCCCAGGGCGCCACGTAGATGAAGGCGCCGGTGTCTGAGGCCATCACTGGCTGCCTGCCCCAGGTGTAGTTTGTTGCCATGTCCCACATCTGGTACGTCCCCGTCGCGCTCTGCCGCACCAGCCGGCGGAGCCCAGACCCGTTGTCCACCGTGCCATACGCCTGCACGGTGCACGTGAACATGATGTAGTAGCCATTGGCGGTGATTGCCAGCTGCCCCCGGTCGGCGCCCGCCGCCGGCACCAGCGCCGTGCATTGGGTGCTGCCCGCCGCCTCCGTGTACGGGTACGCCGCATACACCTCCGTGTCTTCCAGGATGTGCGACTCCAGGTAGTTCACGTACATGATATGCGGCCGCCCCGTCTGCCCCGTATCCAGGTACCCTGACAAGATGACGCCACCATCTGGCCGCGAGGATGCCACCTGCGGTGACGCACTCGCCGTCACTGTCGCGCTGGAGCTGGCACCCTCCACGCGCCGCCCCGTTACTAGCACCGCCACCACCGCTGCCGCCACCACCACCGTGGCAACGGCAGCCGGTCGCCGCTGCCGCCACGCCATACAATAATGAGTGCGGCCGGGCTGCTACCAGCCGCCCCGCACCGGCGTCATGACCCCGCCCGGGGCGTGATTTTGTTTGCGGACGTGTGGGCCACCCGCCCGCTTGAGACCCGCTGGAGCCGCAACCCTACGCGTGGTGCATGTTTGGATCACCCAACCCCAGCGTCTCTCGGCCGCACCTTGCTGGCCACGCCCCCAGCGCAATGGCGTTGTAGCCTGGCAACGATGGCAGCAGCGGCACCAGCGCGTGCTGCCTTTGTAGGTTTGCGGTGATTTGATGCCGGGTCCAGCAGGAGGTAGTAGCAGGCTGCCAGGCTCTCACAGGTGCGCACTCCGCGTCGGGCGGTTGCAAATGAAATTACGCGCCACACGTCGCACGGCGGAGATGCAGGAGCTCGGTGTGCACACGCTATGTGAGTGGCAGGAGGGCGCGCGTGTTAATAAGGACAGTTGCTGGTGCATGCAGAAAATCTGAGCATGGTGTCAACTTGGTGACGCGCCGGCGCCGCCACTTCAACAACGCGAGTGACGGCAGGTCCGCCACGTGACGTGCGGCCTTGGTCAGGCTGCTGAAAGCGCAGTGTGCACTGTGCATACGTGCGTTCGAGCAAAAACAGCAGCGTGCGAGTTGAAAACGAGCTATATAATTAGCTAGACCGCTACCGCGGAGCAGGGCACGACCCGGCGCAGACGGCACGGCGGGTGTAACATTAGACAGGGGCGACTCACGAGTCGACAACATCATATTGGCTGGCAGTTGGCTGGCAAACACGGCGGCACATCACATGCAGCAGCCCAGCAGCCAACACAACAGCGGCAAGACTGGCGGCAGCGACAGCTACGCCAGCAGAGGGGTACAATAATGGCACCACCGACAACACCGTCAGGCTGGCGACGAGAAGAGGAGAGGAAGGGGCACACAGTGAACATCATCATTAGCATATCCACTACCGGCCAGCGGGCGCGCTGCCGCCGCTGCCGCGACCAGCGGCGCCGGCAATGAGGGCGGGGAGGACAAAGCCCCACACCTCCACGCGCACGGCGCGGAACAGCTCGTCGGCAGACAGCGTGGCGTTGGCGTACGTGTCACACGGGCCGCTGCACCCGTTCTCTAGGTTAGCATCCAGGTACAGGCCAAACTTGCCGCCGCCGCCGCCAAACGCGATGCAGTCGGCGCGCGCCAGCAGGAAGGAGTTGTTGCGGCGCGTCCAGCGGTACACGGCAAAGGCGGGGGCGGCGGTGAAAAGGAACGACTCGCCGGAGCCAAAGTAGGACGCCGTGTGCGTGACGCCGGCGGGCAGGCCGGAGGAGCCTCGTGCCATGGCGCGTACGGCGGCAAACGCGCGGGAGTAGGGCATGGAGGAGGTGACGAGGTCGTTGCCGCTCCAGTCGCGCGACGCAAAGCCGCCAAACACGTAGCCCTTGTCATCCATGGCCACCAGCAGGGTGGGGCCGCGGTGCCGCGCACGCGCATACAGCGTGGCCAGCGAGTAGCCGTCGCGCGCGGTGGAAAACAGCAGGTGCCAGTCCTTGCCGGCGCACCGGGACGGCAGGTGTGCCGCCAGCCCACGCACCTGGCTGGTTGCCAGTAGTGGGCTGTCGCCGGGTGGCACCCCCACCAACGCTGGTGTGTACCCGCCACTGCCGATGCCACCACTGCCGCTGGCGCCGCCGCTGCCGCCGCCGCCGGCGATGCCTGCCCCAGCGTGTCCCAGCTCAATGTCTGCGCCGCCACCAGGTCGTCCATCCCCTGCTGCTGTACCGCCACTAGCGCCGCCAGGGCCGGCTTGTGAGCGCTTCCGCATGCGTGTGGCGCGTTGAGCAACCCATGCGCTCACGGTCGCCCACGTAGCCGCCACCCATGGCACCAACGTCCCGCGCCGGTGCGCGCGCACCAGGGCATACACCAGCGCCGTCACTGCCGTCGCCTCTACCACCGTCACCCACGTCCACCCGCCGCGCGCCGCGTCGTTGGCGTCATCATCTTGCCCCGGCTGCCGCACCACCACACCCCCTTCCATACTTTGGGGGGTGGGTGGGTGGTAGAGTTGGCGTGGCGAGGTGGCTGCCCCCTGCCAGGGAGTTGCTAGAGAGGAACAGCAGCGGCGGTAAGAGAATGGCAGCGGGGAGGAGGATGGCAGGAACACAACAACAGCCCGTGGCAGCTGCAGCTTCAGCAGTCCTCGTGAGTCAGTGTTGACAGCAGGGACTCAAGGGAGGAGAGGCGAGGAGGAGGAGAGGCGAGGACGGGGAGGAGCAAGCGTGGGAACAACACCACGAAATCCACTAATTGGATAATGCGAAATACACGGCGCACAAGTGCCGTAGCAACGGGAATCAGGAGAACTGCACCCCGGCTTGTGAATAAGCGTGGTTGCACCCGTGTTCCTGCCGTAGTTAATTTTTTTCACATTGCGAATTTTGCCACCTCCCTCTCTCTTACCACCCCCCATATCCAGCACTACCTGCTGCAGCTCTACCGGCTACTACCGGTGCTTGGTGTCACGATGAAGGTGCTGATCGTGGGTGCAGGGTCGGTGGGGCAGGTGCTGGGCGCACACCTGCAGGCGGGCGGCGGGCAGGTGGAGTTCCTGGTTAAGCCCGCCTATGCCACCTTCCATGACCGCCACGCCATGGTGCTGCAGCAGCTCTCCTTCCTGCCGTACGTTGCTACCTTGCTGCGCTTGTGCCAACGAGCAGCACTCGTTATCACCCTTACCCCACCCGCCTGCAGCTCCCGCAAGTACGGCCGCACGGTGCTGCAAGACTACGTGGTGCACGCCAGCATGGGCGCGGTGCGCAGCAGTGCGGCGGCCGCGGCGTACACCGCTGTAATACTTACCTTTGCTTCCACAGACTTGCACGCTGGTGCAGAGTACATCCGGGAGCTGCGTGCAGCCGTGGGTACGTTCCATTGGTTCTTGCACGGTGTGTCGCAATCCCACGGCCCCTCCCTACGTTCCGCCCAATCCCACCTACCGGTATGCAGGCGAGGCAACCACGCTGGTGCTGCTCACCATCGGGTTGACGGACCGCAGCTTCCTGACAGACACGTGCGGCGTGCCGGAGGACGTGCTGGTGCAGGCCGCCATCACCATGATTTCATGGCCGGCGCCGTTGCCAGGGGAGGCGTACCCCGTCATGCCGCCGCTGCTGGCACCCATCACACGGGCGGGGCGCAAGCGTGCGGGCCTCACCAGCGACGACATGCCTATGGACACGAGCGAGAGCAGTGCGCGGGACCACCACGTGCTGCCTACTGCGTACGTGCTACCGAGCGCCATGCCGTTTTTTGGGCCTGCGCACCGCATTGCACCCCTGCTGGCGGGCCTCAATGCCGGTGGCCTGCCTGCGGCCGCTGGCTCCCCACTCCAGCTCCAGTTCCTCAGTGTGATGGTACGTCCCGTGCCATCCTTCTTTTTACGCCTGACCACACATGATTTACCCACACACCCACCCACCCGCCCGCCCGCCCGCCACGCAGTCGGCGGGGCTGCAGATGTTGGTGATCCTGCTGGAGATATGCGGTTGGCGCTTCCGGCGTGCGCTGCTGTCTGGTCGGCTGTGGCTCACGGCGCGCGCCGCGGGCGAGGCCATGTCAGTGACAGCGGGTCGCGCTGGTCGACCATGGCTGGCGTTTGCCTGGCTGCTGTTGGTGCCCATTTACATTTTTGTGCTGGCGTTGGGACCGCGAGTCACACCGTTTGACCTGGAGGCGTACATGCGGTTCCATTTCACTAAGGTGCGGGCGCAGACGCGCCTGTTTGGGGATGGCTACATCGCCGCAGCGGAGGCCGCGGGGCGGCAACCTAACAACCTGCGCGCCCTCATTGCCCTGTGCCCCGACTGGCGACCCACTGCGCCGCCACCGCGGCCAGCTTCGTGAGATCACGTTGCAACAACTTGAAATGTGCGATGATGTGTGTGTGTGACAAGCGCTGCCGTGCCGTCGTGCTGTAGCGCGGCAGGCGGCAGCCCCGTTGGCGTGGGTGCATGGCGCACCCTACACCGCGACCGTCATCGTGTCATCAGACGTCGCCTACCGGCCGCGGCCGCCACCCTCCCCGCCGCTGCCACCCCCCGTGCTGCTGCCGCCGCCGCCGCCGCCGCCGCCACCGCCGCCGCCACCCCCGCCGCCGCCGCCCCCGCCGCCGCCCCCGCCCCCGCCGCCCCCCCCCCCCCCCCCCACGCCCCCCACCGCGCC
>Ga0066256_1004219_pt1 | contig 12976 bp, 7 predicted proteins | sample ThiBio_1000_biof_FD_87107 | JGI IMG/M metagenome (GOLD analysis project Ga0066256, IMG submission 87107) | Wastewater bioreactor microbial communities from Cape Town, South Africa - Thiocy_expt_1000_biof (version 2) | ecosystem: Engineered > Bioreactor > Thiocyanate-remediating >...
GCCACGGTGTCCAGGTACCACACGTGCTCCGGGGGGTGGTACAGCAGCATCGCAGCCTGTGCCACCGCCTCAATGGCGCCGTCTGCCGCGCCAACCCGCCCCGCGCGCAGGCCCCGCACGGCATCCACCAGGCCCAGCGCGGCATCAATGGAGCCCCAAAACCGCAGTGCATACCGCGCCATGGCCACCGACGACCCCAGCTTTGCCACCACCGTCGCCCACACGGGTTGCGGGCTGCCACCCATGCCTGCCGTTACCTGTGGTGGGTTGTGGGTGGGGGTGGGGTGGCAAGATGGTGTGCGCAACGTGTCGTGTGCCGACGGATGCCACATGCTTGGCAACAAATCATAATTACCTTGGAGCCGTACGCCAGAATCTTGTACACCTTGTCGGCGCCCCACATGTCATTCAACAGCGCCGACAAGCGGCGCAGGTTCGCCACCGCAGCGCATTCCGCGCCGCCCTCGCTGCTGGCTGCCATGCTGCCTGCCTCCTTTGATCGTACAGTGCCACCGCCGCACTGCTCTGTTCACCTGCCACGACGACGGGACGACGACGACGACGACGACGACGGTGTTGTGACGACACTGTTGTCCACGTGTAACCATGAAAAAATCGCAACACCAACAACAAATTTGACACACAGCAAAGCCACAACTCGCGCAAAAATGATCGCAGCTCCCGTTTTCTCTGCATACATTGCGCCGCCATCGTGCCGTTCACTACTGCACAACATGTGCAGCGCCGCGCGGGGGTAGTGTTTGGCCGGCGGTTTCATTGACTACCTTTTGGGTGACTACCAAGTTTTAGCCGTTGGTGCGTTTTAGCCGTTGGCGGCCGGTGAGAGGGGGCAAGTAGAGCAACTTGGCGAGGGTGGACAACGCGGATGCCACATGGGTGATGGTGGATGGCAGCAGAATTTGGAGGCAGTGGTGCGTGGGAGTGGCGGACTGGTGTTTGCATTGTGTTGTGGTTTCATAGTTTAGTGGATAGTGTTTGCGAAGAAGGCGGAGGAGGGGATCACTCTCCCACCAACGGCTGCGCACATACTTCCAACTCACCATCGCACACATGCGTGTGGACACACACTCATGCATTCAGCCCGGCATGCCACCGTCCATATGCATGTGTCCATCGTCGCCCCCGTCAACACTCACAATCGCACCCACCCCCGCCCATCCGGCAGGCGAAGCAACATACCAAACGAAGTCCAAGTCCAAGTCAAGCAGTTCAGGAGCCGCCTCCAACAAAGCTCCCCCCGCACCCCACCACCCTCACCACCACCACAACAACGCCCGCCATGGATGACGCGCGCGCGGTAGCGGCGCTGCGCGGCCTGCGCGGCGTGCCCAATGAGGTGGCCGTGCTGGGTGCGTCCAACTACCTGAACGAGACGCTGCGCCCGGGCGGCACGCACGCGCGCAAGCACATGCTGGTGGTGGACTCGGCGCCGTCGGTGGCGGGCCGCGGCAAGATGCCGCTGGATCGCAGCCGGCCGGTGTGCATGGATGCCGCCGCTGCCACCGCCACGGTGGCAGAGGCGCTCACCGCCGCCGCCGCCATGGCCGACGCCACCGCGCCCGTGCGCATTAACGACGCCAAGGAGGTGGCGGCGGCCACAACAAAGGAGCTGACGGAGCGCGAGCAAGAGGTATGAGTGGCAGGGACTGTGGCGGGGAGATACGCGGCCATCATACACTTAGTGTCACCGACACCACCCACCCATCCACCAACACACACAGGTGCTGCGCTACACCGTGTTCACCGTGGAGGAGGTGCCCGACAACCCGTTGGAGCCGCTGCGCAACCGCGTGTTCACGCTCAACTACTACACCTCTGACTGCACCCTGTCGCTGTATGAGCCGGCGCTGGAGAACTGCGGCCTGGTGCAGGTACGCAAGCCCGAGCAGCCATAGCAGCAGCTTTTTGTGTTGTTGTTTTGCACCCCCAACCCCCCCCCCAACCCCCCCCCCCCCCCCCCCCCCCCCCCCCCCCCCCCCCCCCCCCCCCCCCCCCCGGGCCGCCGCCCGGCGGCCGCGCCCCGCGGCCCCCGCCCCGGCGGCGCGGGGGGGTGGGGGGGGGGCGGCGGCGCCGCGCCGCGCGGGGCGGGGCGCGGCCGCGGGCACCGCGCGGGCGCGGCGCACCCCGCTCTGGCGCCGGGCGACGCGGCGCCGGAGGTGGTGGTGCGCGACGCGGGCGCGATAGGGCACATGCCGCGCACCAACACGGTGGCGTTTGACATGGGGCGGGAGGAGGACCCGGCGCGCGGGTTCTACAAGCGCGCGGGGGACACGCGGAAGGCGTTCCTGGAGCGCGGCGCCGCCGTGCTGAAGTACGAGTGCGAGTGGCGCGAGCCAGGCGCGCCGTTTGCCGACCGCCGCCGCGTGGCGCTGCAGTACTACCTGGCGGACGACACGCTGGAGATCCTGGACCGCTCCTCAGCATACTCCTCGGGCGGCCTGTTTGGCAAGCTGCTGCAGCGCACCCGCATGCCGCGCCTGCCGGTGGAGACGGGCAAGGAGGTGTTCCTGCTGGCGGAGGTGGGCGACGCCGCGTCCGGCCTCACCCTGCCGCCCGCCGCCGCCGTCCTCACCGCCTCCGCCGCCATCCGCGGCGGCTACGAGTATGCGGAGGGCGGCACCACGCGCGCCAAGTTCACGTCCCCCATCACCGGCCGCCCGCTGTTTGAGCCAGCGCCGGCAGCACCGGCGGGCGACGAGCCGGCTGGCGTGCTGGGTGGTGCCGCGTCCATCCGCGGCATCCCCGTCCTCTCCTCCCTCGCCCGCGCGCCCACCTTCGTCACGCCCGCCGACATCGTGCCGGGCGGTATCGTCACCGTGTTTGGCCGCCCGCTGCTGGTGCGCTCTGCCGACCCCTTCGCGGTGGCGTACATGCTGCACAACTTTGGCGTGGACTTGCGGCCGCTGTTTGTGGCGGAGGCGACGCCGGCCGCCGCTGGCGCCGGCGCGCGCGTGCCGCTGCCGCCGCACGTGGGCGCGGTGGCGGTGGGCAGCGAGGAGGAGACGCGGCGCAACGCGGGCAAGCTGCTGCCCACCTTCCGCCGCGAGCGCGACTTTGACCTGTTCTACCAGCTGGGCGGCAAGTCGCTGCGGTTTGAGGCGGCCATGGACGCGGCGCTGTGCGACCCGGAGGACGCGCGCCGCCGCTTCATCCTGGCGTACTACCTGGAGGACAACACGGTGTCGGTAGGCGAGCTGACGGGCAACACGCTGGGGCACGGGCCCTCCGTGGTGCGCTTCCTGAACCGCGGCCGCTACCGCAACGCCGCCGCCGCGCCGGACGCCGCCGCCACCGCGGCGCTGGGCATCCCGCACGCTGACACGCCCATGACGCCCGCCGTGGCGGCGGCGTACGACCGCGTGGTGGGCGGGTCGCGTGACAAGATGGGCTACACCGAGTGCTCCGGCGCGCAGGGGTACGCGGGCGGCATCTTCGGCAAGGCGGAGCGCGTGGGCGCGGGCGCAACGGGTGTGGAGAGCGTGGCGGACATGGGCGTGCGGGAGGCGGCGCTGCATGCCATGCCCACCATCGCGCGCTTCTTTGAGGCCACAGACTTTGTGGAGGGCGCGCGCATCCAGTTTGCGCACGCGCCCGGCATCGTGTTTGTGCTGGGCGCCGGCGACTCGTTCACACGCCAGTTCCTGGCAGCGCGTGCCGCGGGCACCGCTGACGACGCGCGGGACGTGTACGTGCCGGAGAACAGCGTGCCGGTGCCAACCCTGCCGCTGGAGGGCGGCGGCGGCGGCGGGGAGGAGGAGGGTGCAGTGGCGGGCAGCGGCGGCGTGGCTGGCGACTGCCTGCTGCTGGCCAAGATCCTGGCGGGCGTGCAAGAGAGCTGCCGCGAGGTGGTGCGGCAGGCGGACCGCGTGGGCCGCGGCTTTGCACCGGAGGGGGTGGTGCGCGCTGCCCTGGCTTCCTACGGCGCCGCGCCGCCAGCGTGCGACGCCGACGTGCTGGACCGCGTCATGGCGGCGTACGAGGTGGCGGCGGGCGGCAGTGGCGACGGCGGCCGCCCCACCACTGCCACCGTCCGGCCGGGCGGCAGCGGCAGCCTGGGTGACCCGCTGTCAGGCCCCTTCCTGCGTGACTACGCCGCCGCCGAGTTTGCGGCCGTGCGCATGGTGGCGTACCCCGCGCTGTTTGACGGCCTGAAGGCCGCCACCACGAAGCAGCTGGCGCTGCAGCCGCGCATTGACAAGCTGCTGTCGCAGCTGCGCAGCGCCGTGCTGTCGTCGCGCGCGCACCTGCGCAAGGTGTTCCGTGACCTGGATGCCACCGGCGTGGGCGCCATCACGCAGTCCGAGTTCCGCCACCTGCTGCGTCGCCACAACCTGGACGTCGGTATCTCAGATGCGCAGCTGCGCGCGCTCATGAGCCGCTTCCCGCCCGCGCCGGCCGCCGTGGAGGCGGCGCTGCGGCAGCCTGCCATTGACTGGCGCGGGTTTGTGGAGGGCCTGCTGGAGGGCCGCACGCTAGCAGAGTCGGAGATGGCGTCCTTCTTGTCGTTTGTGCGCGGCCTGAAGGATGGCGCCGACGACGGCGTAGGCACCACGCGCGTGGTGCCGCAGGTGAAGCCAACCACTAATGTGGTGTCGTCTTGGACGCCGCGCACCGCGGACCCCACGCCGTACCTGGCTGCCATGGGCTCGCCCATGTTGAGTGCTGCTGCAGCCGCTGCCGCCCCGCCGCCACCCCGCCCTGCCACCGCACCCGCCGCGTACGCCGCGTCATCGCGCGGTGCAGCAGCAGTAGCTGCCGTTGCTGCTGCCTCCGCTGCCGCCGCCGCCACCTCCCGGTGTGGCACCAGCAGCGGCGCGCCGTCGTCACGCGCCACCTCCGTGTCGTTTGCCGACCCCGTGATTGCCACCCGGCCTGCCACCTCTGCTGGCGTCATGGGCACCACAGCCTCCTCCGTGGCACCACCCCGCGTGCCCGCCCTGCCCGCCGACAAGGCTACCTTCCCTTCTGCGCGCGCCGTCATGGCAGCCACCGCCCCCACACTGCGCACGGTGGACGTGCTGGCGTCACTGGCAGGCGCGCCCGACGGCGCCGCCCTCCTTGCCTCCCTGCGCACCACCTTTGCCGCCAAGCGCTTTGACCTGTACCGCGCCATGTCGCTGTACGACACCACGCGCCGCCGCGTCCTCAATGTGCCCTCCTTCGTGTCCGCCCTCACCTCCGCCGGCCTGCGGTGGGACCGCCGCCAGCTGGACGCGCTGCGCGCCGCCCTCACCGCCGGCGCCGCACGCAGCGGCCTGGCTGCCACCGAGCACGACGTGTACGTCGACTACAACGTCTTCTTTGACACCTTTGCGGCGTAGGCGGGGGCGCGTGGCGCGCGCAGCGCAGTGTGTGCGCCGTGCGGCGCCGCTGACTGCGGCTTGGATTCAGTATTATCGTGATATATATCGTGTTGTTGCCTCTATTGAACCATGCATTATGATGCCTATCCCTATTGCCGCGTCGCTGCACCACTGCAGCGCTTGTGACCTACGCCTGTGGCGCAGTGTGCTTTGCCAAATTGTCAATGGCACAACGAGCGGGCACTGCAGGTGCGACGTTTTTGTCCGTTGGTCCCTCCTCTCGTCTGACAAAGGCGATTGCAGAAAGGGGTACGCAACAACGCCGCGACGGCACGCGTCAAAACTTGGTGCCATGCGGTGAAATTGATGGTTCTACGCGCTGGTCGTTGTGCAGCGTGGCACGTTGTGCGCTTTAGTTGCAGCTTATCGGTGCACTTACTCCCCCTCGTCCTCCTCATCTGACGCACTACTACTAGTACTACCGATACTCACTTACTATGATAATTAGCTGCGCCTGCATTGGCATCTGACGTCACAGCTGCCGCTGCAACTGTTTGCAACTGCTACTCTCTACCTGCCTATCTATCTTTGTGTGTCTCTTTGCCTCATTGGCTTGCCCTTGCTGGCCCTCTAGTTCGTCGCTCTCACGCGTTTACTCGCATCCCAGCCACAATAGCACTCACCCTGTGTGTCGTTCACACATCCCTCCCTCTAACTCTCCCCTGTCACAACCCAACAATGGAGCCAGAGCTGGGCAGCGAGTCGCTGTGGGTGGCGAATGCGCCGATGGGACTGGTGGGCGGTGGACTGGCGTCCATTGTGACGCCGCCGCGGGTAGGGGAGGACGCCAGCCCTCGATACCTGTCCGTGCCCCTATTCCCGCCGCCGCCGCCGCCGCCGCCCTCGCAGCTGCCGCTTGTGACGGCAGGCGTGGCGTCTCCAACCAGCAGCGTGTACCTGCAGCCGCGGGTTACGTTTAGCAGCGAGGTAAGCGGGGCGGCAGCTTCACTGGATGCCAGCGGCGGCAGCGGCGATGACCTCAACATCTCCATCCTGGCGGGCGGTGGCGTTGACCCCGCACTGGAGAGCTTGTCACGCGGCGGCGGCGGTGGCAGCAGCGATGCCGCATACCTTGCCTCTGTGGCTGCCATGGATGCGCCGCCGCCACCCACGACCATTGCACGGCTGTTTGCCGCCATGCGCACCGGCAGTAGCGGCAGCGTCGGCAGCGGCGGCGCGTCGCATTTGGCCGTGCCGCCGTCCGCGGCGGCCGTCGCGCTAGCTCACGATGATGAGTTCCTAGAGTTTGAGCGGCTGGCGGCAGTGACGCAGCCCGGCGGCGACACCGTCACTGGCGCCGCCGATGACACCGCCCTGGCGTCGCGCTTTGCCGCCACGTTGCAATCCCGCGCCGCGGCTGCTGGCGCGAGGGTGGTGCCTTCCGTACCGGTACCCCTGCCACCTGCCGCCGCTGCGGTGGTACCAGCCCCCGCCCCAGCGCCTGCACCTGCACCGCCTGCGGCGGCACCACGTGTGCCGGGTGAGGGCGCGCGCACACTGCGCCGTGGTGGCCCCGGTGACGGCAGCCGTAGCCGCCTCCACCCGCCGCCAGCAGCGTCCGTGCCTGCTGACGTGCCAGTTACGGTTGCGCTACCGCAGCGCCGCCTCCCGCCGCCGCCTGCCTCATTTGGCGCCGCGCCACCTGACCCCGCATCATGCACAGAGGCGCCGGTGGCGGCGTCTGCCCGTGCGCGTGGCGGCGTGGCGTTTGCCTTTGACATGCGAGCGTCGGCGCCTGACAGCACCCTGGACGCTGACTTGGCCGCCATGTCCAGTGGCGCCACCGCACCGCCGCCGCCACGCCGCTCGCCTCGTGTCACACCACCGCCGGCAGCCACGGAGTCGCTGGGCGCTGCACCAGCACCAGCGCCAGCGCCAGGGGCAGGTGGTAACGGCGAGTCGCTGCGGGCAGCCTTCATTGCACGCCGTGAAGCCGCCCGCGCCGCCGCCGCAGGTACCGTCGTCCCCATTATTGTCCTCGCGCCTGCCCCTGCTCCAGCCCCTGCCCCCGCACCTGCGCCAGCACCAGCGCCTGTTCCTGCGCCGGCGCCGGCGCCAGCGCCACCTAGCCCGACTCCTATTGCGCCGCCACCCGTGCCTGCAAGTGCGCCGGCGCCGCAGCGCCGTGGGCGTTCTGCCTCACCCTCGCCTGCTGCCCCACCACCACACGCTACTAACGTGCTGCCGCCGGCGGCAGGCAGCCTTGACAGTATGCATGCTGCCGCTGCCCCACTGCCGCCCACCACGCCCGCACTGCCGTCCCGCATTCCACGGCCTGCCGGTGACGGCAGCGCGGGCGCCAGTGCCGACCGTCGGCGGCACGGCGCCGGGCGCGCAACTGGCGGTGTGGACGCATCAGGCGCTGCTACTGGCGCTGCCGACGCGCCGGCAGCGCCCCTGCCGCCTGCCTCCGGCCCGCCGCCCGCGGTTGGGTTGGAACTGCTGTCGGCGCTGACGGCGGGGCGCACGCCGCAGGAGGCGGCACTGGTGCAGCTGGTGCAGAGCAAGGTGACGGCGCTGCACGCCGAGATTGACCGGTACATGGGGGCCACGGCGAGCGTGGCGGCGGAGCGGGAGGCGCTGTCGGGTGACCGCAAGGCGCTGGCGGCGCAGGCGAAGGAGCTGACGGCGGAGCGCACCGAGTTTCGTAATTGGCGGGACGCCGAGACAGCCAAGCTGACGGCGTGGAAGGACGAGCAGGTGGCCAAGATGGAGCGCGAGTGCCGGGTGGCGGTGCGGCAGGCGCGCGCGGCGGCTGCCACCACCGCGGCGCCCACCGACCGGCACGACCGTGCCGAGCTGGAGGTGCTGCGCGCCGCCGTGACCAAGCTGAAGGCCGACGTGTCTGCCGCGGAGGTGCGGTACAAGGCGGCCATTGACCGCCACCGCGGCGTGGTGGAGAAGCGCGACGCGCGCATTGCGGAGCTGGAGGGGCAGGTGGCGGCGTACGAGAAGTTGCGGCAAGAAAAGGCATTTGGCGGCGGCGGCGGCGGTGGCGACGGCGCGCACGCGGGCGGGCGCGCCTCGCTGCCAGCTACCACGCCGCGGGGCGCAACTGGTTCATCATCTGCGCGCCCCGCGGTTGCCGCCGCAGCCGCTGCGGCCGCCGCCGCCGCTGCCCCTCCTCCGCCGGCACCGCCTGCTGGCGCAGCTGCCCCATCTGCCCCTGCTGTCCCGCCGGCGCCAGTCGCAGCCCCCCTTCCACCCTCGCCCCCCGCTCCCGCGGCGGGCGGGGCGTTGCCTGCGGCCCCAGCGCCCCCGCCGGCCGTCATTGCACCGCCACTGCCCGCACCCGGCGCCACACCAGCCATCACCGCGGTAGCAGATGGCTACAACCCTGTCAAGTACGCCGGCGGCAGCGCGTCGCGCGGCGGGAGCGGGAGCGGTGGCGGTGGCGGGAGTAGTGTGGCATCACAGCCGTCGGTGCAGCTGGCGCGGCATGTGGCATACGCGCCGGATCGTGCCATGCTGGAGGGCAGCGCATCGGCGGGTGTGCTGGGCCCCGTGGTGGCGGAGCGCGGGCTGGACGGCGGCAAGGTGGAACGGCGCTACGCCGACGGCACGCGCATCGTCACGTTCCGCAACGGCACGGAGAAGGAGACGGCGCCGACGGGCGTCGTGACGGTGCGGTTCAACAACGGCGACGTGAAGCAGACGTGGAGCCTGCCGCTGACGTCCGACGGCGACGGCAGCAGCGACGCCACCTCCATGTCGGTGGAGTCGTACCTGTACGCCGACTCCAAGGTGGTGCACTCCACGTACGCCAACGGCTTGCAAGCGTACGAGTTCCCGTCGGGGCAGCTGGAGCTGCACCGGCTGGACGGCGTGGTGGAGGGCATCTTCCCTGACGGCACCCGTGCGCTGCGCGATGCGCCGCCACGCCCCGCCGCGCCGCCGGCGTGAGCGGCCAGGCTGTTACCCAATGAATGATTGTGTCCTTGTGTCGTCGTTTGGTTTGGCGCTTCAAATGGCGGCGCCGCCGTCGTCTGATAGTAATCACTGCACACGCACACACACACACACACGCACACACACACACAATAGGGCTACAGGCATACGTTCAGCGTCAGCAGCTTGTCGGTGGCCAGCTTGTACAGGATGGACGCCTCCAGCGGTTTGCGCTCCACCGCGCGGTCTGCTGCAGTCTCGGCGGCCTCGTTGATGAGCTCCTCCAGGATGGCGGCGTGCGCGTAGGGGTCAAAGCCGCCCACAGCGGTGGCCACCGCGCTGCCACCTGACGGCGCCGGCGGTGCGGGGGAGGTAAAGAACGGCAGCGCCAGGTGCAGCGCCGCCAGGTCCACCTGCATCTGCTGGTAGCCCGCAGCGCCAAAGGTGCAGCTGCGTGCCCACTCCGCCACCGCCTTCAACACGCAGCGCAGCAGCACGCGCACGACGGAGTCAGACGTGAAATCAACTGCGCCCAGCACGATCTTCACGCTGCCCGCCGCATGGTCGCCGCCCGCACGGAACAGGCGGTCAATGTCCATCGTCATGCCCCGTGCGCCACCCCCCATGGCACCCAGACCCGACAGCCCGCTGCCACCACCACCGCCGCCACCGGCGCCACCGCCACCAACGCCCCCACCGCCGCTGCCGCCACCGCCGCTGCCTGGCGTCAGGCCTGCGGCACCAACCACCAACCCTGTCCGCCGTGTCGCCTGCGCGGCCGCCAGCACGGTGGGGTTGGCGCCGGCGGCGGGGCCGGTACGCAGGGAGGTTGCCGGCGGGCCGGCGGCAAACGGGTTACCTGCGGCAAACGGGTTGCCGGGTGCCGAGCCGCCGGCAGGAGCGGGAGCGGGCGGCGGCGGCGGCGGCGCACCCACGCCGTATGCCGCCGACGCCTGGCTGACGGCACGCGCGTCCCAGTCGCCCAGCGTGCACGCCGCCAGCTTGCGCACCTCCGCCACGTCCTCCAGCAGCAGCTGCACAACGAGGCGCACGTCGCGCGGCGCCTCGTGCGCCAGCCAGTTGCACGCGGTCATGGAGCGGCGCACGACGGCGGTGAGGCGTACCGAGTGCTGGTACACAAACCGGCGCAGCAGCTCGCGGCCGACCGCTTTCAGCCGCCTGTTGAGGTCGGGCACGTCCATCATGCTGCCGTACGAGTCCGGCACGCTGTCTGTCAGCACCGCGCCCAGCGCCTGCAAGTCGGCGCGCGTGGGCAGGCTGTCCAGCATGGTGGACAGCGCGCGCGGCGCGCCGTTCTCGCTAAAGTGGCGGCACAGGGACGCCAGCAGCAGCAGGAGGGCGGGGTTGCGCTCCGGGTTCATGAGCGCGGCGCCCGACGTAAATGACGGCGCTGCAGCCGCCGCCGTGGTGCCCGCGCCCGCTGCACCCGCCGCCGCCGCACTGGCCGCGCCGGCCGCAGCGCCAGCCGCGTGGTCTGCCTCGGCGGCCGCAAAGTTGACGGTCACGCGCCGCTTCAGTGCGGCGGGGCCGGAGCCGGCGCGTGCCGCACTCGCGCGTGAAGGCGCACCGGACGTCTTAGCCTCACGCTCCAGGCCCAGGTCCGCCTCCACCACCACCGCCGCAAACTCCACGCGCGACGGGTGGTACGGGTCGCCCATCGCCTCCCACGCCGACGCCAGCCACATGAGCATGTGCAGCACCTGGCCGTGCACCAGCGAGTTGAACACGCGCGCCAGCTCGGGCAGCAGGCGCATGCCGTTCAGCACCAGCGGCTTGGCTTCCACCAGCGCGTCATCCAGCCGCCGTGACACCTCCCCCGATGCCGCCTCCGCCGCCGCCGCCAGGCCCGCGCCCGCCGTCTGCAGCCAGTCGTACCGTGCGGCCGCAGCAGCGGCGCCGGCGCCGCCCACGCCCGCCGCGCGGCTGCGCTCCTCCGCCAGCAGGCGGTCCGTGACGCCCTCCAACGACACCAACTGGTGCACTACCTCCACGCGCACGTCCGCAAACAGGCCGTCCAGCTGTGCGCGCAGCACCGCCTCCGTCACCTCCTGCGCGCGGTCCACCAGGCGCGCGTCCCGCACGTGCCGCGCCGCGCTGCGCACGTCAGACAGCAGCAGCTGCAGAGCGTCGGTGGTGGAGCCAAACCGGCCCTCCGTGGCGCCGTCGCGCGCCGCCAGCGCCGCCGCCGCCGCCAGCGCCTGCGCCTTCACCTTCTCCGCCGCCGCCACCAGCTCGTCGTCGTCATCGCCCTCCGCGCCCATCTCCAGTTCCTTGCGCCGGCGCGCCAGGAAGGGGTTCTTCTTGGCAGCGCCGGCGCCGCCGCTGCCACTCGCCCCGGCTGCACCTCCGGCGCCGCCCGCTGCACCGCTGCCGCCGCCAGCACCGCCGGCACCAGCAGCGTCGCCGGCGTCCAGCGGCGGCGGCAGGACCAGCTGGCGGTGCACCGCCTTGAAGTAATCCGCAAACACGTCCTTGGTGAAGGTGACGAGGTCTTTTTGTGCCACGCGCCGCTCCTCCGCGCCATCCGCAGTTGCCGGGTCCGCCGTCTCCACAAACAGCTCCACAAACACGTCGGAGGCGACGCGGAAGGCATCCACAAAGGAGCGGTTCAGCGACTGCATGAACACGTAGGCGGGGACGGGGGCGCGCAGGCGCGCACCGCCGCCAGGCACGCCACCAGGCGCGGAGGCGGAGCGCGACGCGGCGGTGGCAGCAGAGAAGAGGGCGGCAGCGCGCGGCGACAGCAGGGAGCTGGGTTCGCTGCCAACCGGCACGGCAGCAACGGCGGCAGCAGCAGCGGCAGCGGCGGCGGGCGGCACAGGCACAGGGGCATACTTGGAGGTGGTGGACGCCAGCGCGGTGGCGAGGCGGCCGCGCTGGAACACGAGAAACGCGGCGCGCAGGGCGGGGCGCGGCTCCTCCAGCTGCACCAGCAGCTTGATGGCCTCCACGACGCGAGAAGCGGTGGAGGTGGTACCAGCAGCACCGCCGCCGCCGCCGCCACCGCCACCGCCGCCGCCGCCGCCGGGTGCCCCCGCGCCACCCGCCGCCGCCGCGCGCGCGTCGCGCAGGACGGCGCGCAGGTCGGCGCGCAGGCCGTTGATGATGGCGTCCGCCTCCACCCGGATCTTGTGCAGCGACGGGATGTGGTCGTACTTGCGCAGCACGCCGGACACCATGGCGTAGTACTTCACCGCCTGCCCCTGCGCGTCCAGCTCGATGGAGCGCTTCAGGCGCAGCGGCAGCTCAAACAGGAACTCGAGCTTGAGCAGCAGGCGCTTCACGCCCACCAGCTGCTCAATCTTGGCGCGGTTCTCCTGCAGGCTGGCGTTCACGACGGCAGACGAGCCGCCCATGGCGCGCATGTCGCCCACCAGGCCCGACATCTTGGTCTCCATGGTGCCCACGCTGTCCTTCATGCGCCGGATGGTGTCGGTGGCGGCGATGAACTTGTTGTAGTTGTTGTACACCAGGTTCTGCATGCCCTCGTCCAGCGACCGCACCTCGCCGTGCAGCGCCTTGTTGGTGGCCATCAGCTCCGGCAGCGAGCGGCTGGCCAGCAGGCCCGACGCCTCCGCCGCCGCGTCAAACGCCACGCTGTCAATGTCATGCGCCTCCCGCGCCGCCGTCTCCTCATCCTGCATGCCATAGTACGACTCCAGCAGCGACTCGAGTCTGTGTTT
>Ga0066256_1001530_pt1 | contig 12974 bp, 10 predicted proteins | sample ThiBio_1000_biof_FD_87107 | JGI IMG/M metagenome (GOLD analysis project Ga0066256, IMG submission 87107) | Wastewater bioreactor microbial communities from Cape Town, South Africa - Thiocy_expt_1000_biof (version 2) | ecosystem: Engineered > Bioreactor > Thiocyanate-remediating >...
TTGAACCCCGGGCAGGTGGCCGCCGGCGCCCTTTCGCCCGCCGGGGCGCGGGGCGTGCGGTTGGGCGGGAGCAGGGTCTTGCCGGCGGCAGCGTTCATTTGCGGGGGGGGGCTCCCTTCCATCGCCTCCGGGATGATTGCTGTGAAGCGGGGCCGGGAAAGCCGCCCGCCGGTGCCGCCGCGGCCGAGCGGCGCCGGCGTATCGAAGCCGATATAAAGGCCGGCGACCAGATCGGGCGTATAGCCGACGAACCAGGCGTCCTTCTCGTCGTTGGTCGTGCCGGTCTTGCCGGCGACATCGCGGCCGTCGAGCTTGATCTTGCCGGCCGCCGTACCGCGCTGGACGACACCCTGCATCATCGAGGTGATCTGGTAGGCGGTCATCGGGTCGAGCACCTGCTCGCGATTGTCGACGATGGTGGGCTCGTCCTGGTTTTGCCAGCCGCCGGCATTGCAATTGTCGCAGCCGCGTTCCTCATGGCGGAAGATGGTCTTGCCGTAGCGGTCCTGAATACGGTCGATCAGTGACGGCTTGATCTGCTTGCCGCCGTTGGCGAGCACGGAATAGGCCGAGACCATGCGCAGGACAGTGGTTTCGCCCGAGCCCAGCGACATCGACAGGAGCGGCAGCATCTTGTCGTAGATGCCGAAACGCTCGGCATATTCGGCGACGAGGTTCATGCCCATGTCGTTCGCCAGCCGCACCGTCATGAGGTTACGCGACTTTTCGATGCCGAGGCGCAGCGTCGAGGGGCCGGCGGAACCGCCGCCATAGTTTTCCGGGCGCCAGACCTGACCGCCGGAGACGATCTCGATCGGTGCGTCCATGATCACCGAGGCCGGGGTATAGCCGTTGTCGAGCGCGGCGGCATAGACAAAAGGCTTGAAGGAGGAACCCGGCTGGCGCTTTGCCTGCGTGGCGCGGTTGAATTCCGATTGCGCATAGGAGAAGCCGCCGACCAGGGCCAGGACGCGGCCGGTATGCGGATCCATGGCGACCAGAGCGCCCTGCACCTTGGGCGGCTGGCGCAGGCGGTAATTGCCGGAATTGGCGCCGCCGATCTGTTCGACATAGACGACATCGCCCGGCGACAGCGCGCCATCGGGCGATTTCGCTGTCTTGCGGTCGCCCTTGGCGGAGCGGTAGGCCCAGCGCATGTTTTCCGCCTCGATGCGGCCGGTCTGGCGATCGCCGCCGACCTTGCCGCTGGCCTCGATCTGCGGCCGGATGCCGATGTCGACACCGCTCTTATCGGCGCCGAGGACGACGGCCAGCTTCCATTCCGGCACGTCGGCGAGCGCGGGAATCTTGGCAAGCTGGGCGCCCCATTCATGGCTGACATCGATGGTGGAAACCGGGCCGTGGAAACCGCGGCGCTCGTCGTAATTGATCAGGCCGTCCTGCAACGCGCGGCGCGCATAGGCCTGCAGCGTCGGATCGAGCGAGGTTCGCACCGAAAGACCGCCCTCATACAGCGCCTTGTCGCCATAGCGCTCGATAATCTGGCGGCGCACTTCCTCGGAGAAGAATTCGGAGGCGAACAGATAGGAGCCGTTGCGGCGCGGCGTGACGCCCAACGGCTGCGCCTTGGCTTCCTCGCCATCCGGCTTGCTGACGTAACCGTTCTCAACCATGCGGTCGATGACCCAGTTGCGGCGTTCCAGCGCCGCTTCCGGGCGGCGGAAGGGATGGTAGTTGGCAGGCCCCTTGGGCAGCGAGGCGAGATAGGCGGCTTCAGCGACGGTCAGCTCGGTGACGGACTTGTCGAAATAGGTGAGCGCCGCGCCGGCGATGCCATAGGCATTCATGCCGAAGAAGATCTCGTTGAGATACAGTTCCAGGATCTTGTCCTTGGAATAGGCCTGTTCGATTCGGAAGGAGAGAATCGCTTCCTTGACCTTGCGGTCGATGGTCTGGTCGGACGAGAGCAGGAAGTTCTTGGCCACCTGCTGGGTGATGGTCGAGGCGCCCTCGGGGCGACGGCCGGAACCGATGTTCTGGATGTTGTTGACCATGGCGCGGGCGAGACCGGTGAGATCGACGCCCGGATGATTGTAGAAATTCTTGTCTTCCGCAGAGAGGAAAGCGGCCTTCACCCGGTCCGGAATGGCCTGGATCGGCAGGAACAGGCGGCGCTCGCGGGCATATTCGGCCATCAGCGCGCCGTTGCCGGCATGGATGCGGGTGGTGACCGGCGGCGCATAGCTCGCCAGGACCGCGTAATCGGGAAGATCTTTCGAAACCCCGTTCAGATAGACGGCGACAGCGGCGGCGACGCCGAAAAACAAGACGCAGGCCAAGCCGAACAAGTATCCAATCAGTCTGATCATCGTCTGAGCTACCGGTCCTTCACAGGAAGAAAAGCTGTATTTGAAATTCGTTTCGCCGCGCCGAGCGTCGCGCCAGCGATACAATCGCATAGATGCCCGCGTTTTGCACGACGCCTGCCGGTTTGCAAGAGACCGTCGCCACCGGACGCATCACGACTCGTCCCTATCGACGAACTGTGCCGGTCAATAATGGTCCGAATGTGAGCAAAATAGGGCCTCGCCGACGTTTTCCCTGCATCTGTCACCGGATCGCAACGGCGCTCAGCCGCCATCCGCCGCCGCCTTTTCGCGGTATCGACGCACGGCGACCGCCAGGAGGTCGGCAACCTTCGCCCGCCATGCTTCGTCGAGCAGCAGTTTTTCGTCCTCGGGATTGGACAGGAAGCCGAGTTCCAGCAGGATGGAGGGCACGTCCGGCGCCTGCAGCACCCGGAAACCGGCGTAGCGATGCGGGTTGTTGATCAACCCGATCTGCCCCTCGAAAGCGCCGACCACCGAGCGGGCCATGGCAATCGAAAAGGCCTGCGTCTCGCGACGGGTCAGGTCGAGCAGGATATCGGCGACCTCGGCCGGCTCGTCCCCAAGCTTGATGCCGGCGATCTCGTCAGAGAGGTTTTCACGCTTGGCAAGGGCGGCGGCCAGTCCATCCGAAGCGTTGTCGGAAATCGTGTAGACGGTGGCGCCGCGGATCGAATTCTGCTGCAGCGTATCGGCATGCAACGAGACGAAGAGATTGGCGCGCTTCTCGCGGGCGATCTGCACCCGTTCCGACAAAGACAGGAAACGGTCGTCCTCACGGGTCAGCACGGCCTTGATGCCGGGTTCGCGGTTGAGCCGTTCGACGAGGCCACGGGCGAAGGCGAGCGTGACGTTCTTTTCCTCGGTCTTGCTGTCGGCGCCGATGGCCCCGGCATCGATGCCGCCATGACCGGCATCGACCGCGATGACGAAGGCGCCGTCCGTTGCCGGCTTCTGCGCCAGCATCGCGCTGGCCGGCTTCGGGGCAATGTCGCCTTGCCGCCAGGTCTCGGCCGCCGCAAGCGCCTGGAAACGCTTTTCAGGCACCGAGACGGCGTCGAGCACGAGGCGGATATCCTTGCCCTCGACCTGCACCTTGGCGGTGGTCAGTTCCACGGGCTTGCGGGCCGTGAGCACCAGCCGGGCGCTGTCGGCATCCATCGTGCCGTAGCGGATGTCGGAAAACAGGCCGCGCGGCGCAAGCTGGTCGGCGGGAAAACCGAAGGCGACCCTTGGCAGGTCGACGATCACGCGCGGCGGATTTGTGACGTAATGCACGGCAACGTCGATCTTCTTCTCCAGATCGATGACAATGCGCGAGCGGGCGTCGTCGCCGGCGATCCGCGCGCCAAAGGCAAGCACCGCATCATCGGCAGCCAGCGCGGGCATCGCCGCGAGAAAGCAGGCGAAAAGCGCGACGGCGCGCATCGCCCTCAAGCCTGCATTGCGGATCGCAAGGAATGTCAAAGCCGGATGCACCCTCTCCCGGAGCCCGTTGCTGTCTGGCGATTCGCCGAGGCCCTGTCTCATATGCCGGAAAATTCCGGCGGGTTGAAGGCGGAAGACGTGAGGCCGGCGACCGCAACCCCGCTCATCGACAGAAATCGATCAATATTATGACGCACTTGGCTTTTCCCTTGCTATTGCGACACGGAGGACATACAAGCATAGATGAAGGCATAAGGTGCTGACGGGATAGATCGCCGCAAGGCAGCCAGCCGTATTTTCGGATCTGGCGCTAACTGGCGCAGGCTTCATCCGTCGTCAAAGCAGTGCTGCCTGAAACTGGATCAGCCGGCGGTGGCCGGAGAAAAACATCGACGGCATGCCGTCACGCTCGCAGGAGCAAATTCATCGGATCCTCATAGGGTTCAAGGTATCGTCATTCTCGTTTGGTCGTTGATGTCGTTGCAGCAGTTTTCGTCAGAAGTGAACAGGTCCAGGGATGTATCTTGTCCCGGTGCTGTCCTGCTGCCGGCCGCTCGACGCTCCCGGGCGGGAATTAAAATTTCCGGCGCTTTGTCCGCTTTGCACGCATTTTCCGCTTCACGAACCGGTTTGCCTGCTCGCTCGCATTCGCGCCGAGGAGCAGAAAGTCAATGGCAGACAAAATGCTTATCGATGCGTCTCATGAAGAGGAGACGCGCGTCGTTGTCGTTCGCGGCAACCGCATAGAAGAATTCGATTTCGAATCTCAGCATAAGAAACAAATCCGCGGCAACATCTACCTGGCAAAGGTGACCCGCGTCGAGCCGTCGCTGCAGGCGGCGTTCGTGGATTACGGCGGCAATCGCCACGGCTTCCTGGCCTTTGCCGAAATCCATCCCGATTATTACCAGATCCCCCTTGCCGACCGGCAAGCGCTTCTGAAGGCCGAAGCCGAGGAGCATCGCAAGGACGACGACATCGAACCGGTCGAGACCGGCACCGATGTCGAGGCCGCTTCCATCGAGGAAACGGTCGAGGTCGCCGCCGAGGAAGCGCCGGCCGTCGAAGCCGCGCCGGTGACGGAAGCCGCGCCCGTCGAGGCCGCTGCCGCCGAAGAAGAGACCAAGCCGAAAGCCAAGCCGCGCCGCAGCCGCAAGCGCAAGGCCGATGTCGAGGCCGCCGCCGAGACGGTCGCCGTCGAAAGCGCCGAGACGCCTGCCGATGAGCAGGACGACGACGGCAAGCCCGGCGAAATGGCCGCTATGGTCGACACCGACAGCATTTCCGAGGAGACGCTGGCGCGTCGCCACGATGACGACGACGATGATGACGATGACGGCGAAAAGGAAGTCATCGAATCCGTCGGCGCCGAAGACGCCATGGAAGAGGTTCCGGATCGCGTCGTGCGCAAGCCGCGCAAGCAGTATCGCATCCAGGAAGTCATCAAGCGCCGCCAGATCCTGCTGGTGCAGGTTGCCAAGGAAGAACGCGGCAACAAGGGCGCGGCGCTGACCACCTATCTGTCGCTGGCCGGCCGTTACTCGGTGCTGATGCCGAATACGGCGCGCGGCGGCGGCATTTCCCGCACGATCACCACCCCGGCCGACCGCAAGCGGCTGAAGGAAATCGCCCGCATGCTGGAAGTGCCGCAGGGCATGGGCGTCATCCTGCGCACCGCCGGCGCCAACCGCACCAAGGTCGAGGTCAAGCGCGACTTCGAATATCTGATGCGCCTGTGGGAAAACGTCCGGACGCTGACGCTGAACTCGATCGCGCCCTGCCTCGTCTACGAGGAAGGCTCGCTGATCAAGCGCTCGATCCGCGACCTCTACAACAAGGACATCAACGAGATCATCGTTGCCGGCGAAGAAGGCTATCGTGAAGCGAAAGACTTCATGAAGATGCTGATGCCGAGCCATGCCAAGGTGGTCCAGCCTTACCGCGACCTGCATCCGATCTTCTCGCGCTCCGGCATCGAGGCGCAGCTCGATCGCATGCTGCAGCCGCAGGTGACGCTGAGATCCGGCGGCTACCTGATCATCAACCAGACGGAAGCGCTGGTTGCCATCGACGTCAATTCCGGTCGCTCGACCCGCGAACACTCCATCGAAGACACCGCGCTGCAGACGAACCTGGAAGCGGCGGAAGAAATCGCCCGCCAGCTTCGCCTGCGCGACCTTGCCGGCCTGATCGTCATCGACTTCATCGACATGGAGGAGAAGCGCAACAACCGCTCCGTCGAGAAGAAGCTGAAGGATTGCCTGAAGAACGACCGCGCCCGTATCCAGGTCGGCCGCATCTCGCATTTCGGCCTTCTGGAAATGTCGCGCCAGCGCATCCGCGCCTCGGTTCTGGAATCTACCACCCAGGTCTGCCCGCATTGCGCCGGCACCGGCCATATCCGCTCGCAGTCGTCTGTGGCACTGCATGTCCTGCGCGGCATCGAGGAATATCTCCTCAAGAACACCACGCATGACATCATCGTCCACACCACGCCGGAGACGGCGCTCTACCTGCTAAACCACAAGCGTGGCACCATCGTCGACTACGAACGCCGCTTCGGCGTCTCGATCGTCGTTGAGGCCGACAACGCGGTCGGTTCGCAGCATTTCAGCATCGAGCGCGGCGAGCCGGTGGAAAACCCGGTCAGGATTGAAACCCTGATCCACTTCGAACCCGAGCCCGAGGATGACGACGACATCGTCATCGAGGCGGACGAGGACGAAGAAGACGAAATCGTCAGCGAGCGCGAAGAAAGCGCCGAAAAGGCTGCGCGCAACAATGACGACAACGGCAATCGCAAGCGCAAGCGCCGTCGCCGCCGTCGTGGCAACAAGGGCCAGGCCGGAGACGACCAGGCCATCCGCAGCGACGCGATCGCCGGCGACCAGGACGATGACGAGGATGGCGACGAGGACGAAGGCGATAACGGCGCCGAGTCCGAAGCCGCCACTTCCGACGACCAGCCCAAGCGCAAGCGCCGCCGTCGTGGCAAGCGTGGCGGTCGCCGCAACCGCGAGGATGGCTCGCTGATCGATGAGAACGGCGAAGCCTCCGATGATGGCGACGACGAGGACGAAAGCTTCGAAACCGCCGCGGAAAGCGTGAGCGTATCCGTCGAATCCGCGGAGCCCGACGCCGAGGCACCGGTCGAGCCTGTTGCCGCCGTCGCGGAAGCGGTCCCTGCCGAGGAAAGCGCCAAGCCGGCCAAGGCCCGCCGCAGCCGCAAGGCCAAGGCTTCGCCGGTCGAAGCCCCGGTTGCCGAGGAAGCGGCACCCATGGCAGAGGTCAGCGAAACGGTGGAAATCGCGGCAGATGCTGCCGATCTCCCCGCCGAGCCGGCCGCTATGGATGAGGCTGCGCCCGAAGCCGAGGCCAGGGCGGTGCGTGCCAATCGCGCATCGAATGTCTCCTCGTCGGAGCCGGTTGTGACTTCGAAGCGCGCGACCGCCGATGGCGACGAAGAGCCGCCGAAGCCGAAGAAAGCCGGCTGGTGGCAGCGCCGCGGCTTCCTCTGAGGCCTTGCCAGTCTTATCGAACACGGAAACCGGCCCTGGCGGCCGGTTTTTCTTTGCGGGATCAATTCAAGACCTTCCGAAACTGAATCCGCAATGCGCGGCAAACCGCTGAAAGGACTGCAAATCCAGTGCTTGCGGCGAGGCCCGACAAATGCCGTATTGTTGCGGTCATCACGTTCTTGCGACTCGCGCGGGCGCGGCGATTTTTTCGGTTTGCATCCGGGGCCGGCCGCCCTACTCTCCGCGGGACTCAAGCGGGCCGGCACGACCGTTTCGGCACAGGCAATTCAAGACGACGAGGAAACACCATGGCCTTCACCTTCAAACCGATCGCAGCGGCAGTGCTCGCCCTGTCCATGGGCGTCGCGGCTCCGGCCATGGCGCTCGATGACAAGCAAAAGGAAGAGATCGGTCAGTTCATCAAGGAATATCTGATCCAGAATCCCGAGATCATGCTCGACGTCCAGAACGCGCTGCAGGCCAAGCAGGAGGCTGCGCGCACGCAGGCTTCCGCGGAGGCGGTCGCGGCCAACAAGAAAGCGATCTTCTCCGATAGCGGCGACATGATCCTCGGCAATCCCAAGGGAGACGTCACCATCGTCGAGTTCTTCGACTACAATTGCGGTTACTGCAAGCATGCGCTGTCGGACATGAACGAGATCATCGATGCCGACAAGAACGTCCGCTTCGTCCTGAAGGAATTGCCGATCCTCGGTCCGGATTCGATGGCTGCGCACAAGGTCTCCTATGCTTTCAAGGCACTGGCGCCGGAGAAATACGGCGAGTTCCACCGGGCGTTGCTCGGCGGTGACGTGCGGGCGACGGAAGAGCGCGCCATCGAGGTCGCGACTTCGCTCGGCGTCAAGGAAGATGCGTTGCGCAAGCAGATGGCGGACAAGCCGAACGATGCGTCCGTCAAGGACGTCTATCAGCTCGCCGGCACGCTCGGCATTACCGGCACGCCGTCTTACGTCATCGGCAATGAGGCGGTGTTCGGCGCCGTCGGCGCCGAGGCGCTGGAAGAAAAGATCGGCAATGTCCGCAGTTGCGGCAAGACCATGTGCTGAGCGGACGTCTTTCCACCGTCAACATGGCATTTCCGGCCATTCTCAAGGGTTGAGCGCGCCGCGGGGGCTTTTCCTCCGCGGCTGGCCGGTCTATAGCTTCGGGACCGATTTCGGCTGAAACGCCTGGCCGCCAGCGAATCCTCGCGGTGCGGCAGCGTCCCACCATACGTCAAGAGAACGAAAAGACAGGGCAGAACTTCATGTCTGAAAAGAAGAACGGCATCGACAAGGCTTTGATCCGCGACCTCGCGAACATCCTGAACGAGACCGACCTGACCGAGATCGAAGTCGAGCAGGACGACCTGCGCATTCGCGTCTCCCGCGCCGGCGCTACCCAGTATATCCAGGCCCCGGTTCCGATGGCGGCTCCGCTCGCCATGGCCCCGGCCGCCGCTGCCGCTCCGGCTGCAGCCGCCCCGGCCGCGCCGGCGCTGAACCCGGCCAATACGATCACCGCCCCGATGGTCGGCACCTGCTATCTGGCTCCCGCCCCGGGCGCGCGTCCCTTCATTGAGGTCGGCGCCACGGTCAAGGAAGGCCAGACGCTGCTGATCATCGAAGCGATGAAGACGATGAACCAGATTCCTTCGCCGCGCTCCGGCACGGTGACGCAGATCCTCATCGATGACGGCCGCCCGGTCGAATACGGCGAAGCGCTTGTTGTCGTCGAATAAAGGACACGGCATGATCTCCAAAATCCTCATTGCCAATCGCGGGGAAATCGCGCTACGCGTGCTCAGAGCATGCAAGGAGCTGGGCATCGCCACCGTCGCGGTCCATTCCACCGCCGACGCCGACGCGATGCATGTGCGCCTCGCCGACGAAAGCGTGTGCATCGGCCCGCCGCCGTCGCGCGAAAGTTACCTCAACATCCACCAGATCGTCGCCGCCTGCGAAATCACCGGCGCCGATGCGGTGCATCCCGGCTACGGCTTCCTGTCGGAGAACGCCACGTTTGCCGATATCCTCGACGCCCTCGGCATCACCGTCATCGGCCCAACCGCCGATCACATCCGCATCATGGGCGACAAGATCACGGCGAAGAAGACCGCCGAGTCGCTCGGCATCCCGGTCGTTCCGGGTTCGGATGGCGAGGTGAAGCCTGAAAATGCGCTTGAAGTCGCAAGAAAAATCGGCTTCCCGGTTCTCATCAAGGCCACCGCCGGCGGTGGCGGTCGCGGCATGAAAGTCGCTAGGACCGAAGAGGAACTGGAAGAGGCCGTCTCGACTGCCCGCGCCGAAGCGCTGGCTGCCTTCGGCAACGATGCTGTCTACATGGAAAAATACCTCGGCAAGCCGCGCCACATCGAAATCCAGGTTGTCGGCGATGGCGAAGGCAATGCCATTCATCTGGGCGAGCGTGACTGCTCGCTGCAGCGCCGCCACCAGAAGGTCTGGGAAGAGGCCAATTCCCCTGCCCTGAACGTCGAGCAGCGCATGGCGATCGGCAAGGTCTGCGCCGATGCGATGAAGAAGCTGAAATATCGCGGCGCCGGCACCATCGAATTCCTCTATGAAAACACCCGCTTGCAGGTGGAACACCCGATCACCGAGGCGATCACCGGCATCGACCTGGTGCATGAGCAGATCCGTGTCGCCTCAGGTGGAGGCTTGTCTGTGACCCAGGACGAGATTTCCTTCCATGGGCACGCCATCGAATGCCGCATCAATGCCGAGGATCCGCGCACCTTCGTGCCCTCGCCTGGGACGATCACGCATTTCCACGCACCGGGCGGCCTGGGCGTACGCGTCGATTCGGGCGCCTATCAGGGCTACAGAATCCCGCCCTATTACGACAGCCTGATCGGCAAGCTGATCGTCCACGGACGCACGCGCAACGAATGCATGATGCGCCTGCGCCGCGTGCTCGACGAATTCGTCATCGACGGCATCAAGACGACGCTGCCGCTGTTCCAGGATCTGGTCACCAATCAGGATATCGCCAATGGCGACTACGATATCCACTGGCTGGAGAAGTACCTCGCCAAGGGCTGACCGGCGGGAGGCCCGCGCATGAGCCGGCCGTTCGCCCCCGGATACCGGATCGAGCCGGACCTGCTGATCCGCGCCTATGCGTCGGGCGTCTTTCCGATGTCGGAGAGCGCCGACGACCCCGAGGTGTTCTGGGTGCGGCCGGAGACGCGCGGCATCCTGCCGCTCAACGGCTTCCACATGCCCAAGAGCCTCGCCCGCACCATCCGCCGCCAGCGCTTCGACATCCGCCGCGACCACGATTTCGAGGGCGTCATCGACGGCTGCGCGGAATCGCGGCCGGGCCGCCGGCGCACATGGATCAACGGGCCGATCCGCGAGGCATTCATCGAGCTGTTCCGGCGCGGCACCTGCCACACGGTGGAGGCGTGGCACGAAGACCGGCTGGTGGGCGGGCTCTACGGCGTCTCGCTCGGCCGCGCCTTCTTCGGCGAGAGCATGTTCTCGCGCGAGCGCGACGCCTCGAAGGTCTGCCTCGCCCATCTCGTCGAGCACCTGCATGAACGCGGCTTCGAGCTCCTCGACACGCAGTTCACCACCGAGCACCTGAAGCGCTTCGGCGCGATCGACGTGCCGCGCGCGCGCTACGAGCGGATGCTGGCCGACGCGCTGTCGGGCGAGGCGCGGTTCTAGGCCGGCAACCGGCCGCGATCCGGTGCCGTATCTTCACTTCGGATCACAAGTCGGGAAGTCCCACTGGCGCCGCGACCGCGCTCGTCCAATATGGCGGACGGAGAATTTCGATGGACGGAGACGTCGCCATGAAGCTCGCCCAACTCGCTGCAGCCGCCTTTTTAGCCATCGGGCTGTCGTCCGCCGCTGCGCATGCGGAAGGGGTGCTTCCCGTCCGCGCCCCGGCGCCCGCGCTCGACGAGCAGGCCAGGCCCGGCACGGAGACGGCCGTCTTCGCCGGCGGCTGTTTCTGGGGCGTGCAGGGCGTATTCCAGCACGTCAAGGGCGTGAAGAGTGCCGTCTCCGGCTATGCGGGCGGAACCGTCGCCAATCCGAGCTACGAGATGGTGATCACCGAGACGACAGGCCACGCGGAAGCGGTGAAGGTCGAATTCGACCCCTCCGTCGTGACCTACGGGCAGTTGCTGCAGATATTCTTCTCTGTGATCACCGACCCGACCACCCTCGACCGGCAGGGCAATGACGTGGGGCCGAGCTATCGCTCGGCGCTGTTCGTGACGGGCGACGGGCAGCGGAAGGTCGCCAGCGCCTACATCGACCAGTTGAACGCGGCCGGCATCTATCCGGCCAGGATCGTCACCGAGGTGACGCCGCACTCCGGCTTCTACACGGCCGAGGACTATCACCAGGACAACGCCTACACGATGAAGGTGAACCCCGGATACCTCGCCTATTTCGACGAGCCCAAGATCGCCGACATGAAGGCGATGTATCCCGCGCTCTGGAACGAGCGCCCGGTTCTCGTCTTCGCGTCGAACTACAAGTGACGCCTTGAAGGCGCCAAGGCTCGCGACTATCATTAAATGATATCGAAGGAGCCACCGGATGCCTTCCAGCTACACTTTGGGCGAACACTACGAGAAATTCGTCCGCGAGCTCGTCTTGAGCGGCCGCTATTCGAGCGCGAGCGAGGTCCTGCGCGACGGGTTGCGGCTGCTCGAAGACCGGGAGAAGGAGCGCGCGGCCAAGCTGGAATGGCTGCGCAACGCGATCCAGGAAGGCATCGACAGCGGCGACGGCGGCAGTGCCGAGGAAGTGTTTGAGGAATTGCTGGCCGAATATCGCCATCCAGCATGACCCAGGTTCGATTCAAGCGCAGCGCCCGCGCTGATCTTCAAGCGATCAAAGAACACGTCCACGCCGACAACCCGCGTGCCGCCATGCGGCTGATCGAGAATCTCCGCATCAAGGCACTCCATCTTGGTGAGATGCCGAATGTCGGGAGAACTCGACCAGAACTAGGCGTCGGCCTGAGGTCGCTCGCCTACGGCAGCTACGTCCTCTTCTACACTGTAGAAGCCGACATCGTTTGGATCCAGCGCATCATCCACGGCGCCCGCGACCTGGGCGCCGTCTTCGATGACGAAGCCTAGACCAGCCGGCTCTGCTCCACGGCGGCGCTGATGAAGCTGGCGAAGAGTGGGTGGGGCTCGAAGGGGCGGCTCTTCAGCTCGGGATGGTACTGGACGCCGATGAACCAGGGATGGTCGGCATACTCGATCGTCTCCGGCAGCACGCCGTCCGGCGACATGCCCGAGAAGACCAGCCCGCAGGCCTCCAGCCGCTCCTTGTAGTCGATGTTGACCTCGTAGCGGTGGCGGTGGCGCTCGGAGATGCGGGTGTCGCCGTAGATCGAGGCGATCCGGGTGAACGGGTCGAGCGTCGCCTCGTAGGCGCCGAGCCGCATCGTGCCGCCGAGGTCGCCGGAGGCCCGGCGCTTCTCCAGCATGTTGCCTTTGAGCCATTCCGTCATCAGGCCGACGACCGGCTCGGACGTGGCGCCGAACTCGGTGGACGAGGCCTTCTCGATGCCGGCCAGCGAGCGGGCCGCCTCGATGCAGGCCATCTGCATGCCGAAGCAGATGCCGAAATACGGCACTTTTCGCTCGCGGGCGAACTTGGCGGCGAGGATCTTGCCTTCCGAGCCC
>Ga0066256_1004221_pt1 | contig 12974 bp, 6 predicted proteins | sample ThiBio_1000_biof_FD_87107 | JGI IMG/M metagenome (GOLD analysis project Ga0066256, IMG submission 87107) | Wastewater bioreactor microbial communities from Cape Town, South Africa - Thiocy_expt_1000_biof (version 2) | ecosystem: Engineered > Bioreactor > Thiocyanate-remediating >...
GGCGCCCCGGGGCCGCCCGCCGCGGCCCGGGGGCGGGGGCGGGGCGGGGGGGGTGGCCAGTAGGACGGCGGGTAATTGGCGGGGGTTGGCGGGCCGGCAAGGCCGGCGGGGGGGGGGGGCGGCGCGGCCAGGGCCGCCGGGGGGGCGGGCGGGGCACCCGGCGCCGCCGCAACGGCGCGGGCCGCCGGGCTGTAGTACGCACACACGCCGGCGGCGCGGGCGGCGTGCGTGTCAGCCAGCAGCGGCACCGCCGTCTCGATGCCTGCCAGCATGTCTGCCGCCACCCGGATGCCAGACGCCGGCACGCCCATCAACTGCAGGCGCATGGGTGCGGCAGCCGTCAACCCCAGCATGGCATACGCCGCCTCATCCATGCCGCTGCTGCCGCCGCCACCGCTGCCGCCACCGCCACCCGTGGCGGCGCGTAGCAGGTCTAGCAGCTGCGCCTCCGCTTGCAGCCGCGCCGTGGTGCGCGCGCTGCTGCCGCCCGCATGTGGCGACGCGGCGTCGCGCGTGGCATCCAGCGCCGCGATAGCACCCAGCGCGTGGAAGGCGCGCGAGAAGGTAAGGTTGCCACGGCGAAGCACCTGCACGTCCGCAATGGCAAGCAGGCCGCTGCCGCCACCGCCGCCACTCGCGCCACCGGTGGCGGTCCAGGGGAAGCGCGCGGCAGCGGCGTGGACGGCGATACGGCCGGCGGCGGCCGCAGCCGCCAGTGCAGTCCGCTCATCCAGTGGCAGCCGCGCTGCTTGGTCGGTCAGCGGCAGGATCATGCGGTTGGACACCGCCGCCGCGCCCACAAAGGCACCTGGCAGGTATGCCGCGCCGCGCTGCCACACCTGTCGCGGCGCGGTCAGTGGGTGGTCGTTGGGAACCCGCGCAGCGCAGCCGCCGGGGCCGGTGGCAAACAACACACCCGAACCGAGCCATAGCGGCGCCACGCTGCGCCAGGAGCCCGCACACAGCGCGCTAGCCGCTTCGGCGGCGCGGGCTGCACCGGCCTCGGCGCGGCGCGCCGGCGCCGGCGGCGCGCTGGCGCGTCGACGGGAAGGCGCCGCACCCCGCCCGCGCCCGCCCGCGCCACGCGATCCACTCCCACCGCCGTACCGTGGCGCGTAGCCGCTGGCCGCCGCGCGTGCCGCGCGCCGAGCAATGCGCTGCGCTGCCGCGGCCGCTGCGCGCGCGGCGGCGGTGCGCCGTGCAAAGTCAGACAGGCGCAGCGGGTTGACCTCGCGGGCGTGCATGTCTGCCACATCCACCGCCAGCGCCACCGCGTCTGCCTCCTGCCGAATGCCCGCTGTCAGCATCGCGCCGCGCCGGTCATCCAGCTCCCAGTCCAGCGGGTGGCCGCCGCCATCGCGTACCCCGCCGCCGCCGCCGCCACCAATACTCGCACTGCCGTCGCCGTCGAGCGGCGCCAGTGCCAGGTAATCTAGCGCCGCGTAGGCGTTGCGCAGCATGGTGGGGTACGGCGGCGGCGGCAGCGCTACCTCGCGCAGCAGGTCCACACGTGAGCGGTCGCCAAACAGCATGATGCCACTGCTACCACCACCGCCCCCTCCGCCCCCTCCGCCGCCGCCACCACTGCTGGCGACGCTCCCCCGCCCGCTTGCCACACTCAGCGCGCTGCTGCCGCGCGCCAGCGACATGTGCGATGGCGCCACACTGCGGGTGGGTGTTGTGCTCACCCCGCCGCCGCCGCCGCCGCTGGCAGTGCGCTCCAGCAAGGGGAAGAGGGCTGCGGGCGCAGCGGCGGTGGGCGCGCGCGCGCGGTGTGCAACGGGGATGTGCGCCGCGTGGGCGGGCGGCGGCGGGGCGGAGCGCGCGTGCCCTCCTGGGCCACTGGAAGCTCGCACCAGCGCAAGCCGCGCGCCGCCGCCACTGCCGGCGCCGCCGGCGCCCGGCATGAGGGCAGGCGGCGAGGCGGCGCCCATGGCGGGCGGGCTGTGGCCACGGCCGGACGCCTGCCACGCCGCGCTGTGCGGCAGCACGGTCAGCAGCGCGTCGCCGCCGCCAGCTTCCAGCGGCAAGCCGCCTAGCAGGGTGCGCCGCAGGTCTGCCTCTGCAGACACCACCAGCGCCGCAAACAGGAAGCGGCGGCGCGCGGGGACGCCGAGGGAGGAGGCGAGCGGGGTGGCGGCGTGCAGGGTGGAGGCGAGTGGCGTGGCAAGCACCATGCCGGCGCCGGAGTAGCGCACAAAGGCGCCGTACGACGCTGCCAGCTGGCGCAGAAGCGTGTCGGCGGGCAGGCGGGCGGCGGCGGGAAGCAGGACAATGGCAGGGCGGGGGACGGGGAGGGCAGTGCGCGCTGCCACCGCCGCCGACAGCTGCACCACGTCCGCCGCAGCCCACACCTGGTCACAGTAGGCGGGTGGCAGGAGACGACGCGCCAGCGCCACCAGGTACGCCAGCAGGGAGCGGCCCGCCAGCGCGACCAGCGCGTGGGGTGCTAGCGCAAGCGCGGTGACGGCGCGCAGGAGGCCGGCTTGCAGCAGCACGGTGAGCAGGTGGGCGCGGTAGGCATCCAGCAGGCTGGCAGCAGTGACAAGCGGCAGGGGTGGCAGCGGCGCCTCCGACTGGTGAGCGGCAGCAGCAGCCGCACTGCCAGGTGGGCGAGTGGGTGATGGGGCGGCCGGCGGGGCTGGCGGATGCGGTGACGTGGTGGCCACCGCGGCGGCGGCAGCCGCCAGCCGCAGCCAAAAGGATGCCGCATACTCTGGCTCGTCATCCAGCTCATGCCGGCCCTCGGTCGTGGAGTACGGCACCGCCAGGCCAGCCGGCCGGCGCGGCATGCGCTCCAGCGTGCCTGCGGCGCGTTCCCCGCCGTCACGCAACACGGCAGCGTCTGCCGCGGCAGCAGCAGCAGCAGCTTCCCCCATACCCTCGACCGCAGGCGTGGCACTGGGCTCAGAAAACGCGGGCGGCCGACCAACACCACCACTGCCACCGCCGCTGGTGACATCCACGTCTGTTTGCCCTGACCCCTCACGCGCCGGGCCAGCGCGGCCACCCGCAGCGGCTGCGGCAGCGGTGCGGCGCAGGCGGTGGCCGCCGTATGCCAGCGCCAGCGCCTGCGCCACATCCAGCGGCAGCGCCTGCTGCGCGGCGGCAAGGTGCAGGTTGCGCAGGCGGCGACCACATGGTGCGGTGCCTGCCAGCTCCGGCAGGCCCTCGACCGCGGCGGCAGAGGGTGGGACGAGGAGCTCCACCAGCACGGCGGCGGCAGACAGCGCGACGCCGGGCGCGGCAGCTTGCATGAGCAGCGCGAGCAGGGAGGGCAGCGCCGCGGCGTCGGTGGCAAGCGCCAGCAGGCCCGCCCACGAGCGCGCCAGCACGACAAGGAGGTGGCGGCAGGACGCCCACGCCACGCGCTGGCTCGGCGTCGGCAGCGTGCTGGTGTCCGCCACGGTGGCAGTGAAGGGCGCCAGGAGGGCGCTGAGTAGTGGGCCGGGCGGCACGTGCTTGCGGGAGGCGGGGTCATGCACCAGGAGCGTGAGGGTAGCAAGGATGGAGGTGGCGAGGTCGGGGTCGGCGCCGGTGCGTGACACCTCCAGCAGGTAGTCTACCAGCGCCGCCACGCCGCCCGCCGCCACCACGGTTGGCAGCAGGTCTGGCTGCAGTGTCGCCACGCGCAGGGTGTCCAGCGCCACGCGCTTCATGTTGTCAACGGCGCCAGCGCCACCAGCGGGTACCGCCGGTGCGCCAGGCGCAGACGGACCGCCACCCGGTTCCTCATCCCCGCCGCCGCCGTCACCGCCGTCGCCGCCAAGCACGCCCGCTGGCCCACCCATCCCGCCGCCACCACCGCCGCCACCACCGCCGCCACCAGCACCGACGCCGGGTCGCAGCTTACCGGGTGCAAACGCTGGCCCAGCGGCGGCGGCGGCGCCAGCGGGGCGCGGGGAGGTGAGGGGTGCGGGGGGTGGCGGCTCCTGCGGCACAAAGGTGGCGATGGCAATGAGGGAGCGCAGGAGGGCAAGCGGCAGCGCCTCGGGCGCCAGCTCCATCACCAGCTTCACCACCTTCAGCGCCTGCACGCGCTCCCACAGGTACTTGGGTTCACGTTCCAGGCTGCGCACAAGGGACAGCACGAGGCGCGTGGCGCACAGCGCGACGGCGGCGTCGTGGTCTGCCACCACGTACCGCACCGCACGCAGCGTGGCAGACCGGATGCCCGTGTCGCGCGCATTCGCGTAGTAGCACAGGCGCGCCAGGATGCGGCCCACCGGCACGTCCACGCGCTCGCGCCGCGCAATGCGCACGGTGCGTAGTAGGGCGGCAAGCAACATCTTGGCTGCCTTACCGTCTCGAATGCGGTCATCTGCCACCACGTCCAGCTGCGACAGCACGGCTGCCAGCGCCGACGCTGCCGCGCCAGCGGGTGTCGCCGCAGCTGCTGCCGCTGCCGCCGCCGCTGCTGCCGCGGCCGCTGCACCCAGGCTCACACGCCTGCCAGGCAGCGATGGCGGCGGCGGCAAGGGTGGCGCGACGGCAGGCGGCAGGGGCGGTGTGGACAACACCGTAGATGCGCCCACAGCAAACCCACTGGAACGGCGCGAGGTCGTGGGTGGCGGTGCAACTCCACCACTAGCGGCGGCGCCGGCCACTACACCGCTAGCAGTGGAGCCGTCGTCAGACGCCACGCCATCGCGCACTGCCGCTGCCGCAGCAGCCCGTCGTGCCGCCACCCCGCCGCTCACGCCGCCCGCTTCACTACTACGAGCACTGTCACTGGGTGACGGCACTGGCGTACCACCCTCCCCTCCTGCCCCGCCGCCATCACGCTCCACGCCTAGCGTGCTGCGCCGTGGCCGGCTGCTTCTACTCTCATCCTCATCGTTGCTGCTACTACTGCTACTGCTGGCGTTGGCGTCGCCGTCCGCCGCCGCCGCCGCAATGCGTGCTGGCGGACGCTCCATATGCGGCGCGGCTGCTGTCTCCAACTGTGGCGGCGGCGATTCCAGTACAATTGAATACGTGAGCAAGGGTGTGTGTGTGGAGAGCGTGGCAAGTGAATAGGCAAAACAGAGTGGGAGTGGGAGGGGGTCGGAGCGAAACAGGCAGGTACCTGCGTAGCTGCTACACAGTAGGGGAGGAGAGAGGCGAGAGGCGAGAGGGGAGAGGGGGAGAGGGGGAGTGAGAGGAAGGGGGTGTGTTCTGGGCGGCGCAGTCACTCCCAGTGCATCAAATGAGGCAGGCGGTACGACAACGCAGGACATGGGGCACCTAGTAATACGTTGCCGGCGGCAGGCCCCACCCACAAATGCGCGGGTATCGATAATTAAGCAGCCTGGATATGGGTACGGATGTGCCTGTCTCTTTCTTTTCTTTCTTTTCTCTTTCTTTTCCGCCCCCCGACACCTTTCTCTCCGTCCCTACTGTGACGCTGCGCGATGCACATGCAGCACATGGGATGGTTGTTTCATGGCAACGCGCGGTGCATTATTTGAGCGGGCACGCATGCAAGAAACGCTGCCGACTGCGTGGCGCACTGCAACGATAGCCATGGCGGCGGCACCGCAGCTGCTGTCAATCGACGACCTGCATGATGTGCGTGTGACTACTGCGGCGGATGACGACGCCGCGACGCGCCCATCGCAGCATGGTACACAACACGCGCGACCACGGCCCACCCACCCTCATGCAGCTCTTTCTGTTGTATGCAAATGAAGGCAGGCCTGACAAGGTGGTGCTGAGTTTGACGGGTACGTTGGCGCCGTCGTAGCGGAGCTGGCGCGCCCAACGTCGACGCGCACTCGCGCGGCAGCGCGGCAGCGCAACGGCAGCACCGCACTATCAAAGCCACCCGCCGCCATGCGCAGACACAATGTACAAGAAGCGCGCGCACACGACAGGCGCCATGACGACGCTGTCCAAGGTATGGCGCTGGCAGGGCGGAAACACTGAACACGATGCGTTGCAGCACCACCCCTCACCACAACCCTCACCTCACCCCACGCCGCTACGCGCAGCCCGGCTACTGCGCCATGCTGCGCGCTTGCCCCGGCTTGCTGGACGGCGGCCGCGTGGACCCCGACCTCACGTTTGCCAAGAACATCGGGTGGGCGGGCAGCCCCAGCGCCGGCGGCAAGCCCACCTTTGTGCTCAACTTTGAGCAGTTCCTTGACGCGCTGTCCACCGTGGCTGCCGCACGGTGCGTTGGTTGGTTGGGTCACTGGTGTATGTGCTTGTAATGTCACGTTACACAACACTACACCCCACCCGTTGCGCAGGTACCCAGGACTGGGGGCGGAGGAAGGGGTGCGCGCGACGGTCAGCACGCACGTGTACCCGCTGTATGTCGCCAAGTTTGGGCCGCCACTGCCGCCACCCGGCGCCACGTCGCCGCCCAGCGGCAGCGCCACTGACGTCTCCCCCGCGCGCCCTGCCTCCTCTTCCCGCCGGATGTCCCGTGTTGTCATTACCACCACTGGTGCTGCCGGCACCGCCACCGCCACGGGCCCGGCGCTGGGTATTGTTGTCGAAAGCGGCGGCGGCGGCGGCGGCGGCGGCAGCAGCAGTGGCAGCTGCATTGGCAGCCATGACAGCGTGCTGGGCGGCGGGTCGCCGGGGTCTGGAAGCGTTGGTCCGTCACCACCCGGCCGCCGTCGTGACTCGGTGCGGTATGGCACGACAGCTGCCGTGGCTGCCGCGGCAGCCAACAGCAGCCGAGCAGCGGCGTTGTCTGCCCGCGTGCCACCCGCTCGACACGTGCCGTACTCAGTTGCAGAGGAGGCGGCGGGCAGCGGCGGCAGTGAGGACAGTGACGGCGACGCAGATGAGGTGACGGCGGCGCCACCCGCGCCCACAACACCGGCGCCAGCGTCAATACCAGCGGCAATAGCAGCAATAGATGGCAGCGGGGAGGGCGATGACGAGCTGCGCGCCGTAGAGGCGGCATTTCAGCTTGCGCTTGCCACCGCAACGGCGCTGTCGACCGCTCTGGCGTCGGCAACCACGCCGCCGCGCGAGCCAGATGCCACAGTTGTGACCACCTCGCCGCGGCAACCAGCTGTGCGCACCAGCGCCGTCACCACGCCCGCCGGCGGACCGCCGCCGGTCACCGACTCGCTGAGGGCGTCCCCCCCTAATGTCCCCGCCATGCGCGCCGTCATCCGCGAGCTGGTGGCTGCCTGTGAGTCGCTCACGCAGGAGTTGGCAGGCGCGCGCGCCACCATCACCAACCTGCGCATTGAGAACGCGCACCTCCGCGCCGCTGTCGCCGGCTCGCTGTAAGTTATCATAACAGCCACCCACTGCGTTGTTGGTGTTCTGCCTTCATGTATGTACCTCGTCGCCGTGCCCTGCGAGGCTGCTGCTGCACATGTTCCCCCCTCTTTCGTTATGGCACCTGTCCCCGCAGCAGTAGTGTGGCGGTCCCATCATATGTCCTTCCTCGTGTACTACTAATATTAGGTGATTGCCACCTACCTCGTCCTCGACCCTCCATGTACCAAACTAAGTGATAGATTGCAGACCGCCATTGAAGTGCATCACAACAGGTGCGCGGGCCGCCCCCAAAATGGGCAGGGGCGGCGCTAGCAGGGGTGCTGCGCGCGTGGGGCACTCGGCGCCCACACCCCCCGCCGCGCGCCACGCACGACGCGCTCGCCCCCGGTACCCCCCACCTGCGCCAGCCAGGGTGGCGGTACAGGGTAGGGGGCGACAGCGGCGGCAGGGGAGGGCGGGTGGCGCGCCGCGTGCGGGGACGCGGGGGTGCGGGAACGGCGTGCGCCGCCTTTACCCGCCGCCGCCGCTGTACGCCTTGCCGAACAGGATCACCTGCAGCTTGTCGTAGCCGGACAGCACACCAGCGCCGGCAACCGCGCGCAGGATGTTGGCGCCCGCGCCCTTGAACAGGGACGAAATGCCCTCCTTCGCCACGATCTGGTTGAACGCGTCCAGCGAGTTCTTGTACTTGACCGCCTGGCCGGACGTCATCATCATGCGACGACGCACGGTGTCAATGGGGTACGACGCCAGACCGGCGCTGCGGTGTGGGGTGGGGGTGAGGGATGCACGTGTGTGTGTGTGTGTGTGTGTGTGGGGCGCGTGGGTGATCTGTGCGTGCCCGGTCCGGTCAGACGTACGCGATGGTGATGCCCCAGCCCAGGAAGAAGGAGGCCGCGAACGAGTCCGCCAGCGCGCCCTGCAGCAGCACGGGCTTCAGGGAGTCGTACATGCCAAAGTACAGGCCGCGGTAGATGAAGATGCCGAAGGCCGACACCACGAAGCCGCGGTACAGGCCCCCGATGCCGTCCGACGCCAGCGTCTTCTTGTACACGTCCAGCAGGCCGTTGAACTGGCGCTCGCCGGCGCCCTTCTTGGACGACTTGGCGTCGTTGGCCAGGCGCGTACGCGCGTAGTCCAGCGAGTACACGAAGAAGAGGGACACGGTGCCCGCCAGGCCGCCGGACGCGATGTTGGCGGCCAGCTGCTTGTAGTACGGCTCCGTCTTCTTCACCGCAAACATGCGCTTGAACTGGTCCTTGAACGCAAAGTTCAGCGCCTGGGTGGGGAAGTAGCGGATGACGTTGGGCACGTTGCCGCGCCACAGCGCCGCCACGCCCTCCGACTGCGACGTGCGCGTGAAGCAGTCCACGATGCCCTTGTACGGGCGCTCGAGGCGGCCCTGCTTGATCATCTCATCCTGGTTCTGGATCAGCAGCTTCACGCGCTCAATGGGCGCCGCCGCCGTCTTGGACACTGCGGGCCGGTGGGTGGGTGGGGTCGGGGGTGGGGGGGATAAGTGTGGGAGGGCGGGGCGGGGGGCGGGGGGCGGGGGTGTGGGGTGGACGGGGGGGGGGGGGGGGGGTGGGCCAGGGGCTGGGTGTGGGGGTAGGGGGGTTCCACTCCCCACCCCCCCCCCCCCCGCGGCTGCACGGTCGCCGCCGCGGCAATGCCGCCCATCAGGCAGTCCTTCTGCAGACACCGGGTGTGGTGGTGGGGGCGCGCGTGTGCGGCTGACTAGCGCCGTGGATGTGGGTGTGTGTGGCCATGTGTGGCCACGTGGATGGCAGAGAGGGGGAAAACTTGAAAGACGAGGGGAGGAGAGGAGAGGGCGCGAAAGGCCGCTGCGGGTGAGTTACACCGCGGCGACACTTGGCGTCGTGCGCAGTGCGTGGCGCCGCCTCGCACCCCCTGGCGCACACTGGCTAGTACCCCCGCCACCTTGCGCCGGGGGTGTGCGCCGCTGCCACGCCGCCGTGCCACCCCTACCACACCCGCACGCCACTGGGTGGTGTCTCCTCTCTCCTCCCCTCTCTCCCCCTCTCTCTTCCCTCTCCTCTCCTCGTATCCCCGCAACACCCCGCGCTCGCGTGCGCCGCGTGCGCACGCACCAGGAAGTCGGGGATGGCGTCCATGGTGGATCAACGTGGATGCTAGCTGCCAGGCACCACAGAGATTGCGCGCCGCCGCGCCCGCCGCTGTTTGGGTGGGTGTTGCTGGCTACGGGGAAAGAGAGGAGGAGAGGAGAGGAGAGAGGAGAGGAGAGACAGCTGATGGCGGCGGCTTGAAACTCGTTGGAAAAAATCGATCCGCCGCCTGCCTACCTGCTTCCACGATGTGGTACACAAAACAAAAGAATAGAGCAACCGCACTGGTGATTCAATGGTGGCCAGCGGCGGCAGTTTGTATGTAGGTGACGGTAGTTGACGGAGAAGTGGGGTTGCCAATATGGCGATGGCGGCAGCATTGTTGCGGCGGGGTGCCGCTCTCTCCTCTTCCCTCTCGTCCTCCTTCTCGCCTGCTGCTGCTGCTGCTGCTGTGCTGCCCTCCATCTCCGTGGCTGGCGCGGCGGCGACTGCAAACGCGGCGGCGGCGGCGGCGGCAGCACCGGCAACCGCGGTGGCACGCGCGGCGCGGGCGTATAGCACAGGGGCGGCGGGCGCGCTGACGGCGGCGCGGGTGGCAAGCACAGTAGGCGTGTCGTCCACAACAGCGACGCCAGCGGCGGGAGGAGCGGCGGCGGGCGCGTGGGTGCACATGGGGCCGTTCAAGACAAAGAGCAGCATTAAGAAGCGGTTCCGGGTGAAGCCCAACGGCACGGTGGTGCGCGCCAAGTCGGGCCGCCGGCACCTGAACATGTCCAAGACGCGCGCGCACGTGAACCGGCTGGGCAAGCCCAACGTGCTGACCACGACGGGCATCCGCAAGAAGTACCTGCGCATCCTGAAGGTGTCGCCGCTGCTGGGCGCACGGCGCACCCACCCGCTGCCCCGTGCACCTGCCTCCCTGTAGGCCGCGTACATTTCAACTATCTGATATCATATTACGCCACCACCGTGGTGTTGGCGATGAGGGTGGCGCGCAGCTCGCGCGGCACGGCGTGCAGGATGAATAGCACGACGCGGTGCGCCACGGTGGGCACTGCCAGCTGCAGGCCGGAGCCGCGTGCAGGTGGCATGAGCGCCACGAGGGCGCGGCGCGGCACGGAGATGGGCGGTGAGCCGCCCGTCCACTTGCCCTCCTCACCGCCGGCGCTGGCCAGGTCGTACCCAAACACAAACTCCGCGTCGCCGCCGCACACCAGGATGTAGGTGGGCGCGGTGCAGGTGCGGGCGGCGTCAAATGCGTGCGGCGGCAGGTGCATGCCGCGCTCCAGCACCACCAGGGTGCCGCAATCCAGCGGCAGCGACGGGTCCTCCGCGCCCACCGGCCCCGCCGCCAACGCCACGTGCTTGCCAATCTCGCGCAGCTTGGGGGGCATGAGCGCCGCGCCCTTCCCCGTCTCCACGCCGCCCGCCTCAAAGCTGTAGTGCACGCCCAGGTGCAGGTGCCCGCCCGCCGACCCGTGCGCCTCCTCCCAGCTGCCCGGCCGCAGATTGTGGCGACGCGCATCCTCCAGCAGTGCATCCGCGCCGTGCACCACCGCGCTGTCCTGCGACCCCGTAATAAACTTGACCCACACATGCAGCCCCGCCAGCGCATTGCGGCCGCCGATGCCCCACGCGTGTGACGACATCAAGTTGCTCAGCGCATGCGGCCCCTCCTTCGCACCACTGGTTACACCGCCGCTGGTTCCACCACCACCGCCGCTGCCGCCGCCGCCGCGAGGTGCCGACACCCACTCACTACCCGCCGCAAACCGGCCCGCAGAGATGGCGCCGCTCTGGTCGCCCACCGTCACCACCGCCTTGCCAAACAGCGCCGCGGCGGAGGCCGCCGCGCTGCCAGCCTTCTTCCCCGTCGCCGCACCACTGCTTGCGGTATGGTGATGCCGCGCCGGCGTCGTGATGTCATCCACACTGGCAGCCTCGCCGCCGGCGGCGCTACTGCTTGCGGCCTTGGCGCGCCGTGCCGCCTCCGCTGCCGCTATTATACGTGCCGCCTCCGCGCCCGGCAGCCACGCCGGCGTGCCATGCCCCGCCGGCGCGCTTGCCGCCGCCTTCCGGTGCTGCTTCCCACCCACATGCTTCGCCACCGTGTCCGCCTGCCCGCCAGGCAGCTCCACGCCGCACGCGCGGCACACCATGATGTGGCCTGCGGACCCCGCCGCCGGCGCGGCGGGTGCACCTGCGTCAGTGGTCGCCTCCTTAGAGCGGATCCATGACTGGGAAATTTTGTCCATGACTGGCAGGGCAGCTGACAGCGGCCCTCCTCTCGCCCTCTAGTCAGCCGGAGCCGTTGGCGGAGTCGTGGATGTGCCACGAGTTACAAATCACACACACATGTTGAAAATAATATGCACAATGCGCCTGTGCGTGCTCAATCCACAAATCATCGTCAAACACCCTATGTGGGTGCATGTGTGTGTCATACTTGGCGCGCCCGTTGGTATTCTATTTTTACTGTGCACGATGGCAGCGGCAGCGGCGGCAGCGGCGGCAACGGCTGCCTCGGTAGTAGCGCCGGCAGCGGTGGTGCCGGCCGCGGCAGCGGCAGGGGGCGGCGATGACGCTGCTGACCGTGAAGAGGTCATTCGGCGCGCCATGGTGATTGCGTTTACCATGTTAGGCGGCGCGAGCGCAAGCATGGCGGCGGCTGCCGCGGTGGAGTTGCACGCGCGCACGTTTGGCGCGTTGACGGGGTACCAGCGCGGGTGGCTCTACCGTGTTCCTCAGCCTCACTCGGGCGCGTGGTACCGCATGGTGGATCGTTTTGGGCCGGAGCGATTCCGGCGCAACTTCCGAGTGTCACGCCGCGTCGTCGGTATCATTGTGGACCGCTTGACGTCGCTTGGCGTCCTGGTGCACGACCTTCACGCGGGACACTTCATTGACGTGCAGAAGCAGGTGCTCATCGCACTCTGCCGGTTCTCCAACCCGCTCACCTGTGCGGTAGTGTCGGAGATGTTCGGCGTGTGCCCGGCAACTGTCAGCACCGTCACGCACAACGTTACCAACGCCCTTCTGACTCATTTTCAAGACTACCTTACCCGCTACTTCCCGCGGAACGAGACGGAGCGCCGGCGGGTGGCAGACGACTTCATCGCGCGGCAGCGCCACCCGACCGAACGGTTCGAGAACTGCGTCGGCCTTGTGGATGGCAGCAAAATTTTCATTCGGCGCCCACAAGATCGTTCCGCCAAGCAGCTGTTTTCCGGTCACGCCTTCTCCTACTGCACCTCCGTCCTGCTGGTCGCGGACGCGCACGGTCACATCAGCTACGTGGCCGCTGGTTACTCCGGCCGCACGCACGACAGCAAGATGCTGAAGTCAAGCGAGCTGTGGGAGGACCGCGCGCACCTGTTGCCGTACCCGTACTACTTGATTGGGGACTCCGGCTTTGCCTCGTCGGCGCACATCATCATTCCATGGCGCCGGAATTCTGCGTCTCCACACCAGTCGCACTTCAACAAGCGCCTGTCATCATTGCGCGTGCACATCGAGATCGCCATTGGGCGCGTCAAGGTATGGTTTGTTTTGTTTTGTTTGTTTTGTTTTGCTCGTGACCTTATCACTTCAGTGCCACTGCCGCGCCACCCATCTACACCCCCCCCCCCCCCCCCCCCCCCCCCCCCCCACCCCCCC
>Ga0066256_1004223_pt1 | contig 12971 bp, 3 predicted proteins | sample ThiBio_1000_biof_FD_87107 | JGI IMG/M metagenome (GOLD analysis project Ga0066256, IMG submission 87107) | Wastewater bioreactor microbial communities from Cape Town, South Africa - Thiocy_expt_1000_biof (version 2) | ecosystem: Engineered > Bioreactor > Thiocyanate-remediating >...
GGTAGCGACCAGGAGCTCGCTTTAGAGATTGAGAAAATAAAAAAGTCAAAAGAAGGGTTTTCATCAAATTTCATTCCAGTAAAAGAAAATCATCGTGTTGAATTTGTTGACTGTAAAATTCGTAAACCCAAGCCTCCAAAATGCATTATCTTTGATAGGGACAATACTTTAATTGACCAAAATAATCAGATAATTAATCCAGGAAAAATGGTTTCCATGATTAAAGCGATTGCAGAGGCCTCGCAGTGCAAAATGGGGATAGCAAGCTTGGAGAGGGTAACAAAAGAATCTGACCGAGCCATTCTTGCATTTCATGCTACGGGAGTCATGACGAAGAACACAGAGATTGCCCTTGCTGAATATGGCAAGCCAACTTTAGCCCATAGTCTAGCTGATAGTATGATAGATGTCGCAGGAATTGAATACGATGAAGAAAATTCTATTTTACGCGCTCGTAATTCCTTTTTTGCAGCGGAGATACAAATTCCAGAATCAACACCGGGAAGGGTGGAGAAAACGGATGATTTCGGGGATTGGAATCTAGTAAGCGGGACTAAAAATAAAAGACCCATAAAGATTAATCCCGAAACAGTTTGGACTGCAAAAATAGGTCAAACTCTGATTAAAATTAGGGGTAAAGAATTTTTTGAAAATTATTCTTATTACGTGGATAGTGATTGTAAAATTGCGGCTGTTTTTCAAATCCTGGATCAGCACAAATTAAAGCTAAAAGCGACCCCAGAATTATGCGCATTAGGCTTTATAAATATAACAACTCCCTCTAATTATAAGGAAATTACCGCAAATGATTTGGTTATTTTAGACAGTAAGACTTCCATTTGTTCGTACTTGCGTTCTGCAGGAATGACAACAATTCATGTGAATACAGATGGCATATATGTATCGCAGTTGCAATCCGTACTTCCTACAGAGGTGAAGGAAAAATATTTATCGTTGCTGGGTGAGGATAAAAAAAGACAAGAATTAATTGACGACCTTCAGCGTTATATGAATCGAATTAATCCAGATAAAACATCAAATTTAAGTGAGATTAATTTTCAAGCCGGATTTTGTTTTTTTAAGCAATCCCAGGCCATAAATCGAAAAGCTAATTATCGATTAGCTCTTCATTTATTGAATAAGTTAACTAATCGTAATAACCCCATTGAATCAATATTTAAAGAACGGGAAATGAATCAATTACGAAGAAATTTTGGCGCAACCAGGAAAATAAATAGCGATGAGCTCAATGATGTGATTAAAAAAGAGCAAGCATGGGGTCTCATAATTTAATTTCACCTTTGATGGGCGTTAAATAGGTTTTCGCACTGCAAAGCCAGAAGTTTATTTCAATTCGTGAATAGAGGCTTGATTGGAAATTTTCACCATCAGCTCAATCAGATTTTTGGCCTGAAAGCGTTGTTTTAAGGCAGCGATGTAGTCTTCCACTGTTCGTGGTGATAGATGCAGCATTTTGGCAATTTCTTTGGCGCGAAAGCCTTGGAGTAGAAGTTCAATCACCTGATATTGTCTTGGCGAGAGTTTGTATTGCTGCAGTTCAAGACGGGCTTTGAGCTTTGCGAATTGTACGGGTTGAATCCCTACATCATGGTGATACACATGAATGAGTTTCTGTTTTTCCGCGCGAGCAATGAGGTCTTTGCCTTGTTCTTTAAAATAATCACAAAATTTTTGCAAAAAATCGAGATTATTTAGGTAAAAATTCACAATCTGAGGATTATTAGGCGGGGTTGCAAAGCTAAAAAACTCGGTATAAGTTTCTGATTTACGGATGATGTAAATCCCATTTTCTATTTGAAATTCATTCTTAGCCCATTCAACCAGTGATTGATTTTTAAGCGTCGAACAAAGTGCCGCTTGATTATGATAGAGCTCAGGATGGGCATCAATATTGCCCGTGCGATAATATTCATTTTCGAGAAAAGCTTTCAAATGGGCCGCATGGGTGGTTAATCGAATACGGGTACCATCGATGTAATTTTTATTATAGGTAAAATAGGTAATGTTATGAACTGCAAGTGGACGAATGAGCTCTTGCATCTCGGTACTTGCAGTTAAAAACAAATGCTTATCGGATAAAATCATCTCAACAAGTCCAATTAATTGTCTTATTTTAGAAGGTTCTTAGGTTCATGTAAAGCATGGACATCGATTTGCGCCGTTCTGAACTTCAACGAGTAAAGATAAGTCATTTTAAGAATACTCATATTCTAAAGCTTTGTTTTCCTAATAAGGATAGTACTTCTTTTGCTAAGATGGCATTCATGATTAAAGTTGCCTTTGCTAAGGGTGCCTCAAGAAATGAAGCGATACTTTCTTGCGCTTGAACAAGATGGTCTACTTCAATTTCATCTTTTAACTTATCGTAATAATTGGCCCAGAGGCTACGGATATGCATCAGATAAGTCTCTTTGAAGCACGCGATAAAGGCAGACCAGTCGACTGTAATTCCTTCGGAATGCTTTTCTACTAATGAATTTGCCATGATGTGTACATTCTCCCAATTCGGGTGATCTGATTCGAAGGGCGCGCCTGGTTGCTCGTAATATTGGGTGGATGAGCAAATGTCCTGCATCGCTTTGCTAAACTCATCGGACTCCACTAATTGATAAACCGCAGCCATTTTTACAAAGAAAGCCTGGAGTTTTTCATAATAAAGTTTTTCTTGTTGTGAGGACGTAAATCGTTGAGTTGATTCATGTTGAATACGACAGGTGCGCAATGTATTGAGCATGGTCATGAGGTGCTCTGCGGGTTCCTGACTCAGAGATTCTTTTTGACGAGTACAGTGCTCAAGTGCAGATAAACGAAAGAGGATACTGAATGGATGATCGATTTGTAGAAGTCTCATAATCGTCTCATCCTCTAGACTGACAATCATTCTTGCACCACCCGGTTGCCCTTGTCTGCCTGCACGACCTAGCCCTTGTTCTTCCACACGCAAATTATCAGGATAAAAGGTAAATAGAACTTCTAATCCGCCTGATTCCTTGCTTTCGGGGGATAACACGATGTCGGTACCCCGTCCGGCTGTATTGGTTGCAATTGTGATAACGCCTGCCTCGCCTGCCTGACCCACCAGATAATCCTCAGCCTCTTTTTGCGTCTCATTCAGAAGCTGATGTTTTATTTGTTTCTTGCGCAGGAACTCGCCAAATGCATTCGATTCTTCGATGGTTTTAAATAATACTAAAGCCGGTTGCCCCTTTTTTTGAATCGCTACCAATTCCTCTAAAATTAATTTCCATTTGGCCTCTCTATCAAGCACCAGGTAATCGCTATGCCTCTTACGCTGACTTGGAAAGGTTGGTGGGGCATCAAAACTGTCCACACCATAAATTGTTTGTATTTCTTCACGTTCTGTTTGTTCTCCCATAGTCCCTGTTAACCCTAGAATATATTGATATTGATTAAAGTATGCAGGGTGTGAAATAGATGCAGCGGTTTTGGACGATGGCGACAATTTTAGACCGTGTTTGATTTGTAGAAACTGATGAACCCCATGTTGCCATTGACTTCCCTGGTTGGCGCGTCCCGTGTTGGCATAATCTATGATTGTAATCTCGAGATGCTCGGGATGGTTATTTGTTTTCTTGTCTTTTTTCGGTTGAATCACATAATCACGGTTTTCCATTTTCTCATGTAATGCCGTATGCGCACTTTGATACCAGCGTTTGAGGTGTTTGTCGCTTATTTTTGTAAGAAGAATTTGCTCTTCATGAGTAATTTTACTGTGAATATCCATGCGTAACTCGTGAATGAGATCGTCGGTAATGGATTTATCTTTTCTTTGGGATTGCACAAAATGAAAAATCGGCGAATAAATCCAGGCGATAGGGGCATGATCGGTGATTCCCATTTGCGCTGAATTTAAAGCGGTATCCAAGAATAGATTATCCACCTCATCAATGACTACCACATCGAAAGGCCTAAGTATTAATTGCTTTGCCAAATTATAGGAATAACGAAGTTTAAGGTTGTACAGACCATCGCGTAATAAAGCAAATTCAAAATCGGTGTTAGTCCCATAGAGAATCTGAGCATGAAACTGTTCTTGCTTTTGCTTACGATGACAAATGGACGATGCACTCAAGCCCAGGGCTTCATAAAAGGGTTGATATTTCGTACAATCGCGATTGGCTAAATAACTGGATGAGGTCACCATGTCCACAAAAAAACCTTGTCCGGCCATAAAGGCATTGAGCATCGCAATAATAGTGGATTTTCCTTCACCCGTTTTAATTTGTCCAATTCGGCCTTTTAATTGCTCGGGTGTATTTACTAAAGCTAAAATGGTAATGAGTTGGGTATGATAAGGAACTATTCTAAATTGCCTGCGCATGGTTTCAGCGAGGATGGCAATCATTTTGTATTTGGCATGAGGGTCTTGCTTTTCCTGCCACTGCATCCCAGAGGTTTTAAACCGAAAGGCCAATTCCGCTTGAGGTAGTGCTTTTAATCCAGACCATTCTTTGGTAATGGTCAAATACCCTGATCTTATTTGGGCCAATTCTTCTTTTTTTAAAGTAAACTGCACCGAGGCATTTTTTTCAGCAAAACTTTGAAAAACGGAATCTAAATTACGATTGGGGTATTTCTTTGCAAGATATTCTTCATGAAGAGTATGCAGCTTTTCTAATAGTTGACTAAGCTTAGGTAAGCTATTTTTAACTAGGGTTAGAATGCTTTGTTCTTCATACAAATCAAGGAGTAATTGACAGGTTTGTAAATAATTTTTCAAAATACGCTCTTGAGGAACTACTTCTGCTTTTAACAGCGCATGTATTATCTGTACGCCATAAGCCTTTTTCATATGACGCATCAGAGTGATGAGCTGGGATAAATCACCCGATTCTACGGGATGCTCAAGGCAACTGAACGCCAACTTCATCAGCAGTAACTTTTCCGATTTGTTCGTACTGAATTGATGGATATGATTGCAGAATAAGTCCCATTGCTTATAAGATTCTTCATCTTTAAGTGCTTGTACCGCACTTCTTGTTTGATTTTTGAAGTCCGTGAAATCAAAGCATCCTCTGTCTGTCAGCGGTCTTTTGGTTTCAGAAAAAAAGCTAAGGATGGTTTTATTGTACATGGTTCATTCCTATAAAGTGGGTCTGATCGCAGCGTCTGATTCGGATTGCGCGCTAGGTTTTTTTCTATAGATACCCTGACTCACAAGCAAGTCACCTCGATCCCTTTGGATTTTGTTAACTGATTGAAGGAAGAGGGAATAATGAACATAGAGTTTATCCTGCATGGTTTTGGGCAAGGTGGTGATGACCTCACGATTGAGGCTGGTATCGCCCACCGCGTGTACGGCTTTTGCGATGGCTATATGACCATTGATTAACGCGATTTGTGCCGGCGTAATACCTTGTTCGTTCGTAATGATAAAATCGGCTTTGAATTTTAATAAAGAGCACACGGCACCTAAATGACCTCGGTCGCAAGCTAAGAATAAAGCGGTGGGTTGATTTTTATTATGATAATCCGGTTTAGCTCCAGCTTGGTGTAACGCCTCAATCAACACGACATGGCCAAAGCGTGCTGCAAAATGCAACGGAGTCATGGCGTTTTGATCCAGCACATCAAGCGCTACATCATGACCGGCCAGCAATAAGCGCGCGCATCGAATCGAGTTATAAATGGCCGCAGTATGTAAAGCCGTTAAGCCTGACGCGTCACTTGCATTCAAATTGACATCACTTAAGATGAGTTGACATAAAATGTCAACATTATCGGACTGAGTTGCCGCCAAAAGCAAAGGAGTATCGCGTCTTTTTTGCTGATAGCCATCCATTTGTTGCAGCACCTCAATGAGATGATTTTTATTGTTCAATACAGCGTACTCAAAAAAGGTAAATTGACGCGCATCTTCTTGCTCAGGATGAGCACCAAGGGATAAAAGAGCCAATACCGCATCAAGATGTCCACCCTTGGCCGCAAGATGCAATGGGGTTCGTTTTAGGTTGTATTCTACTTTTTTTGGACTCGATGGACTTTCTACCCCATTGATGTCAAAGCCATACGATTTGAGGAGTACAATTGTTTTGGCTTGGCCACAAAGTGCTGCATGATGCAGGGCGTTCAATCCGTGACGGTCAAAGGAATCGCTGTAATTAGATTCTTCACATAAAAACCGAATAATTGCGGTTAACCCTTGTCTGCTCGCAAGCATTAAGGGAGTAACACCCGAGCGGTTGGGTTGATTTTTATAACGAATGCAAGGTAAAAGAGTCAGTGCTGCATCCGCAGAATCGCTCATGAGTGCATAATGGAGTGCGTTTTGGCCATAAATATCCAGACAATCCGGATCTGCCCCTTTATCGAGAAGCAACTCCATAATACGCACATGGTTTAATTGGGCTGCAATCATCAGCGCCGTTTGTCTTTTGTTGTTGAGACTGTCCGCAGGATAGCGTTGCAACAAGGACTCTACGAGACCATAATTGCTGGCAATCACCGCTTCATGCACGCTATTGAATGAAGTCTTTTCTGGGTCGAAATGTTTCGAACAAAGCTCATCCAATGTGTTAAACAATTGCTTTTTATTCAGTTTTAAAGCCATTTCAACCATCTTAACTGGGCCGTTCCCTTTATCCAAAGCAAGAATTGTTAAACTTTGTGGGAAATATTGATTGAATACACGCAGGCGAAAACAGGCCTCTTCATCTGACTCTGCAGACAGCATCGATAACAAGACGTTATACTTACCGGTTAACCGGGCTGGATTAATTCCTGATTGTTTTAAGTGGTCTAGCAATTTGTGGGGCGATGAAAATACGGATTCGTCATCGACCTCTAAATGGTCTTTCCGTGCAGTCAAAAGTGGTGTATCGTCATGTAAGTGAGCAAAAAGTACCTGCAATAAATCAGCTCCTTGCTCTGAATCGAATAATTTGATTAAACCTGGGTATTGAGTTAAGAACTCATAGGCCTCGTCATATTCTCCATCTTTTAAATAGGCTTTTAATTGACTGATTTGGTTCTTAAGCTCTGCGGTTAGGGTGATACTCGGTAGAGAAGAAGCTAAGAGCTCCTGCTTCATCTCAACAGGGAATACCTGACTGGGCATTTGGCTTTTAAACGCCATCATTGTTTGGTACAAATCATGTCCCGGTTTACACGTAGAGCCCGTCCATAAGTCGATCGGCCATTCTTCGGGTTGGGTTAATTGAAAGAGTTTTTTTAGGGATGCTTTGTCTTCTTGAACGAGTGCAATATGAAACACGGTTTGACCATCCCCATTGCGTAAATTCACCGCAGCCCCACGCTGTAACAGCAATTCAATGGCCTGTTTCGCGCCATAAATCACGCTCAGATGCAAAGCTGTATTTCCCTGGGAGTCTAAGACTTGGTTAATAGGATTTACTCGTTTGATGATTAACTCGATTACTTGAGGTTGATGCGATTGCAAGCTTGATTTAAATAGACTAGCCTGGTCCAGTTCATCCGGGCAAAACTGTTTTAACATCCACGTTAAACAGGTCATACTCCTATGCTGGGCAGCAAGACAGGCGAGTTCAAGTTTACTTAAATGAGTTTCCTTAAGATGCTCTTGTACAAAGCTTATCTCATCACTGACCACTGCATGGTCGACTAAGCTCAACCCCGACTTATTTCGATAAGCAACCTGCAGATCCAGCAAATCATAAACAATTAGAAACTGACCGTATCGGGCTGCGAGCTCAATCGTATTTGCACCATGAAACTCTTGATGGGGGTCGATTTTTTTCTTAGCCAATAAGTCAGAAAAGCGCGATTCTTCACCATTGCGAATTAAATAATAAACACAATTATGACCCTGTTGATCCAATAACTCCGGATTCTCACCGCGTTCAAATAATAAATCAGCCACTTGAGCCAAGCCATATTGAATGGCAAGTAGGGAGGCTGCTTGCTTTTGATTATTGACGGTATCGATGGCACTGTATTTTGCCAGCTTCAGTGCTGCCTCAAGATTTCCGCCTTTGATCGCAAGCATTAACGGCGTTTCACCCTCTGTGGTTTTTGCTTGTGCGTCGGCACCTGCATTCAATAAAAAATCAAGGGTCTCGAGTTGATTTTCCACTGCCGCAAGATGCAAAGCCGTTTTTCCAGACTCCAGGACTTGATTGAGCGTAATCCCCTTATTCTTCATTGTGATCAATACAGACACCAGGCCATGTTTGGCCGCACTGTGAACTGCCGTGAATCCGTCTGATTTACGTTGAATCGTGCAACTGGCTCCTTTTTCAATCAAAGCGATTGCGATATCCACCTGTTTGGCATTAATCGCTAAATGCAGTGCGGTCATCTTGCTTTCAACTTCTTGATCGATGGCAAGACTGGGTGCCTGGTGAATCAGCCATAAAGCTAAATCATGGAAATTATTTTGCACAGCGATATACAAAGGAAACAGTCCATTCGCTAACGTGATGTTCACATTACCTTGATGTGCTAGCAATTCGTGCACCATTTCTTTTTTATCATGTTGCACGGCAAGAAATAAGGGAGTTAGCCCTTGAGTATTTTTACATTCGATTTGATCCGGATACCGTTTTAATATTTCCAAAACAATGGATGTGTTGCCTGATTGCGCGGCATAATGCAAGGGGAGGTTCCCGAGTGAATCCAATTGTTGCCACAGTTCCGGGTTTATTTTGATAAATTCTTGCGCATCTAACACGGTCGCGGCATAGTGGACAAAGGTCCCGCCGGAGCAATCCAGGCTATCTGTACCGTGAGTATTCATTAAGGCGGTGATGTCGCCTTTTGGATTGACTATTTGTGTTTTGGGGTTTGATGCTGTGTCTATGAAGCTTAGTCGTTCATCGGTCACGGACAACTCATGGACCACATAATGTTGATCGTTAAATTTAAAATCCATCGCTTGGTTTTCATGGGCTGCTAAAAGTGTCTTGGCTAATTGTTCGCTGAAAGCCTCACTGTGGGGGATGGGTATCGTTTGTATCGCGTGCAAATCCATGCCCGTGCCACCGACAATCTTGAACCTTTGGTTGCCGTTTTGAATATGCTCTTCGCTAGTAAATCCCATAGTGGTATGGGTGTATTGATGAGAAAGGACATGTTGCTGTAGTTCAGGTACCCTCTGAATAGATTGACTAAACTGGTGAATTTGTTGGTCAAATTGTTGTAGGAACTGTATCGTGCGTTCGTGAGTCCTGTTCAGCTCCTCGATCCCCACCGCCTTGTAAGCCATTAATTTACTCATTGCCTCTTGGTCCGCAAGTTGTGTGAGCATATGAAGGGCAAAGTTTCGTTTCGATTGCGCAATGCTTTCTGCCTTCCGATTGGGTGCTGAGTTCAAGCCCTCATTTCTTTTAGAAATCCTGGCATCCAATTCGGTTATTTTCTTTTGGAACTCATTGACTTGCGTTTGAATGTTTTTAATTTCAGCGGTCAGGCTGTTAATGATGGCAACATTGTGTGGGTCTGTGCGCATGTTTGCTGGACATTGATTTATTTTTTGTTGCAGTTGGGTGATGAGTTGATTTCCATGAATGACTTGATTTTGACAATGCACTTTGATGTTAGCAGACTCTGTCAATGCACTGTTTAACTCCAAAGCTTCCTCATCAAAGCGCTTTCTGATCTCGAGCTCTAAGGATTGAAATTCTTTCTCAATAGCCTGTTTCTCTGAGGGTAAAATCCCCAATGTCGCTTCATCGAGTTGGTCTTCTGGTTTTAAAATGCCTGCGGACTTTTTATACAAATAAATGATTTCTTTTAATTCTTTTTTTAGCTGTTCATCCACACGCGCAAAAAGGGTAGTTAGGCGCGGATGATGGATTTTAGGAAATTGCAACATAATTTCATGAAGATCCAGACTTGCCGCCACTTCCCACTGCGCCTTTATTTCGCAAAATCGCTTCTCCAATACGTCTCGAGTGGCTTTAATTTTTTCATTAATGGGCAACGTTCGAATCGATTGGGTCTCACTTTTGGCTAGGGGTTCCAGCCATACTTGAATCAGACGACTCATCATGGCACGAGTCTGTTGAATTTGCGCCATCAAAAATTGAGTGTTTTTTTGACAAAGAAGCTCTATTTCTTCGTCATTTATTTCCATATTTTGTTCAGACGGTACTTTCGAAAGCTCTGTCCGAATATGCTGTAGGATGATTTGCTGAAATTTTTGGTTTAAAGGCTCTGAAAAAGTGCGTTTTTCTCTCTGGACAAATAAAGAAAATACCTCATCATCAAAGATTTGCACCTCATTATTATGCGCAAGCAATAACGTAAAAAGATTGCCAAAGGTTGTTTGGATGGGATAGGTCTGATACGTTCGCACGGGAATTGGCGGAAACGCTTTAGGAATAAAGTGCGTTTTGGTCGCTGTGCTTTCTTCAAGGACGGGAATTTTGCCCATTTGAGCTAAGGTCACATAAGCATAACAAAAACTATTAATCACACCCAATAATTGGAAATAATCCCGACAAATGGGCATTTGCGGCATTTTTTCTTGAATTTCTTTAGCGAACAACTCATAGCACAGACGCGTGTGCTCATAGTCTTGTGGATATTCCCCGTGTTGGTGATGATACTTTTCTAAATATTCTTTATAGTCGGGCATTAAATCAATACTATATTCTACCCGGAAATGGGGCATGGGAATCAGTATATTGCCCTCTCGTTTGAACTGCTCCTGATAGGCAATAATACGAAATGAGGTCCTATAGGGTTGGTTGTAAGCGGAATGCTCATTTTTATTGCTTAAGCCGTAGCGATTTTCTAATTCACGCAAAGAGATATATCGACACGCCCGTGTTTTGTGATATTTTTTGAGGTCGATTAATTTTTCTCGTAAAGCTTGCTCGTTACAATCACTTCGTTCATGCCAATGTTGCAGAAAATCTTCGTCAAAAATACCGCCATTTAAAAATCCTTTCATCCAATAATCAAGAAACGCGATGATTTCACCGGTGAGGGTTTTCTCGTAGGCGGTATGATGTACCGGGTACATAAACCCCTGATTATTAAAGTGCAGGCTAAAGAAGGGGAGGGTCTTATGCGTGAAATAAGCGCTTTTTAACTCACACGCAATTTGGTTTATCCATGTTTTTGGAAAGGGAAAAGATTCTTTAGGAAAACAGAAGAAATAGGATGAGGCATTCGCATGGGCATCGCTATCGATTAAATCAGTGATTACCCCCGCATCCCCAGCCACGCCACCGATATCACCGGTCGAGGAAACTGCTTCTCGCACCAGACTCTCAATATTATAGCTGTTGTAGCTGCTGATTAAATGATTCATGGCCAAGTTCGCATGAAAGTTGCCTAAGCCGTACGATTGACTGTATCCAAAACTCGTTTGCATTTGTAGAAAGGAACACGCCATCTCGACCCGGCGCTCAATCGTCATTCTGTCGGAAAAACTTAGCTTATTGCCATAAAGTGTCAAATAACGATTGACTTCAGCGCGAACATGAATCGGTAAAAAAAATGCTGTAGGTGGATTATAAAAAGGACGGTAGGGTGTCGTATAGGGAGTGTATTTCGCTGAAGGTATTATTGATGGTGGATTGTATTGAGAGCCATTGATTGCTTGTTCACGAACTGTGCGCTCCATCAGGGTGTGCGTGGCTTGATTTTTTTGCTTTTGTTTGGCGGGAGTAATCGGTGCAGGCGTGGTTGGATTCGGTGTGTCTGGGGGTTGATTTTTATTGGCGGGAGATTGAAATAAATCGAAGGCTTTATGACAAAGAGTGCTCGCCGCTTCGCCATAGGGCTTGGTCACTTCGTTAATAACGGGTGCCATTGTTAGGTATGCCGTAATCCCAAGAGCCGCCCGATGATAAGGGTTAGGGGAAATATTCATCACTGCACCATTCGTGAAAACCACGCCTGCCAAAGGCGCCGCAACAATATTCTGCGTGACGACACGAACGGTGCCGCAAGTTGCTTTTTCTACCCAGCCTTGCCCGGGTTCACTAATTGCACTGGAAACAATTTCAGCTGCTTTACCTACTTTACCAACCATACCGGGTAAAGACTCACCCATCTCTGTTAATGCAGCTCCGGTAATTGAAATGGCTTGTTCTAAACTGTCAACAACTTCTTTGGTTTTTTCAATTACACTGCGCTGCTTGTTTTCATCCTTGCTTTGAGACATAAGAATGATCACCTAAATTAAAATTTCTACATTGTAAATTTAATTTAATCAAAAACCATCCCGTAAAAACACGGTATTGTTTTTCTAAACTGAGCAAAAGATGTGATAAAGCACTCAACGGATGTTTAAAAAAATTGATTGACAAGAACATAATCAATTATGAGTTCATGTTCTGTATTATTAATCGTAAAAGCTATTGATACACGAGCAATAACAAACATCCGTATTTTTACGGATAGGAAGAACTGTAAGCACAAATTATAATCACATTCTATTGTCAAAACATCTGACTCAGAGCAAATGCAGTCACTCAGGAAAAATAATGTTCGGTAAAACAGAAAAAGTAGCAAAATTGTCGCGTACGCAATTAGCCAACAAGAAATTTGATTACTACCTGGGCCATCAATTCTTTCTGGATGCAACTCCGTTAATGAATGCATTATCAGATAATCAAGCAGAATCTCTTTATATAGAATATTCTTCATATGATTTTAATAGAACGTCAGCAGTTCTTAATCTGTCCTATGTGATAGTTGATGCGCTCAAGCAAAATACATCGCTCACCACCCTGATTCTCAAAGATTCAGATATTGCTCATTCGTTGGCTGACGTTGTCACTAGTCTAGTCCATCATCCGTCGATACAAACCCTGGATCTTCGTGTTTATGGTCCAAGGGATCTGACTCCAGCATTGGTTAAAAGCTTAGCGAATCTTCTTGAACAGAATCAAAGTCTAGTCAATCTCGAATCTCGCTATCTTAATTTTGGCAATACCGATATTGCTGAATTGGCGGAGGCCCTTGCTCAGAGTACCCGATTAAGGAGACTATCT
>Ga0066256_1004225_pt1 | contig 12967 bp, 10 predicted proteins | sample ThiBio_1000_biof_FD_87107 | JGI IMG/M metagenome (GOLD analysis project Ga0066256, IMG submission 87107) | Wastewater bioreactor microbial communities from Cape Town, South Africa - Thiocy_expt_1000_biof (version 2) | ecosystem: Engineered > Bioreactor > Thiocyanate-remediating >...
AGTAAGCTTTTACAGGCAAGATGGACAGTAACCAGTGAGCTAGAGCAAGCTGTCCCAACCATGACGCTGGGACCTTTTAAATCTAGCTTAAATGAAGTACGTAAAGCAATGAAGTCTGTATAAGTACCATCCATGACAAAAGGGGTAGATAATAGTTCATCCTTTAGATTGCGTATTAGAAATTCTAAATATTCTGAACGTCTTGCCGTTGCAAAGAGTCCTACTGGCGATCTTCCTTTTGTAGCTCCATATCCTGCATCCTCTAAAGCACCTAAGACACATTCTAGGAATACACGACCTTGAGGATCTAACAATGCTGCTTCTGCATTACTATATCCAAAAAATTTTCCATCAAAGTATTCTTCTTCTCCTATCACACCTCTTACTTTTACGTAAGCTGGATCATCTAATTGAGTGCTAGTAATGCCAATACTGGTGAGTTCTGCAGAAGAAAACTCTGTTAAGCCACTTTTACCATTTTTTAATAAATGCCAAAATTCATCAATATTTTTAGCACCTGGAAATCGGCCAGCCATGCCAACAATAGCAATTTTCTCTTTCATACGATAGCCAATCATAGTTCGTGGTAGGTGAAGTTTGTTAACTGAAAATAATTATAATTGGCGTTTAACTTAGTTTCTAAATGCTTTCTCATAATTTCCCAAATCCCCATTTTATTTATAATTACCGTAAATTAAAATTCATATTTTATACTTAAATGAAATTTCCTCTTCTTTGAGAAGATGTAAGTATCTAGAAATCTATTTAAGCCAACGCTTACGAAGGATTAATGAAGTGGCAAATTGTCCCAAGCTTCTCGAAGGATTGAGGTTAACTTCGCTCCCTAAAATTATATCAAGAGGATATACTTCTCTTCCTTCTTCGTCAATCATACGTCCCGCTATAAGAGAATCTGTGGGAATAGTCTCAATATCATATATTTTGAATAGATCTATGGTTGATAGAACGTTTCGAAATTTACTAAGGTATTTAACTTGATTAAAGCCACCTAAACACTGAAATTGGTTAATAAATGTCAAGGATAAAAAAGTAAGGAATAAGCCTGGACACAACTCGCGATTTTTAAGATGATTTTTAATCGTACTCTTATTCCAACTTATCGTACCATTACGTTTGGCGAGGATATCACCTTCTCTAAAAAATTGAGAGAATGACTTCTCTTCTATCCCTGATTGAGAAAATAATGGGATTTTACCATGCAAAGATTCAAAGCGTTCAAAATTTGTTCCCTCAAAACAGAATTTTGTAATTGGATGTTCATCTTTTTCAAAAATTAATTGTAGGTAATTTGAGACAATTGAGCAAAGATCAACAAAAATCATTTTGCGGTTAAAGATCTTTGTCTCTAGGTTTGCTGAGAAAGATAAAGCAAGTGCAGAAAAATCTTGCTGTAAAATCTTAGCTGGAAGAAATTGGTTTATTTGGGGTGTAAGGTAATTTATCATTCTGCTAGTTTTTTCATGAACGTGGCTGCCAAATACTGAAACGCGTTGCCAGCGTCCAGGAATCAATGACACTCTTCGATCAGCAGTGCAGCGAGCGCGTTCAGCTTCTGCATTAATAAGCTCACTAATATCAGGATAAGACTTATCCAGGAAATCATTAATTTGATAAGTTTTTCCATAATTCAGACATCCTGGCTTTGCATCATTGTCAAAAGGTATCCCAGAAAATGTTGCTATAATACAAGGTTTATCATTAGGAATTCCTAGCGTTGTCAGCCAGTTTGCACCTAAAAAACCGGGTCCATTTGTAAAAGTTGTATGCGCTGCCGTTTGAAGCGTGCGTGTCTGTTCTAACATGTCAGCTGCAACTGTTGATGTTGTCTGTGTTAGGTGAAGGTTCGAAAATTCTTGCATAAATGCTTGTCGAAGCTCGTTCTCCATAGGTCTCGTCGGAATATAAGAAAATAAACGAGGTATGTACTCCTCTAGTGGGACATCAAAATTTTGTAACAATATCCGCGTAAATTCACTTGAAGGTGCACTTTTAAGCAAGTCTCGAGCATCTTGGGTATTTTTTAAAATTTTTTTAGGAATGATTGCTGGTTTTTTCAAGGTGTTAAATCGCTCTATCTGTTTAATTTATTAATAATAATGAGGTCGTCTATTCCAAACAACAAATAATTGTTGTCAACATTTTCTGTCATTAAGAGCCTTCTTTAACAGCATTAATTATGTTGTTTTTAAGGATAACACGCATGAAGCTTGCTTTGCAAAGTGTCCCTTGCAGTCGCCCAGGGCCTAAGAATGAAAAAGTGAGTTGACAGAAGCTAAAAGATAATAAAAAGACATAGCATTTTTTCGCATAACGCTCTTATTTGACTGATCTTGCCTAGCTTTACTCTAGGTAAAACATTTAAAGTTCACTTTCTAATAATATCCATTTTTCGACTGTATTATCATTTCTCACACAAGCTCTTTCCTCATTAAAGACAACGTCCAGGCTCTAATGTAGTTTTTTCAATCTCATAGTGAACTCTAGAGATCTAATTAATTTGTCTAGCGTCCGCTGATAATGACGAGAAGTAATATCGGACTTTCTGAGTTTTCTTATCTACCTTTTATCATTATAGTGAGAATTTTCTCAACTCAATGGTTCTAATGCTGGGATGAAGACTAACTATTGTTGAAACCTAAAATCCGTACACTATCAATCAAGAATCAGGGTAACTTATAAATTTTATAATTACTTACCCATAAGTATGATTAATTAAAGATTATCTTGATTTGAGGTTAACTTTTTAATCTTACCCCCAAAAAGCTCTGTCGCTTGTCTTAAAGGTTCGTCAGCTAAGTGAGCATATCTCTGTGTAGTTGAGGCTTGAGTATGACCTAGAAGTTTTCCAACGATGCTAAGGCTGAGGCCACTTGATACCAGATGAGAGGCGTGAGTATGGCGTAAATCATGAAGTCTAACAGAAGGGAGTTCTGCCATCTTTCTAATTGTTTGCCAGGCTTTTTTTATGTCTTGTAAAGGTTTTTCTGGGATTTTTCCTGGAAAGAGATGTTTTGTAGAGGCGGATATTTTCATTTCTCTTAAAATTGAAATTGTTTGAGAAGATAAAGGAAGATGAGCTATTCTTTTTTGCTTAGTCGTATGAGCAGGTTTTGTCCAAATTCCTCTATCAAGATCAAATTGATCCCAAGTAGCTCCTAATACCTCGTTTCTGCGCGAACCTGTAAAAACTAAAAGGCGAATAGCATTCGCAACACTTTGATTATGATATATATCTAAAACCTTTAATAATTTTTGAAGCTCTTGATCGTTCAGCCAACGTTCGCGCTTATGTTCTTGATATTTAGCAAGACCGTTAGCAGGGTTATTGGTTATCCATTTCCACTGAATTGCTAAATTAAACATCTTGCTTAAAAGAGCTCGCGTACGATTCGCTTTAATAGGCGTCTTTATTAGATCATGATGTAAAATATGGAGATCATGGAAGGTAATTTGTTCAACTTTTTTATTACCAAAACGAGGTATAATTACTTGATCAATTTTTCTCTTATCTTCTATGTAACTTTCATATCTTTTATTAGGTTTTGCATGAAGGGTAAGATATTCATTAGCAAGATCCAAAATTGTTTTTTGATTTTTTCTATCATGGCGGCCACTTGAAGGGTCGTTTCCTTTTGCAACCTCTCCTATTATTTCTTTGGCCTTATCTCTTGCTAACTCAACGGTAAATATACCATGGGGGCCTATTTTCTGACGTCTAGTGCTTCCATATTTATTACGATACTGTACAAAATATGATTTACATCCTTTAGGAGAAACTCTTAGACCAAACCCTTTAATTTCAGAATCCCAGATCAAGACTTCTTTATCTGATGTAGAGTCTATGCTTTCTATTATGCGTTTTGTAAGCTTTTTCTTATTTTCCATAGACAATCCAGTATGTTGTTTCAAAGATTAGTTAAATGTTATTTAAATTATAATTTAGGTTAGAGCATAAAAGCAATTATAAATTTGGAAGCAATTTGGAAGCAAATTAAAAAGATTTAATAAGATTTTTGTAGTTTTAGAAATGTAAAGATTAAAAATAAGTGTATGATAATTAATGTTTAATATAACATAGTATATCTAGGTATATTTATATATCTCAGGATTCCTAATCCTGGGGTCGTGGGTTCGAATCCCGCCGGGCGCACCATGAAAAGTGGTATTTTTCTTCAGCTTTTTGATATTATTAATGTTCTTGTCTAGTTTGAAGTAAAGGTTGATTCAGAAAATTTTTCTTTTATATCTTCTGATAATTTTTTTAGTTTTTCTTTAGCGTGCTCACGTGTATCGGAGAGGTTTAGTTCTTTAAGAATAAGGTAAAATTTGGTTTGATAATCTAACCATGAAGAAATATATTTTTCAAAAACTAGAGGGTTTAATCCTTTGTTAAAACTGGATATATAAGATAGGCTCCAGATACTTCTTTGGAGCCTGTATCTCGTTTTGGAATTCCCATGAAAGGCACGAATCCTGCCCTTGTAAAGGCAATAAGAGAGGGACAATTCTCATACCCAATTTGGGCTGCTAAATAAAGGAGCGGTCTTTCTTTTCTCCCTTCTTTCTCTTTCATAAATGTAAAGGTTCTCTTTTGCGAGCGTTTAAAAATCTCAATATTTTGAGAGGAAATTTGATAAAGTTGTCTAAAGCTCATTCGTGAAAGTGAACAAAGATATCAAGAAGACGTGACAATGATTAAATTTGACTTTTAATCATATAACTCAAAAATTGAGATATTATTTTAATATCGCAAAAATAGAAGTAAAAATCAATAAAAACAAATACTTTGCTCTTGCATTTATATTTTTTTCTGATAAATTATTGTCAATAGGTAGCTGGGGGCTGCCATAGTCTTTAGAGTTCCATTGGCAAGTTAGGGGAGGGAACTTTAAAAAAAATAAACAGGGAAGGCTAAAAGATTCTTAATCACCCCCTCCATTTTTTTTCTCATATTTTTTTTCATTAAAAGTCAATTTATTGCTTTTTTATTAATTTATTTATTTCATGGGATGGGTTCATTTTTGAAAGATATTAGTGAATTAGGCATTTATATTCTTTTTCTAGCAATATGCAAACAATTGAAATCATCTTCAATTGTTTACATAAAGTTAATGGGAAAAAACGTATTCATTCAAAGCTATATTTTTAGACTGATAAAATTTTTGTAAAGCGTACATTTTTATATTGATTTTTGATCTTAAATCAATTAAGATAAAAATAGATGGTGAATATTAAAATCGATAAATAAAAAGGGAACTTTTATTTAAGGCAGGTTTTTAATTAAGCATCTCCTTAAATAAAGTGTTTTCATCCCTCATTCAAGGATCTTTTGTGAGAGAAAAGAATTTAAGAAGCAAGACACCGCTAACAATTTACTGATGGAAAATGACAAAAGAGATCATTCATGAATCATGCAGATAAAACCTAAAATTGGATTGGTTGACTGTAATAATTTTTTTGTGTCATGTGAGCGTGTCTTCCGACCAGACTTAAGAAAACAGCCTATTGTTGTTTTATCGAACAATGATGGATGTGCGCGACGTGAAGTGGCTTAAGTAATTGTTTTAACTAGTGAAAGGAGGATAAAACCTATTGTTCCGTCAATAGTAGCCTACTGATACAGGCATAAGAAGCAATTCCTTTGTCTGAAGCTATCAGGACAATGTACTCCAGTTTAGAAACTACATCAAAGCCGTGAGGATAGATGAGAACTGCAAGCATCATGTGGTGAGGAGGCTAGGCTTAATGGTATGGCTAACATAAGTGAACTCTAAAGAACATCGTTACATTGACCAAGCTAAAGATGCTGTTAAGCTTGAACCAAAAGGTATGTGGCTCAGTTATCTCTCTGCAACCTAGGGATACACGGATAATCAGCCACCGGTGAGCAAAGAGGGCCTAACCTATTTCTTGTTACTTAAGTTAAACACGGTAAGCCCATATCTCTCCCTTTTTGAGGAAGATGGATCGTAAGAGAAGTTGATAGAGGTGTGGGTAAAGGAGGGGAGAAAAAGCAAAGGTTTAGTTGTAATGACTGAGATAAAGATTGAAACATCATCTTACGCGAAAGCGGGCAGACTTCTCCCTGGTCTCTTATTACGAGAAAGTTTGAGTAATCTTTTAAAGGAGGAAGGCAAATGATAGTAGTTACAACTCCCTTAGTGGAGGATGGAATTGCGGGTGCACCTTCTAAGAGTTACGTAAGTTGGCATGGTATTAACTGGGCCAATTGTCATAAAACTGTTCGAAGAATTCAAACGCGTATCGTAAAGGCAGTTAAGCAAAAAAGATGGGGCAAAGTAAAAGCCCTACAACGTTTATTGGTGCACTCTTTTAGTGGTAGAGCTTTAGCTATTAAGAGAGTCACTGAAAACAGAGGTAAAAGAACTGCAGGGATAGATCGGGAAATATGGTCAACACCTGCGTCCAAATCCCAAGCCATAGTGTCCTTAAAAAGGCAGGGTTATAAACCGAGCCCTTTAAGGCGCGTATACATCCCTAAAGCTGAAGGGAAAGAACGTCCACTAGGAATCCCGACAATGAAGGACAGAGCTATGCAAGCCTTATATTTGCAAGCTCTCGAACCAATTGCTGAGACCACTGGGGACAAGAATTCCTACGGCTTCAGATCTGAAAGAGCCACCACGGATGCAATAGCTCAATGCTTTATTGCTTTGGGCACAAAGCGTGCCTCGGAATGGATTCTAGAAGCAGATATTAAAGGATGTTTTGACAACATTAATCATGACTGGCTTATCAACAATATCCCTATGGATAAAGTGATACTTCGGAAATGGTTAAAGTCAGGGGTTGTTTGCGAAAAAGTTCTTTATCCAACAGAAGCAGGAACCCCGCAAGGGGGCATTATCTCTCCTCTTCTGGCGAATATGGCTCTTGATGGACTTGAAAACCTTCTCTCTACGTTATTTAAACAAAAGAGAGTTAAAGGAAAATTGTTTACTCCGGGAGTCAACTATATTCGCTATGCGGACGACTTCATTATTACTGGTAAAACGCAAGAAATACTAAAGGATGAAGTCAAACCTCTTGTTGAGGAATTTCTGAAAGAAAGAGGGCTAGAACTCTCTCAAGAAAAAACAAGAATTACGCATATTGATAAAGGCTTCGACTTTTTAGGCCAGAATCTAAGGCGGTATAAAGGTAATAAATTACTTATTACGCCTTCGAAGGTAAATACAAAGGCCTTTCTAGATAAGGTCAAGAAGTTGGTTAAAGCTCATAAGGCATCAACACAAAAAGATCTGATAGCCATTCTCAACCCCCTCTTACGAGGATGGGCGAACTATCATCAACATGTAGTTGCTAAAAGAGCGTTCTCAAGAGCAAATTATGAGATTTGGAAAAAGCTATGGCAGTGGGCTAAACGTCGGCATCCAAACAAAGGGCGCAACTGGATTAAGAAAAGATATTTTGTTAACTCAGGAAGTCGCAATTGGGTATTTTCTTGCATAAGTAAGAACCGCACGGGGAACCCCACACTTGCTAAGCTAATAAATTTAGCGGACACAAGAATTACAAGGCACGTTAAAATCAAAGCTCAAGCAAACCCTTTTGATCCAGAATGGGAGTCTTATTTTGATAAGCGTCTACATCTCAAAATGGAATCTCACTTCAAAGGAAAAGAAAAACTGCTTAAGCTCTGGTCAGCTCAAGACGGGCGTTGTTCTCAATGCCAACAAAAGATCTCTTTAGAGAGAAAATGGCATATCCATCACATTCAACCCAAATGTAAGGGAGGAAAGGATACAATGTCTAACTTAGCGATGCTTCATCCTAATTGCCATAGGCAAGTTCATAACCAGCTAGAGCCGCGTCTTTTGAAAGGCGTTCAAGAGGCTTGAGCCGAATGCGGGGAAACTCGCCTGTTCGGTTCTTAGGGGAGGGAACGGCAGTAATGTCATTCTCTTACCCGACGCAATTTCGCGATCGAACGAAGCCAAAGAATTAAATATTAAAATGGGAGAGCCATACTTTAAATTTAATTCGGTTGTAAAAAAACATGATGTCAAAGTGTTTTCATCGAATTTTGAGCTTTATGCAGATATGTCTAGGCGCGTCATGGCAACATTACGAACGATGGTTCCTTTAATAGAAATATACTCCATTGATGAAGCATTTTTGGATCTTTCTAAGGTTCCAGATCATGAGCTTGAGCGTTTTTGTTGTGAGATTCAACAGAGGGTTCAGAGATGGACAGGGATTCCTATTTCCATTGGTGTTTCTCGAACAAAAACCTTGGCAAAGGTAGCTAATGCTTACGCAAAGCACGGAAATGGCATTCTTATTCTGCTTCAAGAAAAAGAAATTGATGGGTTTTTGGTATGCCTCCCTGTGAAAGAAGTTTGGGGAGTGGGGCGTAAATATGCAACGTATTTGAGTAGCCAAGAAATTGAGACAGCTCTTCAATTGAAAAAGGCTCCTTTGAAATGGATACGTCAGGGGATGAGTGTAATTGGTGAAAGAATCGTTTGGGAGCTTAACGGAAAGATAGCGCATCCTGTAAAGGATCAAGATACCTCAAAAAAAATGATTTTGGTGTCACGTTCTTTAAAAAAAAACCTTTCAACTTTTGAAGATCTAGCTTCTTTTACGTCCGCTTTAATGGAGAATGCTGCTGAAAAATTAAGGAATGAAAGAAAATTAGCGACATATGTACATGTTTTTATAAAAACAGATCGTTTCCAGCGAGCATCATACTATGCGAATAAGCATGTCGTGGTGTTGGATATTGCCGTTGATGACACACTAATGCTGCATCAGGCTGCTCAAAGAGGCCTAAAAAAAATCTTTTTTCTAGGAAAAAGATATAAGAGGGTCGGTGTTTGTTTAAGTGGATTGGTAGACGGTTCTCACTTGCAACATTCTTTATTTGACCGTCCTTCAATACAGCGAGAAGGACTTACAAAAACAATCGATCAAATTAATAAAAAATTTGGGAAGAAGGCCGTAATGTATGGAGATTCTCGTTTAAAAACGTTTGAATTAACGCAACGTGATCACTTATCACCTTGCTACACGACAAAATGGGAACATCTTGCAAAAGTGTTTTAAGAAGGTGCCTTTGTCATTTTATGATTGATTATCTAACTGAAATTTTTTGGGTACTCTCTAGAAAAATTGAGAGTGATCATAAGCATTATATCTGTAGCTCTCACAATATAAAGCGCACAGAGGCTTATCCCTTAAATATATTTATGCGTTGAAAACATTGGTTTATGAGTTCTGAAAAATGAAGATGATCCAGGTCTTTCGATCGATGATCAAATCATCCTGTAAGCAGAGTACACTTTATTTTAAAATATCGTCTTTGATTTAAAAGTTAGTGATTTTATAAAATAAAAGAGGTTATCAAATGGGGGAACCATGAACTGATGTTGAGAAGAGGCGGGCTGAATTTTCTTTACGGCGGTTAACGACCCAAGAAGCGGCAGCAGCAAGGTGTTTTTGCGAATTTGCATTAATTTGCGTTAATGGCGCAAGAGCAGGGGAATTCATACGTGTAAGGGCTTGCGCAATTTCATTAGCCGTAAGAGTAACTTTATGATGATTAAACATACTTAACTCCTCCAGTTTAGATAATTTTTTTTACTTATCTAGAGGTTTATCATATCTCTTTTAACTCTGCAAAGAAAAAAATCAAAATTTGCGACAAAAGTTTTTTGTCGCGAAATTTTTGATATTTTGTGGCTAACTAGCTAATTTAAAGGTAGACCTTAAAATATCATGTCCAAGTTGAGTCATCGTTGCATGTTTCTGAACGGTTTCAAATCCTAAAGCATATTTTACCTTATACGCTTCAATAAGTGTTGAGCAGTATGCTTGTTCTTCTTCGGACAGTAATTTATGGTTATAAAGTGCTCTTAAAGCATAAAGAATGCGAGAAACGACAAAACTTGCATGATAAATACCGATTAGGGGACGCTTGTCTGTTCGTAGAGGCGCTGTATAACGTTCTTCTGGGGGATTTAAGACCAAGGGGTCATCAGCAGATAAAGAGTATAAATGTATATGGCCAGCTTCATGCGTTAAAGCGTCCACAACATCCACAATCGTGTTAAAGGGAAAAGATTCACGAATATACATCATGCCAAAAAGATTAAAGCTTGAGCCATATTTCATTTTTGGCGAATCAAACGTTAATATTTCGCTTAAAAATATCTCAATTTCTTCATAAAGATCATTACAGCTTTGGGAAATTAAGGTTAATCCTTGTTGGAAAAGAGATTTAATTTTTTGATGTTGTTCGGGCGGCGAATTGATAAACGTCACGCCGCCAGGGATTTCAAAAACTGCAATTTTTTTAAATAATTCTTGATGGTAGGAGTCTAAGTCATCTATTGAAAAGAAATTAATTCCCTCAATCTGAAATTTATGATCCGCAATATTTTGAGCAACTTTTTGAATGGTTGGAATATTTTCAGTCGAGAAAGCCTGTGCAAAAACTGAATTTAAAGCATATAAAAAACTTGAGATTTTTTCTTCGGGGTTGAGAGAATTCAAGTTTTCGAAAGATGATTGGTAAACTTCTGTGGGCAAGACATCCTGAGCCGCTTCTAATAAACATAAAAGGCTTGAGATGAGAGATTGATTCAGAGTGCTTCTGAGAAAAAAAGCACGCTTTTTGCAAGGTAAAGCTTCAAATAATTTGCGCAAAATATAAACCTATTATGAATTCACGATAATAAGATGTTTTTATCAGCCAATACTCTTGGTGACTCAATTTTCTTTAACATCTTTTCCCCCTCATATATGAAGATACAAGATTATGCTATAAACAATTTTAAGTTTTTATGATTGATGTATTTTTGATATGTTTGATAACATAAAGCTAGTTTAACACAATGATCTAATCTTTCAATTCCTTTAATTTCAAAAAGTCATAGCATTCTCTGATAAGTCCCGATTGGAAATCTGCTGCGCGCGTTATAAAATAAATATCAAAAATGGCGCCAATTTCATCGGGAAGTACTTCTATTAAGCCCGCATCTTGAAGTTGAGAGTATTCTTGACCAATTGCAAGAATTCCTAGTCCATGACGAGCAGCTTCCAGTTGGCAAGCAGCTGAATTGATGGCAAGCCAGCTTTCTCGTAAAGTATGTCCTGGCATATTTTTTTGCAGGTGCCAATCTGCATTGCCGCGATAGCCTGGAAGTTCAGGATAAAAACTAATTAGTTTATGGTGTTGTAAATCATCAATTGTTCTTGGAACACCATACTTATCAAGATACTCTTGGCTTGCAAAAAGTTTACTATGATAAGTCATGATCTTTTGCTGGGTTAATCCCTCAGAATAATTAACTTTCGTTAAAATGCCGATATCAGCTTTCGAATTCAAGAAATCAACTTCTGAGTTTGTTGTTGAGATCCTTACTTTTATATTCTGTTTATGTTCAAGGAATGGTTTTAATTTCTCAATCAACCAAATACCCACGACACCATTTGTCGTAATAATGAAAAGGTCATCTTTAGGTTTTTCTTCTTGTGCGTAATGCGTACATGCTCTTTCTAAACTTGGAATTAAGTGGTTAACGTCTTTGAATAGTTTTTCACCAAGTTCAGTAAGTTCTAAGCCAATTTTCTTACGCCGCAGAAATAGCTTTGCTTTAAAGTACTGCTCTAAATCCATAATATGCTTCCAAACAGAAGTTGGATTTTTCTCTAAAGTTTGTGCAGCCCGTTTTACGGAGCCTTCTTTAGCAACATGATAAAAGATACGAAGTTTATCAAAATCAATCATGGGACGTCGCTTTAAGTTTAATTAGAAAAGCCTGCACTTTTAATCGTTTTAGGAGAGGGGTGGAACGCGTTACAAAGACTCCAACTAAAATAATTCCTCCTGCAAAAAGTTGGGAAGGTGCTAACGTTTCTTGCATAAACACAGCAGAAAGAGCACACGTAAATATTGGTAAAAGAAGCATAAAAGGAGCTTGCTGAGAAGAAGAAACTCTGTGTGCAAGCTTTAACCACAAATAGCTTGCACAAATTGTTGAGGCAATTCCCACATACAGAGCGCAAGAAATGCCGACAGGACTTAAATGTGAAAACTCAAAAATAGTTTTTTGAGGGCCTTCAAGTACAAAGAGCAGCGTAAATAGGGAAGGCGCAGAGAGAGCTGAAAGCCATACATTATCCGCCATAGTTGCACCAATTTTCATTTTTTTCAGAAGGGTAAAACCAATTCCCCAACAAACAGCAGAAAGTAAAATAGATATTATCCCTGTCATTGTACTTTCATCTAAAACATGAGAGCCACTTTGAGTTAATAAGTAAACACCATAAGAGGCAATAAACATACCAATTATTTCAATGACATGGAAATTTTCACGCAAAAGAATGTAACAAAAGAAGACGCCGAAAAAGACATTTGTTTGTATTAAGAACGAAGAAATACCTGCGCCTACACCTGCTTTAAAGCCAAGACCAATAAATAAGAAATTCAAAACATTCCAGAAGAAACCAGCAACGAGATAACGCCATAATTGATGGGGTGGTTGTCGATAAATCAGAAGAAGAGGGGCCGCTGAAAGTAGACGCAAGAAACCAAGAACATAGATTGAAATATGATTTACAGCAAACTTCTGAACAAGAAGGCTTGTAGACCACAAGAATACAACAAAGATTGCAATTCCGGTATCTCGCAGGGTCATTATTCTCGTCTTTCAATCGCAATCGCTGTTGCTTCTCCACCACCAATACAAAGTGTTGCGATGCCTCGTTGAAGGTTATATTTTTCTAAGGCATGAAGAAGAGTGACGATAATACGTGTTCCACTTGCACCGATTGGGTGGCCCAACGCACAAGCGCCGCCGTGGATGTTGACTTTATTAATATCTAATTTTAACTCTTTGATAACAGCCATAGGAACAAATGCGAAAGCTTCATTAATTTCAAACAGATTAACATCCTCTAGTTTCCAGTTAATCTT
>Ga0066256_1004226_pt1 | contig 12966 bp, 10 predicted proteins | sample ThiBio_1000_biof_FD_87107 | JGI IMG/M metagenome (GOLD analysis project Ga0066256, IMG submission 87107) | Wastewater bioreactor microbial communities from Cape Town, South Africa - Thiocy_expt_1000_biof (version 2) | ecosystem: Engineered > Bioreactor > Thiocyanate-remediating >...
CCGCGGCGGCGAGCTTCACATGCCCGTCGCCCTCATACCCCGCCATGCGCGCACCGGCGAGGGTGAGCAGCGGGCGCAGCCGCTTGCCGCCGTAATCGATCAGGTGGCGGGCCAGTTCGGGGATCAGGGGGACCGCGCTCGTCATCCTTGTGTGGATCAGCGCGTCGGCCTTCACCATGTCGCCCGCGACGAGGGCGTGCAGCCGCTCCACCGGGGAATTGGTATCGGATGTCTTGCGGGCTTCGGCCGTGAGCATGCGTGGTCTTCTGGAAAAAATTTCACCGTGTCCGAACGGCTGCAAGACTATGCGATATGAGGCAATATGGGGAGGGCCCAGCGGCAATTCGGACGGCATTCCCATGCGCGAAGTCTTAACCACAAACAATCCTGTAGACCTGAGCTATGCGGAAGCCGTTTTGACCAATGCAGGCGTCAAAAGCGTTGTTTTCGATACGCATATGAGCGTGCTGGACGGCAGTATGGTCATATTGCCGCGCCGGTTGATGGTTGCCGACGCCGATGAGGCGCGTGCACGGGCCCTTCTGAAAGATGCGCTGAACCCGTGAGTGCGGTGACCGAAGACGGGTTTCTGGATGGGCGTTTGCGAATCTGCCAGCCGGAGCGGGGCTTCCGCGCCGGGCTGGATGCCGTAATGCTGGCTGCCGCCGTGCCGGCCGGGGCGGGGGATACCGCCCTGGAGCTGGGCGCCGGGGTGGGGACAGCGAGCCTGTGCCTGGCCGCGCGGACCGGGTGCAAGGTGACGGGAATCGAGATCGAGCCCGCGCTGGTGGAATTGGCGAACGGGAACGCCGCCCGGAACGGCATGGCCGGGCAGGTGACGTTCCGGGCCGGTGATGCGCTGAGTGGAGATTGGGGCCAGTTCGCCAACGTGTTCTGCAATCCACCGTTTCATGATGAGCGCGGCCAACGCTCCCCCGACGCGGGGCGGGCCCGCGCGCTGCAGGACGTTGGGACGCTAAGCCAATGGGTGAGAAGTGGACTTGAATGTGTTGTTTCTCATGGCAGTTTCACCATTATTCTGCGGGCGGATCGGCTGGATGAGGTGATGGCGGCGCTGCCGGAAAAGGGGGCGGTGATCCTGCCATTGCTGCCGCGGGCCGGTGGAACGGCGAAACGGGTGATCGTGCAATGGCGGGCGGGGTGCACAACACCACACCGGATCCTTGCCGGCTTTGCTCTGCACCAGGATGACAATCGCTATACAGCGGAGGCGGACGCGATCCTGCGCGATGCCGGGGCGCTGAAAGTAATTGTATGAGGTATACTTCAAGAGGTATTTCAATGGCTAAGGACGTATTCTTCAAGTACCATTTTAAGGTGGTACGCTGAAGAATGCGGCGTGCCCTTATCGCGCTGGCATTGCTGCTGCTTGCGGGCCCCGCACTGGCCGGGCCGCCCTATGTTACCGACGATCCCGAGCCGACCGATTACCGGCATTTCGAGATCTATGCCTTCGGCAGCGGCAGCGTCAGCCGCGGTGGCCGTGACGGCGCAGGCGGCATCGACTTCAATTACGGCGGTGCGCCCGACCTGCAACTGACCGCCGTTCTGCCGTTTGCCTATGACAGCCCCAATGGTGCCGCGGCAGTGGCGGGTGGTGGCAAAAATGCAATATACCTGTAACAAAAAAAATCTCATTAAGCAAATATCTGATCGGGTCGTTCCCAATTTCTCTCCCCGGTGTAGACCCACCTCATCCGACCATAAAGGGCTCTGCTCATTGTGAATCTTATCGCGGGCTGTGGCAGGACGGAGCCAGCGCAAGAGTCCACCTTTGGCGGCGGCGGCTGCGCCTGGAATGAAAGCCGGGAGTCGCAGAACTATTGTCTCGCGGGCTGGGCGCTGACGCGGGAGATTGCACCGCATCTGACCGTGGGCGCCGAACTCTATCATCAGACGGCGGCGGATCGTGGCGGCAAGGCCGCGACGGGTGTGGGCTTCGGCGCCCCCTACGATCTGAACGAACATTACCACTTGATGGCTTCTGCCGGGCCGGGATTGCAGAACCGGGCCGAAACCGGCGACATGGCGTGGTACGCGGCGGTGTTGATGACGTTCTGAAACCGAAAGGGTTGCCATGAGCGCGAACGATGTGGCGAGCAAGGTGCCGGCCGTTACGCTGGGCTTCTGGATCATCAAGATCCTTGCCACCACATTGGGCGAGACCGGCGGCGACACCGTGACCATGACGCTGAACCTCGGCTATCTGGTGGGGACGGCGATTTTCCTGTCGGCGCTGGTGGTGCTGGTGGTGGCGCAGATCGCGGCGAAGAAATTCCAGCCCTTTCTCTATTGGGCGACGATCATCGCTTCGACCACCGCGGGCACGACGATGGCCGATTTCGCCGACCGCTCTCTCGGCATCGGTTATGCGGGCGGGTCCACGCTGTTGCTCGCCGCCATGATTGCGGTGCTGGCGCTGTGGTACCGGGCCGAGGGGACGATTTCAGTTGATACTGTAAACACGCCGCGGGTGGAAGCGTTCTACTGGGCGGCGATCACCATCTCGCAGACCCTGGGCACCGCGCTTGGCGACTGGATGGCGGACGATGCCGGGGTCGGGTTCGCGGGCGGCGCGCTGGTGTTCGGTGCGGCGTTGGCGGTGGTGGCGGCACTCTATTTCTGGACAGGGATTTCGCGCGTGCTGCTGTTCTGGGCGGCCTTCATCCTGACCCGGCCACTGGGCGCGACGGTGGGCGATTTTCTGGACAAGCCGCTGAACCATGGCGGGCTGGCGCTGAGCCGACCGCTTGCCAGTGCCGTGCTGGCGGTGGCGATTGTGGCGCTGGTTCTTCTGTTGCCGCAGCGTGCAGGCCGCCACCCTGGCGAAGCGCCGCGTGCGGCCTGATTTGCCGGAAGTTTGCCTGGCGTTGTCGGAAGTGTCTGGTTTGTCGCAAGACACTTCACACGTTTCCGATTGCGCTTTAGGTTCCGGCCAATTTCCGAGGGTTTTCTGTGAAAAAGGCCGCGACATTTCAGGATCTGATCCTGACGCTGCAAAACTATTGGGCGGCGCAGGGCTGTCTGATCCTGCAGCCCTACGACATGGAGATGGGGGCGGGCACCTTTCACCCGGCCACCACGTTGCGCGCGCTGGGGCCACGGCCGTGGCGGGCGGCCTATGTTCAGCCATCGCGCCGGCCGGGCGACGGGCGCTATGGCGAGAACCCGAACCGGTTGCAGCATTATTATCAGTATCAGGTGATCCTGAAGCCGGCGCCGAAGGATGTGCTGGAGCTTTATCTCGGTTCGATCAAGGCGATCGGGCTGGACCCGGCGCTGCACGACATCCGCTTTGTCGAGGATGACTGGGAGAGCCCGACCTTGGGCGCCTGGGGCCTCGGCTGGGAAGTGTGGTGCGACGGGATGGAGATCACCCAGTTCACCTATTTCCAGCAGGTCGGCGGCATCGAATGCGATCCGGTCTGCGCCGAGATCACCTATGGCCTCGAACGGCTGGCGATGTATGTCCAGAATGTCGAGTTCGTCTATGACCTGGCCTTCAATGAGGAGTTCCGCTACGGCGAGGTCTTCCACCAGGCCGAACAGGAATTCAGCGCCTATAATTTCGAGCGCGCCGACACCGACATCCTGTTCCGGCATTTCAAGGACGCTGAAAAGCAGTGCCGCGAATTGCTGGATGGGAAAAAGCTGGCGCTGCCCGCCTATGACCAGTGCATCAAGGCGTCCCATGCCTTCAACCTGCTGGATGCGCGGGGCGTGATCTCGGTCACCGAACGCGCCGCCTATATCGGCCGGGTGCGCGCGCTGGCCCAGGGCTGTTGCGAAGCCTGGCTGGAGAGCCCGATGGGCGAATACAAGCCGAGGTTCGCGTAATGCCCGACCTGCTGCTGGAACTGTTCAGCGAGGAAATTCCCGCCCGTATGCAGGCGGCAGGTGCGAAAGACCTGGAGCGCCTGACGGTCGGCGCCCTGACCGATCGCGGCTATTTGTTCGAGGGCATCAAGGCTTTTGCCGGGCCGCGCCGTTTGACCCTGGCGATCACCGGCCTGCCGCCGGAACAGAAGGATGTGCGCGAGGAGCTGAAAGGCCCCAAGGTGGACGCGCCCCAGGCGGCGCTGGACGGTTTCCTGAAAAAGACCGGCCTGATCAAAGACCAGCTCAAGGTCGAGACCACGCCCAAGGGCGATGTCTACGTCGCGGTAATCGAGCGCAAGGGGCGGCCCACGCCCGCGGTGCTGGCGGAGATCCTGCCTGAGATTTTCGCGCGATTCCCCTGGCCCAAATCCATGCGCTGGCGCGCGGGCGATCCGGTGCGCTGGGTGCGGCCGCTGCATTCCATCCTTTGCACCTTTGACGGCGAGGTGGTGCCCTTCACTTTCGCGGGCATCCAGAGCGGCAACACCACACAAGGCCATCGCTTCCTGTCCAGCGGCGCGATCACGGTCCGCCGCTTCGAGGATTATGAAGCGGCGCTGAAACAGGCCCATGTGGTGCTGGACGCGGCCGAGCGGGCCGAGATCATCGCCCATGACCTAAAACAGAAGGCGTTCGCGCTGGGGCTGGAGCCGATCGAGGATGCGGGCCTGCTGGCGGAAGTGTCCGGTCTGGCGGAATGGCCGACGGTGCTGATCGGCACCATCCAGGACCAGTTCATGGATGTGCCCGCCGAGATTCTCCAGACTTCGATGCGGACGCATCAGAAGTATTTCAGCCTGCGCGATCCAAAGACCGGGAAAATGGCCAACCGCTTCGCATTGGTCTCCAACATGGTCGCCAGCGACGGCGGCAAGGAGATTGTGGGCGGCAACGAGCGTGTGCTGCGCGCCCGCCTGTCGGACGCCAAATTCTTCTGGGACGAAGACCGCAAAAAGACGCTGGAGAGCCGCGTCGAAAGGCTCAAGGACATCGTTTTCCATGCGAAGCTGGGTACTCAATATGATCGTGCTATTCGTACCGTTGCGCTTGCTGGTGTAATTGCGGCTCAAATCGGCACAGAGGTTGACGTAGCCAAGGCGCGAAGAGCGGGCCGTTTTGCTAAAGCCGACTTGACAACTGGCGTAGTCGGTGAATTTCCCGAACTACAAGGCGTGATGGGCCGTTATTACGCTTTGAATGATGGCGAAGACGTATCCGTTGCTGACGCGATACGTGATCATTATCGCCCGCTAGGCCCAAACGACCTTGTTCCCAGTGCGCCAGCTTCTGTAGCCGTCGCTCTTGCAGACAAGCTTGATACACTTGTTGGCTTTTTTGCGGCTGGCGAAAAGCCTACTGGCTCTGGTGATCCTTTTGCGCTTCGCCGCGCCGCGCTCGGTATAATTCGGCTGATCCTTGATAATTCAGTGCGAATCGATCTTGCGAGGTTGGCTGAAATTACTTTGCCTGGCATTGTTAAAGCACATAATCCTATGTGGCTTTCGAACATCGAAAATCTTTTAGAGAATCCTCTTTCGACTACTTTCATCGAAATAACAGATGACCTTTCCGCATTTTTTAACTCGACGGTATGGGGGCGCATTTTTGAGGAACAGGTGCGACCTGAGAACTTCAAGGCGGCGGTTCGCGCTGGCGAAATAGCCCTTAATTATGGCGACGCTAGGTTTGGTGATTTTCTAGAATCTATTCGGCAATTTCACAGGCAGTATAGCGATGTGATTTGGCTGCATTACTCGAACGAAGAAGAGCGACGTGAGAATTTAGACGCGGTGCGCGATGGCGATGCTGCCGCTGTCAAAATTTTTTCTAAGGTTCTGCAGGATGTACGGTTGTTTATTGCCGACCGCCTGAAAGTCGCGTTGAAGGAGAAGGGTGTTCGCCACGATCTGATCGACGCTGTGTTCAGTCTGGGCGGCGAGGACGATCTGGTGCGTCTGGTGGCGCGGGTCGAAGCCTTGCAGACTTTCCTGAAGACCGAAGACGGCGCCAACCTGCTGGCCGGTTACAAGCGCGCCGCCAACATTCTCAAGGCCGAGGAGAAGAAGGACGGCAAGACCTTCACCGGCGAAGTCCGGGAAAGCCACCTGGCCGACGCGGCGGACACGTCGCTGTTCGTGGCGCTGGGCCGGGCGCGTGCGGCAATCGGCCCCGCGCTGGAACGGGAGGATTTCGCCGCCGCCATGCAGCAGATGGCGGCCTTGCGTGTTCCGGTGGATGGATTTTTCGAGGCGGTCAAAGTAAACGCCGACGACAAGGCGGTGCGCGAGAACCGTCTCAATCTTCTGGCCTCGTTGCGCGCGGCGCTGCATCGGGTGGCGGATTTTTCAAGGATCGAGGGCTGACAACACCATGTCATGGCTGCCCGTGAGGCGGCCATCCATGACGTGGTTCGGTGCGGGACGAGTGGATGGCCGGGTCAAGCCCGGCCATGGCAAGCAAGGGAATGGTGCGATGACGAAGTGGGGCTATGCATTCGGTGACGGCAAGGCCGAGGGCAGGGCGGAGATGCGCAATCTGCTGGGCGGCAAGGGTGCCAACCTGGCGGAAATGTCCAACCTGGGCCTGCCGGTGCCGCCCGGCCTGACCGTCACCACGGAAGTCTGCACCTATTACTATGCCAACAAAGAAACCTACCCGCCCGAACTGAAGGCGCAAGTGGACGGCGCGGTGGCCGAAATCGGCCGCATCGCGGGCGGCGTGCTGGGCGATCCGGCGCGGCCGCTGCTGCTGTCGGTGCGTTCCGGTGCGCGGGTGTCCATGCCCGGCATGATGGATACGGTGCTGAATCTGGGCCTGAATGCCGAGACGGCGGAAGGTCTGGCCAAGCTGACCGGCGACGCCCGTTTCGCCTATGACAGCTATCGCCGCTTCATCCAGATGTATTCCGATGTGGTGCTGGGCGTGGATCATGCCGCCTTCGAGGAAATCCTGGACGACGAAAAGGACCAGAAGGGCGTCGAACTGGACACCGAGCTGGATGCCGAGGACCTCAAGCGCATCGCCGGTCTCTACAAGGCGCGGGTGCAGAAGGAACTGGGCAGGCCCTTCCCGGAAGATGTGCAGGAACAGCTGTGGGGCGCGATCGGCGCGGTGTTCGGCTCGTGGCACAGCCCGCGCGCCAACACCTATCGCAAGCTCAACAACATCCCGGAGGACTGGGGCACCGCCGTCAGCGTGCAGGCGATGGTGTTCGGCAATCGCGGCGACACCTCGGCCACCGGCGTGGCCTTCACCCGCGATCCGGCCACCGGCGAAAAGCTGCTCTATGGCGAATTCCTGATCAACGCCCAGGGCGAGGACGTGGTGGCGGGCATCCGCACGCCGCAGCCGATCAGCAAGCTGGTGCGCGAGCGGCTGGGCGGCAGGAAGCCCAGCATGGAAGAGGCCATGCCCCAGGCCTATGCCGAACTGTTGGCCATCGGCCAGACGCTGGAACAGCATTACCGCGACATGCAGGATGTGGAATTCACCATCCAGGAAGGCAAGCTGTTCATGCTGCAGACCCGCAGCGGCAAGCGCACCGCGGAAGCGGCGCTGAAGGCCGCCGTGGACATGGAGCGCGAGGGCCTGATCGACCGCAAAACGGCGGTGACGCGGGTGGAGCCGGAGGCGCTGAACCAGCTGCTGCATCCCACGCTCGATCCCGATGCGCCGCGCGAGCAGATCGCGGTGGGCCTGGGCGCGTCGCCCGGCGCCGCCACCGGCGAGGTCGCCTTCACGGCAGAGGATGCCGAGAAGCTGGCCGCCGACGGCAAGGACGTCATCCTGGTCCGTACCGAAACCAGCCCCGAGGACATTCACGGAATGCATGCGGCGCGCGGCATCCTGACGGCGCGCGGCGGCATGACCAGCCACGCCGCCGTGGTGGCGCGCGGCATGGGTCGCCCCTGCGTCTCCGGCGCGGGCATGTTGAAGATCGACGCGGTGCGCGGCGAGATGGTGGCGGGCGACGTCACCATCAATCGCGGCGACATCATCACCATCGACGGCGCCGCGGGTCAGGTGTTCAAGGGCCGGGTGGGCGTGCGCCAGCCGGAACTGACCGGCGATTTCGGCACCCTGATGCAGTGGGCCGATGAGGTGCGCAGCCTGAAGGTCCGCACCAATGCCGACACGCCCGGCGATGCCGCTACGGCGCGCAAGTTCGGCGCCGAAGGCATCGGCCTGTGCCGCACCGAGCATATGTTCTTCGACGGCCAGCGGATCGTGGCGGTGCGCCAGATGATCCTGGCCGACGCCGAAAGCGACCGGAAGGCGGCGCTGGACAAGCTGCTGCCCATGCAGCGCAGCGATTTCGAGGCGATCTTCAAGGAGATGGCGGGCCTGCCGGTCACCATCCGCCTGCTGGATCCGCCGCTGCATGAATTCCTGCCCCACAAGGAGGAGGAATTCGAGGAAGTGGCCGCCGCCGCGGGCACCAATGTCCGCAAGCTGCGCGCCCGCGCCATCGCCCTGCATGAATCCAATCCCATGCTGGGTCATCGCGGCTGCCGCCTGGGCATCACTTATCCTGAAATCTACGAGATGCAGGCCCGCGCCATCCTGGAAGCGGCGCTCAATGTGGAAGAAGGGGCGGTGGAAGAGGGGGGCGGCGCGCCCGTCGCGCTGGAGATCATGATCCCCCTGGTCGGCTTCAAGGCCGAACTGGATGTGCTGGCGGCCCGCATCGCCGGCGTGGCCGAAGCGATCCGCCAGGAGCGCGGCAAGGCGCCGGCCTATCTGATCGGCACCATGATCGAACTGCCGCGCGCGGCGCTGCGTGCGGGCGACATCGCGCAGACCGCGCAATTCTTCTCGTTCGGCACCAACGATCTCACCCAGACCACCATCGGCATCAGCCGTGACGACGCCGGCATGTTCCTGAGCGACTATCTGGGCAAGAACGTGATCGCGCGCGATCCCTTTGTCTCGCTCGATGTCGAGGGCGTCGGCGAGCTGGTGCGGATTGCGGCGGAAAGAGGGCGCAAGACCCGCGAAAACCTCAAGCTCGGCATTTGCGGCGAGCATGGCGGCGATCCCGACTCGATCCGTTTCTGTCACGACTCGGGGCTGGATTATGTCTCCTGTTCGCCGTTCCGCGTGCCGGTGGCGCGTCTGGCGGCGGCGCAGGCAGCGTTGAAGAAGGCGCGCGCCGACGTTTAACCGTGTACGGACGATACAGGAAAACTCTGGATTTTTCAGGGTTAAGTGACGCGCCGTCACGTTCCTGAAAAAATTTATTTGACGATTCGTTTTTGTGGGGGCAAAAGCCCGCCACCAAGGTGCTGGGAACCATTCGGAACTTTTTTGAGGACACGCGAAATCGAACAGCCTGATTGAAATAGCGACTGCGATTTGAAGAACGCCACACACGGCACGCCAACCGCAACGCGAATTAGACCAAGCCAGCCAGACCAGCGAAACCAAAAGCCGAAACGAGTTCAGACTTTCATGCCCAAGAAAAACCATGACGCGATTTCGCGTTCAGACCGCGTGCTGGTTGCCGCGATGGCGATCATTCTCGCGACCGCCAGCGCCGCCGTCGGCGCGTCCATGACGTATCGTCCGTCCACGGACAAACCGGCGGCTCCCGCCGTTGTCGTTCAGGCCGAGCAGGCCGCGGCGGCCCCGCCCGCCGTCTCCGACGCCGTCACCGCCAAGCTGATCGCCGAGCACAAATGCCTGTCCGAGGTTCTCTATTATGAGGCCCGGGGCGAGGGCACGGGCGGCCAGACCGCCATCGCCGAAGTGGTGTTCCAGCGCCTCAAGACCGGCCGCTATGGCGCCTCGATCTGCAAGGTGGTCTATGAGGGCGCCAAGGGGCCGGGCTGCCAGTTTTCCTTTACCTGCAACGGCGACATGAAGCGCGCCCGCCAGCCCCAGGCCTGGCACCGGGCCGAGATGCTGGCCGCCCGCATCTTGACCGGCGAGGTGCCGCTCAAGAACGCCACCGGCGGCGCGGTCAACTTCCATGCCGTGTCGGTTTCGCCCGAATGGGCCGACACGATGGACCGGACCACCCAGATCGGCAATCACATCTTCTATCGCGGCGCGCCCCGCGCCCGCTCGTCCTAGCGGCATCCAGCCGGGCCGCTACGGAAAATCCAGCCCGATATCCAGATTGGGCGCGCTGTGGGTGATGGCGCCCGAGCTGATGTAATCCACGCCGGTTCCGGCGATTGCGCGCACCGTTGCCAGGGTGACGTTGCCCGAGGCTTCCAGCACCGCCCGCTTTGCCGTCATCGCCACCGCGCGGCGCAGGTCGGTCACGGACATGTTGTCCAGCAGGATGGTGTCCACCCCCAGCGCCAGCGCTTCTTCAAGCTGCGCCAGGCTGTCCACTTCCAGTTCGATCTTCACCATATGGCCCAGGCCCGCCCGCAGCCGTTCGACGGCGGGGGCGATGCCGCCCGCCGCGCGCAGATGGTTGTCCTTGATCATGGCGGCGTCATCCAGCCCGAAGCGGTGGTTGAAGCCGCCGCCGCAGCGCACGGCATATTTCTGCAAGGCGCGCAAGCCGGGCAGGGTCTTGCGCGTGCAGGCGATGCGGGCGCCGGTGCCCGCCACGGCCTGAACCAGCGCCGCAGTGGCGGTTGCGGTGCCCGATAGTGGCCCCAGATAGTTCAAGGCCACCCGTTCGGCGGTCAGGATGCTGCGGGCCGGGCCGGTGACGGTCGCCAGCGTGTCGCCCGCTGAAACCGCGCTGCCGTCCGGCGCCGCGACGGTGAATGCGACGGACGGGTCCACCAGGCGGAACGCAACCTGGGCGCAGATCAGCCCGGCGATGCGGCCCGGTTTGCGGGCCACCAGATGCGCGGTGGCCTGGGCGGAGTCCGCGATGGTGAGCTGGCTGGTGATGTCGCCCGCCCGGCCCAGATCCTCTTCCAGCGCGGTGCGCACCTGCGGCTCGATCAGCAGCGTGGCGGGCGGCCGCGTGAAGGCCAGGGCGGCGCGGGGCGTCATTTGCGGGCCCGATGGGGCCGGGCCCCCCGCGCGTCGGCGGTGGCCCCCGCCTCCGGCAAGGGGAGGGAGGGCCGCCCCGCCGCCGCCCGCGGTTGCCGGTGGACGGGGCGGCCAACGCCCCCCCGAGATTCGGTGCGCGCCAGCGCCGCCGCCGTCACCAGCCTGGCGGCGGCGGTCATGTTGCGCAGCGCCGGTTCGCTGCTGGTGGTTTCCAGCCGCGCGATGGTGTCCAGCGCGCTGCGCAGACCGGCTTCGTCACGTTCCAGCGCCACATCCCGGCTCATCGCCTGGCGCAGAACATGCGGCGGCGCGGGCGCGGCGAAACGCGGGGGCGCGGGCGGCGTGCCGCGCATCGCCCCGGCGGACAGGCCGCCGCGCACATCGCCGGCGACGCGGGCGCCGAACACCAGGCCCTCCAGCAGCGAGTTGGACGCCAGGCGGTTGGCCCCATGCAGCCCGGTGCTGGCGCATTCGCCCGCCACCCACAGGCCCGGCAGCGACGAACGGCCCACGGCATCCGAGGCGATGCCGCCCATATGGTAATGCGCGGCGGGGGCCACGGGGATGGGCTGTGTGGCCGGATCGATGCCTGCGGCGGCGCAGGCGGCATACACGGTGGGGAAATGACTGGCGAAGGACGCGCCGATGGCCTCCCGGCAATCCAGATAGACCGTCTGCCCCGCCACGATCTGGCGATGGATGGCGCGGGCGACGATGTCGCGCGGCGCCAGCTCGGCGTCGGCATGGATCGCGGTCATGAAGCGTTCGCCGCGATCATTCACCAGCACCGCGCCTTCGCCGCGCAGCGCCTCGGTGGCGAGCGGCGCGGGATCGCGGCCCACCGCGATGGCGGTGGGATGGAACTGCACGAATTCCGGGTCGGCGATCAGCGCGCCCGCGCGCGCCGCCATGCCCAGGCCCTCGCCGCGCGCTTCCAGCGGATTGGTGGTGACGGCATAGAGCGCGCCCAGCCCGCCGCTGGCCAGGATGACGGCGCGGCCCCGGAACAGGATCAGGCGGGCGTCATTGCCGATCCCGGAGCGGGCGAAGATGCCGGTGACGCGGCCATTTTCCATCGCCAGCTCGACCGCGTGAAAGCCTTCCAGCAGCGTGATGTTGGATGCGTCCTGCGCCCGCGCCGCCAGGGTGGCGGAAATCGCCGCGCCCGCGCCGTCGCCGCGCACATGCACGATGCGGGGCAGGGAATGGGCGGCCTCGCGGCCCAGCGCCAGGGTGCCGTCGCCGTTGCGGTCGAACGGCGCGCCATAGGCCACCAGGTCCGCGATGCGGGCCGGGGCTTCGCGTGCGACCATTTCCACGATGGCCGGATCGCACAGGCCCGCGCCCGCCGCGACCGTGTCATGAGCATGGCTCTGCCAACTGTCATTCTCGCCCACCGCCGCCGCGATGCCGCCCTGCGCCCAGGCGCTGGAGCCGGACAAGCCCGGCCGGGTGCCCGCCAGCACGATGCAGGGCATGGGCGACAGCTTCAGCGCGGTGAACAGGCCCGCGATGCCGGCGCCCAGGATCAGGGCGCCGTCGGTCTCGACGATATTGTCGATCTGATTGCTTATCTGGCGCATCGGCGTCAGACCTTCACCGCCAACATGCGGTCGATCGGCGCCTTGGCCCGCGCCGCGATGGCGGCATCCACCACCACTTCGTGGGTCATGGTCCGCAAGGCATGAAGGATGCCGTCCAGCGTGATGCGCTTCATGTGGGGGCACAGATTGCAGGGCCGGATGAATTCGGTCTGCGGATTTTCCACCGCGACATTGTCGCTCATCGAGCATTCGGTGATCATCACCACCCGCTGCGGCTTGTGGGTTCCGACATAGCCGATCATGGCGGCGGTGGAGCCGGCGAAATCGGCCTCCGCCACCACTTCGGGCGGGCATTCGGGATGCGCCAGCACCACGATGCCGGGATGGGCGGCGCGATAGTCGCGGATTTCCTGCGCCGTGAATCGCTCATGCACCTCGCAGGCGCCTTCCCAGGTGATGACTTTGACGCCGGTCTGGGCCGCCACATTGCGCGCCAGGTATTTGTCCGGGATCATGATGACCGTATCGACACCGAAATCGCGGGCGATGGTTTCCACCA
>Ga0066256_1004227_pt1 | contig 12960 bp, 10 predicted proteins | sample ThiBio_1000_biof_FD_87107 | JGI IMG/M metagenome (GOLD analysis project Ga0066256, IMG submission 87107) | Wastewater bioreactor microbial communities from Cape Town, South Africa - Thiocy_expt_1000_biof (version 2) | ecosystem: Engineered > Bioreactor > Thiocyanate-remediating >...
TGTTGGCCGTTTTGCGCACCCGAGAACAGCGGCGCGTTCACGTTGGAGACCGACGACTGGTCGAGGGTGACGAAGTCGATGAGGTTGTTCGACGCGATGTTGAAGATGCCGGTGCCCATGCACCCGTTGACGGCGAAGCCGCGCGACGTGATCGCAGACTTCACCTGTTGCGGCCCGGTTGTCCCTCCCTCGTCCCCACACCCCGCCAGTGCGGCAGCGAGCATGCCGAGCACGACACCGCTGACAGAGAAATACCTTTTCATGACAGTACTCCTTGGTCTTGCTCACGAATGGAGAGCTGCCTGCATGCGATCGCAGCAGGCGAGCCCACGTCCCCGCGTCGGGCGAGTCGCGAGCGGGCCTCGAGCAACCGACATGCCCCTGTCTCATTCGCTCCTCGAGCGCGGAACCGAGGACACCTCGCGCGAATTTGACGCGCGGCGAACGCGGTCGATAACGCGCTCCAACGGCGGAGGCTGATCTCGTGCACTGCGATGGACTCGGTACAAAGCGAGGATCAGCGCGGTGCTGAGAGCAGGGTCGTCGTGCGAGTGCCAGCAAGACCGTTCGTATGCAGAGCGCAAGCGAGGCATTCGCAACGGCTGACGCCCTGTACCCCGCTCGGTCGTGCATGACCTCGGGCTCGAACTGTGAACGGGCCTCTCGTGCGGTTCCTGTCGTGCTCGTTCGGAGCGCGCGCCTTCTGCGGCGGCGCTCGAGACGTACGAGCGATCGAGCGCGGGCGTCAGTGCGAGCGTAGAGCTCTGGACCGAACGTCGAGCTCGTTCGAGCGCCGACGGTCGTGAGCGGGGGGAGTACTTGTCAGAGAGCGGGGGCGCTTCGGGAGAAGCGTTGGAATGACGAGCTCGCTTCGCCGTCGAGCTCGGTTCTACGCAGGAGGTCGATGAGTGACGAGCTCGCTGTCGAGAGCCGAGGGCCAGGATTCGTCGCGACCGTCCGCCGAGACGCATCCATCGTCATCGGGCCGACCGGTCGAGCGCTGGGAGGGCGAACGAGAAGAAGGAGAGGGGGCCACTCGCGCTCCGTCGAGGGCCGGCGGCGAGCGCCGCCGCGCGATGCGCTCGAGCGTGCGCTCGGCCTCACTCGTGCTCGACATCGTCGTCGTCGTCTCCCGAGGACCTGTGGGGCTCCTCCGCTCGCGGGGCTTCCCTCAGTGGCGGTGCCTCCGTGGGCGGCGGCGCCCCGGCGTCTCGCGGTGCCCACTGCGCGAAGCCGCTCGGGAGCCCGACCTCGTCGAGCGCGTGCGGGCCCCGCGTCACGAGCTCAGCCGACTTCGGGCCGTCCTCGGCCGCCTTCCGGTGAACCTCGTCCTGTTCCTCGTCCTCGGGCGGCGCTTCGGTGCAGGTGAGCATGACGGCGCTGCTGCACTCGGCGACACACTGTGCGGCGACCTTGGCCTTGCAGGTGGTGAAGCCGTCGACGGAGCACTTGATCTGGCAGGCGACGTGGGCCTCGACGGTGCAGGTGGCGTCGCAGGAGGCCTTGCAACTGCCGTTGCAGGAGGAATCGACGTTCTTGTAGCAATTCTGCTGGCAGCTCGAGTCGCACTGCTTCTCGCAGGTCTCGTTGCACTGCTCGGAGTTCCACGCGCCTGCGCAGAGCTTCCGGCAGTTGTCATCGCACTTGCCGTCGCAGGCGACCTGGCAGGACACGTCACCGTTCGCCTGGCAGCCGATCTCGCAGTCGGAGTTGCAGTGGTCGAGGCAGGTTCCGGTCGCCTCGGCGCCACACTGGCCGTCACACGCAGCCCCGAGGGTCGCGTCGCAGACGGCGTCGAAGTCAATCTCGGAGCAACGGAGCGGACAGTCGATCTTGGCCGTCATGAAGCAGCCGAGCGCGGGGCCTCCGGTCTGCAGGCCCGATCTGGTGTCGTCCTTCGGGGGGCTCACGAGCGCGCATCCGAGCGCCCACGTCGCGATCGTCGCGCCGATGGCGACGAGCGGGCCGAACGGGCGCCCGCAGGTACGAAAGTCCCCGTTCAACACGAGATGAGAATTCATGAAGCGCTCCATTGGATCTCTCGAGCCGGGTCCGGTGCACCGGGGCAGCCGCGCGGAGGTCGCTTCGGCGATGCCGTCGAAGGGAGGCTCTGCGCAGGCCACGCCCGGAGCCGGAGTCGAATGCGGGCCGACGGCCCACCTCTGCGATGCCTGGGGCGCGAGCCCCAAAGTCGAAGCCAAGTCAGTCGAGGGTGCCTGCCGCAGAGGCCGCGGACATGCCACGGCCCCTGCGGCGGCGGATGGTGGTGACGACTACAGTGGGCTATTCGGGCTTGGCGACACGGTCACCGAGCGGCTCGATCGCTGCAGCCTCGGCAGCAGCCGCAGGCGCGAGCGTCGGCGCGAGGATCGGGGCCTTGATGATGCCCGCTCCACCGCAGTTCGCGAACGAGTGGTTGAAGTCCTGGTTCGCGGCGATGCTGTTGTTGTTGTTGCCCGTGAACACGCGGACGACCGACGACTCGTTGTTCGCCGTGACGTCCAGCTTGAGCACGAAGTGATTCGACTTGAGGTTGCTGAGGTTCGAGAGCGTCGTGTAGCGCTTGTTGTCGTTCTGGCTGCGCAGCGAGTTCATGTTCTCGGAGTTGGCGCTCTGATCCGCGCGCGTGTTGTTCCAGTTGAACGCGCCCGACTCGTTCCGGTTGGTCGCCGTCGCGCGCGTGTTCCGGAACAGGTCGTTCCTCGCGTGCGTGCGATCAGACGCGGTGGTGTTGTCGTGCTGCTCACGCAGGACGTCGGTCATGTTGCCCGTCTCGAAGGCGTTGCGCGACGCCTCGTTGTTGTGCAGGCTCGAGCGGTTCGTCGCCTCGTTCGACGACGACTGGTTGGCGAAGGAGGCCGACTTGTCGGAGTTGCGCGAGTCCGCCTTCACGTGGTTGGACGACTCGGCGCGCGCCTTGTTGAACGCCTCCGAGAACGTGCTGTCGTCCAGGTGCGCGAACGAGCTGTTGTTCTGCTCCGCCCTCTGCTTGTCCCACGAGTTCGCGCGGGCGTTGCTGAAGACGTCCGCGAAGGTCTTGTTGAACGAGTCCGCGAACGCGCTGTTGTTCTGCTCGGCGGTGACCTTGTCGAACGAGTTCGAACGAGCGTTGTTGAAGACGTCCGAGAAGTTCTTGTTCCACGCGTTCAAGAACGCGCTGTTCTCCTGGTCCGCGGAGATCTTGTCGAACGAGCTCGAACGCGCGTTGTCGAAGACGTTCGCGAAATTCTTGTCGAACGAGTGCGCGGACGCGCTGTTGTCCTGATCGGCGGAGATCGAGTTGGACGAGTTCGAGCGCGCGTTGTTGAAGATCGTGTTGAAGTTGAAGCTGCTGATGTTGGCGGCGTCACCCCAACCGAAGCCACCCCAGCCCCAGCCCTTCGGAGCCGCCGAGAACGCCGTGTTCGACGCGTTCGAGGTCGCCCCGCTGTTCGCGCTCGCATGGCGGTCGGAGTTGGCGCTGTTCGACGCGCTGTTCGACGAGCTCGCGTTGCGGCGGAGGTCGGAGATGTTCAAAGACCCGTTGACGGCGTCCGAGAACCGATCCGCGTTCGCCCTGTTGCGCGCGCTGATCGACGAGCCCGCGCTGAGCGCCGAGTTGTTCGAGTTGAAGGAGCCGTTGTTGGCGTCCGCGTGCCGCGCCGCGTTGGCGGTGTTGCGCGCACTGGCCTTCGAGCCGGAGTCCTGCGTCGAGTTGTTCCGGTTGAGAGAGCCGTTGTTGGCGTCGGCGTGCTGATCGGCCATGGCGGTGTTGCGCGCGCTGGCCTTCGAGCCGGAGTCCTGCGTCGAGTTGGCTCGGTTGAGAGAGCCGTTGTTGGCGTCGGCGTGCTGATCGGCCATGGCGGTGTTGCGCGCGCTGGCCTTCGAGCCGGAGTCCTGCGTCGAGTTGGCTCGGTTGAGAGAGCCGTTGTTGGCGTCGCTGTGCTGATCGGCGATGGCCGTGTTGCGCGCGCTCGACTTCGAGCCGGAGTCCTGCGTCGAGTTGGCTCGGTTGAGGGAGCCGTTGTTGGCGTCGCTGTGCTGATCGGCGATGGCCGTGTTGCGCGCGCTGGCCTTCGAGCCGGAGTCCTGCGCCGAGTTGGCGGCGGTGAACGAGCCGTTGTTGGCGTCGCTGTGCTGATCGGCGATGGCCGTGTTACGCGCGCTGGCCTTCGAGCCGGAGTCCTGCGCCGAGTTGGCCGCGTTGAAGGAGCCGTTGTTGGCGTCCGCGTGCTGGGCGGACGCGGCCGCGTTGAACGAGTCGGACGCGGAGCCGCTGCGCTGGCGGTTGTCCGCCATGTTGCGCGTGCCCTGCATCTGGTTGGCGAACTGGTTCGACCTGCTCGTGTTGTTCGCCTCGAGGTTGGACGCGTTGAACTGGCCGGCGGCTGCGCGGTTGCGCGAGCTCTGCTCGTTGGAGTTCTTCGACCAGCTGTTCGCGTCGTTCGAGCTCCAGCGGTTGTCGAACCCGGACGCGTTGTTGCGCGTGATCTGGCGGCTCGTCGAGTCGAGCTTGTGGCTCGACGACGTCGCCGTGTTCGCGATCTCGGTGCTCTTCAGCGTGTTCGTCGAATCCGAGTTGTTGAAGGCCGACGCACGCTGCTCGGCGAGCTGGTGCGCGCGCTGGGCCGCGCTCGTGAAGTTCGTAGCCTTGTCGAACATCGACGCCATCGACTCGTCGATCGAGTTCGAGGTCTGGCTGTTGGCGACCTCCTGCTCGACGTTGTTCTTGTCGAGCGCGAAGAGACGCGCGTTCGAGTTCGCGAAGGAGCTGTTGTCGACCGCGACGAAGTTGATGAAGTCATTCGAAGTGATGTCGAAGATGCCGGTGCCGGTGCAGTCGCCGGTCATCGTGAAGCCGCGTGCGGTGATCGCAGACTTCGCTTCTCGCGGCTTGTTGACCGCGTCTTCATCCCCACACCCCGCCACAGCGGCAGCGAGCATCCCGAGGACCACACCGCTCAAACAAGAATGCTTCTTCATGACAGTACTCCCTGATGAAAGTCGAAAGGGGACCGCCCGCGTGATCGCAGACGCGTCCACGTACTCGCGCAGGGCGAGTGGCGAGGGGCCCCCGAGCAACCCACGCGCCGTCCGGGGCGAGCGCGGACCTACGTCAGCTCGCGAGAAATTGACGCGCGGCGAACGCCGACGAACGGAGCGACGAACGTGTCGACGGACGCTCGAGGCTGCTCTTCGCGCACAGCGCTGCTCCCAGCGTCGAGCACGAATCTGCACGCTCGCGGAAGCAACGCGACCGGCCGAGTGCCAGCGGAGCCGTCACGTGTAGAGCGCAAGCGAGACACTCGTGGCGACCTTGGGGCAATCCATTCCCGCTCGAGCATGACTTCGTGCTCGAACTCGGCGAGCACGCTCGCGCCTTCGCGCTGTCGTGCTCGTTTCGTCCACGGATTCCCGGCGATCCGACGCTCGAGCCCACACATCGGAGCGCGGGCGTTGGCTCCAGCGCTCAGCTCGAAAGAGGGGAGAGCCGAGCTCGAACGTGCTCGACCTCGCGACGAGCGTCGAGCTCACTCTGCTTCGGAGCTCGACGTTCGGCGATTCCCGCGAGCGCTGAGCTGCTCCTTGCGAAGAACGTCGAGCTGGCGCGTCCGAAGCTCGACGCTCGTCCGTCTCGCTCGTGCTCGGAGGGTGAACGTCGAGCTGGCGCGTCTTCCGAAGCTCGACGCTCGTGCGCCTCGCTCGTGCTCGGAGGGTGAACGTCGAGCTGGCGCGCCCGAAGCTCGACGCTCGTGCGCCTCGCTCGTGCTCGGAGGGTGGACGTCGGGCTGGCGCGCCCGAAGCTCGACGCTCGTGCGCGTCGCTCGTGCTCGGAGGGTGAACGTCGAGCTGGTTTGGGGCTCAGGAGCTCGAGCCTTCGATCGCTCGCGCTCGTCGAGCTGGTTCGTGCTCAGCTGTGCGAACGTGGAGCTCGCTCGATCGCGCAGCGTTCAGCTGCACGTCGAACGTCAGAGCTCCATCGGTCCGGTGGCTCGACCGTTGATGAACTGCTGGACGATCCCGTTCGACGTATTCTTGAAGTCGTCGCGGGTGCCGTAGAGCAGGACCTTGCCGCGGTAGAGCATCACGATGCGGTCGGCGATCGTGAAGATGCTCGAGAGGTCGTGGCTGACGACGATCGAGGTGACGCCGAGCTTGTCCGAGAGCTCGCGGATGAGGGCGTCGACGCGGCGAGCGCTCACCGGGTCGAGAGACGTGGTGGGCTCGTCGAAGAGCACGTAGGAAGGGTCGAGCGTGAGCGCCCGTGCGATCGCGACGCGCTTGCGCATCCCATCGCCGAGCTCTGGCGGGTAGCGGTCGGCAAACTCCTGCATGTGAACGAGCTCGAGCCGCCGCCGGGCCTCTGCGATCGCGTCTTTGAGGCTGAGCGCCTTGTGTTTGCGGAGGGGGAGGGCAACGTTCCGAAGAGCGTCGAGTGCTGAAACACCATCGCGCCCTTCTTCCGGGCCGGGCACATCGGTTCTTCGTCGAACCTCGAGATCTCCTCGCCGTCGAGCCAGATCTCCCCGGAGTCGGGATAGAGCAGGCCGACCAGATGCTTGATGAGGACGCTCTTCCCGACACCCGACGCCCCGATGATGAAGAAGACCGATCCGGTCGGCACGTCGAAGGACACGTCGTTGAGGACGGTCTTCGGGCCGAAGGACTTGACGATGTGTTTGAACTGGATCAACGGTTCTGCGGCGTCTTTGAGGAGAGCGAGGGCGGACCCGCGTCATCGTAGAACAAAACGCGCCCTCGCCCGTCCAAAGGGATCAGGTCCCCCGAACGTCCGCCCAGCCGGGTCCCCGAAGTGGGGCTCGCGCCCCAACCGCCCCAACTAGCCGTAGAGATGGGCCTTCGGCCCGCGTCATCACACAGGAGTCCTGGATGCGAAAGAATGCTGGATGGCTTGCCACGCTCACGGCCGCGCTTGCTGTCGCCGCGGGGCTCGCCGCTGCACCCGCGGCGGCCGCCCCCGACATGTCCCTCAAGGACACGATGAAGAAGATGCAGGCCCAGGTCCTCAATGGCGACGCGAAGCCGCTCGTTGGCATGTTCGATGCCACGAAGGTCAAGGGGAAGCCGGAGTTCGCGAACTGGAACGCGATGTCCGACAAGGGCAAGGCCGCCGCCGCGAAGGGCGATCTCGACGGAGCCAAGGCCACGTGCAAGGAATGCCACGACGCCTACCGCAGCGACTACAAGACGAAGTACGGCTCGAGGGCTCCCTGAGGACGGCGCGTCCGGAGCGAGCTCGTAGCTCGAGCGATGTCGTGCCGCAGCGGTTCGGGATGCCGAAATCTGGCTCAATCGGGGTGAGTCGTTAGACTGCGGGGCGAACGGCTCCACGCCGCTTTTTCCCGATGACGAACAAGCAGCTACAGGCGGGCGACTTCGTGACTCCGGCCGTGAGGCTCGTTCGGCCGTTGGCCGAGGGCGGAATGGGCCGGGTGTGGGTCGCCGAGCACCAGGGGCTCCACGCGCAGGTCGTCGTGAAGCTGATGGCGCCGGAGATGGCGGAGCGGCCCGATGGCGCGGAGCGCTTCGCACGTGAGGCGGCGGTATGCGCGGCGACCAAGAGCCCGCACGTCGTCCAGGTCTTCGACCACGGCGTGACCGACGGCGGAACGCCGTACATCGTGATGGAGCTGCTCGAGGGCAAGGACCTCGGCGCTCATCTCGTCGAGCACGTGCGCATGGCCCCGGTCGACGTCGTCACGATCATCGGCCAGATCGGAAAGGCGCTCTCGAAGGCCCACAAGGCCTCGATCATCCATCGCGACATCAAGCCCGAGAACATCTTCCTCTGCGATACGGAGACCGAACGCGGTGAGATCTTCGTCAAGCTCCTCGACTTCGGCACTGCCAGGCGGGAGACGGAGAGGAGCTCGCGCACGACGGTGCCCGGTCAGATCATGGGCACGCCGTATTACATGAGCCCGGAGCAGAGCGTGGGCTCGACGGAGATCGACGAGCGGTCCGACATCTGGTCGCTCGGCGTCGTCGCGTTCGAGGCACTGACCGGGCAGAAGCCGTTCGACGGCGCGTCGGTCGGCGCGATCACGATCGCGATCCACGGGCCGCTCCCGAAGATGACGGACCTCGTCCCCGACCTGCCGGCTGCGCTCGACGCCTGGTTCGCGCGCGCGTGCGCTCAGCTCCCGCAGGATCGGTTCGCCTCGGTGCGTGAGGCGACGAGCGCCCTCGTCGAGGCCGTCACGGGCGAGGCGCCGCTCGAGCAGGCCACGGAGTCGGTCTGCGTGCCCGTCTCCCCGGCGAAGAAGGAGACGAGCACGCCGGTGCAGCCGGTGACGCGGCCGATCACGCCGCTGAGCGCGTCGCTGCCTCCTCCCGGGGCGGAGAAGCGGATCCCGACGATCGCCGCTGGGGCCGTCATGGCGGCGGCCGCGGCCGCGATGATCGCGATCGTGCTCGGTCGGTCGCCGGAGGCTCAGCCTGGGCCTGCCGCCGCGCCGGCCACCCCGCTCGCTGCGGAGGTCGCGCCTTCGCCCGCGGCGCCTCCGCCAGCAGAGCCGCCCGCGCATGCGGCGAACGAGGCCGCGGACGAAGCGGCAAGCGAGGCTCCTGCGGCCCGCGAAGGCGTGAAGGGCGCGGAGCCGGCCACGGCCGCGAAGCCGCCGGCGCGCGCTACCGAGAGCCTGCGTGACGCGCGCGCGAAGAAGGCGCCGAAGGCGTCGCAGCGAGGAGCGCGCGTGCCGAGCACGACGGAGGGGCCGGACGACGATCTCGGGCGCCGCGCGACCGCGGCCTCGAAGCACGGAGAGCCGCAGCCACCCGAGACCGCGCCGCGGGCGACCGCCGTAGCGCCTCCGGTCACGGCGCCGCCTCCGCTGCCCGCGCCGTCGCCCGCGCCGTCACCAGAGCCGTGACCCTGCGGCGGTGAAGCGCCGTCCAGGAATGCCTCACCGCTGGCGCGTCAGCTTACGTCGACGTTCGCCCATGCCTCGGCGTGCCCGGCGCGGAACGTGTCGGCGGAGATCGACATCGTGATCACGTCGTCGCCCGCGTCGGCGTGGCTGAGCGCCTCCGGGCTGTCGTCCGGCGTGTAGCCGAGCGAGCGCTCGAGGCGCTGCACGCGGACGTTTTCGCGCTTGGGCTGGACGTAGATGCGCTCGAGCCCGAGGTCGCGAAAGGCGAAGACGTGGAGCATCGTCGCGAACGTCGCGCCGAGGCCTTGTCCCTTCTGCGTGGTGGCGCCGATCATGATCGCGAACTCGGCGGAGTGTTCGGTCACGCAGCGCAGGTCCATGTCGCCGACCAGCGTGTCGTCGACGAAGAGCAAGAACCAGCGGCCTCCGGATGCACGTAGCTCGCGCACGAACGCGCGCACGTCGGTGTCGTCGAGGTCGGTCGCGCCGCCCATCATCGATGCGTTCTCGGCAGCGTTGTACCAGTCGCGCAGCTGCCTCGCGTGCTGCGCGAGCGTCGCGTCGTCGACCTCTGTTGCGACGAACGAGCGGCCCGATCGAGCGAACGCGAGCGTCGTGTGCGGAAAAGAGGATGAGGATTCTTTCATCTTTGGATCTCGCTTCGAGATAGCGCGCCCGGGGATTTCCGATCGCGTCGATGAAGAACTCTTCACCGAACTGTTGACGAACGATTACGCGCTCTTATGGCCGTTGACACTACCCGAGTCGAACTCCAAGCTCACGCAACAACCAATGCACTTTCCGCTGCGAGTGGGGCTTGCGTTCAATCTCAAGAGGGTCTCGCCTTCGGCGGGATGCGTGCTCGACGACGAGGCCGAGTACGACGCGCCGTCGACCATCGACTCGATCCGCTCGGCCATCGCGTCGCTCGGTCACGTCGTCGTCGACCTCGAGGCCGACGCGACGTTTCCGCACGCGCTCATCGCGTCCGGGGTCGACGTCGTCTTCAACGTCGCCGAGGGCGCGCGGGGCCGGAGCCGCGAGTCGCATGTCCCGGCGCTCCTCGAGCTGATGGGGGTGCCGTACACCGGGTCGGATCCGACGTGCATGGTCCTGACGCTCGACAAGCACCTCGCCAAGCGCGTCGTCCGAGAGGCGGGCGTGAACACCGCACCGGCGTCGGTCATCACCACCGGTGACGAGCCGCTCCCGGCGGACCTGCGCTACCCCGCGATCGTCAAGCCGGTTGCGGAGGGGTCCTCGAAGGGCGTCCTTCCGTCCAGCGTCGTGCGGAACGAGACGGAGGCGCGCGAGCTCGCGCGTCAGATGGCGCGGCGCTACCGGCAGGGAGCGCTCGTCGAGGAGTTCCTGCCGGGGCGGGGGTTCACCGTCGGAGTCCTCGACGGTCCGACGGTGCTGCCGCCGATGGAGGTCGTGTTCACGACGAACGCGGAGCATCCGGTCTACAGCTTCGATCACAAGCTCGAGCCGACGGCCGAGGTCCGCTACGAGGTGCCCGCGAAGATCTCTCCCGAGCTGCAGCGCGAGATCGTATCGGTCGCCGAGCGTGCGTTCGTCGCGCTCGGCTGTCGCGACGTCGCGCGCATCGACGTGCGCCTCGATCGTGACGGGAAGGTGTCGTTCATCGAGTGCAATCCGCTGCCGGGGCTCACGCCGGGTTGGTCGGACCTGTGCCTCATCGCCCAGGCTGTCGGGATCGACTATCGCTCGCTCATCGCGCGCATCCTCGAGCCCGCCATCCGTCGCCTATCCGAGGAGCGGAAGGTCCCGGCGCCGGTGACCGTCGAGGCTCCGCAGGTCGCGGCGGTCTGACGCCGAGCACTCGGACGAACCATGCGCGTTCTTTTCTATGTCGACACCGGAGGCTCGACCGGCGGTCCCGGAATGCACTCCGTTCTGCACTGGCGCGCGCTCGCGCGGCGTCATCCCGATCTCGTCGGGCCGCTGGCCTTTCCGGGCAGCGACGAGGACCGGAAGATCTTCGCCGATCAGATCGGTGAGTCGAACATTCGTGCGCTGCGCTCGTCGACGCTCGTCGATCCCGGGGCGGACCCGGTCGTCGTGCGCGACGACTTCTACGCGCGTCTCTGCGCACTCGCGCGCGAGGAGCGCTGCGATCACATCCACATCCTCTGGGGGTTCCTCCATCCGCGCCAGATCGATCGGGTGCCGTCGCGCGATCGCGTGCCGGTCTCGATCACGCTCTGCGACGCGACCGGTCGTGGCGAGGAGGCGGACGTCGACGCGATGTTCTTCGGGAGCGAGCGGTGGGAGGGCTACCTCCGCGAGGCGCTCCGCGTGCCGGCCGGGTACCTCGCGATCAGCGAGCGGACGCGGAACGACGCGCTCGTGAAGGGCGTGGCCCGCGATCACGTCGAGACGGTCCACTTGTGGGTGGACCCGAAGCTCGCCGCGATGGGTGGGCCGGAAGAGCCCGAGGACTACGTCGCGTACGTCGGCGGGCTCGCGGAGTACAAGGGCGTCGGTCACATCCTCGATTTCGCGCGGCTCTACCCGGAGCAGCGCGTGAAGATGACGGGGTACACCTTCGACGACTTTCCGATCGAGTGGTCGCAATATCCGGCGGTCGAGTACCTCGGATACCTGCCGTACTCCGAGGTGGTCGCGACGATGCGCCGGGCGCGGGCGCTGCTCTACCTCTCGTATTCGGAGGGCTTCGGCCTTCCGATGATCGAGGCGCAGACCCTCGGCGTTCCGGTGATCGTCAATCCGCGCAACGTGATGGTGAAGGAGCTGCTCGCTCCAGGGTCGTACGTATCCGCCGGAAACGTGGCATCACCCACGTCGATCAAGGCGGCGATTCAGGTGGCGACGCGGGACCGCGCATCGATCGTCGAGCGCGGCTTCGAGAACGCGAAGCGCTTCGACGAAGAGCGCCAGCTCGCGCGCCTAGTCGATGGGATGGAGCGTGCACACGAGCGCCTCCGTCGAGGAGGCTGGGACGCATGAGCACGCGAGTCCTGCTGCTGTCCGCTCGCGAGACGGATCTTCGTCCGGACACGGACCTCCGCCTCGTCGTCCGGGACCTGCTCGTGGCGCTCGGGATGCACCCCGGGTGCGAGGTGCTCCACTCCGAGGTGGCTCGCATCGTCGACATCGAGCGCGCGGTCCGCCTCTTTCGACCGGATGCGGTCGTCAACATGTGCGAGACGCTCTACGGCGAGAGCAGCAACGAGCCGATTGTTCCGCTCGTGCTCGAGCGCCTCGGCGTCGCCTTTACCGGGAGCCCGGCCGCCTGCCTGCGCCAGTGCCTTCGTAAAGCCGACACGTGCGCCGCGCTCCGCGCAGCAGGCGTGCCCGTGCCGGCCACGTTCCGCGTCGCGGCCGACATCGACCCGGCGTTGCTCGGCGGTCGTCTCCCGTACCCGCTCATCGTGAAGCCCGAGCGTGAGGACGGCTCCGTCGGGATTCACCTCTCGTCCGTCGTCGCCGACGACGAGAGCCTCCAGCGTGCCGTCCGCGACGTCGTGTTCGGGCTCGGTCAGCCGGCCGTGATCCAGCAGTACGTCGAGGGCCGCGAGATCGCGGTCTCGCTCCTCGGCTGGCCCGAGCCGCGGGTCCTTCCGCCGGGCGAGATCGCCTTCGACGCCGAGCTCTTCGCCGGGCGCCCCCGCGTGCTCACATACGCCTCGAAGTGGGACGAGGAGTCGGCCGACTTCCGCGGCACGCGGTCTATCTCGGCGGCAACATCTCCGCCGACGTTGTCGCGAGTGGGGTCGATCGCGCGGCGAGCGTTCCTCGCGCTCGGTATGCGCGACTACGGGCGCGTCGATCTGCGGCTCGACGCGGCGGAGCGCCCGTTCGTCATCGACGTCAATCCGAACTGCGATCTCTCGACGGAGGGCGGCTTCGCGAAGGCCGCCGCACGAGCCGGCCTCGGCTATCACGGTGCCGTCAGCGCCATCCTGCAAGGAGCGCTGGCGCGTGCCGCCGGAGCGCGCCCCGTCGCGCCGTCGTTCGCCTCTGCCCGCGCATGAAGTCCGTACGCCACGCCCGACAGGGCGACCTTCCGGCGCTCAAGATCCTCCTCGATGCGGTTCCCGAC